>Ga0316603_10001630_pt1 | contig 12040 bp, 12 predicted proteins | sample OWC_soil_day10_n_FD_207649 | JGI IMG/M metagenome (GOLD analysis project Ga0316603, IMG submission 207649) | Wetland soil microbial communities from Old Woman Creek delta, Ohio, United States - OWC_soil_day10_noCT | ecosystem: Environmental > Terrestrial > Soil > Wetlands | place: USA: Ohio...
GAGTCGAAAGCGACTTTGATTCCTTTTCTCTTCATGAAGGAAGCAGTTTTCCGATTTTCACCATTGAGAGGATCATCGGCATCGCCCGACCGTTCAAGGATAACCGTTACGGCTACGCCGCGATTATGGGCGGTTATCAGCTCCTCGGCAATCCTGTCTGGCAGGCTGTCAGGATATCCCGTCATTTTGAACAGGTAACAGGAAAGCAGGATAGTACTCTTCGCTTCCCGCACCCCTTTCAGAAGCGCTTCGGAATATTCCCGGTCTTTCAAAAGGGTAGCCCTTGCGGTACGGCCTGGTGCGGCAGATACAGGATGAATGCTGAAGCAAAGAATCAAGAAGGCAAGAAATGCCGTTGCCCCCTTGCGGATTCGAGTCAACCTGCTGCAATTCAGGTACGGAACATGTTCAAGACTCACGGCACCGCCTTTTCCCCGATGGCGGGAAACTAGCTTAAGATATCAATCACCTTTTCGAAAAAGCTTTTTTTCATCGGATGCACTTCTTCACCGCTTATCCGGGCAAATTCCTCCAGCAGTTCCTTCTGGCGCTTATTCAGGTTCACCGGTGTTTCGACCCTGATGACCAGCAACTGGTCCCCCCGCCCGTACCCCTGGAGGACCGGCACTCCCTTGTCCCGCAACCGGAAGACTTTTCCGGACTGCGTGCCTTCCGGGATCTTCATGGAAACCTTCCCGTCCAGCGTAGGCACCTCCAGTTCACAGCCCATGGCAGCCTGAATGAAGCTTATGGGGATTTCACATAAGACATCATTGCCCTCACGGGTAAAGAGTGCATGTTGTCGCACGGAGATAGCCACATAGAGGTCACCATTTGCCCCCCCTTTCGCGCCCTGACCGCCTTCCCCGGAAAGCTTGAGCCTGTTGCCCGTTTCCACCCCCGGGGGGATCTTGACCGAAATGGTTTTCTTGTCCTTTACGCTCCCCGTTCCGCTGCAGGTCTGACAGGGGTTTTCGACGACGCGACCTTCTCCGCTGCAATGGTTGCAGGTTCTGCTCACACTGAAATACCCCTGCTGAAACCGCACCTGGCCTGTACCCCGGCAGGTGGGGCAAACCTTCGGCTCTGTCCCCGGCTTTGCGCCGCTGCCGCCGCAGGTGCCGCATCGCTTGTTATAGGGCACCTCGATTTTCGATTCAATCCCGAAGGCGGCCTCCTCGAAACTGATCTCCAGGTTGTACAGCAGGTCATCACCGCGTTTGCCTCGTCCCCGCTGGCGCCCTCCCCCGAAAATGTCTCCGAAAATATCGCCGAAGATGTCGCCGAAAGGGGAATCGGAGCCAAAACCGAAGCCCCCGGAAAAGCCTCCGGACCCGAGCCCTGCATGCCCGAACTGGTCGTATTGCGCCCTTTTCTGGGAATCTGACAGCACTTCATAGGCTTCGCTGATATCCTTGAACATTTCCTCCGACTGTTTATCGCCGGGATTCTTGTCGGGATGATAACGAAGCGCCAGTTTCCGGTATGCCTTCTTTATTTCCGTTTCCGAAGCGTTCCGGTGAACGCCCAGGACCTCATAATAATCTCGTTTCTCGCCGTTCGCCAAAATAAATCCTTTTCGTCAAAAGGAGAAGGGCAAACGGCAAAAGGGGAGCATCTTCACGTCCCCTTGCCGTCAACCCTTCCACCCCAACCGTTGTATCAATGTATTGTTACTTCTTGTCTTCCTTCAACTCCTCAAACTCCGCCTCCACTACCTTTTCACCCTTGGCGGCCTCTTCATGGGGCGCCTCGCCGGCCTGCGACGCACCTTCCTGGCCGGCCTTTGCATAAACCGCCTCTGCGAGTTTATGGGATGCCTGGGTCAGTTCGTCGGAAGCCTTCTTCATCGCATCGGCATCGCTTCCTTCCATCGCCTGTTTCAGCGCGGCAACGGCATCCTCGATCTTCTTCTTCTCGGAAGCATCTATCTTGTCGCCATACTCGTGGAGCGATTTTTCGGTAGCATATACCAGACCGTCGGCATGGTTGCGAGCCTCGATCAGCTCTCGTTTCTTTTTGTCCTCGGCTGCGTGGGATTCCGCATCACGCACCATCTTGTCGATTTCTTCCTTGGACAGACCCGAGGAAGCGGTTATCCGTATCGACTGCTCCTTGCCCGTACCGAGGTCCTTGGCTGAAACATGGACGATACCGTTGGCGTCAATATCAAAAGTAACCTCGATCTGCGGAACGCCCCGCGGTGCAGGGGGAATGCCGGTCAATTCGAAATTGCCGAGGGTTTTATTGTCCGAGGCCATCTCGCGCTCTCCCTGGAGAACATGGATCGTCACGGCGGGCTGATTGTCCGCGGCAGTTGAAAACACCTGGCTCTTACGGCAGGGTATGGTCGTATTCTTGTCGATCAGCTTGGTCATGACGCTGCCGAGAGTCTCGATCCCCAGCGAAAGCGGTGTCACATCCAGAAGGAGGACATCTTTCACCTCGCCGCGCAGAACACCGGCCTGAATCGCCGCACCGACCGCCACGACCTCGTCGGGATTCACCCCGCGGTTCGGCGTTTTGCCGAAAACATCCTGCACTTTTTTCTGCACTGAAGGCATCCTTGTCATGCCACCGACCAGAATCACCTCGTCAATCTCGTTCGGAGAAAGGCCGGCATCTCTCAGGGCCATCCTGCAGGGTCCTTCCAGCTTTTCTATAAGCTCGGCGCACAGAGCTTCGAGCTTGGCGCGGGAAAGCTTCAGGGTAAGATGTTTCGGACCCGAGGCATCTGCGGTAATAAAGGGAAGATTGATGTCGGTTTCGAGGGAAGACGAAAGTTCGCACTTCGCCTTCTCCGCCGCTTCTTTCAGGCGCTGCAGCGCCATTTTATCGCCGCGCAGATCTATGCCCGCATCCTTCTTGAATTCATCGGCTATCCAGTCGATGATCTTCTGGTCGAAATCCTCACCACCAAGGAAGGTGTCACCGTTCGTGGATTTAACCTCGAACACCCCTTCTCCCAGCTCGAGGATGGATATGTCGAAGGTACCGCCACCCAGGTCGAATACCGCTATCTTTTCCTCTTTTTTCTTGTCGAGACCGTATGCAAGCGCAGCGGCGGTAGGCTCGTTGATGATCCGCAACACATTCAGACCTGCAATCTTGCCGGCATCCTTCGTCGCCTGGCGCTGGGAATCGTCAAAGTAGGCCGGCACAGTGATTACCGCATCGGTTACCGTTTCCCCGAGATAATCTTCCGCCGTCTTCTTCATCTTCTGGAGAACCATGGCCGATATTTCCGGCGGAGAATATTTCCTGCCCCGGACTTCCACCCATGCGTCACCGTTATCCGCACGCACTATCTTGAAGGGGGAAATGGCGATATCCCTTTTGACCACGTCGGTGTCGAACTTGCGCCCGATCAGACGCTTGATGGCAAACAGTGTGTTTTCCGGGTTGGTCACGGCCTGTCTTTTCGCCTGCTGACCCACCAGTATTTCACCGCCTTCGGTAAAGCCAATCATGGACGGGGTAGTGCGGCTCCCCTCCGCATTGGCTATGACAACCGGTTCCCCACCCTCCATTATTGCCACGCAGGAGTTGGTAGTTCCCAGGTCAATGCCGATAACCTTACTCATATTATTATTCCTCCTTTGGTTTCTGTTTTATAAAAGTAGTTATGCCCCCATGAAAAAACAAGGGCGAAAAGTTCACGCATCAACTTTTTTTGGCGCAGTGGCCACTGAAACCAGCGCCGCACGCAGCAGGCGGTCATTAAGCATATAACCCTTCTGGAATTCGTCAATTACGGTATTGGGTGCATGATCGGCACTCTCGGCCTGGGTCATTGCCTGATGGTAGGCTGGATCAAACATCTTCCCCCGGGCCTCGATGGGAGTCACTCCGAACTTTTTCAGCACCGACACAAGCATGGTCAACGTAAGATTGACGCCCTCGATGACTGACGCCAGACTGTCTTCGTTCGTATGCGCAAGGGCCCTCTCCATATTGTCGATAACCGGAAGTATCTCCAGGAGCAGGGATTCATTCCCGTACTTGAGAAGATCTTCCTTCTCCCTTTGCATCCGCTTGCGGAGATTTTCCAGGTCAGCCCGTTCCCGCACGAATTTGTCCCAATTTGCCGCAGCCTCCGCCTCTTTTTGCGCCAGGGCCTCTTCCAGGCTCTTCACCCTGTCACCAGGTTCTTCATGAGCCGCGGCCGCAGCGCCTTCCGAAACGTTGTCACCCGTTTTCATCCCGGCGCCCTCTACCGCTTCAGAATCAGTCGAGGCTGAATTATCTTTCAAACCCCTTTCCCTATGTGATGCATCCTCTTTTTCGATGCCGTGCTTCTTTTTTTCCACGAGTATCCTCCCTTCGTTATTTTCCGGTTCAATCCACGTCAAACATCTTGCTGAGAAGCCGTGCGGTATAGTCAACGATGGGGATGACCCTGTCGTAGCCCATTCTTGTAGGGCCGATGACCCCGAGCACCCCGACCGTTCTGTTACCGCTCATGTAGGGAGCGGTAATGACGCTCATGTTTGCCATTTGCGACATGTAATTCTCGGAGCCTATGAAGATGTGCACGCCCTCGGACTCCATGCACCGGTCCAGGAGGGATACCAGCTGGCCTTTTTCCTCAAAAGTCCTGAAAATCTCCTTCATCTTCGCCACATCGGCAAATTCCGGCTGATCCAGAATATTCACCTGCCCTTCAATGAACACATCCGTCCCGTTTTCACCGAGAGTCTGCTCCGAAAGCTTCAGTGCATTGGCCAGCATTTCATCGTACCTGACCTTTTCATCCTCCATTTCCCGCAGGATTCTGCTGCGCAGCTCGGCGATACTGAGCCCCTTGAGGAGGTCATTCAGGTAATTGGACATGCGCACCAGATCCTCGGAACCCAGATCCTCCCCGGATTCTACAATCTTGTTCTGAACTATGCCGCTTTTCGAAACCAGTATTGCCAGGATGCGCCTGCCGCCAAGCTTGATAAATTCGATATGACGGAAAATCGTAGTGGTAAAACGGGGGGTTGCGACCACTCCCATATAGTGGGACAGAGATGACAGGATTCTGCTCGTTTCTTTGAGTATTTCCCCGACATCCTTTCCATAGAGCCGGTATTGCTTCTGAATCAGCTCCTCCTGCTCGCGGTCGATGGCGCGAACGGCAAGAAGCGAATCCACATAAAACCTGAACGCCTTGTCGGTCGGGATCCTTCCCGCGGACGTATGGGGAGAGGCGAGGAATCCCAGTTCCTCGAGGTCGGCCATGACATTGCGTATGGTGGCCGGAGAAAGGGAAAATCCGTGCCTGCGGCTTATCGCACGGCTGCCCACCGGCTCGGCGGTTCCGATGTAGTCTTCTATTATGGCCTCAAGAATTTTCTTGCTTCTCTCAGACAGATTATCCATCATTCCGTCCCCTTAAATACAGTTAGCACTCTGAACTGAAGAGTGCTAACTGCTTTCAAAGTAACAACCAACCCGGCTTTTGTCAAGGCTAATTTCCTCGGGAATCCGCAGTAGCCTGCATGAGAGAACTATCCGTGAACTACGGACAGTTACAAAAAGTCCATGAATACCTGGTTTGAAATGAGCAACCCCCTTGCGGAGAGCTTCAGCCTGGCCCCGCAGATTTCCAGCAGCCCCCCCCCAAGCATGATGGAACTTTGCCGCGGATAGGCTCCTTCGAAGCTGACACCGAACTCGTCGCGGAACGCCCCAAGATCAACCCCGTCAAGCATGCGCAGGCCAAGAAAGAGTCTTTCCGCCATGGCTTCACGCAGGGAGACTCCATGTTTCTCCAGCCAGGAGAGCCTCCCCTCCCCGCAATCCCGCATATAGGTGGAGAGATCGGGGGTATTATGCCAACGCTCCCCGAAGCCCGGCTGATTCATGAATGAATGGGCCCCGGCACCAAAACCCAGATAGTTGCCGCGCCGCCAGTACACCTGATTGTGGCGCGACCTGAATCCCGTGCGGGCATAATTTGAAATCTCATAATGCTCATAGCCCGACATGCCGAGGACACGGGAAGCTCTTTCATACATGACCGCGGATTCCTCCTCACCGGGAAGGGAAAGCGTGCCGTTTTCCTCCATGGCGGCAAATGGCGTACCCTCCTCGATCGTCAGACCGTACACCGAAATATGTTCCGGGGCGAGGTCCACGGCCGCGAGCAGATCATCCTCCCACATCGGCAATGTCTGCCCGGGGAGGGAATTTATCAAATCGATACCCATGTTGGCAAACCCGATTTTCCGCGCGGAACGGAATGCCTCGTAAGCCTGTCCGGCTGTGTGCACCCTCCCCAGCTTTTCAAGCATCGAGTCGTTAAAGGATTGTACGCCGAGCGAAAGACGGTTTGCACCGCAACTTCTGTATCCGGACAGCTTTTCCATGGTCAGCGTGCCGGGATTCGCCTCTATGGTTATCTCCGCATCGGAACACAGGCCAAAAAGAGCTGCCGCCTCATCGATAATTTTCTGCAAAGGAACCGGGTCCATGAGGGAGGGCGTGCCCCCGCCGAAGAACATGGTAACCGCTGACAAGGGCACATCAAGGCTTTTGCGGCAAAGGCGCATTTCCCTGACAAGGGAAGCGGCATAGTCATCCATGAGTTCAGGCCGATCGTCAAACGAATGAAAGCCGCAATATAGGCATTTCTTCACGCAGAAAGGGATATGGAAATAGAGGGAAACTTCACTTGGTGATTGCATCATGTCCACATGAGAACGGCAATGAAACGTTGAAAAAAATTTCTCTAACGTAATTCAGTATACGGGAATTCCCGTGTACAAGTAAACGCATAATACGGGTTATGCGGCATTCGTTACGGTGCTGATACCGTGAACATTGTTCACCTGAACCGGTAACGGCACAACGGCCGCTTCTCACCGGTCTTCCGCTCTCGGCGCCGAATGCGCTCATCCTCCCTGCAAAAAATCGTATTGACTTCGCCACTGGTAAGGAATATCTTAAACCAGATTTATTTCAACAACTTTGGAGGTAGATGCCTTGGGAATTCTAGCAGTGACCGGACTGGTCGTAAAATTGGTATTATTGGTGCTGCTCTACTTTTCCGTAGTGTCATGGGCCATAATTTTCTACAAATTCCTCCAGGTCCATAGGGCTAACAGGGAATCAGTCAGATTTCTGGAATTTTTCTGGAAGACAAAACGCTTTGACGCCATAAACGAACAGCTCGACCGCTTTTCCCATTCACCCCTGACGGTACTTTTCAGCGAAGCGTTCTCCGAACTGAAAAAACTCATGGAGAAGGGAATACAGAAAGAGGATCCCGACGTCATCAGCACGGAACTGGGTGGCATCGACAATATTGCCCGGGCGCTGCGGAGAGCCACTACTTCCGAAATAACCCGACTGGAAAAATACCTCACCTTTTTGGCCACCACCGGGTCGACAGCCCCCTTTATCGGTCTTTTCGGGACGGTCTGGGGCATCATGACCGCTTTCAAGGGGATCGGGGAAACCGGCACCGCGTCGCTCGCCGTCGTTGCTCCGGGTATCGCCGAAGCGCTCATCGCAACGGCGATCGGTCTCGTTGCCGCCATTCCGGCCGTCATGGGCTACAACCACTTTCAGAACAAGATACGGGTCCTGATCGCTGAAATGGACAGCTTTTCCACTGAATACCTGAACATCGTACAGCGGACCTTCGCGAAGAAGTAGGGGGAGTCGATGGAGATAGGAAGCAGGGACAACAACAATCGCGGCGCAATGTCGCAGATCAATGTCACCCCTCTCGTGGACGTCATGCTGGTGCTCCTGATCATCTTCATGGTAACGGCACCGATGATGCAGCAGGGCGTGCAGGTAAACCTGCCGAAGGCCCAGGCCAAGGCACTCAACCCACAGGAAGAAAGCGTCGTGGTATCAATCGACAGCAGCAGCAGGATTTTCATTAACAGTTCCGAAATCCCCTCCGGCGAATTGAAACCCAAACTGTCCGCCATGTTCGAGTCAAGAACGAAAAAAGAGGTTTTTCTCAAAGCCGACAGGACAGTCCCCTATGGAGAAGTCGTGAAGGCAATGGCCGAGATCAAAGGTGCGGGCATCGAACGTCTGGGCATGATTACGGAACCCTCCCAGGGAAAATGATTCGCGTGGCAGTCAAAGAATCGCAACTCACCAGGATGCTTGTATTTTCCCTCCTGCTTCACGTAACCATGTTTGTCGTTATCGGCAGATTCGGTTATTTCATGCTCTCTCATCAGCCGGCGACACAAGCCTACTATGTCGATGTTGTCAACCTCCCCGTGGCAAATCCGCAGTCCGGCAATCCTTCACCATCCATCGAAAACGCCCCCGCAAAACAAGCACCGATCCGGCAGGAGATGAGCCGGCCAGCATCCGATACCGCCAGCACCGTTTCCCCCAAAGCAGCACCATCGGTAAAAAAGGAACAGATGCCGGCGGAGACAAATGAAGAGTTTGCCAAACGGCTGGCCGCACTGGAAAAGAAAGCAGAGGGGAGAAGGCTCGGAGAAGCCCTCGATGACCTGAGAAGAAGGTCCGCCGATGCGGGCCGTGCCGGAATGCCCGGCGCAAAGGGCAAAGAGGCAGGCAGCGATTACGGCAGCTACATCCAGTCGAGACTCCGGGATGCCTTCAACAGCACCATAGCGTACCAGAGCAGAAACCCGGAGGTTGTCATAAAGCTGAGGATCAACCGCTTCGGCAAGGTCATCGGATACCGGATGGAACGGAGCTCCCGGGACAAGCTGTTTGAAGCTGCCGTGGCACGGGCAATCGACATTGCCGAAGAACATTTTCCCCCGCCCCCGGCCGGCGGGGATTTCGAGCAGGGATTTATTTTCCGGCCTGAAGGAGTAGGAAAGAAATGAAGAAGATCGCATCTTTTCTGATTGTTATTCTGCTCATTCCGGTTCTGCTTCGCGCGGAACAGAACTACCTGGAGGTAATCGCCCAGGGCAGTAAGCAATTGCCCCTGGCGATAGCGCCCGCTATAAGCCTCGGGGGAGGTCAGGACGGGGAGATCGCCGGAACAGTCGGCGAAGTCCTCAAATTCGACCTGACCCTAGCCGGTCCATTTTCGGTCATTTCCGGCACCAGCGGCGCAGGCCAGAGCGGCATCCGTCCCGGGGAGTTTGATATGGCCCCCTGGCGGGCAATCGGCGCCGCATATCTGATCAAGAGCGGCTATATTGCTTCAGGCGGCACCATAACGGTGGAATTCAGATTGTATGACGTTGCGCGTGGGAAAGCCCTTGCCGCGAAGCGGTATACCGGGAGCCGCAAGGAAATGCGGCGCATGGCCCACTCTTTTTCCGACGAAACCATGCTCGCGGTTACCGGTGAAAAGGGGCCGTTTACCGGAAGAATCGCCTTCGTTTCCAGGGCGAGCGGCAACAAGGAAATCTCCGTCATGGATTATGACGGGCACAATGTTCAGCGGCTCACCAGAAACCGCTCCATAAATCTGAATCCGGATATTTCACCCGATGCCGGCCAAATCATCTTCACCTCCTACAAAAGGGGTAACCCCGATCTATACCGGACCCCCATATCGGGAGGGTCAGTAGCACGCATCTCTTCCCGGATCGGCATGAATTTCACCGGGGCATGGTCACCGGACGGGAACAAAATCGCCCTCTCCATGAGCAAGGATGGCAACCCGGAAATCTATAAAATCGGCACGGACGGCAAACTGCTGGCTAGGCTGACAAAGAACGATGCCATCGACATTTCCCCCTCCTGGTCCCCTGACGGGTCGAAGATCGCCTTCGTTTCCGACCGTCTGGGCAGCCCCCAGATTTTCATCATGAATGCAGATGGATCAGGCGTGCACCGGCTGACCCGCAGCGGAACATACAATGTCAACCCTTCCTGGTCGCCGAAAGGGGACCGGATTCTTTACAGTCGCCTGCATCCGGGAGGATTCCAGATCCATTCCATCAGTCCCGATGGAAGCGACGACACCCAACTGACTACGCAGGGAAGAAACGAAAACCCCCGCTGGTCCCCGGACGGCCGCTTCATAACCTTCGGTTCAAACCGCGGGGGGAAAGAGGCCATTTACGTCATGCGGGCGGACGGATCATCCCAAATAAAAGTTTCACGGAGTGGCGGAGGCGATTCCCAGCCCGTATGGTCATCACGCCGGTAATGCCCTCCCGGCGGAACCCTACAATTGTTTGCAAATGAACAAGTCTCATGTATAATGCCGTTCAATAATTTTGCCGTGGGTAGACATCGGCCATATCATGCATCTCAGGAGGACAAGATGAACCGCACAATGAACAGACTCTTTATCACGCTATTTTGTTTGACCTTTATAGCTGCCGGCTGTGCGAAAAAAGAAATGGTGAAAAGTGAGGAACCCGTTACCGAACTTCCGAAAGCCGTGGAGACGGCTCCTCCTTCGAAAACTCCTTCCGATCTCAAAGAGCAGGTCATACCGGAAACATCAGCGGTCAAGGAAGAAAGCCTGGATGAGATGACGATAGAGTCTGTCCCGGCAACCCAATTGAAGACCGTCTATTTCGATTTCGATTCCTACGTGCTTTCAGCGGATGCCAGGGACACTCTGAAGAAAAACGCCGAATGGATACTGAAGAACAAGGCCGTCAAAGTACAAGTTCAGGGACATTGCGATGAAAGGGGTTCCGCCGAGTACAACCTGGCGCTGGGCGAAAACAGGGCGAAGTCGGTCATAAAATACCTCCAGGCGCTCGGCATTCAGCAGGAAAGACTGGTAGTCCTCAGTTTCGGCAAGGAAAAACCTGTCGACATGGGACACGACGAAGCGGCATGGGCAAAAAACAGAAGGGCCGATTTTGCTCTCATAAAATAAGACCACGCAGGGGAGAAAAGGAGTCAATTTCTTATGCGTAACAAAATTATTTTTCTGATCTTTGGTTTGTTTATCGGTATAGCCGGATGCGCCAGCAGAGATGATGTGAGCAATCTCCAGCAGGATATGGAAGAGGTGAAGACCCGCTTCTACAAGATGGAAAAGGATATCGGCGGTATCCGCGCCGAGGCGAAGGAAGGTTCCGATAACACGACAAAAAACTTCCAGAACGAAATTGAAAGCCTGCGCAAAACCGTTGCCGACCTTCAGGCCGCACAGGATGTAGCCCGCGTGGACATGCAGTCATTGTCCGGCAAACTGGATGACATAAAGCTGCAGACCCAGAAACCTTCCGAGGAAATGGCCATTTTGAAAGAGGACACGGACCGCAGGCTTCTTGCCCTCGAGGGGAAGGTGGTCACGCAGGAAAAAGCTCCCGCGGATGTGAAACCGAAGGAGGAAACCCCGGAGGCTCTTTACGGAGAGGCTATGGATGCCTTCAAAAAAGGCGAGATGAAAAAATCCCGCGAGGCGTTCACCAAATTCACGGCCCAGTACCCGAAACATGCTCTGGTGGCTGAGTCCCATTACTGGATAGGCGACACGTACTACAACGAGAAAAACCTCGAGCAGGCAATCCTCGAATACCAGGAGGTTATAAAGAACCCCTCCGGCAAGGGAAAGGCTCCTGCAGCCATGCTGAAACAGGCAATGGCCTTCAAGGGTTTGGGGGATGACAAAAGCGCCCGTTACATCTATAAGAAGCTGATCGAGGAATACCCGAATTCAGAAGAAGCCAAGAAGGCAAAGGAAAAGTTGAAGGGATTGAAATAGAAAAAGGCGGTTAAAAACCGCCTTTCCTTTTTCTTTCTTCAGCAGTTGCAATTAAACTGCGTTCCCGTCTTTATTCTCAACAGGGTCCTTCGCCTGACCCGCCTCCTGGTTCCGGGCAACGTCCTCTCTCTCCAAAGCCTGTTTTTCCTCGTGAGCTACTTCCTCATCGTCAATGTTCTGCTTCAAATCATCGGCAGCCCTCTTGAATTCGGCGAGGCCCTTGCCGAGGGATCGCGCCAGATCAGGAAGTTTCTGGGGCCCGATAACGATCAGCGCGATGACAAGAATGACTATCAGCTCCGGCATCCCTATTCCAAACATATCATATCCTCTCATCTCACGGCGATGTGCCGCCTCATACTATTTACATTGGAAGCACCCGCTTTGCGCCGACATGGATATGACTTACCCTGA
>Ga0316603_10001632_pt1 | contig 12031 bp, 8 predicted proteins | sample OWC_soil_day10_n_FD_207649 | JGI IMG/M metagenome (GOLD analysis project Ga0316603, IMG submission 207649) | Wetland soil microbial communities from Old Woman Creek delta, Ohio, United States - OWC_soil_day10_noCT | ecosystem: Environmental > Terrestrial > Soil > Wetlands | place: USA: Ohio...
AGAAGATAGAATAAAGTCTGAATTAGCACTTGTCGGCATTAAAAGTGAAGGAAGCGCTACGAATGATTTGCGTTCAAAGGAGGATGCTTCTAAGAACGATGCGTCTAAAAATGGAAAAGCAAAGACTATAAAGGACTTTCCAAGCCCCGTTCAGGGCGTACTGATTAAATCCGCAGGAAATTATTACTCAGAATCCTTACAGGCTTACCTCTTTCACGCCGGGACAGACTATGCTCAGGCGGAGGGAGCGGTAATTCGAGTAAAACATTCAGGTAAAGTAACTTATGCAGGGCCTGACCCCATTCTTGGTCAGAAGGTTGAACTGGATTGCGGAGAAGATTGGAGCGTAATCTATGGTGGACTTGAGAACCTCCGAGTTAAAGAAGGAGATCAAGTCGAGGTTAATCAGGCCATTGGACAAGTGGGATATTATCCGGGTGCAGACGGAGCAAAGGAGCGGCCACAGCTCCATTTTGAGGTTTGGCATGGGGATGAGGTACAGGTTCCAAGTTCATAGTGGAGCGGAGTTTTCCTCTGTCCCTCATTGAGGCATCGTGAATTTTTGTCACGGTGCCTTATATTTTTGTCAGTTCTGTCACCGTGACTTATTGTCACTAAAAGAATAGGTTAACTATTTGGCCGATTGGAAATATACTGCGAAAAGCTTCTTTTAAGCCTGTAAGAGATAAACAATGTTTGAATCTCATTGGATAACATGAGTTGGCATGTGGTTTGCAAAAGAGTACATACAAAGCTAAATTATAGTTCCCAATTTAGACTTAGATTTCTTTATTTGTAATTTAGACCGCACATGTAATTTAGACTGCAAAACTCTAAGATGAAGGCTAGAAAGGAGTACCCATGCATGAAAAGGCGCGATTTTATTAAATCCGTGGCCACAGTAGGAACTTTTACCGCTCTAGGCTTAGGTATGGGAAAAATGGTCCCCTTAGCGGTTGCGGAGGAAGCCATAGCGAATCCCACTCCGTATGATCATGATGCACTCCCGGTTGAAATGAAGATTGATAAGAAGACCGGGCAAATGACGTTGAATCCTGAGATCGCTTTGAAGAATAGTGTCTGCCTTGGTTGTTGGAGCAACTGTGGAAATCGGGTAAAGGTGAATAAGAAAACGGGAAAAATTCTTAGGGTTCTAGGCAACCCCTATCATCCAAGCAATGCTGAACCCCATCTTCCTTATGAAACTTCCTTAATGGATTCCTATCAGTCATTGGGGCAATTTAAAGAAAGCGGTCATATCCAGAGAGCTACAGTCTGTCAGAGAGGAAATGCGGCTTTTCAGATGGTTTATGACCCGAATCGAATCCTTACGCCCTTGAAACGGGCTGGAAAACGTGGAGAAGGTAAATGGAAGCCGATTACTTGGGACCAAGCCATTCAGGAAACTGTAGAGGGTGGCGAACTGTTTAAGGAACTCGGGGAAAATCAAGTTATCGAAGGTCTGCGTCAACTCCGGGACCTAAAGAATCCTCTTAATCCGGAACAACCGGGTTGGGGTCCAAAGGCAAATCAATTTGTATTTATAGGTGGACGGGATGATGGTCGAACAGGGTTCGCCAAACGTTTTGTCTTGAATTCCTTTGGTTCAACGAACTGCTTTGGTCACGGTGGAATCTGTGGAGCAAGCCGGCGGATTGCCTTTTTAGCGTTCTTAGATACTTGGGATAAAAAACCGCACATGAAAGCAGATTACATGGGCTCCGAATTTGTAATGTTCTTTGGAAATGCTCCAGGTCAAGCAGGGGCACCGTTCCAGCCGATGGCAAGGAAATCGGCTTTAGCACAAGCTGAGAATGGAATGAAAGCCGTTATTGTAGATCCAGTACTTCAGAATGGAATGTATAACTCTCCGCGTGCAGAAGAGTCCTCTTGGGTTCCGGTTCGTCCAGGTGCAGATGGAGCTTTGGCCATGGCTATGGTTCGTTGGGCCTTTGAAAAGAAGAAGTTTAACGAAGCGTATTTAGTCTCTCCAACGAAGGAAGCAGCCCAGAAAAAGAAATTCCCTTCTTGGACGAATGCGACCTATCTCGTTATTCAAGAAGAAGGCCATGTTGATTTTGGAAAATTCTTGGATGGGGTGCAGATAGGGCTAAGTGTTAAAGTATCCGAACCCACTTCAGCTGAACCAACGCCAAACTATGTCGTAATAGATAAAGTCACAGGACTTCCGACACTCTATACAGCTTCTGAAGAAGGAACACTTTTCTATTCGGGAAAAGTAAAGAGTGAAGGGCAAGAGGTTTTAGTTAAAACCTCCTTGCAGATCCTTCTCGACGAAGCAAACAAGTTTACCTATGACCAATACGCTGAAGCTTCAGGACTCAGCAAAGAGCGGATCTTCAGCTTAGCGAAGGAATACTTTAGTCATGGCACGAAAGCGGCGACAGATCATCATGGTGGAGTATCCATGCATTCAAATGGGTTCTATGGTTCTTTATCTGTTGCCATGCTCAATGCACTCGTTGGGAACATTAACAAAAAAGGCGGTTCCACTAAAAGTGGAGGCGGCTATGTTGCTGATGAAAAAGGGAAACGTTATGATCTGGCGGGCTTCCCAGGTGCCGTGAAGCCTCAAGGCTTTAAGATCAGCCGAGAGGGGAAGCGCTATGAGGATACCCCTGAGTATAAGGCGCGCAAAGCCAAGGGAGAGAATCCTTATCCTGCGACTTTACCCTGGAGTCCCCTATCTGATTCGTTGGAAGGACATGTTATTCCGTCAATGATGGCAGGGTACCCGTATTCTGCTAAAATCCTCATGCTTTGGATGAGTAATCCCTTCTATGCTACACCGGGACTATTCCGTAAAGACGTGGAGGATTACGTCAAGGATCCCCAAAACATTCCTTTGATGATTTCTGTAGATGTTATGATGGGGGATTCTACACAGTATGCAGACTATATCATTCCGGATACGACCTTCTATGAGAGCTGGGGAGTTCCAACGGTCTGGAACTTAATTCTATCGAAGGCGAGTGGAGCGCGCCGTCCCGTCATTGATCCGCTCGTTCCTAAGACGGAAGAGGGGAATCCGTACTCCTTAGAAGCTTACTTCATTGAAGTAGGAAAGCGTTTAAAGTTGCCGGGCGTCGGCGATAAAGCGATTCCGAATACTCAAGGGGAACTTACCCCCATGAACTCAGCCGCTGATTTCTTCCTGAAAGCGATGGCGAATATTGCCTTTGACGAGGCACCCGTTCCAGATATCTCAGCAGAGGAACTAAATCTCGCAGCCTTAGAGGAAGATCTGAAAAATGTGAAGTCGAGCCTTACTGCAGAAGAGTGGAAAAAAGTTCACTATCTCCTTGCTCGAGGGGGAAGATTTGAAGATTATGAAAAGAACTACGAAGGTGAAAATTTAAAGAACAAATTTGGGAAAGTGGTTAACATCTATAATCAAAAACTAGGAACCACAATCAATAGTTTTACGGGTGAGTACCATCCAGGAACTGCAACCTGGCAGCCTCCTGCCTTTGCAGATGGCAGAACAGTTGATCAGGTTTATCCGGCTAAGGAATGGCCGTTCTCGGTTGTTTCCTACAAACCGCGTTACCGGACAGGAGGTTACTTGTCCAATGTACCGGTTCTCAAAGGGATTCAAGACACAAACGCCATTGAAATGAATCTTGAAGACGCAACGGTGCTCGGAATCTCGACGGGGGATAAAGTGAAGTTAATTACACCAACGGGAGAAGCGGAAGGGACAGCGAAGGTTCGCCGCGGAGTAGGAAAAGGTTCTATTGCTATCGAGTATGGCTATGGTCACTGGGGGGCCGCTGGAGATAAAGGTTATCAAGTTGGGGATAAAAAGGTAGCGGGTGATTCAAAGGATGGAAAGGGAGTGCTATTGAATCTCCTCGCCTTACGGGATGTAAGCTTGAAAGAGGTTCATCCGCTATCTGACCTTGTCGGAGGCTCAAATGACCGGAACACGGTTAAGGCGAGAATCGTTAAGCTTTAACTTCGGAATTGTAGACTAAAAGGGGGTTAACCAATGTTTGGAGCTGACGGAAGCGCTTTGGAACGCGCAAGAGCCTATGAGTTTTTGGCTGGAATCTTTCTCAAGGAACCTACTGCTGAAGTGTTTAAGCCTATAAAGGATTGGGCTGAAAGTATCGAGGGAGAGATTGGGTTGAGGGCACTTCTTAAGCAGATTGAGGAAAAGGATCCCTCATTAGAGTTTTTAATCCAAGAATATTACGATCTTTTCTTCGTACCGGTATCTGGTCGCTTCGTTCCCCCTTTTGAAGCGGCTATTTGTGGAGCTTCACGTGAAGAAGGCAAAAAGATAAGGTTCGGTAGTTTCTGGGGGAGCGAAACGGTGCAAATCTCAGAAATTTATGAGCGAATTGAATTTCGGCCGAAGGAGCTAGACATTTTCGAACCCTTAAAACAGATGAATATGCCAGACCATATTGGTTTTGAGCTCTCCGCTTTGGCCTATCTCTGTCAAGTCGAGGAGAATCTTGTTAAAAATCAGAGTCTAGAAGCAGTCCGTAACTTAGAAAAGACTCTTCTCAATAAACACCTCAATCGTTGGCTTCCTCTTCTGAAAGAAGATCTTGAGCGTGTGGAATCCACTGGGATTTACACCTTCTTTGTTCAGCTTGCATGTGATTTTTGTGAGGAAGAGGAGCGGGTTTTAGTTGCCGATTTAGTCATCGGATAAAAAGGAACACTGAAATCGCAATGCCTAGAAGGGTAAAGACTCTTGCGTTTCTTGCAGAGTATGGGTGTGAGAAAGGCAGATAAGGAAATTTAAGAATGTAAAATAGACTTATGGAAGTCGCTGAGAGGAGTTGAAATCGTGGCTGAGAAAAAGAAACGCTATGGCATGGTCATAGATCTGCGTAAATGTGTCGGTTGCAATGCCTGCACGGTTTCTTGTAAAATCGAAAACCAAGTGCCGAACGGAGTATACCGCACCTGGGTGAAGGAAATAGAAAAAGGAACCTATCCGGAGGTGACGCGGCATCGCTTACCGCGTTTATGCAACCATTGTGACAACGCGCCCTGTCAGGCAGCGTGTCCAGTTGAGGCAACGTACCGAGCCGAAGATGGCTCAATTCTTATTGATTATGATCGTTGTATCGGATGTAAATATTGTATGGCTGCCTGTCCGTTTGATGCTCGATTCATCAACCCCATTCGCAAAACAGCAGAGAAGTGTACGTTTTGCTATCATCGAGTAGAGGAGGGGTTACTTCCTGCGTGTGTAAGTACCTGTGTCGGGGGAGCAAGAGTTTTTGGAGACATAAATGACCCACAAAGTCTTGTTTCAAAGCTTATTGGGAATAACCCGGTTCAAGTCTTGAAACCCGAAATGAACACGAAACCAATGGTCTTCTATATCGGTGCAGATCAGGACATTATGGGAGCACGTTATAATAATCTAGAGAAGGGGGAGAAATAACATGGAACTTGATCAAGTGACGTACCTCGCAAACGTTGAGCATCCAGTACAACTTGGATACATGATTGCCATTTATTTCTTCTACACGGGGCTCAGCGCAGGTTCGTTCGTTCTTTCGAGTTTGGGGACCGTCTTTGGAATTAAGAAGTATATGCCCATCGCTAAAGCGGGAGTATTAATGGCGGTCGCCTTACTTGCGATTGCCCCTTTACACTTAATCGCGGATCTCGAGCAACCCGGACGGTTTTATACTCTCCTTTTTCATGTGAACCCTCGTTCTGCGATTTCTTACGGAACCTTTTTGCTCACCTTGTACCCTATTAATAGCGCGATTTATCTTTGGTTAATGATGCGCAAAGATTTTACTGTAGGCGCAAAAAGTTTAACAGGATTCCGTCAAAAGCTCTATCAATTCTTAACCTTCGGGAAAACGGATCTCTCAGAAGGGGCAATGGCGAGAGATGAGAAATGGATTAAACGCCTTGGAACGATTGGCGTACCTTTGGCACTCCTCGTTCACGGTTATACTGGATTCATCCTCGCTAACATTCAAGCCCGAGCATTGTGGCACACGGGCCTCATGCCACTTATCTTTTTGATGTCAGCTATGGTTTCCGGTACTGGGCTTTTAATTCTCGTTCTTCTTATTACTCAGCGCTTTATTTCCCCAGAACGTGCTATCACGCCGGAACGCAAAGCACTGATACAGGATATTGCTCGGCTCATGATGTGGTTTATCGTCGTGGATGGAACTCTCATGATAATCGACTTTATCAGTCTGTATTTCGGAAGTGCAGCAGGACATGCTGCAGGGGAACTTTTTCTCTATGGTAGCCATAGCACAATGTTCCTCGGTGTGGAAATAGGATTAGGACTTTTGCTTCCTTTCGTGATTACGCTATGGTCTAAAACCAGGAAGTCACTGAAATGGATTTCCTTCGCGTCTGTCCTCACTCTGATTGGAGTTATTGCCATGCGCGTGAACTTTGTGGTTGGTGGACAACAAATCCCCTTAAGTGCAGACGTCTTGAATCCGTATTACGTTGAACCCAAGCATCTTATGTTCATCGCTCTATTTGTAATTGCAGAAGTAACAATTTTGTTTGTGGCCTTTAAGTTTTTGCCGGTTTATGGTTTAGGAAAATCCTCAGAGTCCCGCTTAAAAGTTAAGCAAGAAGTCCTCGCAAAATAATTACATCCGCTTAAGCTGATTTAGTACGAGCCAACTCAGATTTTAGTTAAATAAGAGGTTTGAGGATATAGTTTAACATTATAAAAGGAACTGTGATAGGTACAGTTCCTTTTTGCTTATTCTTTGGGCTCTTGGTACACTAATGTAGTTGATGCTATTAAAAGGGACTTAGAGTAAACTTTAGAAGTTTAAAAATGATTTTATGGGGGGAGTAGTTGATGAAAAAGACAATCGGAGTGTTCGTAATACTAATGATTGCATCGCTGATCTTAGCCGGGTATTTGCTGAGTCCCCCTCCGAATAAAGCCCATCCTCCCAAAATCGGAGTACTCGTCGTTAATGATCTACGACTCATAAAGGTAGACGGACTAAAGGCTAGTTTAAGTGAACTGGGATTTGCTGAAGAGGGAGAAGTGACCTATCAAATAGAGAATGCCCAGAATAATCTCTCACAGCTTTCACGATTGGGGGAACGACTGGTAGAGGGGAAGCCTGATGTCTTAGTTGCTGCAGGAGCTGTGGAGGCTCTGATTTTACAAGAGTTAACGATTAAGAGAGACTCCAATATTCCTGTGGTATTTATGGGTACACTTTCCCCAAGCGAGATTGGTCTAGTCCAAAATACAGCGCGGCCAGGTAAGAATTTGACGGGGCTGAATAACTATCATTATGAACTTACCCCCAAACGCCTTGAGCTATTGCACCGCCTTTTGCCGGGGATTAAGAGAGTAGCAGTGCTGGGGGACACTCGAGTTCCTTTCTTTGAACAAACTCAAAGCGGGTTAATTAAAGTTGCGGAAGGATTGGGTCTTGAGCTTCATACCTATACGGTATCCAATATGGAGGAGATTCATAAGGTCTTTTTGGAAATGCAAGAAGCAAAAGTCGAGGGAATTGTTCTTTTACCGGGCTTTTTTCTCGAGACAAGTACACGACAGATTGTGGATATAGCCCTACAACGCAAGATTCCGGTATTCGGTGTGTATCCTCAGGATACTGAAGAAGGGTGTCTAGCCTCCTATGGAACATCCAACTGGAGCCAGGGAGCGCAGTCAGCTCATATCGTCAGTAAAGTTTTGCATGGTCAAAGCCCACAAGATATCCCGGTTGAAACGCCAGACCAAATTATTTTTTCTATTAATCTCAAAACAGCCCAAAAGCTGGGAGTATCTCCTTCTTTGGGTGTTCTTAGTCTTGCCGACCAGGTGGTTCAGCCATGAGTGAGAAAAAATTTCCTTGGTGGATGAGAATTAAAGTACGGGTTTTAGTGTTTGGGGTCCTGATGTCTGTCTTGCCTTTGCTATTTTTGGGCTTCGCCAGTTTTAATGCGGCACGGTCCTATTTACAGGAGAGTATCCAAGAGCAAAACTATGAACGATCCATCCTTTTAGCCGGAGAAATTCAGGACTTTATTAAGAATAACGCAGATAGCTTGAGTCATGTGACGTTAACTAATGCTTCAGATTTAGTGGGAGAGGATTCTATTGCCCGAGAAGTAATACTGGGAACAATGCTTCGAGAGGTGCCGTACTTCGAAAGTTTAGAGGTCTCGGATTCTCAGTTTCGGATTCTAGGGCGCGTATCACGGCGGGAAGTGGTTTTTCCAGTGAAGCAAGAGGAAAAACTAAACAACTTGGAATTTTCTATGGATAACGATTTTTCGATCAGTGGAGTTTTCTTTTCTGAGGATGGACGGCCACAAGTTAATTTGACCGTAGGCATCAAAGATCAGCAGACGCGTAAGAACATAGGGTATCTTCAGGCGAAAACGGATCTCAAGGTCTTGGTCACAAAGTTTACCAATATTCAGATTGGTAAAGCAGGGTATGTGTATTTAACAGATGAAAAAGGGTATTTGATTGGGCATTCAGATTTTAGTCGAGTTCTCGTTCAAGAGAATGTCCGAAAGAATCCTGCGGTTCAAGGATTTTTATCAGGAATACGTCCGACTCATCAAGGAAATGAGTATAATAACGCTGATGGTGTCCGTGTCATCGGAATGTATGCTCCAGTAGAGAATCCCAAGTGGGGTGTTTTTATTGAACAGCCTGTCAAGGAAGCGTATCAGCCAGTTACCCAGTTTTTCATGAGAGTTATCGGGATCATGCTTTTTATTATTTTAGGGGTTACTTTAATTAGTGTTTTTTTTGGACTTAAGCTTACCAAGCCCATTGAACATTTCGAAGAAGGGGTTCGTCAAATCATTTTAACGGAAGACCTGAATGCAGTCATTCCGCAGGAAAACGATGATGAAATTGGTCGACTCGTACAGGCCTTTAACAACTTATTACGTCAGCTAGGGGATAAGACCACCAATCTGCGGAATGAACAAGAACTTCTTCAGACGGTAGTGAGTGGGATTGGAGCGGGTATGGCACTCGTCGATGAGGAGAAGCGACTTTTATGGTGGAATTCAATCTTTGAAGGATGGTTTGCGGAGAAGGACCTTAAGAATCTTTCCTGTGAAGATGTACTTCGGCGAGATGGATTAGATTGTGCCTTTGGAGAGAACGGAAAAGTGCTAGCACTCGAAGTGCAGGGGGACCGCAGATATATTCGTCAGACCTACTATGAGTTAAGTCCTGGTAATTCTGAGAACGCAGCTTATCTACTCCTTTTAGAGGATGTAACCCAGCAAGTGGAGATGGAGGCGCGAGTGATCGAGACAGAGAAAATGGCAGCAGTGGGGTTATTGGCTTCCGGAGTCGCACATGAGATCAATAATCCGCTCGCTATTGTATCCGCGCATAGTGAAGAATTATTAGACAGAATGCGAGAGGAGGATGATCCGCCTAAGAATGAGGAAATTCAGGGGGTTTTACGAGTTATTTTCAAGCAAATGGATCGTTGTAAGCAGATCACCAGTCGACTGTTGAATTTTGCTCGACCTGGGAAGCAAGGTCGAGATTTGATAAACGTTAGTGGTGCGATTCAACAAACATTAGCTTTACTTTCTGGTCGGGCCAAACAAAAAAAGATTACATTAATAGATGAAACGCAGTCAGGACTTTGGGTGTATGGAAATGAAAACGAGTGGCAACAGGTTGTCTTGAATATCCTGACTAATGCAATGGATGCCTCTGTAGAAGGTGGTTGCGTGAGGGCACGAGCCTATCGTGCAAAGTCGGAAATTCGAGTGGAGGTGGAGGATTATGGACAAGGAATTTCTAAGCATCATCTCAGTAAGGTTTTCGACCCGTTTTTTACAACAAAACCGCCTGGACAAGGTACGGGTTTAGGGCTTTTTGTTAGCTATGGAATAGTACAAAAGATGCAAGGGCAACTCCTAATTGAAAGTACGGAGGGGAAGGGAACAACAGTCAGAATTCTTCTACCTTTCCGGGAAAGTGGAGGAAGTTAAATGAAAGTTCATCAACGCATTCTCATCCTAGATGATGAAGAAGAATTGCGCTCAATCATCTCACAACGTTTAACTCGGCGTGGATATGAGATCATTGAAGCGGGGACTGCTCAAGAAGGGATGGACTTACTGCAAGACAATCTCTTTGAGGCTATTCTTCTCGATATTCGATTGCCAGATGGGGATGGTCTACAATTTTTAATGAAGATGAAAAAACGTCAACCGGATTTGCAGGTAATTATGCTTACCGGACATGGGACGTTAGAATCTGCGATTGAAGCGATGAAGGCAGGAGCGTTTGATTACCTGACAAAGCCCTGTAATTTATCGGAACTAGAAATTACGCTGCAAAAGGCACTTGAACAACGCAAACTTGTTGTAGAAAACACTGGTCTAAGACAAGCCGTACATCGGCAAAATTCAGAACCGAAAATCATTGCAGGGAGTGCGAAGATGCAGTCTCTAATGGAGATCACTCGTAAGATCGCCCAAGCAGATGCTCCCGTATTGATTCAAGGAGAGAGCGGAACGGGAAAGGAACTTTTTGCACGAGCGATTCATGTTTGGAGTTCGCGCAACTCACAGGCCTTTATTCCCCTGAATGCTGGCGCTATTCATGAAACGTTAATGGAGAGTGAACTTTTCGGGCATGAAAAGGGTGCCTTTACTGGAGCTAGTGGTGGAAAGCTTGGCCTCGTGGAGATGGCTGATCGCGGAACCCTATTCCTCGATGAAATCGGGGAAATGCCGTTAGCTCTTCAGGTGAAACTCTTGCGTTTTTTGGAAACGGGGGAGTTTCGTCGGGTGGGGGATAATCGTCTGAGGCGAGTCGATGTTCGAATTGTGACAGCGACGAATCGTAATCTGCTAGAGGAAGTGGAATCTGGACGCTTTCGAAAGGACCTCTATTATCGGTTGAACGGGTTAGTACTGCATATCCCTGCTCTTCGTGAGCGAAAGGAAGATATTATTCCGCTTGCTGAGCATTTTCTTAAGTCGGGGCTTAAGGGGCAGAGCAATCTCGATAGAAAACTTGCGGCGGAGACTCGGGAAGCCCTACAAGACTATGACTTCCCGGGAAATGTCCGAGAATTGGCACACTTAATTGAACGGGGTAAAATTCTTGCAGAAGGATCCGCCATTATGATAGGGGATCTTTGGACAGAACTTGGGCAAGGTCGAGGGAATTCCAGAGCCCCTGTTCCTTCTAAAGGAATAGAACAAATTACAGAGCCAATAATAGAAAGGCAAGAGGAAGAGTATCCAACGCTTGCCGAGGTTGAGAAGAATCATATTTTATCAACGTTAGATAAAGTTGATGGAAATAGAGCTCAAGCAGCAAGGATGCTCGGAATCAGTGTCAGAAATCTCTACCGGAAAATCGAGGAGTATAGGTGAGATGGACAGGTCCCTCGTTCCTGATTTGGAACGAGGGACCTCTCTGTTTTGCTAATATTTCTCTAAATAAACGACTCTTCCTTTAGGACAAGGAATTGGTATCCACCCATTCCTTGGCATTTAGCACCGACTCTTCACTGGGAATGGGTACATTCGATTCAGGCTTTGTACTTTCGATGTGTCCTCGCCAGGCAGCTGTGTCGTGACGCTCTATAGGGTTAGCTTGAAATTTTTCTTTTGATTTATTTTCTTCGTTCATGAGAAGACCTCCTTGGATAATTTTTTTAGCTCAAGAACACTCATTCTAACTTAATATTGCATCTCTGAGAAGCGCTTTAAGGTTTGATATTTTTCTTGGGCATGTTTCTCGGCCACGTCGAACATTTCTTGGGCATGTTCAGGGAAGACGGTCTTGAGGGAGGAGTAACGGATTTCGCCCTTCAAGAAGTCTTGGAAGTTACCCTTAGGTTCTTTGGAGTCGAGGATAAAGGGGTTCTTTCCTTGGTCCTTAAGTCGTGGGTCATGACGCCAGAGATGCCAATAACCAGCATCGACTGCTTTCTTCATCTCAATCATGCTCGTGCCCATACCGGATTTAATCCCGTGGTTGATGCAAGAAGCATAGGCGATAATGATGGACGGACCGTGA
>Ga0316603_10001633_pt1 | contig 12031 bp, 13 predicted proteins | sample OWC_soil_day10_n_FD_207649 | JGI IMG/M metagenome (GOLD analysis project Ga0316603, IMG submission 207649) | Wetland soil microbial communities from Old Woman Creek delta, Ohio, United States - OWC_soil_day10_noCT | ecosystem: Environmental > Terrestrial > Soil > Wetlands | place: USA: Ohio...
TGCCCGCTTCGTCCCGCAGATATACCGAATGACTGTCGCCCTTCTGGGGAATAACCAGTTGTGCCTTCCGGCCATCGGGCAGCGTGATGGGTACGACAGTAGCGGACATTATGGCTCCATCCGCCGTCAGAATGTTTTCCGTAGTGGCGCCGCTGACGCCGTACTTATCCTCGATGGCTTTGGCGTCCAGATTAGTTGCGGAGCAAGCGGAGGTTATCATCGCGCCTGCAAGGGCCAGCACTGCAATAAGAACATATGCTAAGCATTTGTTATTCATTTTCTTCTCCATTACTTCGGTTTTTCTGCTCAGATGTGCTTCCCACAGAACGGAGGGGCAAGGGAGGGAGAGAGTGTCTCCTTCCCTTCAGGCAGTTCATTCGCGGAGCTAACTGAGGATTAAATAAAGCAGAATAGAAGCGGGTTTCTGCCGCTTTGTTGATTTTCGACTCCGTTGTGAGTAGATCTCCAATTGCGGACATATTCACACCCATCCCTATCAATACATGGCACGGGTCATCATTAATACCGGACTCATAGCAGAATCCGCCGTGCGTTGCCCTGGCCCCGCATTTCTCACGGGCTTTCTGCTCCAGCGGCGGATCCGGACATGACGTCTGCGCAGGGCTTTCGGTTGAGCGCCTTGTATTCATGCCCGGCTGCGCCACCTCGCAGCGTGAGAAATGCGGATCAGTGCTTCTTACCGCAACTAAAAGGACGAAGCTATCTGCGTACCGATTAGTTCGCCGGAAACAATGAGCTCCACGCGCCGATTGAGCTGCCGGCCTGCGGCGGTATCGTTTGTCGCTACAGGCTGCGACTTGCCGAATCCTTTTGCGGGAGTCGAGTTCATCTCCGTCATCCCCTGGAGGATGAGATAGTCACGCACAGACCCGGCTCGTTGTTCGGAGAGGCGCTGGTTATACTCTTCGCCACCCACACTGTCGGTATGGCCTTCGACCTCCAGTTTCAACCCCGGATGTCCCAGGAGAATACCGGCCACTTTGGCCAGCCTCTCCCGCGCCGAGGGCCGTAAGGAAAACTTGGCGGTGTCGAAGAGAACATCTGACATATTAATGATGAGGCCGCGAGCAGTATCGCGAGTGTCGAGAATCAGGCTAAACTGGCTCAATAGCTGAGCGCGCAGTTCCGCCTTTTCAGCCTCTGCCTTCAATCGCAGGCGGTCGGCTTCCTGAGTTGACAGCAGCGTCCTGTCCGCTTCGGCTTGGGCTGCGGTTCGAGCTGCCAGATCGGCCTCGGCCCGAGCCGCGTCTCGCGCCAGATCACTTTCGCGTTTGACGCGATCGGCCTCTGTTTGAGCGGCAAGTCGCGCTGCCTCTGCCTCGAGTTTGATGGTCGCGGTTTCAGACATGGCAGCATTCCGTTCGGCTTCAGCACGCGCCCTTCGTTCTGCCTCCATCCTCTGGTCGCTTTCTGCTAGTGCCCTCATGCGTGCTTCGGTCTCGGTCTCTGCTTTTGCCAGCGCTTCGCGGTCGGCGCCCGCCTGGCGTTCTCTTGCAAGACGCTCTTCTTCCTGACGCTTTACCGCGATCGCCCTGGAGTCTTCCGCCGTCTGCACGGCCTCCCGCGCAGCCATCGTTACCGGTTTGCGCCCCGCATTGCTCGCCTGGTGCGCCTCAGCCTGCTTCAAGCTGTTTTCAGCCTTCGAGAAGGTTTCGGAAGCGAACCGGTCTGCGCCGGAAGCGCGCGCGATCTGCACGGCGTTACGCGCCTCGTAGAGTTCCAGCGGCATCTTTGAATCCATTTTCAGCGCCAGGGGATTCACCAAACGTTCATACTGGCCTCTCTGCAGCAATTCGTACTTGGCATCCATCTCCTCGATCTTGCCCTCTGTGTCCTTACGCACCACGTTTTCCATCACAACCACGTTGCTCGGCATGGACACCGCGAAGTAGGGCTCCGCCGTCACCGCAAGGCCGAAAGCCTGCAGTTCGGTCGTAACGTTAAGCTTGCCTCGATTTCCGTCCAGGAGAATCTCGCCCAGGTTGGATGTCCGTCCTTCCGGGGTGATCGCCCATAGCACGTAAGTGAGGTATTCAGACCCGTATTTGGCAGCCGGCTTCAGTTCGTCGAATTCCACTTCAATCTCGATGTAGCCTTTTTTGCTCTCCACTTTGGCCTCGCCACTGGCCGCCGGCAGAAGATCGGTGCCGCGGAAATCAATCTTTGTGGCGCCGTTGCGGTGTTGATAGTTTATCGCCTTCATGGTCCGCTCTGTCACGGTGATGCGATAGATAGGCGTCGAAACGCCGGATTGGCTTTGAACCCACTCTTGTGGCGGATTCGCGGCCTGCGGCGATTGTGCGGACAGCAAACCGCAGGACAAGCCGCATAATGCCAGAAACATATTTATCCTTCTCATTTGTCTCACATCCTTCTTTGACAACATGACATGTAACTTTACCTGCACTAGCGGCCTTGTCTTCCTTGCGGGAAGTGGTGATTGAACAAAGAAGGCAGCATCGCGACCGCTTTGAACGGGCTACCCTTTGTTGATTGTTTCGGCAATGCGCCGGTTTCTGGCATCAAATCCGAGCCGCAGACAACCGGCTCCGGTTTGAAATATGAAAGATCCATGGAGTCTGACAAAGTCAGGGATTGCCAGGATTTCATCGAAAACCATCAGACTGCCGATCTCGCAATTCTCCAGTCTCTTGCTTCAAGGAGCCGGATTGTCCTCTGTTTCTTTTCCGGCAACTCGAGCTACAGTGAGAGTGTTTATACCTCGGTGTAGATTGCGTGTCAGTTCAGTACAGCTCATGCGAGAGGTCAGGATTGCTCATCGCGATCAGCCGGCATTTCTTGTTTCAGCTGCGGTGATGAATCCGGGCCCGTCTGCTCAGATTCCAGATTCCGAATTGCAGGGTATGGGTTTCAAACTGGAATCTGGAATCAAGTGTATTCATGACGGTCTCAGCCGCCTCGCTATGACATTCCGCAAGAAATGGGGGCTAAGGTTGACGCTGAAGGTGAGCTGCAGCAACCAGATCGCTCAGTTGATATTTTAGGTCGCGCGAAACCATCGTGTGCGGGCCGAGTATCCGGACCGTGGCTGTGGCCTCCAAGGACGTCTGCAGCCACATTCCGCCAACCTCTCCGTAGCGAAGTTCGATGTGCAAGCGCCGCAGCCACCATGAAGGGGCTTTGACCGGCTCACCCTCGATGCGCTGGGGCAGGTAGGTCACAGCATCAACCCAGATTTTCCCCTGCAGAAGATTTTTGTCTTTTCGCCTGGGAAGCAGCTCGAGCACATAGCGGTGTTGCCCGCCTGTATCTTCGGCGAGAATGAAGCGGAAATCATAATTGTCCGGCGAGAAATCCGTTGAGGCGTAATCTTTTGCAATTTCTACTTCGCTCTTCAGCATTCGACGAACGATTGTCTCTCCGAAGCTGGTGCCAATGGCTTTTTGGATGGTGTACTTTTTCGTAGCTGGCGGAACAAAGGATATGTCCGCAATCACCTGGGACTTTGTTTTTGCTCTTTCTTTCCCGAACAGGACATAGTCGCGGGTAACGATGTAAGAGCGAAAGCGTGCCTGATTTTCGGCCCGGGCCAGCGCCATACTGGCAATGATGGCTTCAACGGATGGAATTATGCCTGCGGTCTGGGCTGAGGTGAATGCTGCTCCACTCAGATAGAGAAACAATACCCACAGAATTCGTTGCCGCATACACCTCTCTCCTACTCGGTGTCCCTTTTTTGAACCGGAGGCGCAGTCTTGCCGGCCGGATAGATGAGAATTTCGATTTTGCCGCTGTCGCCACTCTCATTACTCTCGCCCATGCCAATGGTCGCAAGGCGAGTGTCTTCTAGTTTAAAGTTTTGAACGAGATACTCACGAACTACCATTGTCCGGGCTTGCATTAGAACTTTGTTTTTTCGCGAATCACCCTTCATCCCGGAATAACCTGCCACTACCGCCAGGCCAAAGGCATTCGCTTCCAGAAATTTCCCAGCCTCGGTCAATTCCTTTTTATTCTTGAGCTTCGCCGTGTCATTCTTGTCGAAAATCCTATCGCCGGCATAGACGAACGTTTTGATGGACGATCCCGCCGGCAGCCGCGAGACTGCATACTTTGTGAGATCGGCCGAATTCTCATATCCCCGGCGGTTGAAGAACCCCTTCAAAAGGAAATTGTGGCTGAGCGCCTGCATATTCTCATCAAATGACATCGCGCCGGCCTGCGCCTGGGCCGTCGCCGCGGCGGCCTGATCGTACATTCGCTTATCGTTGATGAGGGACCCGATCGTACCTTCTCCCTGATCTATCTTGGCCGTGATGGACTCGACATTTTGCACCGCGTTCTTGGCCGAGCCCAGGACTTCGCTGGAAGTTTTGATCAGATCCGATATGTCGAGTGGAGTCTCGCTTGCGATGGTATCTCCATCCTTTAGCTTCTCCGCATCAATCGATCCGAAAGAAACCTCCACATATTTGCTGCCCAAAAGACCTTCCGACTTGATGGCTGCCGTGGAATCCTTTTTGACGATGTTCTGTGTCGTACTCTTCAAATCAACCGAAACAACGACCTTGTCGCCTGGCCGCTTCGGGAGAGCGATGTCCCCTACGGTTCCCTGGCGTACACCCCCGATTCGCACCTCGGCGCCCTGAACCAACCCAACCACGTTTGAGAATTCGGCCTTCAGCCGATACCTCGAGCTGAAAAGAAACTCCGTGCGACCAATCAACAAGACTCCGCCGGCCAGAATAAGCAATGTGCCCGTAATGAAAATCCCTACCCAAAACGTTCTGGACATATGCTTCCTCTATGAGTCGCCCGACAAGAACTGAGCAACAAACGGATTCTGGTTATTTTTAAGCTCTGCAAACGTGCCTTGCGCTGCGATACTTCCTTCATTCAGCAGAACGAGCCTGTGGGAAACGGTTCTTGCGCCGCGAATATCGTGAGTCACTACAATCGATGTGATCTTGCGTTTTTCTTGCAGGCCGAGGATCAACTGATTGATCTCGCCGGCTGTAATCGGATCCAGCCCCGCTGTAGGCTCATCGAAGAGCATTAGTTCGGGTTCCAAGGCGAGAGCGCGAGCCAATCCTACGCGTTTTTGCATTCCACCGGAGATCTGCGAAGGGAGCTTTTTCCTATGCTGCTCCATCCCGACCGTCTCGAGCAGCGCGCGAACCCGGTCTTTTCGCTCGGCACTTTGGAGATTCGAGTGCCGGACCAGGGGAAAGGCTACATTTTCTTCAATGTTCAAGGAGTCGTAGAGTGCAGCCTGCTGGAACAAAAACCCTATCTTTATCCTGATCTGGTTTAACTCCTTAAACTTTAATCCCGTTATTTCCTGTCCCTGAATGCGGACGGAGCCGGAGTCCGGCTTTTGAAGGCCAATCAGCAATTTCAACAAGACGCTCTTGCCCGTACCACTTCGTCCCAGCACGACTACTGTCTCGCTGCGAGCAACCGCCAGGCCGATTCCGTTCAACACCTTCTGCCGCCCAAAGGACTTGCACAAGTTCTGAATCTCAACAGCCGGTTCATTGTTTCGGGATTCGTTGTTTCCGTCGCTGTTCTTCATGGGAAAACCACCTGTATAATTCGGACCATTAAAACATCGGCCAGAATGATGAAGAGGGAGCAAAGAACCACGGAACTTGTGGCAGAACGGCCTACGCCTTCGGTCCCTCCCCGTGTGCGCATGCCCTGAAAGGAGGAAATGAGTCCGATAATGAAGCCAAAGATCACGGTCTTGAAAGTTGGCGGGAAAAAATCGTTGAACGTCACTGTCCTGAAGCCATTCTCGATGAAGAGACGGAGCGAGATCGGATCCATAAGCGCATTGGTCGCCCAGCCTCCGAGAATTCCGAATAAATCTGCGGCTAAAGTGAGCAGGGGCAGCATTAAGACACAGGCCAACACCCGGGTCCATACCAGGAATTTATAGGGGTTGACGGCCGATGCCTCCATTGCGTCAATCTGTTCGGTAACCTTCATCGAACCGAGTTCCGCGCCGATTCCCGCTCCCACGCGCCCACTGATAATCAAGCCCGTGATGAGGGGGCCTGTCTCCTTGATGAGGGAGAATACAATGACCGAGGGAAGCAAGGAACCGGCACCAATCCGCGTCAAGCTATCTCGGGTCTGCAAAGACAGAACGGCTCCCGTTGCGGCGCCCGCAAGCGCAACGAGCATAAATGATTTTGGCCCAACGGCCTCGAATTGGCGGAGCAGTTCCCGCCCTTCATGGGGAGGAACAAGGGCTACTCGCGCCAGACGCCCACAAAAGATACCCAGCTCGCCAATCCACTCAAAGAATGCGACTATGCCGTCCCTCACAGCGACAAAGGGATTCGCAGACCGTTCACTTTGAATCACCGAGCTGCCGAAGAATGTCATTGCAGCCATCAAGACCATCAAGCAGAACGTCATTGAATGCTCCATCCAGCAGCCTGTCCGATAGCTTGAGGAAGTGCACTTGGGCTAATCTATCCGGCAACCATCCCCTGGCACTGCCCCTTTCCCGGTATATACTGGAAATGGCAAGGCAATTACCTCAGACGACTCTATTGAGAATCGCAAATTATCGTGAGGTTGCGGTAAACTAGAGAGTGCGCCCCTTCTGGGCTCAAATCTTCCTCGCCCGTACCCCCGGACTCACGCCCGGGATTATTATCTTCCGCTCCTTCGGGGCTAAGATTCAATCTACTGTCACCCTAATGTCTGATTCTCACTAATGCTGGCGCGCAGACGTCTTTACCTCGAGGTAAACGTATACCGATGCCAGTGTTAATTGCTTTGCTGACGGGCGCTATCTGCGCCAGCGGGAGTATCCCCAACCTCCGCCACCGAACAACAGCAATATCACAAGAATAACTATAATGAGTGTTCCCGTTGACATGTCTTACCTCCGCTAATCAGTTAATCATTCACCCGCTTTCATGCTCTGCCTCGCAACCGTCGGGTATCCACATCCCGCCCTTTATAGCGGGCACTTGAGGCATGAATCCTTTATACCGTGAAGGATTGGGCGTGTCAGTTCAGTATGGCTCACACGCCGGGTCAATATTGCTCATCGCGGTTAGGAATTATGAAAATGCCGGGCATGGTAACTGGAGATTTTACAGGAAAGGGAAAGCGAAGGTTTGTCAATGGCAGTTGCGTCCTCGCCGGTGGCCACTCGATGCCGCCACGTTCCCGCTTTTATAGACCGGACAATTGCGAGGGGCGAGGTCGCCTTGGAACTCATCGCGCCTTACTGCGTTTTGTGAAAGGCGTACAGAAAGACCACCATACTCAGACCAGCAAAGGCACGGATGAAAGATGTCAACAATGTCATCGCCGTAATCAGACCCTGTGCAATAGCAAATACGTCGCGGATGAATCCCGCTACTAGTAGGATCGTTGCCAGGATCATTCCAACCAGCGCAAGAAATGCCGCATTTTTAAGTGTCATGGCCGCAGTATAAGCGCTCGGAGAGCAATCCGCAAGGATCGCTTTGCACTGCTGTGGCAAGCGAAAGACCTGAATCCGGTAGTTGAAGCGAATGAAATGTTCGGTCCTGATCGCATTTCTCATAGGATTTCCACTATGACGGCGTATCTGGACATTTCCGCTTAGAATCCGGATTCCAAATTGCAGGATACGAGTTTCAATCTGTAATGTTTAATTTGCGGTCGATTGCATCTTTGCCCGTTTGTGCTCCCTTGCGATGAAATCCTGTGAGAAAAGCGGTCTGGCCGTCTGAGCACTATTGATCAGATCTGTGAGCAGTGCCGAACAGACATGCCACTTGGTCCGGAGTATAAATAAACACTGAGGACGGATGGGACGGGTGACGCCACAGATGCAGATCCCGCCAATTTCAACCGTGAAAACAGAACCGAAGTTGTAAGGACACAACTTGCCGGGAGGTTCTTGTAGTTCGTACCCCTGCCGGACAAATGGATGGCAGGCGGGGCAAACGATGCATAAGGACTGGGGGCGCAGCGTCGGATGACATTTATGTTCATCCACAATGTGAAGTTTAGCCCGAATGCTCACGCTGCCGTGCATGGCCCTGCGATGTTGTTTTGTCGATGAGGAGATGCTATGTCGTTTGGAATTTACTCCATTGGATGCATGCTCGTGATTGGCGGGCTGACCTAGGGCGCCTATTTGATACATGTACCTGCGCGCTGGATTGTCGTAGGTGCGATCGTGTTATTGGGTCTGGGAATTCTGACGGGAGTAAAAGCAACGCGTCAAAAGGATCCGGCGGGATAGCGGCAGTTGTGCCCTCATCTTTCAGGTGGATTTCACCCTGTGAACGGCCACGCGACAAGATGCTTCCTCAAAAGAAGATCAGCGGATCCGGGTTGAAGCGCATGCTGTCCTGGACGACGCCGACCGCCGCGAACCTCTTACCCCGGCAGCGAGCTTTACGTCTGATCAGGTTCTGTGTCATGACAGAGGAGAGCATCGTGCAATCAAAAACTAGGAATAAGCCAAAGCGGAAGACTAAGGAGCGGTTGGGGAAACCGATGAAGGACCCGACCCTGGAAGGCAAGGATCAGAACAAAGTCGGGAGAGTCCAAGAGAAGATCGGCTCGCTCGATTGGGAATCTGTGTGCAATGGCATTTCCCGCGGAAAGACCGTTATAAAATGCGGAATAGGGCGCAACGTATTCCAGCGAGGACAACCTGCGGATTCCTTGTTCTACATCCGGCGAGGCAAAGTGAAGCTTACGGTTACATCCCAACTGGGCAAGGAGGCGATCGTCGCCATTCTGGACGCAGGTGAGTTCTTCGGTGAGGGATGCCTCGCAGATCAACCTTTGCGTATGGTAACGGCAGTCGCGATGACAAATTGCACTTTTGACAAGATTAAGAAGTCGTTGATGGTGCGTATGCTGCACGAACAGCAGGACATCTCGGAATTGTTTACCACGCATCTGCTTTTACGCAATATCCGATATCAAGGGGAGGAAGGCAAAATATGTTAGCGCACCGCCTGTTCGCGGCTGCTCACGGCTTGCGCAACTGTGTGCCCGGCCAGCAAACCTTCCTTTCTTCCTATGGAGCCGCACCAAATCGGTAGGCAGCGGCGATCCTGATAGGGCGTGATCCTGTGTGTCGGCCGCGACTAGACTAATCGAACTACCAGAACGGAGCATGGCGCGGCCCGCACAACCGCTTCTGCCACGCTGCCGAGAGCCATAATGCGGCTTAGCCCCGTCCTGCCATGAGTACCCATGACGAGCAGATTTGCGGGCAGTTCCAACGCCGCGCTCAAAATTGCCGGCGCGGCCGGTCCATCGGGAAGCAGACCGCCACCTTTGGCCCTGAAGCGATGCACGCACCCATCAAGCCGTTGCTTCCAGGTCTTTCTCATTTGGTCGCTGTAATCCATTGGAGGCATGCCATCGCTATAGAATTCTCCATAAAAGGAACTCACAACCGGGAATAGATCGACAGCATGAAGGATAACAAGGTCGGCTTTGCGGTGCCGTGCTTCGGCTGCGCCTGCCTCAAGGGCCGGGAGTGCGGGATCGGAAAAGTCGGTCACGGCCAAAATCTTTCCTGCCGGCGAGGGCCGCGCCACAAGAACGGGACACTTCGCGTAGCGAACGACATGCTCCGCAGCGCTGCCAAGAACGCGCAGACCGCCGTGATCTACCTTTCCCCCGACAACCACGGCTCCTGCCCCGATGTTATCGGCAGCCCGGAGTATTCCCGCGTGCACCGTGCCCTGTTCAATCTCGATCTCTATTTTGGGCGGCTCCCGAGCCGTCACCATTCGAACGCGCTTCAGAAGAGCGTCGCGGACCGAAGCCTCCAGGTCATAGGACTTAAGCGCGTCATCAAGATGCAGTTGAGGAAACAAGGGCCGCACTGCAAATATTTCTGGAAGCACATGACAGACAAATAGTTTGACCTTGTATGAACGCGCAAGAACGTCCGCCTGACGAAGGAGTTCCTCGGATCCTTTATCGAGATCCATCGCGGCAAGGATTGGACCTTTGATCTGAAACATGATTTCCTCTCCTCATAGCAAGTGAAAACCTTCATTGCTCCCGAAGGCGGGAAGCCTTATCAGGTCCCGCCTCGGCATTGCTGATTCGCTATTTATTCCGCAGCGAATACGAGTTCATGGCCACAGTCAGATTGGTGCCTGCCGCCGACTTCTTTGTCTTCGTGCCTGTGACGATTTCTCTATTCGTTACCTGGCTTCCGTACAGCTCTTTATTGGTCCCTTCATCAGGCCGGAGAGTTGCGCCATTCAGAGCAATTCCTGCAAACAGTCCGCGTGCGCGCGAATAGGACAGGATCTCCGCATTCATCTGGAGATCCGTGTCTGCCGACGCGGTTCGGCCTACCGGTCCCGCGGCAACAGAAGCATCTGCGCCTAGAGTGAACTTGCTCGAAAGGAGTTTATCAACTCCTCCACTGTTCATGACGAGCATGACTACATCTGTCTCGGAGCCTCCAATCTGAAAACCAAAGCTCCCGCCTTCCACCATTATAGCGGCCGGCGCGGACCAGCCAATTCCGGAAGCCTTGCGGCACAGCAGGAAACCCTTGCCGTATTCGCCGCCGACGACAAATGCCGCCTTTTTCATTCCCGGAACGATCACAACGCAGTGGGAACTTTGAAGCAGTTCCTTGGGAATGGAATTGTCGGGTGTCGCCATGATCTCCTTCATAACTTCGGCCGATGCCTTCAGGCGCGAAGCCGCGCTCTCTCCGGCGAGCAACATCCCTGCGGATAACACCCCCGCACCAATACACCATAATCCAAGTTTTCCAAGTCTTTTTAGCTTCATATATTTCTCCTCAGTTACTGAATTGATTCCATTGACTTCATAAATCTCCTGCCGCGCATCACGTTAAATGTGATGAACGGCCTGACCATTTGCGGTGGAGTGCGGCCGAATTATGCGATTCGCGCATAGGGGGTCACAGTTCCTGGCCGCTTCTGTATTTGTTTATACCTTGCACGCTAGCTGCGCGTCAGTTCGCTACTGCTCACGCACCAGATCATAATTGCTCATCCTGGCTAAGGAAGGTTTACCCGGGGATTCTGTGCGCGCGGACGATAAACCTCTTGGGCGCCGGGCCCACAAAGTAAAATGGATAGCAGGTCACCAGTGTTAGAATTGCATCCTCGGAACTGGCAAGCACTTGCATGTTCTCGGGTTCGACCACTTTGATAGAATCCACCCGATATTGAAAGGATCCGCTTAAAGTCGTCAATTTGATCTCATCATCTTCGCGGATATTGCGCAGCGGTCTGAAAAAAGTATCCCGGTGTCCTGTGATCGCAACGTTTCCTGGTTGACCCGGAAGTGGGGTGCCCGGAATATGCCCGACCGCACGGCGCAGAGTCCGTGCGTCTGTGCCTTCCAGAATCATTGCAGCAAGGCCGATCGTGTTTATTTCGATTCGCCCCAAAGGAGTGCGGCCACTGCCTGCTAGGCCAATAGGCTCCGCTGTCATCAGGTTTTCATTTGCCGGGACTAGAAACATGGAGGAAGCATGCAGGGATTCATCACTGACGATAGACGGCTTCAATCCGTTCAACTTCTCTTGAAATCGCCGGGATTGATCGGCCTGATAAAGCCGTGCGTCGAGAAGCTCAAAACCAACATAGCCCAGCGCAAGGATGCCGATGGTGAAGAAGAGGTACCGGCTCCAACGGATCCACGGGTATTCTCGTGTGGATAGAGACATTGTCCTCTTAATTCGGATCTTCATGGGATTCCCCGCACATCGGCAAGGGGTGAGATTTTAAGGGCGCATAGTAACCGGAGCGGGTGCGCACAAACAGGCTTTTGCCGTTCCGCGCTTTGGCCGTCACATGTATGGCCCGAAAGCTCCCATCCTGCTTTGTATTCGTGGGTTGGTAGGCGATGGAGTACTGGTTGCGAATGTCATAGGCAATTCGTTTGCAAATAGGGACGACATCCTTTGCCGCGGCCGGCAGGTATTCTTCGCCCCCGGTGGCTTTTGCAAGCTGCTTGAGCGCTCGAAGGTTCCGATCAGGATTGTTCTCATCAAAGATGCCTATGGTAT
>Ga0316603_10001634_pt1 | contig 12029 bp, 12 predicted proteins | sample OWC_soil_day10_n_FD_207649 | JGI IMG/M metagenome (GOLD analysis project Ga0316603, IMG submission 207649) | Wetland soil microbial communities from Old Woman Creek delta, Ohio, United States - OWC_soil_day10_noCT | ecosystem: Environmental > Terrestrial > Soil > Wetlands | place: USA: Ohio...
AGTGCTGCGACAGAGCGCCGGGTCTGGGTGCGTAGCGGGGTGCTGGCCGGCGCCGCGCCGCTGCTCGCCGAACTCGGCGTCGACGCCGATGCGCTGGCGGCCGAGTGCGGGCTGGACCCGATGGCCCTGGGCCAGCCCGACCTGCCGGTGCGTGGCGAAGCGGTGGCGGGCTTCTTTGAGACCGCGGCCGAGCGCAGCGGCATCGAGGACTTCGGCATCCGCCTCGCGGCAAGGCAGGACCTGTCCGTGCTGGGCCCGCTGTGGATGACGATGCGCAGCGCGCAGACGGTGCGCGACGCGCTGAAAGTGCTGGTGCAGTTCTTCGTCGTGCACACCCGCGCCGCGATGGTCGGCTTCGAGCCGCACGCCGAGGGCGGCGCCCTCGTCAGCTACGCGCTCAGCGCCGGCGTCAGCCCGCGCGACCGGCAGACCCTCGAGCTCGGTCTGGCCTTGTTGTGCAACGAACTGCGCCTGCACTGCGGGGCGGCCTGGTTACCGCGCGCAGCGCTGTTCGCGCATGGCCGGCCGCAGAGCCTGGCCAGCCACCGCCGCGTCTTCGGCCCCAGGCTGCACTTCGAGCAGGAGCGCAACGCCGTCTGGGTGGACCGCGCCTGCCTCGACACCGGGTTGTCGGGCCGCTCGATGGCCACGCACGCGATGCTGAGGAAGCTGCTGGTCAGCCGGGTCGACGGCGCGCAGGCGGTCGCGTCCAAGGTGGAGGGCGCGATGCGGGCGCTGATGCCCTTCGCCGACTGCGGCCGCGAGCAGGTGGCGCGCCTGACGCACCTGTCGCAGCGCACGCTGCAGCGCCGCCTGGCCGAGGCCGGCACCAGCTTCCAGGAACTGCGCGACCGCGTGCGCGCCGACATCGCGCTGAAGTACCTGCGCCAGTCGAGCCTGCAGGCGGCACAGATCGCCGAGATCCTCGGCTACTCGGAGCCGGCGGCCTTCACGCGCGCCTTCCGGCGCCAGCACGGGCTGACGCCCACTGCGGCGCGGCGCGGCGCCGGGCCCTGAAGCGACCTTCGGACCGCCGAGCGCCGCCTCAGCGCAAGTTGCCGGTGTGGCCCAGGTTGTAGCGCCCGGGCTGCGGCCACACCGCCAGGCCGTGCGGCTGCTTGCCCACGGCGACGAAGTCGACCGCGCCGGTGGTCGTGTCGAAGCGGTAGACCACATCGTCGTAGCGTCCGGACAGCCACAGGTGCTTGCCGTCGGCACTGACGTTGCCCATGTCGGGGCTGCCGCCACCCGGCACCGGCCAGGTCTTCAGCACCTTGCCGCTGGCGAAGTCGAGCACCGTCACGCTGCCCTTGCCCTTGGGCTTGCCGTGCACGTAGTTGCTGCCGCGGTTGGCCACGTACAGCAGCTTGCCGTCGCGGCTCGGGTACAGGCCGTGCGCGCCGACGCCGGTCTTGACGAAGCCGGTCTGCTTGAGGGCCACCGGGTCGACCACGTGCACGCCGTCGGCCATCATGTCGGCCACGTACAGCGTCTTGCCGTCGGGCGAGAAGCGCACGTCCTGCGGCATGCCGGGCGTGACGCAGATCTCGCCGCCGATCTGCGCCGGGTCGGGCACGAACTTCGGCGTCTTCAGGCCCGGCTGCACCTTGGCCAGCGCGTCCGGGCGGTCGAAGTACTGGCTCAGCCTGAGGGTGCCCAGCACCTTGCGCTCGACCAGGTCGATCTTGGTGATCGAACCGTTGAACTCGCAGGTGAAGAAGGCGCTGCGGCTGTCGATGCTGAAGTCGGCATGGTTGATGCCGTCGCAGTCGGGCGTGTTGATGCTGAACTCGAGCTTCTTGGTCTGCGCATCGCGGAAGTCCAGCCGCTTGAAGGCTTCGGCGACGACGATCGCGTAGCGGCCGTCGGGCGTCCAGTACATGTTGTACGGGTCATCGACGGGAATGGTCTTGCCCGGCTTGCCGGTCTTCGGGTCGATGACCGTCAGGCTGCCCTTGTCGCTGTTCTCGGCGTTGTTGGCCACGTACAGCGTCTTCAGGTCCCAGCTCGGCACCACGTGCTGCGGGTACAGCCCGACCTTGAAGGTGTGCGTCACCTTCAGCGTGGCCGGGTCGATGACCGACACCGTGTGCGCCATGTGGTTGGGCACGTAGACGCGCTCCAGCGCGCCGGCGACATTGGGGCTGAACTTGCCGGCCGCCGTCTCGCTGTACAGGTTCTTCGGGTCGGGCACCGGCATCACGCCGGGCGGCACGCTGATCGCGGCGGCAGGGGCCGAGGCGGCCGGGGCCTGCGCCAGCGCGGGGGGCGCCGTCACGGCGAGTGGGGCCAGGGCCAGGATCAGGGCAGTGAGGGCTTGGTGTTGCATCGGGGGGTGGATGATCGAGCTTCGAAGTTGAACGGTGCGGCGCGGGCGAGGGTTGACACAAGGGCCGCGTCAGCGCGGCGCGGCGGTGGCCTTGCGGATGGCGGCCACCGTCTGCTGCACCTGCAGGTCGGCGCCGAGCCGGCCCAGCTCGGCCGTGGCGCGGCGCGGGTCGCCGTGCACGCCGCCGGCGTCGGCCGCCATTTTCTCAGGCCACACGCGCGCCGGGTCCACGGCCAGCATCAAGGCCGTGTCGGCGGCGCCGGCGTGGCTGCCGATCTGCGCGTCGCCGAGGCCGCGCTCGCGCAGCTGCCGGGCATAGGGCGCCTGCACGCTGTCGTAGTACGCGGCGATGAAGTGGGCACGCGCCGGGCCGCCCTTCCAGCGGCGGTTCAGTGCCGCGGCCACCGCCTGCAGCTGGTCCTGGTAGTTGCCGCTGTCGCCGATGAACACGATTTCGGTGAAGCCGTGCTGCGCCAGGCTGCGCGCCGCTCCGTCGAGCAACCCCTTGAAGGCCTCGTCGGGGATGCTCAGCGTGCCGGCGTAGCGCATGTGCTCGGTGGGCGGGTGGACGCGGCCTTCGGGCACGTAGGCCACCACTGGCGCTACCAGCGCGTTGCCCAGTTCGGCGGCGATGCGCCCGGCCTGCACGTGCACGCGGAAGTTGTGCTTGCCCAGCGCCATGTGCGGCCCGTTCTGCTCGACGCCGCCCACCGGGATGATGGCCGTGCGCTGGCCGCCGCGCAACGCCTCGCGCACGTCGGCGCTGCTGAGCTCCTGCAGGAACACGCTGGCCGCAGCGGCCCGAGGCGCGGGCGCGTGCAGGCCCAGGCACAGCAACGCGGTGGCGAGGGCGAGACGCATGGGGTGGGGACGCGGTGGCGCGCCTGAAGGCGGCGCGCCGCGGAATGTAGCGCAGGCCCGCCGCGCCGGGCTGCGTAAGATTGGGCGCCATGAGCCCAAGCCAAGCCCAACCCGCCCCGCCCGTCAGCGTGCTGCGTCCTGCCGGCGGCGCGCTGCCGATCGTCATCGATTCGCCGCACAGCGGCACGCACTATCCGGCCGACTTCGGCTACAGCGCACCCTTCGAGCTGCTGCGGCGCGGCGAAGACCTGTACGTCGACCGGCTGTACGAAAACGCGCCGGAGTTCGGCGCCACCTTCGTGGCGGCCCATTTCCCTCGGGCCTACATCGACCCGAACCGCCTGCCCACCGACATCGACGAGGCGCTGCTCGACGCGCGCTGGCCGGGCGAGGTGGCGGCCGGGCCGAAGACCCAGCTCGGCATCGGGCTGATCTGGCGGCTGCTGGGCGAGGTGCCGGTGTACCAGCGCAAGCTGAGCGTGGCCGAGGTGCAGCAGCGCATCGAGCGCTGCTACAGGCCGTACCACGCCGCGCTGGACGAAGCCATCGACGGTGCGTACCGGCGATTCGGCGCGGTTTGGCACCTGAACGTGCATTCAATGCCCGACGATTCCTACGAGCGGCTGAAGTTGCCGGTCAAGCCGCTGGCGGACTTCGTGCTGGGCGACCTGGACGGCCGCACCGCCGGCGACGAGGTGGTGACGCTGATCGAAACGGTGCTGCGCGAGCATGGCTACAGCGTGGCGCGCAACGACCCGTTCAAGGGCGTCGAGATCATCGCCCGCAACGGGCGGCCGGCCGAGAGGCGGCACTCGCTGCAGATCGAGGTCAAGCGCTCGTGTTACGCCGATGTCGCGCGGCACGAGCCGAACGAAGGCTTTGCACGCGTGCAGCGCGCGCTGGACGCGATGATGGCCGCGCTGGCCGCGCACGTGCGCGGCGCCTGCGGACTCCGCAGCTGAGGCAAACTCCTGCTCGCGCGCCGCACGACAACGGCGCCTATCCAGACCAACCCGAAGGACCGAACATGCTTGGACTGATGCAACAGCAGCCGCTGCTGATCTCCTCCCTCCTCGTGCACGCCGAGCGCCACCACGGCGACCAGGAAGTGGTGTCGCGCCGCGTCGAAGGAGACATCCACCGCAGCACCTACCGCGAGCTGGCCGCACGTTCGCGGCGCCTGGCCAAGGCGCTGGGTGCGCTGGGCGTCAAGCCGGGCCAGGCGGTGGGCACGCTGGCCTGGAACGGTTACCGCCACATGGAGCTGTACTACGCGGTGTCGGGCAGCGGCGCGGTGCTGCACACGCTGAACCCGAGGCTGCATCCCGACCAGGTGGTCTACATCGCCGACCATGCCGAGGACCAGGTGCTGTTCTTCGACCTGAGCTTCCTGCCGCTGATCGAGGCCGTGGCCTCGCGCGTGAAGACGATCCGCCACTTCGTCGCCATGACTGACCGCGCGCACATGCCGGCCAACAGCAAGGTGCCCAACCTGCTGTGTTATGAGGAGCTGGTCGAGGCGCAGGACGACCGGTACGAATGGCCCAGCTTCGACGAGAACACCGCCAGCTCGCTGTGCTACACCTCGGGCACCACCGGCAACCCGAAGGGCGCGCTGTACAGCCACCGCTCGACCGTGCTGCACACGATGGCCGGTGCGATGCCCGACGTGCTGGGCTGCTCGGCGCGCGACACGATCCTGCCGGTGGTGCCGATGTTCCACGTCAACAGCTGGGGCCTGGTGTACGTGGCGCCGATGACCGGCGCCAAGCTGGTGCTGCCCGGTGCGGCGCTGGACGGCAAGTCGCTGTACGAGCTGTTCGAAAGCGAGCAGGTCACGCTGTCGGCCGGCGTGCCCACGGTGTGGCAGGGCCTGCTGGCCTATGTCGACGCCAACAAGCTGAAGTTCAGCACCATGCGGCGCAGCGCCATCGGCGGCTCGGCCTGCCCGCCGGCGATGATCCAGAAGTTCCACGACGACTACGGCGTGCAGGTGATCCATGCCTGGGGCATGACCGAGATGAGCCCGATCGGCACGGTGTGCACCTTCAAGGCCAAGCACCTGGCGCAGTCGCAGGAGGAGCGCTTCGCGGTCATGGCCAAGCAGGGCCGCGCGGTCTACGGCGTGGACATGAAGATCGTCGACGAGGACGGCGCCGAGATCCCCTTCGGCAGCGACAAGTCCGGCGACCTGCTGGTGCGCGGCCCGTGGATCCTGGCGCAGTACTTCAAGGGCGAGGGCGGCAACCCGCTGCGCGACGGCTGGTTCCCCACCGGCGACGTGGCCAGGATCGACGTCGACGGCTACATGATCATCACCGACCGCAGCAAGGACGTCATCAAGTCCGGCGGCGAATGGATCGGCTCGATCGACATCGAGAACATCGCCATGGCGCACCCGGCGGTGGCGATGGCGGCCTGCATCGCCGCCTTCCACCCCAAGTGGGACGAGCGCCCGCTGCTGGTGGTGGTGAAGAAGCCCGGCGTCGAGCTCACGCGCGACGAGATGCTGAAGTTCTTCGACGGCAAGATCGCCAAGTGGTGGACGCCGGACGACGTGGTCTTCGTCGACGCCATCCCGCTGGGCGCCACCGGCAAGATGCAGAAGATCAAGCTGCGCGAGATGTTCAAGGGCCACAAGCTGCCCACCGCCTGAACCGGAGCCGCACATGCCGACCTTGAGAGTGGAGATGTTCGCCGGCCGCACGCTGGATCAGAAGCGCGCGCTGGCGCGCGAGCTGACCGACGCCACCGTGCGCGCGCTGGGCGTGCCGGCCAGCGCCGTCGAGGTGCTGTTCTACGACATCGAGAAGCACGACTGGGCGGTGGCCGGCACGCTGTGCAGCGACCCGCCGGCGTCGCCGCCCCAGCAGGCCTGAGCCGATGTCGCGCAGCGCCTTCGTCCTGCCCGACGCCGGCGTGGTGCCGCTCGTCGCCCTGCTGGCCTCGGCCAAGGCCTCGCTGCGGCTGAAGATGATGGACTTCGACGCACCCGAGCTCATCGAGGCGGTGGCGGCCGCCGGCCGGCGCGGCGTGAAGGCCAGGGTGATGTTCAACGCCGCCGGGCGCGGCGGCGCGTCCGACAATGCCGCGGCGCGCACGGCATTTCAGGCGGCCGGCGTCGACGTGGCCGATGCGCCGCACAAGTTGTCGGTGGTGCACGAGAAGTCGCTGGTGATCGATGACGCGAGTGCGCTGGTGATGTCCTGCGACTGGGCTGGCGCCAGCCTGGCCGAAGCGCGCGACTTCGCGGTGCACACCACGCACCGGCACGAGGTCGACGAGATCGCCGCCTGCTTCGACGCCGACTGGCAGCACCTGCACTTCAAGCCGCACGGCAGGCTGCGGCTGGTGTGGGGGCCGCTGAACGCGCGCGAGCGCATGGCCGAGTTCATCGATGCCGCGCGCCACACGCTGGTGGTGCAGAACGCGCGCTACCAGGACCCGGTGATGATCGAGCGCCTGGTGCGCGCGCAGCGCCGCGGCGTGGCGCTTCAGCTGATCGCGCATGCGGTGCACCGCATGGAAGCCAAGGAGATCACCACCGACGTGGGCGGGCTGCGCATGCTGGACGACCTGGGCGTGCAGGTGCGGCGCCTGAAGCACCAGCGGCTGCACGGCAACATGCTGCTGGCCGACGGCGCACGCGCGATGGTCGGTTCGGTCAACTTCAGCCCCGCCAGCCTGGACCGGCGGCGCGAGCTGGCGATCGAGACCGACGATGCCGCCGTCGTCAAGGCGCTGCAGCTGACGGCGCTGCACGACTGGAGCCACTCGCGGCCGATCGACCTGTCCGAGGAAGGGCTGCGCGAGGAACTGCAGCGCCACGGCCGTGCCGACGATGCCGAGCACCTGCTCGGCGCGGCATCCGAAGACACGGACTGACGGCGGCGCAGCGCGTCGGCGCCGCGCGCTGGCGCCTTCAGGGTGATGGAGCGATGCGCGCGGCGGGGTTCGTCGTCGCGTTCGTGACCGACGGCTGGGCAACGATCCTGGCCCCGAGCTGCGCGAGCAGCCGCCGGAACTCGGGCGAGTCCATGATGATCGTTCCGGCTGCGGCACGCAGTCGATCGACCGCTTCGCCGGGCAGCACGAAGGAGGTCGGCAGCTGATTCAGATACTCGAGCTCCGTCTTGTCCTTCAGCCGGGGGAAGGACACGTCGATGGCAAAGACCTCGGCGTCCGGGGCGCGCAGCGCGGCAGCCACTGCCGCGTCCTTGTTCGTGGCCATCGCCGCGGAGTCGCGGATCCGGCGCAGCGTCTCCCAGCGCGCCGCCGTGTCCCTGAGCAGCTCGACCGCTTCGTAGGAGAAGGCGTCGATCGGCGTCCCGGCAGCCTTGAGCAGCACGTCCACGGGGCCGGGTGGGTCCTCGGAACGGTCCCAGTCGGTCGGCGGCGACGACAGCGAGTTGACGACGAAGACGATGATCCTGCGCCGGCCGTCCAGCGGCGACGGCGCGCCGGCTTCGTGCAAGGCTTCGATGATCTGCAATGCATCGAGCACGGTGCGCATGCCCACGTTGTCCGACACGCCGCCATCGACGAGATGCAGGAAGGGCCGGTTCGCGCTGTCTCTGAAGGCCTCTTCGGCCCTGAGCGAGCGGATCGCCCGCGCCGCCGGCCTGGGCGGGTTTTCGGCGTCGAGGAAGGGCAGCAGCCAGGGCGGCGTGGACGAGTTGCAGCTGCCGCCGTAGTTGTTGAAGGTGACCGGCGAGAGCACCACCGGCACCGCCGACGACGCGGCCGCGGCGCGCGACAGTGGCACCGCATCGAGATCCGAGCAGATGACGTCGAACACGCGCTGCGTGAAGACGAAGCGCGAGCCGGTGGAGATGTCGGTGGCCGAGGCCATGACCATCGGCCCCTTGGCGCGGCGCAGGTCGCCGAAGGTGGCGCCGTTGAACAGGATCTCGTCGTACAGCGCGGCCGCGACTTCCGAGCGGCCCGTGCCGGTCGAGCCGAGCGTGCCCCAGTTGGCGGGGCTGATCACGCGCGAGATGATCTCGCCCTGGACGTCGCGCTTCAGGAAGCGTTGCTCGTAATCGGTGAACAGCTGGTCGCCGTAAAGGCCATAGGCCAGCGCGGTGAAGCTGCCGCCGGACACGCCGGTGATGATGTCGACGGCATCGAGCAGCCGGAAGGTGTTGCCCTTCGGTCCGACCACCTCGGTGCGCCGCAGGAACTCCAGCACGCCGTACGAGAAGGCGGCCGCGCGCGTGCCGCCACCCGAGAACGCGAGCACGACCAGGTTCGGCTTTTCCTCCGCGCTGGCCAGGCGCGTCTCGAAGCGGTAGCCGCTGCGTGGGTCGACCTGGGTGATCGGCGGGTTGACGGGCCGCGAGGCACAGCCGGCGAACAGCAACGCGGCGAACAGCGTGGGCGCAAGCCTGGCGAGTCGGGTCACTGTTTGTCGCCGGCCGTCGACCGGACTTCGTTCTGTGCGGAAGCGCATCAGCGGCGCACCGAACGCCGCGCAACGCCGCCGACATTGCCGGCCACGCCGGGCTGGTTCAGGCCCGGGTCGACGACACCGACGCCGGGCGCACCGACGCCGACGCCCGGGGCCACGCCCACGCCGGGCGCGCCGACGCCCACATTGCCGGCGCGGCCGGGCTGGTTGATGCCGGGGTCGACCGTGCCGACCCCCGGCGCGCCGACGCCGCGCGTGACGCCCGGTCCCGGCTTGCCGACGCCGACACCGGGGTCGATGGCCGCGGCCGTGCTGGCCCAGACCAGGATCGCGGCGCCCAGGGCGAGCGTGACGGACTGTTGTCGAAACGGATTCTTCATCGGGACACTTCCTTTGCGGCTATTGCACCACGTAGACCAAGTTGTTGCCCTGGACGCCCGCGAGATCGTAGACGCCGTCACAATTCTGGACTTCGACGCCGTTGCGCGTCTCCGGCTTGCAGCCGGCGGGCAGCGCGTTGACGACGGCGCCGGCCGGCGGTGCGCCGGCGGGGCGTGCGGCGGCAGCCTGCTGTTGCGCGGTGGCGGCCTGTTGCTGCGCCGTGGCCGACGTGCTCGCCACGGCCACACGGGCGGCGCTGCGCCGCGCCACGCCAGCCACCGACATCGGCGTCAACGGCGCACCGACCACGGCGCGGGCTTCGCGCAGCAGCGTCAGACCTGGGTCCGCGTCGGGCGCGGCCTCGGCCAGGTACAGCAGCGGCAGCGCCGTGGCGACGACGAGGGCCTTGAGGGTTCGGGTTCGCTTCATGTTGGCCGCCCGGCTTCAGCGCGGAAGAAAGTCGACCTTCGTCGCACCGGCCGGCGGCGTGAACTTGAAGGTCTGCGCGTCGAAGCTCGGCTTCAGGTTCCACTTCGTCATCGTCACCGCGAACTGCGGCGCGTTGGGCAGGTCGCGCGTGGTGATCACCAGCCGGCGCGGCAGCGGCTGCGTGCCCTCCTGCACCCAGATCTGCCAGTCGACGTGCGGCGCGCGGAACGCAAGGTGGTCGCAGCGCACGCCCTCGATCACCGCCTTGCCGACCACGAAGCCGTCGGTGACCCCATCCATCAGGGTGCCGTAGGCGTTTTTGTTCAGCAGGTCGCTGGCCGGCGCGACGATGTCGAGCTGGGTGCGCGCGAATTCGAGCATGTCCTCCAGCGTGTCGGGCGCGGCCACCTGGGCAAAGGCCTTGTCCTTCGGGTTGTACAACGTCAGGGTCTTGCCGTCGTAGACGAACAGCTGGTGGACCAGGTCGCCGCTGCGTTCGGCGCGCAGCTTGTTCGGCCGTTGCACCGACACACGGGCCGTGTGGTTGAACTCGATCTTCTGCCCGGACTTGAGCACCACTTCGAGTGTGTTGCGCGTATCGGCGCTGAAGCGTTGCTGGCTCGCGAGAAAGTCGGTCGAGGCCTTCAGCAGCCGCTGCGCCTCGGCGTCGATGCCGGTGGGCTGGGCCTGCACGGCCACCGAGACGGCCGCCGCGACAGCAATGCCGGACCAGCGGGTCCATGCCACGGTCAGCGGCTTGAGGGATGTGAATTGCACGGGGTGTTTCTCCTGTGTCGTAACCGAAATCGGCGTATCCCGAGTGTCACGCATGTCACCCGGAATTCCGCAGAGCGCGCGAAAGGGTGGGGTCCTGGCCTGGTGCTGCACCAGCGCGCCGGGAAACGGGCATCATCGCGACGGCACCGTCACGACCGGTGCCGCGGGCGCCTGGCCCGTCTCGGCGAGCGAGAACAGAATCATCAGGAAGGTGAAGATGCGCTTGCTGTCTAGGTCGGTGTCGTCGATCCAGTACCAATGGTCCTTGTAGGGCACCGCTGCGTAGGCACGGGCCGGCTCGTCCGGGCCGGAGCGGATGCGCACCAGCGGCCTGCCTGCAGCATCGTCGGCCTGCCGAAGCCCCGACAGCACCCGCCCATCGCTCAGGTGTACCGCCGGCAGGTCGATGCCGAAGCCCAGCTGCAGCATGATTTCCATCATCGAACGGCTGAGCAGCGCCACCTCGTTCGAATGGCTGGGCACCAGCCCGTAGGCGACCTCGAACTCGCTGACGGCGTCGTCGAGCCCTAGCAGTTCGCGCACGCGACGGCTGTCGTCGCCCAACGGCGTGCCCGGGTCCCCGCGCCGGATCACGGCCACGACCCCGCTGCCGTCCTTGCGCGGCACCACACGGATGCCGATGTGGCCGGCCTGCTGGATGCGCGTCAGCGCCTTGATCAGCTCGAGAAAACCGGGGTCCGCGGTCGCACCGAGAGAGGCGTTGCGCAGACCGTTGACCGACCCGACCACGGTGCGGAAGACGATCTCGACCGGCCAGCCCCCCTGCAGCAGCTGGAACACCGACACCGGCGGGATGGGTTGCAGCAGCGCCCGGGTGAAGCGGTCGCCGAGCAGCGGCTGGTAGGTCACCGTCGGCGTGTTCGACCAGACCGCCGTGCCGCTCAACCCCAGCACGTTGGGGCTGGCCCCGCTGGGCAGCGTGCCCTGCGCCGCGGCGTTGCCGCCGACGGTGTAGCTGTTGATGATCGAGGCCACGTCCAGGAACATCGGCGCATCGGCATAACGAAGCCGCACCACGTTCATCAGGGTCTGGCGCTTCCACGATTCGGCGACCACCTGCCCGTAGTCCATGCGGTCGGCGCTCACGCGGGCAGGCGGCACATGCGTGCAGCCCGCCAGCGCCAGCAGCGCAAACCCGCATAGCAGCCCGCGTCGCGGCGGACGCATCCAGTCCAGGGGTTGCACGGCAGGGCTCATGGCGAGTTCATGCATCCACGCGGCGCTGCATCAGCCGCACGATCCGGTAGCTCAAGGCGCGCGACACGGCATAGGGCAGACAAATGAGCACCGGCCCGATCACCACCGCAGCGCCGGGGTGCACCTGCCCGTAGATGAGCAGCTGCGCCACGGCATCGAGCACGATGCCGACGGCCACGAGGTCGCGGACCACGGCGAACCCGTTGCGCAACGACTGCTTGCGATCGACGGAGCCCGTAACCAGGCCATAGAGGTACGCGGGCCGCCCGGCATGGACATCGGCCCGCCCCGAGCGCCATCCCAGCAAGATGGCCACAAGGGGTTGCAGCACGAAGCGCAGGCGACCCGGACCTGTCAGACGCTGCGGAAGCTCGTCGAGGAACTGGCGCGAGAACAAGTACACCCGCCCCGTGTCGAGGGTGTCGCGTACGGCCGAGGGGATCGCAGCCACCACGATCAGCGCGGCCACGATCGTCAACACGGTACTGAGGGTTGCGCGTGTCAGCTTCATCTTCATGCCACGCATCTGTCGACGTGTTCCCAGAGCCGGGAGCAGCCGTCACTGTACTGGCCTAGTTCTCGACGATGGCCTCGATGCGCTTGTCCCGGATGGCCTGCACGAAC
>Ga0316603_10001636_pt1 | contig 12024 bp, 11 predicted proteins | sample OWC_soil_day10_n_FD_207649 | JGI IMG/M metagenome (GOLD analysis project Ga0316603, IMG submission 207649) | Wetland soil microbial communities from Old Woman Creek delta, Ohio, United States - OWC_soil_day10_noCT | ecosystem: Environmental > Terrestrial > Soil > Wetlands | place: USA: Ohio...
CGTAAATCAGCCGGGCGAGCATCGGCATGGAAAGCGCGGTGGGCGGCATGTAATGAAAGGTGCGGAACAACATCCCCTTAATCCATTTTACCGCTTTGGAAAGTACAACAGAAAATTCTTCGAACCCACCCTCAACCGCACGTGACTCATGATTAATAGCGGTATCAACAAGCTGCTCAAGCAGGTCATACATCGTTGCCGTCCAGACAGTCGAACGGGCATGGACCTCCTTCGGGGCTTTATCATAGGGCGGCCCTTCTAACGCAGATCGGAGGTAAGGCTCGCCCGCCCCAAAAACACCCGTGCCAAACTCCTCGGCAAACCGGGTAAGGATGCATGGGTGTCGCATGTCCCCTCCTGTTTCCGCGTAAACTTGCTTAACCACGTCCGTATGTTCCAGCGCGGAGAACATAGCTAGAAGGTCAGCCAGCGATTCGTGAAGTGCATTGGTGTCGGAGTCCATAGTATGCATAAATAACGGCCGAAATGTGTCAAGAATGGCGTGCCCCTGTTCGTGCGAGACCACATCATGCGAAAGACAGGTCCATACTGGTGCCCTCCGAAATGGCGAAGAGAAGTACCCGAAATTAAGAGACTGCGGGTTGGCGTAATAATATGCGTTTTCTCCTTGGAATGCATGCGGCCGTACCACAAGGGGACCACGTCCCCTCCAAACCAACTGTTGCCCTACTTCTTTCTCTATCCAGGCTTGGTTGTGGCTGAGGACAGTGAAGGTGTTCACCTGATGGAACTGGGGATTATCGATCAGTCCTTTTTTCTTAAAATGATTAAACGATAGGTCCTGCTCGCGGTCCCATGAGAGCCCCGGGTAAAGGGGGAGGTCCCGTTCATTTGCATCTCGGATGAGAAACTTGCTGGATCCCGTGCCGAAAAGATAGTCCTCATCCAGAGGGAAGGGGTAATCCTCATAAAGCTCTGGCAAGGTTGTATCTTGTAAGAACATTCCCATGGGTTTGGTATTTCCACTTTTGGCATTTAGCGGAGGTAGTAGGGAATTGGTCTTTGCCATTGCTAAACCCTCCATAAAGGAATTCAGGTTTGGTTTGAGAATCCCCCTAGTTGCTAGGGGGATTCTCAAAAAGGAAGGATTTCTTCTTGGAATTCGCTCGCTTGGACGCCTCGCGTTGAGTTTTTTCAACCACAGCGCTACCCGCCCCATAGAAGCTAGGCAGGCATGCAAGCAGGAGTGAGAAACGCAGGGTTCTTTTAATAACACCCGCGCCGGTCTTTCAACGTACCTAAAATCATGTCGCGCGCTTTAATTAGTTTGGCGCAGTCCGGCTCACTAATGGAATAAGGCCGGAGAGCACTGTATAGGGCTTTTGCGTCTTTCGCGTTACGAAATTTATCCATCATTTCCTTATCTTCCGCTGCCTTTATTATTAAATCAATAACACTTTCCATGCCTACCTCCTTTGATTCCAATTTGATTGATTATGTACCCAAACTCAAAGCCTAACTCCGTGATGTAATCCCCTTGCCCGGCTATTTTCGAATCGAGGTCCCGTAAGCTTCAGATACAGCTTTCGGTTCTTTTAGGACTCCGGGGGGTCCTTGTTGGTAGTGCGTCTCCAGGGTTCTGGTTTCACCCGTACAAGGTGCAGACTTAAACAATCCTCGTTGAGGCAGCCATTGCAAGGCCTGCCGGCAAAGCAGGATGTTTTAAATCCTTTCACGGTTTGGATGTCCTCAGTTGTTACGGTTCTCGGATGTTCGGCAATATACACCTTGAGATACAAAAGCACATGGGCCATCAAGACGCAGCTTTGTCCAATACCATTTTGCAATAAAGCACACTACGGGTTGCGCCCCACTCATATTTGGACGGTCGAAGCAAGCCGTTTTCCCTGCACTTTTCAATATGCTTACATGAGGGGCAAATTGTCTCATCTGGCAAAAAAGCTTTTCGATACACATCCGAAACGAGGACTTTTTGGATCGTGCCTAGTGAATATTTGCCAAAATAATCTCGACTTGAATGCGACGGGCCAATATTTCGGTTCGCCATGACAATCATGTTTCCTCTATGGTTTAGAGCACGTCCCTGCGGTATCCAGGGGATTTCCATCAATTTTGAGGCTACATTGATGAGTGGGTCATTCAGCACGTCAGTTCTATGGCCATAAACGTTTAAGAGAGAAATCATTCGCACCATTCTTAAGAAGCATTCAGGAGAGAGAAGTTCTTTGCGCAGGGATACAATATGATCCTGCACCCTCGCGAGGGGTATAAGGGTAATATATCTGATACCAGGAAATTTCTTATAGGTCTCGTCTGCGAAATAAGGCAGTTTCGGAAGAAGGGTTCGCGTGGCAAGGGTAAATACATGAATAGTGACTCCAGCACTTAACGCTTTTTCAATCCCCTGTGAAGCTCGCTTGTATGAACCTTCTCCCCGCAAACGGTCGTGAAACGCTTCCGTACCCTCGAGGCTTACCGAGATCAAAAGGTCACGGTATTCCGCAAGTCTGCTGCTCACCCCTTGGGTAAGCAATAATCCATTGGTATTCAGAAACACTTCCTCATATCCCATACCAAAAGCACAATCCAGTGCTTCCCACACCCCTTGCCAGAGAAGGGGTTCGCCGCCCGTAATATGCAGGTGGCGATATCCTGCGTTATATCCCTCGGCAATAATCTCTTTGACAAGGTCAGTGGGCAAGCTTAAGCGCCTGGATTTTCCGGCGCGAGCAAAGCAGTGCAAACAAGCGCTGTTGCATCGGGTTGTGACCTCAATACTGAGGTATCCTTCCGCCACTCCGAAATTTGCCTCATCCTTAAATTTTCGCTTCATGAAGGATCCCGCTTGGTCCTTAGAGGGGCCAAAAGAGAGCGGTATTCATCTGCCAAACTCGTCATGCGGTAATGGTCTGCAATGGAAGCAGCGGATTCGAGTTCCTTGAATATCCTATCCCTTATTCTCTCAATGACCCTGTTTTCCGAAATATAATTCAAAATTGCCGCCGCGCAGCCGCTCGCTTTATCTTTTTTCTCTTCCGGATCCTTGTCCCAGCAATTTTTCATGTCTTCAGGGAGACAGACATAAACAGAAGAACATACGCCATTTATCATGTCGCTCTCGATGTCCTGGATGTCATCGAGCAGCCTCCAGGAAATGGTGAAGGAACCATAGGCACTCTGAATGGCATCAGCAAATTGTCCATCAGAGGTCACCTTTTTTGTCATGAGGGTGGGGACCATTAGCCAAGTTGAGATTTGTTTTCTGAAAAGATCACAGTAGCTATCCAGAGATTCCACTTTCTCCGAACTTGTGATGCCGGAATAGTAATCATCAATGAAACCCTGGACAATTTTGTGGCCCCCATCGACCCCATCTGCCAAACTGGAAATGGCGTTGTTCATGATCATCCATGATTGGCTTCTTAGGAGCAGGGCCAGGTGAGTGGTCGGAATCTCGCGATCGTTAAGGTGATCATCAAGGGCGTGAAGGAACAAGGTCATCGAGTGGGCGGTTTTTGCATTTCTTTTGACCGCTTGCCTGAGTCCTATACCTTTGGGAGCGAATTGAACAAGCCAATAGATGATGGACCAAGATGGCACATAGTAGTAACTAAAGAAATTAAGTTCCTGGCCAAATGATATTCCATGAAAATGCATAACAAACAGCAAAGCGTCTGTCTGGGCCGAGTGAGGCAGGGACCTACACAGTGAAATGATTTCCTGGTTCAATTCGTTGCAAAACTTCTTTTCCCCCTGCGAGAGACGGATAGAGCCAAACTCCATCTGGGAACACATTGAGATCAAGTGTTCAATCTTATCCTTCATTCAGAAAGAACCTTCCCCGGAGAAAAGCACATCCCGTCCTAATTCTGTTTTTCAATGGATGCCATTTTTGGATATCCCGATGCCTGGAACTTGGGCACTCGACTCAATTCATTCAAATCCCATTGCAGGTCCATTTCTTCAAACAACACTCTTGCCCTCTGCAAATATTCATCGGCTCTGAGGCCATCAAGCATCTGGTACGCACCCTTAGATTCAAGTAGCCGTTTTCCGATCTCAAAGTAAGCCCTTGAGAGCTCAAGCCGCGCGCCAAGGCGCTCTCCTTCCTCAATCGCTTTATGCCACCACTTTAGGGCTTCTTTCTGTTTGTCGATCAGCCAGTAATACACCCCCCTTAGTTTATAAGATTCCGTACGATGTTGAGACGCCTTTCTTGATACCCCTAACAACATCTTGCTTGATTTGCCAGCTTTCTTCTTAAATTCAAATGATCCTAATCTATCCCGATTTCTTATGGCTTCTTTCAAACGATAGAGGTCATACTCTAATTGGCTCCGAAAGAGACTAATTAACTCCACCGGGGCTGCATTTTCCTTGGGCCTGATTTCAAGCGCACGCCGCAGGGAAATTTCCGCCCTTTCAATATCTCCGATCAAGATATATATCCACACTTCATAAGAGATCAGATCAAACAAAAATATCCCCAAACCGGTCTTTTGCACGAAAACAATTGCCTCCTTCACTTCGCTCAGGGCCTCATTAAGTCTGCGATATTCCATTAACAAATTCGCGTTCAATTCGTATTTGAGCATTCGGGCAAAATCATTATTGTATACATCAGCAATCTCGTGCAATTCCTTCACCTTTGATTTGGCAATATCTAACGACCCCCGATAAATGCTTAAAAGGCCATACCAATACAGGTATTGTGCCGCAGAAAAGAATTCTCCGATTCTCAGATTCCTATCCACGAGGTCTTCAGCCCAGTTTCTTATTGCTTTCCAATTGCCTTGGAAGTAATTGAGCCACAAATCCAAATATTCATATGAGATTGACAGCTTTGGAGCATTTTCCTGAACTTCGTGTTTAGCGGAATCCAAGATCTTTCGGCTCATTCCGAATGAAATACCAGAAAAGGTAACTAAGCCACTAACGCCCAGAAATATTTCCAGACCTAATTCGAATTTAGTCAAATCAAACCTACTGACTTCTTTATAGGCATACATGAATTCAAAAAAGTATCTCTTGGGGTCTTTTACTCCCAGGGAAAGGCATTTCTTGTATAAGAGTTCGACAACTTCCGCCTCCTTTGCGGTTGGAATCCTTTTATTCTTCAAGGATGGAAGATAAAGGGACATCAGCAAGTGTAAAGATGCCGAAAGAAGCTTAAGCAGGGCTGAGACCGCATTTTTGGGCAAAGGGGCCCAATAGTATTCCAATACTTTATCAAAATATCCGATGGCTTCCTCAAATCGCCCCTTGTTATAAAGGGCCATGGCGATGTTCTTCTCCAGCATAGCTACCTTTTCTGGATCGGAATCAGGACCGGACTTTTTCAGATACAGCTGCAGAGCTTCCTTATAGTAATGCAAGGCCTCGTCGGAAGCGGCCGACCGAAGGGCCTCCTCACCCGCCTTGACGAGGTATTCTTCCGTCTTCTCCCGATCCTCCGCCCCGCTATAGTGATAAGCGAGCATCCCGTAGAACTCCGAGAGCCTTTCGGAGAAGACCTTCTCGATGGAGTGGGCCACCTTGAGATGGAGTTCTCTCCGCTTGTTGGGAAGAATGGACTCATATGCGGCCTCCTGGGCAAGGGCATGTTTGAAGAGATACTCCACTTCTCCCATCCTTCTGCTCTCCTGAAAAATCTGAATCTCATTCAAGTAGGATAACCTGCTCTCAATATCCTCCACCTCGCTTGCCACATTGGAGAGGATGCGGGAAAAAAAGCTCCTGCCCATGACCGATGCCACCTTTACCAGATGCCGGGTTTTCTCTTCCAAACGGTCGATTCGTGCCATGAGCACGGCAGTGATGGTTGGAGGAATGGTGATTGAGCCCTCCTCCTTTGTAACCTCCAATCTTCCCTCTCTCCGGACGATCACTCCCTGCTCGAAGAGAGATCGTACCACCTCTTCAATGAAGAAGGGGTTGCCACCAGCCCGCTGGATGATCTGCCGGGTCAGGGTATGGGGGACGGCGAGGGTGTTTGCCATATGTTCAGCATATTCCCGATGAGTGCCTCGCTCATGGGCTCATCCAATGGCTCCAGGAGCATCTCCAGATGGTACACGGATAGCCGCTCTTTCAGGGTCTTGAGGATCCGCTCCCCCGTCTCTTGGAAGCAGGGGCGAAAGAGGTTGATAAACAAGATTCTCTGGGTCTCCGCTAGGCGGAAGAGGGATTCCATGAGTTCGATGGAACTGCTGTCAGCCCAGTGAAGGTCTTCGATGATTATCACCAGGGGGGCTCGTTCCGTCGCCTTGAGGAGGAGGTCCCGCAGGCTCTTCAGGATTAGCTTCTCCAGGGCTTCGCCCTCTAACCCATCCACCCTTTCCGCATATTTGCCCGAGAGGGAGATGCCCATGAGGGTCGCCACAAATGGAAGAACTTCGCCGACGTCCTCCAGAAAAAGGTTGCGGATAGCGGTCTGAAGTTTATAGAATGCCGTTACCTGATCGTCGTCTTGCCGGATCCCGGTCCACTGTTTCAACAGATCGATGATTGGATGAAAACTGAGATTCCTTCCGATCGAGATCGCTCTTCCCTCCAGAAGCCCGATGGTCTTCATTATTCCGCATTTTTTCAGTTCAGCCACTAACCTTGATTTGCCAATTCCAGCTTCTCCAATGATGTTGACCACAGAGCCTTGGCCCATGATGGCTTTATTTACCTGGGCCTCAAGTTTATGTAATTCATTGTCCCTTCCAACCATCTCAGAATAAATCATGCGTTCAGAACCCAGACGAGGGCGGTACAGGTCTTCTTTGGTTGATAGAACCTGGTAGACGGAAATCGATTCCTTCCTGCCTTTAACGATCTTTTTGCCCAGAGGCTGGAAATGAAAAAGTTCTTTGGTTAGATGGTATGTTTCCTCAGTTACGTAAGTGGTTCCCGGTTCTGCAAGCGCTTCCATCCTTGAGGCCATATTGATCGTGTCCCCTACCACTGTGAACTGGACGCTGAGATCAATGGCGATCGCCCCAATGACGACCGTTCCCGTGTTTATGCCAATTCGCAGCAGGATTGGCGGAGTTCGGTGTTCATCCTTCATCTTTTCGTTGAAATCGGCGATCCCCTTGTGAATTGCCACAGAGGCCCGGATGGCACGTTGAGGCGCATCCTCCAGCGCAATCGGAGCGCCGAAAAGGGCCAGGATCCCGTCTCCCCTAATCTCGTTTACAGTGCCCTCGTACTGGTGAATCTTGAGGACCATGATCTCAAGAACCTTTTCCATAAGCACAAAAGTCTCTTCCGGGCCAAGTTTATGAGTCAGCGGCGTGAATCCCTTCATGTCGCAAAACATGACGGTCACCTGCCTGCGCTCGCCCTCGATTTTATCCTTTTGATCCAGGATTTTCTTTGTCAGGCCCTCTGGAAGATGACGTTGGATTCTCGCGAGTTTTTCTTCAAGGGGATGGGCTTTGCCGGACAGCTCAGAGGAGGCTGTTAACTCGAACCCGCATTTACCGCAGAAATGCATTTCCTCGGGGGATTCGAAGCCGCATCGCTGGCATTTCATCTCAAATGCCCTCCAGCAATCTGGAGACAAGTTTACGGAAGGGTTCGTTTAGGTAGAGATTCGGTTTTTAATCCTATAGAAAACATGAAGGATCCCCCCAGGAAACCTCCCCGGAGGCTGTCTTTGGGCATCTTCTGATAACTCCATCTCTTCATCAGCCCTAAGGAAAGTTCATGAGTTGGCCGGAATCTTAGAAAGGAAAAAAATTTATGAATGAATGATAGCAAACCTGGAAAATCTGTCAAGGGGAATTCGCCCATTTTATAAGTTCTCAATTTTATAGGGTTAATAACAAAGGGCGAACCCCTGACAGATAGCTTCAAGACCAAAATTATTCACCCGTTGAAAGCCAGAGAAGATCTGTCCTTTACTTAAAGGCATGTGCCAATAAGGTCATATGCCGCCGCCGATAGGCGGAAATCAATTCAGCGCAGAAAAGCAGGATGCAGGCGGAAAAAAAGATCCATAAAACGAGGATGATCATGGCGTCGAGAGGGCCGCAAGTCGCGCCATAGCGACCATAATCCTTGAAATACCAGGCGAAAGAATGCTTGGCGACTTCGAAGAGGAAGGCGCAGCTTGCTCCTCCGGCCAAGGCGTGATGGAAGGAAACAGGGGTATTCGGGATGATTTTGTAGACCACGGTGAACCCCAGGGTTAAAACCAAGTAGGGAAAGTGATAGCCGGTCAGAAATTCAAGATAGGACCATTTGGCAAGATCGAATCCCCATAGGATGGTTTCCATTTCCCGCAAGCAGCCTGAGAGAGCCGTTACTGAAAAGGAAAGAAGAAAAAACAAGGCAAAAGCAGGAACCATGGAGAGGGCAAGGAGTCTGGCCTTTAAGAAATCTCTGCGCTGCGGTACCCTGAAAACAACCGCCATGGCATGTCCGAGGGAGGAAAAAAGCACGCTCGCCGTCCAGAGCATAGAAAGGACACCGAGCAGCCCAAACACCTCGGCGCGCCGGGAGATCGCGCCGACCTCCTCGAAAATAAGGGAACCGGCATGAGGAAAAAATTGACTCGAAAAACTCAAGGCCATCTTAAGTCCGGATTCGGAAGAACCCAGGATATAGGCCGTTCCCGAAATCAGGAGCAAGAGAAAAGGGGTCAGGGAAAGGATGGCATAAAATGTCATGGCTGCCGAAAGATTCAAACACCCGTCCATCAGGAACGCCCGGCGGGCTTCCCGGAAGACATCCCAGGCTTCCAAACATTTGAATCGGAAACATTCCTTCCGATGAAAAGCCAAATTCAGCTTCAATTTCCTCATTAAAGGGTTCCTCTTTCCCCGGAACGGGTGAATATCCTTTAAATGGCCAAGGTTACTGATTAAAGCAGCCAGGGAGGTAATTGTCACGATCGATCGTCCTTCGTTCCCCCTTCGGAAAAAAGAAGCCGAAGGGGGATAGCCATTTACCCGCCTTACTTTTGGTTGGTAACCTCGAATGAATCAAGAATGGCCTTCAGATCCTGGCGATCTTTTGGTCCCCCCTGATCCATGACGATGTAAATAATAAAAATTTGATATGGCTCTGCAAAAGCGTAGATCCATCCGTGCTCCCGCTTTAATCCGTTTGCGGTATAGGTCGTATACCTTTTAGCCGCGAAGGGGACTCCTTTCAGGGAGTAGGGATCGGTTGCACTGATTTCAAAGGAGGCGTTCTTACCGTAATCCTTTCGAAATTCGTCTTCAAAACTTTCTCCTGAAGCATGGGTTACCCATTGAATTTTATCTTGATCAAACGTGGAATAACGACCTGCCGGCGTGAAGTCAATCTGGATATTAGATTGAGTTGCGGGATTAAAAAGAAATACTTCTGATTCTTCCAGCCCTCCTTTTTCGAATCCCAACTTCAGCATAAACTCGGGATACCGGGCCGACACCTGCCAGCCCGGAGGGGCCGTGACGTTGAATGGGTAACGAAGTCCGGTGAACTGGTTCCCTTCGATCTTCCCTACAGGAACCTTCATATTGACCTTCACGTCATCCCGCACGGGAACGCCGGCGCACCCGATGAGCAAAAGAAGAACGAGGAAGATCACTGCCATCTTTGGAATTTGAGTCTTTTTCATTTTTACCCTCCGTGATTCAGTTTTTCTTGGGCCCAGAGAGGCTCAAGATTTCTTGCTCTAAAAAAAGTCCCCATTCGGTTCGTTCCGAAAGCAGAGATTTATGAGCAAAATCCTGCGCCTTCTTCAAGTTGCGGCTGGCTGCGCTCTCACGGCCCGTCTCCCGGGAGATGATCCCCATTTTCAGGTGATTGTCGGCCATGAGCAGGCTGGGGAAAAAAAGGATATCGGTTCCCTCATAGAGGGTGTAAGAAGCGCAATCCTCGTTCATGAACTGACGCATTCGGCTCAAAAAATCATTGGAAGCTTGGTAAAATTTCATAGCCTCGGGGTATGCCCTTTCCTGGAGCTTTTTCTCCGCCCTCGCTTTCTGCTGCACGCCTCCGCGGTAGAAATCCCGCGCATCTTTGGCATCTTCCCAGACAATTTCCAGCCCGGCATTTTCTTCCAGGACCATCTTCAGATTGGCTCTTTGAACCGGAAGCGGAGAGCTGTCGCCGGTGATCGGGATTACTCCCCCGCAACCCGGGAAAGCGATAAGGGCTACGATCAACAAAACGAACAATAATTTCTCGCTCATCTTTCACCTCTCTTTGAGCAACTGATCGATAATGCTCGTTGTCTGCAGGGTTGTCCAATCCATTGCTCCCATGGTCCGGTAGACCACCAGAGATTGACGATTGATCAGGTAGGTCGTAGGGTGGACCCAGACCCCGAAGAGCCGCTCCGTCTGCCCAGTCTTGTCGATCAGAGCCGGCATGTTCAGGGATTCCTTCTCCAGAAAATTCTTGATGGTTTCCGGCTTTTCTTTCGAGGCGATGCGATAAAGAATCAAGCCCCTGGACTGGTACTGGTTATACAGTTTTTGCAGGGAGGGACCCTCCTGCCGGCAGTTCGGGCACCATGTAGCCCAGAAGTTAAGCAAAATGACTTGTCCCCGATGGCTCCGAATATCCACCTGGTTCCCCTGAAGATTCTGTACCGAAAAATCAGGAATGGTTTGTGGCTTTGTATAACTCTGAAAAACATTCTGCCCGGACGCCTTTGGCACCCATGAAAAATCGCCCCCTGCTGACCAAAGGGCGCCCGCGCAGGTCAAAGCCACAAAAATTCGGCCCAGCCTTTTGCACCTTCCCCTCATTTTGACTTTCCTCCTTTCTGGTATTCGGTTGAACCCTTTTCCCTCAAGCAGAAATGCAATTCCTGCTTCTCCTCCCTTCTTCATTGTTTTCCACTCATTACCTTCATTCTTGGATGAAGGATTTTCTGCACGTATCTATCATAATTAAAATTGGGGCTGTTAGTTGGGTTGTGACACTGCCGGCAATCATCTTCATCGACCTTCTCAAGTTCTTTTTGGGAATCGGGGTGACCGTTCATAGGGCCATGGCAGGCCTCACAATGGACATTTTCGAGTCCCGATTTTGTGTTTTCAGGAGAGCCCTGACGGGTAGTGTGGCACGCCAGGCAGGAGGGGTCGAAGGCTTTATCTTTTTTGATTAGGGTATCATAGGCCTGGGCGTGCGCGGTGGTTGCCCAGTGCGCGTACTCGCGGGGATGACAAGTCTGGCACTCCTTTCCTGCGACAAAGGAAGGAAGGGGGGCAACATTCATTGAGGAAGAATTAGCAGGTTCTGTCCTCATTGAAGGCTGCAAGGCGGTCTGCAAATGACTTTTGAACTCAGTGACCATCGTTTTTATTTCTTCTTTTTCGGAATAATCCAGCTTCAAGGGGATGAGCTGGTACCGGGAATAGAGCTTCGTCCTTTGCCGAAAAAGATCGGCCTGCCCTAGGAATTCCCCCCTGGCCCCGGCGACAAAAATTTGGGTATGATTAACGAACTGGGGGGCTGCCTGGGCCCGGGTACGGTGGCCGTTCACAATGAAGTCGATCCCATGAACCTGAACCGCAAGCATCCTCTCTTCATCGGCTTCCAGATGGGCCAGGGCCACAATTACCCGGCATTGCGATTTCAACACTGCGACCACTTTTTTGGCTGTTTCCATGGGGTCGGCGATTTTGAACTTTTCCGTTCCTGCTGGAAATCGACCGGATATCAGTCCAAAAATCCCCACTTTCATCCCCGCGACTTCCTGAACCTCCTTGATTACGTAAGGCTTGAAGATAGGCTCGTTGGACTGGGGATTCAAAAGGTTAGCGGCCAAAAAGGGAAAGTCTGCCTGGTGGCTCATTTTGATGAGATCGTCGATCCCCAGGGAAAGGTCCAACTCCCCGGGGGTGAAAGCATCGTATCCCATCATGTTGTACGCTTTCATGTAAACGGCGGCCTTCAGATTGGCGATGGTTTTGGCGTTCGGATTCAGGGGCGAGCCGGGCAAAAAGAGAAGATCGCCCGTGTCTACAAGGATTAGCCTGGCTCTTTCGTGCCGTAATTGTTCGATGTAAGCGGCTCGCCTGGCCAGCCCGCCAAGCTGTTTTGACT
>Ga0316603_10001646_pt1 | contig 11987 bp, 8 predicted proteins | sample OWC_soil_day10_n_FD_207649 | JGI IMG/M metagenome (GOLD analysis project Ga0316603, IMG submission 207649) | Wetland soil microbial communities from Old Woman Creek delta, Ohio, United States - OWC_soil_day10_noCT | ecosystem: Environmental > Terrestrial > Soil > Wetlands | place: USA: Ohio...
CTATGTCTGGACATACATGGGTGCCGGTGCAACTCTCAACGGTTCGGTAAATACAGTGGTAACCACTACAAATAGTGTTAGTATTAACTTCAGCGCTACAGCTACGACCGGATTCTTGAATGTAAAAGGTCAAAGTCCATGCGGAGTGGGTACTGTTTCTCCCAATTATGCCATACAGGTTAATTCATTGCCTCCCAATCCCATCCGTGAAATTATTACCAACGAAAATTGTCCGGGTGATAAAGACGGAGCTATCAAACTCAAAATACCAACTGCTCTGATATTTGATGGCCCGATACCAGGGGTAACGAAAGAAGTAAGCAATTTGGATGGTAATCCGGCTTACAACGACGGAGTAAATCTTAACGGTAGTTTACTGAATAATCTTACAGGCTTTACAGTGGAAGGCTGGGTTAATACCGATGTTACCGTAGGTAATGTGGCCCTTTTCGGACAGAATAATGTCATTGAAGTGGGTTTCTTTAATAATAAAGTTGAGCTTTATTCGATAGGAATTAAAGCTGGTAATTGTGTTTCTGACATTGAATATCCCATTGATGGCAAGTGGCATCACATTGCAGGTACAGGTGATAAGTATAGAATGAAAATTTATATCGATGGCATTCAGTATCGCGATTGGGTGTATGATGCTGCAGATCAGGTAACTAATTATGGATCAAGTACGTATCTGACAAGAATAGGCCGGCAGGTTTTTGACGATACAGACTTACAGCCATTCACCGGTCAGATTGTTAAGGTGGGCTTCTGGAATTATGCCATGACACAGCCTCAGATTGCTGCGCTCGCTGGAGGTGGTTTTCATGATTATACAAGTTCAGATGCCGGACTGATAGCCGGTTACAATTTCTATGAAACAACCGGTGATGTCACCCTTGAACCGGTATCTAGTACCTCCTCAACCATTCCGATGGGAACTCTTGTTAGAACCCCGCGATGGAATGAAGTGTACGATTATGTGTGGACTAAAACAGATGGTGGAACTTATAGTGGTGCTGCTACTAAAAATATAAAACTGATTGAACGGGGTGACTATAATGTAACGGTTGCATCCAAATATGGTTGCGGAACTAATTCAGCTACATTTACCGTTACGGGTAAAAATAATTACTGGACAGGCGCAGTCAGCACCGATTGGGGTAACAAAGATAACTGGACCTGCGGAGTAGTCCGCGAAGGGAAAGATGTGGTCTTTGCCACTTCAGTAAATAATCCTTCAAAACCGGCTGAGAAAGATTTGGAATTACTGGATGCCAATCATACGATTGGCGATCTTAGAAATGAAACTTCGCTGGTTACTGTCATACCACCCGCAAGGATACTGACAGTACAGGGCAAAGTTTACGGTTCGGATACCGATCCGAAAAAGATACTTATTAAGGCGGATTCGTTAAAAGTTAACGGCAGTCTGATATTTACCAATCCGGAGCTCAATCCGGCCGTTAAAGCTACGGTGCAGATGTATGCCCGTGGTTTGAAGGATAAGCCCTGGTCGTGGTATGACCCTATATCCCGTCAAACTTTTTCAGGCTCGTACCGCTGGCAATTTTTCGGTGTCCCGGTTTCAGATTCCGGTACCCTGGCGAGCAATTCGAGTTTGTGGGGCTCATATATCAGGAAGTACAATGAAAATAAAAATCTGAATGCATATTATCAGAAATGGGAAGACCTGGGAAATAACGATGTGCTTAGTCCGTTTACCGGCTATGAGATTACCCAGGATAAGCCAAAAATGGTTACCTTTAGTGGAAAACTGGTTACAAATGATGTGACTCTTTCACTCACAAAAACGACAGATGTCAATTCTACAAAAAATTACGGTTCGGGTTACAATATCTTTGGCAATTCGTTTACCGCTCCCATTGATATAAAACAATTGGTATTCGGAGACGATGTGGATGCAACTGTTCATATTTACAATACCGGCAGCCTGAAGGAATGGGGAAATGCTCCCAGAGGTGGTACTCAGGCCGTGGTCGGTGCTTATATGGCAATATCTAAAGACCTGGCAGGCATAGGAATACCCCGTGACATACCTTCCATGCAGGGCTTTCTGGTGAAAGTAAAAGATACAGGAGGAGCGAATGCTACTGTCACCATACCTTATAATGCTATCAGGAATATTTCGGCTATTCCCGATTTAAGTTTGCAGCATGTCAAACGATCCGAAAATGAGGGAGATATAACCTATATGACTGTCGATGTGACGTGTGCCAGCGGCGTTGACCGTGTGTGGTTGTACAGTGTACCCGGTAAATCGCACGGCTACGACAATGGATATGATGGCGAAAGAATAATGCTGGCTACGGGTGTGGCTCTCTATGCTGATGAACTGAGTGGTAAGTACCAGTTGAATGCTGCTGAAGACCTCGACGAAACCTATCTGGCATTTCGTGCAGGCAATGAGAGTGATTACACACTGAAAGTTGACAAGAGTAAACTGAACGGATACGAAACCCTTTACCTATGGGATTTGAAAACGGGAGCTGAAATAAATCTGTCCGCTGTTGATACAGCGACATATCATTTCAGTGCTTCCAACAATCAGGAAGCGGAAAAACGCTTTGTGCTAACACGCAGAAGTAAAACCGGCATTGAACCGAACATTCAGCACTTAATCACCATCTATTCGGCAGGTAAAACTATCTGGTTGAATAATATATCGGATTCGCAGGGAATTGTCGAAGCTTTCGAACTCACCGGTAAACAAATCTATTCCGGTACGATACAGGCACGGCAAAAGAAGCAGGTTGAACTGAATCTGCCCGAAGGTGTTTATGTTATCAAAGCGAAGACTGAAGAAGTGAACGTGGTTCGTAAGGTGCTGATAGGTAAAAATCAGTAGCGAACAAATGCTGTTCTGACAGCAGGGATGATAATAAAATTAGAGGAGAAAGAAGTATCAGACAGAAAATTTTCATAGTGTTTATAATGTCAGTTGTGGTCTTTGGGGGCTATTTGGTGTTTTTAGCCAAAAATCCGCTCTTCAAAACTGCAACTCCAGTTTATGTCTCGTTTAATGGACAGGGCATTGAAGCTGCCGGCCGTTCCGATTTGTCGCATCCCAGCCTGAAAAACAAGAAACTGAAATCGCCCAAGGATCGGAAAGAACTGGACATGAAACCCGACCTGAAGGAAAATCCGCTGATGAAGCTGGAACAAATTGTTGCCGGAGAAGCCGAAACTTTTCTTGATCAAACAGGTGGAGCAGGTGCTGCTCCTGCCGCCCGTAAATCAATTTCAAGCTCATCGGGTTCAGCAGCTGGCAGTGGTTTCATGCTGGTAGTTGCATCCCGTTCGGGAGGTAAAAGCAGCTCTGGCAGCACTCAGATTTCAGCCATGTCCCCCTCAAAAGTAAATCTGGTAACCACACCCGGCATCCGAAGCGGTGCACCCGATGGTACCGAAGGAATTAATGACGGTGGTGACCCGGGAGGTGATCCTACTAAACCTCCCATTCCTGTCGGTGATGGATTTTATGTTTTGTTGATACTGGTGGCAGGTTATGCATTTGTTCACAGAAAAAGAATAAATGAAAAATAAATATGCCTGTCTACCCTCCCCCCGAATCTTCCAATCCGAAATAGTTCTGATAAATAGGGGAAGACAGGGATAAATTGTCGGGAAGTTAAAAAAATGATGAAAAACTATTTCTGAAATCGAGACCATTCTTCGAACGTTTTGTAATTTAAGCCCCTCTCTGCATGGAGAATAATTTAACATGAATTCGGCATAAGATATTCTTTAATACTGATGACCGGCAACCACTTTATTCAATGGAATTTACACAGAGTGTCTTTGGTAAATTATTTGGTGACTGAGGGTACATATCACAGAAACTTCAAGAATTTCTTTTTCTCGATGACATACAATTGATTACAAAAATGAGAAATAATATGGAAGGAGGAGAAATTCCATTGAAAGATAAACTTATCTTCAGAAAAAGAGCTGTTATTGAAACCGCTAATGATGAGTTGAGAAATATATATCAAATTTGAATATACCAGACATCGTTCATTCACCAATTTTATTACAAACTTGATTGCAGTTTACTTACTTATAGCTTTTTACCGAAGAAACCATCAATCAATGTTGATTTCATTGATCAAGATCAGCTTATATTATTCTAACCTTATATCGAACTCACGTTGGGTTTACGAATATAAAAAAATACTGATTCTTTTATTGGGATAAGAAATGGATTAAAGCTGATGAAAAGCATGTTACTGAAAGTAAAGAACTCTATTTTGATAAAATACTATCAAATACAATTTATCTTCTTGTTCCTGAATATTCTCAAAATAAAGAACGGATTCTTACGTTTAACGATAAAAACGAGTTAGAGTATTGGTGAAATTTGTATAGTTTGGCTTTTATATCAATATCATCTGTTGCTCTGGAAGGAACCCAGCAAAGCGGACTGCCTTTTGAACTGAAAATCGCCAATCTGGCCCAGGATGGTTAGATGCTCGAAATTGCACGGCGAGCTGCCTACGATATACTGGAGAAAGACCCAACGCTCACAAGTTCGGAAAATCAAATTTTCGTCAGACAACTTAAAAAATTGAAAACAAACACGATAAATTGGGGCGCTATTAGTTAAAAAAATATTTTTAATGCAAATGCGCTTTGTCTATTAATTTGAATTTCTTTATCTTTGAGAATATTTTATTTTTGAATTAAAAGTTCAACGTAAAAGTAAATGGAAAAAACCCTGGTCATCATCAAGCCTTGCGCCCTTCAACGTGCCCTTACGGGAGAAGTGATTAAACGCTTCGAACAAAAAGGACTTCGCCTGGCAGGTATCAAAATGATGCAGCTCGATGACAGGATTTTACGAGAGCATTATGCTCACCTGGCCGAACGTCCCTTCTTCCAACGCATTAAAGACTCGATGATGATTACTCCGGTGATAGTTACATGCTGGGAAGGAAAGGATGCTGTGAAAGTTGTACGCGCCATGACCGGTTCAACCAATGGTCGTGATGCAGTACCCGGAACAATACGCGGTGATTTTAGTTTAAGTGTGCAGGAGAATATTATTCATACGTCCGACTCTGTTGAGACTGCTGCTGTGGAACTCGCACGTTTTTTTAGTGATGATGAGATTTTTGCTTATAACTATCAGTCGCTGCCATTTTTATACGCTAACGACGAAATTTAACGCCAATGCATTTTAAATTATTATTTCTTACATCAATAGTAAGCCTGATTTCAATTAATACAAATGCGCAAATTTTTGCGGTAACAGCCAATGCAGCTCCCGAAAATATGAAATCGGCTGCTAAAAAAGTATTTCCCTTACAAAAACAAAATTTCCCCTCCGTAGCCGACACCACCAACATCTACAACGACATGTTGAATGACGAATCGGACGACTTGATGGAGAACCACCCTGCCGGTGATATTTACAACGACATCTGGTCGAGCGAACGGATCAATCCCTACAAAGTACCGATTGAAAGCCTGCCTGATTCTGTCTTTATAAACTGTTCGGATTTTGTTATGCCAGTGTCAGGCGGCAGAGTTTCGTCCAAATTCGGCCCGCGCCGGTACCGCTATCATTATGGCATTGACGTAGCCATCAAACCGGGTAATGAAATTCGTTCGGTGTTCAGCGGTAAAGTTCGCATCATTGATTACGAACCGGGTGGATACGGCAACTATGTAGTAGTACGTCACGATAACGGACTGGAAACGGTATATGCTCATCTCAGTTTTGTAAAAGTAAAACTCAACCAGGCCGTAAAAGCCGGTGAAGAACTCGGACTTAGCGGAAACACTGGCCGTTCGACCGGACCTCACCTGCACTTCGAAACCCGCTACGTAGGCAACGCCTTCAATCCGGGAACCCTTATTGACTTCTCTGAAGGCAAGGTGTATGCATCGCATTATATGCTCACAAAACGGAAAAACTTCTACTATCAGCAATCTGTCAGAGCACAGACACTGGCTAAATACTATAAAGTACGTAAAGGCGACAATCTCGGAAGAATTGCAGCCCGTAACGGAACCACTGTTACCAAACTCAAAAGGCTCAACGGTATTGCAAAAGCCAACAAGCTCAAACCCGGCCAGAAGCTGAGAATACGCTAAGACTTTATTATTAAATATATACAGATGAGGATATCCGAAATCGGATATCCTCATTGTTTTTTAGTATTATAAGCAGGTGAACTTTTCAAAATTATCCGCGAAGCAGTTTGTTGAATTGATACTAATATTCAAATCAGTCATAAACGGCTTTATTTTTAGCCGTTCTACTATTACCTGACGTATAAACACCAATATCGGTACCATTGAATTTATTCAAATTACTTTCCGAAATGCAGCTGTGGTAAAGTTATACGAACAGGTCCTTGTAAAAGGCCACACAGTTTTTCATTCTTTTGGCATCATCAGCAGGGTAGCATTGATTTGAGTTTCTCTTTCTTCGTAGTCTTTTTTAATATATTTACCTGAAACGCGAATGCTGTAAGGACCTTTCGGATTCAACAGATATTCTTCGAGTGCTTTGCTGTCTGGTATCGAGAGGGGAACAATAATTTCATGGTATTCCTGATCATTTTTTTGAATAGTACTTCCCATAACACCATGCGCAAGCTCGTATTTCGGATTTACTTCTTCGGAAAACGAAGTCAGTTCTCCGCACGAATAGTCTCTCCTCTGACCGACTCTTGTGGCAGTGGTTCTGTATTTTGACGATTGGAACAGTAACCGCGCATTCGATCCGGGGGTGATGACAAGGCAGTATCTCGGGCTGAGACTGGTGAGTGTCGTGTTTCCGGTTTCAATCCCCCGTTCGAGAGCAATGCTAACCCGAATGTCCATTCCGTTGCTGCTACCTTCAATCTGCTCAGTCATATCCAGTTGCAGTTTGTCCTCACAAGGCAGATAAGTGGAGTATTCCGATTTGCTTCGTACCGAGACAGGTTCTCCTGCCTTGTCTTTCATTGTCAGCCCGTCAACAATGCTGAACTCGTCCAGTTCCAGCGCTCTGCTCAACATTTCGCTGCTTTTGTTTATCTGAATAATACGTTCGGGGATGATAGTCAGATCCAGCGGCGATACTGCAACCGAATGAAAAGTACTTTTACCGTGCTCAGTGTTTGCCAGCGTGGGATTTCCGGTTTTGGTAAACTCCTGAATCTCTATCTCTCCGGTTAATTCGGTTATTTTCTTTTTCACCTTTACCGGTACGATCACATCGTCCACCCTGATTATCTTTTCACTGGGTGCAGTAGCTTTGGCAAAACAACGGATGCTGTACTCCGTATTTTTATCGGGTGTCTTGTGCTTGAACCTGACCATTCCATACTGATCCGTTTTTGTTTCCTGCATATCGAGACTTCCCTCATCGCATCTTGCTGAAATATCGGCATCTTTTACAGGCTTGCCATCAGTATCCTTCAGCTGATACATTAACAATACTTCCTCTTCCGGTTTGGCTTCAATAGTTTTTTCCTTCATCAGATACACCAGGTCAGGACAAATGGTTTTTCTGTTGTCATCTTCCCTCACTTTCTTCTCGTAGTCGGTAATGATGTCAATCAACCGGCGTGAACCTGTACCTGATGCACCCAGACTTAATGCAGCTGTCATACCGGCAAATTTGGCTTCAGAAGGATTTGTAAACGTTGAATTTGCTTTTGCAACCTGAAGTCTTGTATTTGCCGTAACCAGATAGAGAGTAATATTGTATCTGCCGGTACCTGTTTCTTTCAGTTCACCCCATATCATATAGTCGATGTTGGAGTATGGACCCTGACCGGGACCAATCAGCACCTGTTCAGTTGCCGGTTTCAGAACTCGTACAGGTTGAAAGTCAAGGCTGAAAAATTCATTTGACGCCCTCGAATTCAGAAGCAGCTGTTCTACACAACCGTCACTGGCCTGATAAAGCTCTGGTGAGGGGTTTGGTACAGTTACAGCAATATCATACACATATACCATCCGCTGACAATTTTTGCCAAAAGCGGTTATACCTGTCATGCTGAGTAAAATAATCAGGATCAGACTGATTTGTCCCGGGCTCTTTCGGAATACTTTTTCTGAAATGTTTTTCATGTGTATATTTTTTATTTTAATAATTATTGCCAGATGAAACACGCCATTAAACATGTCCTCTTATTTGAGAGTTTTCTCAATGGTCTGTTACATGCTCTTTAGTCTGACTAATCGTTTACCTCAAAAATTTTAATCACTGCACCAGGTATCGTAAGTATGTCATATTCATAAATCTTACGCAATTCAGGCAGGGGTGGAACAACGTTATTTGCATATAAGGGCTGTTTTATTGGTTTGCTCAGAAACAAAGGATTTGTGTTCGTTCCTTCTGCGTTTTTCAATCCGGCGCCTCTCAACGGAATATACGAGCGAATACGCAGATTACCGCCTGCTGACGAACGAATCCGCGCTTCAGTCAGTTTTCCTTTAGTCCATTTCATATCAACTTCGAAACCTCCGCGGGCTTTCAATCCCGTGACTGACCCTGCTGACCACACATCCGGAAGTGCAGGCAAGAGATGCAATGCCCCGTCGTGGCTTTGGAGAAGCATTTCGGCAATTCCGGCAGTCAGTCCGAAATTTCCGTCAATCTGAAAGGGCGGATGAGCATCAAACATGTTGGTATAGGTATGCGTGTCCTTCGAGTCGGGTTCAACCAGGGTTAACATATTGGATATTAGTTTGTACGCATGATTGCCATCGAGCAAGCGTGCCCAGAAATTTATCTTCCAGCCAATAGACCAGCCCGTGGCCTGGTCACCCCGGAAAATAAGCGATTGTTTGGCTGCCTGAAAAAGTTCAGGGTCCTTATACGGTGAAATTTGCACACCCGGATACAAACCGAAGAGGTGAGACACGTGTCTATGCTCCGATTTCGGGTCATCCAGATCCTCCAGCCATTCCTGTAACTGATTGTACCTGCCAATCTGCATGGGAGGCAGGCGGTCAATTGTTTTTTGCAGCCTTTCGGAGTATGTTTTGTCGCCTCCCAGAAGATCATTTGCCGCCCGTGTGTTCGAGAGTATTTCAAAGACTATCTGATTATCCATGGTGCATCCGGCTGTTATTGTGGAGCCTCTGTATTCAGGACTGTTCTCCGGCGAAATGGAAGGACAGGTTACGAGCCAGTGATTCGACGGATGTTCAGTCAGAAAATCGAGGAAGAAATCGGCAGAACCTTTCAGTACGGGGAAATAGCGGACCAGAAACTTTTTGTCGCCGGTGAACAGGTAATGTTGCCATATATGCTGGCACAACCAAGCACCGCCGTTTGGCCAGGCGCCGTAATATGCATTGTCAATCACTCCTGTACAACGCCATATATCGGTATTGTGATGTGCTACCCATCCGTTGGCTCCGTACATCAATTTCGCTGTTTCCTGTCCTGTTTCCGAAATGTCTTTGATCAGCTCAAACAACGGTTCGCTCATTTCGGACAGGTTGGTCACTTCCGACGGCCAGTAATTCATCTCGAGATTAATATTTATCGTATATTTTCCATCCCACGGGGCTTTAAGCTTCTCGTTCCAGATGCCCTGCAGGTTTGCCGGTTGTCCGCCGGGCTGAGAACTTGAAATAAGCAGGTATCGTCCGTATTGAAAAGCGATGGCTGCAAGTTGCGGATCGTTGCTTTTCTGAAAAGCCCTGATGCGGGCATCGGTCGGGTTTTGCGCAACATCGGTTTTACCCAGATCAAGAGTAACGCGTCTGTAATATTTCTGGTACGATGCAATATGATTTTTCAGCGCTTTGGTATAGGCTGATTTTAATGCTTTGTCCAAATAATTACTGGCCTTATCAGACTGATTGCCGCTGATGTCGTCGTAATGTCTGAAATTGGTAGCAATCGAAATATAAATGACAGCCGAACGGGCACCCCGGACCTGTATAGCCGAATCGGTCACCAGCACTTTACCGCCGTCGGCTTTTATCAGCGTTTGATTTTCGAATTTCACTTTTCCGGGAATTCCCTCGTGGTCGGTAGTTGTGCCGCTAACAACAAGTTTGTTTCCTTCTTTCTTCTTGTAAATGGTCTGAGGCGAATTGTATGACGCGGTAAATGTTACCGAACCGGCTTTGTCAGCCGAAATCCGCATGATGATTACGTTGTCGGCAAACGACGAGAACGTTTCGCGCCTGAAGGTGATATTATTTACCTTGTACGTCGTTACCGAAACGGCGCTATCGAGACTCAGACTGCGACAATAACCTGAATAATGTTCGTGTCCCGGAAAAGTCAGGTATAAGTCGCCCATAGTCTGATACGGCATGCCCTTATGAGGTGTGGAAAAGGTCGAATCAATCAAATCCTGAGCTTTCTGATTTTTTCCTTCAAAAATAAGCCGCCGCACTTCGGGCAAAGCCTGCAATGCCTGCGGATTGTGATTCCGGTACGGGCTGCCACCCCAAATTGTTTGTTCGTTCAACTGGATATGTTCCTGAGCCGGAATACCATACACCATCGCTCCAAGTCGTCCATTGCCTAAAGGAAGCGCATCGGTCCATTCCCGCGCAGGTTTATTGTACCATAACCGGTAATCCTGAGCTGACGCTTTGGCTGAAATGCCCCAAAGTATCAGAAGTAAATATAAGCAGTAGTTTTTCATCGTATGAGTTTTGTAAATATCAGTAGTATGCAGCGTGTCTGCAACGACATTATTTCAAATTGTCAACAAGAAATTGCCTGACCGGATATACCATATCTTTCCCGGTGTGCGGTTCATTGCATGCAACATTAATGCTGTTCTTGTTATCATTTCGCAGTAAGTTTGTCTGCGCTTTCGGCTTACGTTGTACGCGGTACTTTTTCCTTAAAATTTATATTTGACGATGTATTTATCAATCGCTCTTTCGAGATCTGCACGATTTTCCAGAAACGGCATATGCCCTACCTCACTACCCCAAAGCATCATTTTCGGAAACTTAACACCTTCATAATGTTTGGGCCCGACCATCCAGTCGGAATAACCGTAGTAAAACAGGACAGGAACTTTTACGCCGGAGGTTTCCGCCCGGCAATCTTTCCAGTAATCTTGAATATTAAGCGCCACCGAACCGAAATCGCCGTTCCATTTACTGAAACCACTGTAGGTCGAATTCATTACACTGTCATTTTTCTCGTCGGAGAACGCCATTTTCCATCTTGCACCTTTTTCTTCCATGGCTTTAGCCACTTCCATCATTTTGTTGAAAATGGAATCGGGCGAAGAGGTATCCGGCATTGTATAGCAAACACCGCCTAATTCGGCAGCTTTGGGTATCCAGCTGTTGCAGAAACTTTCTTTCATCGACAGTGTGCAGTTGATCATGATCATCCCTTTGACGGATTTGCTGTACTTAGTGACATAAGCCATTTGAAGGATACCGCCAAACGAATGTCCCAGCGTAAGCCACTGTCTGATACCGAGAGCCTGCCTCACTTCTTCGAAGTCCCGGGTCATTCTGTCCGGTGAATAATTTTTGTCCTTCGGCGACGACGACCGTCCGACACCTCTCTGGTCCAGGTAAATCATCTGAAAACGCTGTTCCAGATAATCGCCAAAAAACTTTTCGAGCCAGTAGCTGCCCGAACCGGGTCCGCCGTGCAGATACAGACAGGGGGTTCCTGTTCCTTTTATTTTCACATACAACTGCACACTGTCAGAGGTCGTAATCTCTCTTTCCTGAGCCAGACCCGCACCAGCGAAACTTATCAATACGATTAATATCAGAAAAAATTTTCTCATTATCTTTTAATGTTTTAGTGTTGTAAATATCTGCGAATGCCCCCTTAACTCTGAAAGACTTACCGGAAACACCGGTTGTTATATGCTGGTTTTAATTATCTAGTCGTTCCTTAATAATTCATTTTTAAGCAGCTTGTGAGTAAAAATTTTGCCTGTAGAGAATTTGAAAAATAAAAGATAATAACTTTTCTTTTAGTTTTTCCATTTTCTTCTTCAAATTCCACGCTGCGGCAGCCA
>Ga0316603_10001648_pt1 | contig 11981 bp, 13 predicted proteins | sample OWC_soil_day10_n_FD_207649 | JGI IMG/M metagenome (GOLD analysis project Ga0316603, IMG submission 207649) | Wetland soil microbial communities from Old Woman Creek delta, Ohio, United States - OWC_soil_day10_noCT | ecosystem: Environmental > Terrestrial > Soil > Wetlands | place: USA: Ohio...
AGTCTCGAACTCTCGACCTATACCTTGGCAAGGTATCGCTCTACCAACTGAGCTACTCCCGCAGAACGAGGAGCATTATAGCCTGCGAGGAAATGAAGTCAACACTTCATCGACTTTTTTCTGCAATCTCCGGCCAAGCCTTCTTCAAATAGTAGGCCATGGACCAGAGGGTCAATACCGCCGCCACATAAAGCAGCCAGGTTCCCGCCACATGAAGGTCCAGGCCGGCAATGGGATCGCGGTAGAGAAGCATGGGGATCGCCGTCATCTGGGCCGCCGTCTTCAGCTTGCCGATGAACGAAACGGCGACACTCTTGGATGCGCCGATCTTGGCCATCCACTCGCGCAGGGCCGAAATGGTGATTTCGCGGCCAATGATGATGAAGGCCAGCATGGCGTCGGCGCGGCCCAGTTGCACGAGAATCACCAGTGCCGCCGCAACCATGAGCTTGTCGGCCACCGGGTCGAGAAATGCGCCAAAGGCCGAGGTCTGGCCCAGCTTGCGCGCCAGCCAGCCGTCAAACCAGTCGGTGACGGCGGCAACCAGAAAGAAAACCGCGGCGTAAAGGTTGCGCTCGTGGGGCGCCACCCAGGTTTCCGGCACGTAGAAAACGCCGACCACCAGCGGAATCATGAGGATGCGCGCCCAGGTCAGGAGGTTGGGAATATTCAGTGGCATCGTCAGTGGGAATGCAGTTCCGCGTAAATGTTTTCCGCCAGCTTGCGGCTGATGCCATCAACCCGACACAAGTCCTCGATCGTAGCCGCCTGCACACCCTGCAAACCGCCGAAGTGAGCTAGCAACTTGCGCCGCCGCCCGGGGCCAACACCGGCCACATCCTCCAGCGCCGAATGATTGCGCACCTTGGCCCGTCGCGCCCGATGACCCGCCACGGCAAAACGGTGGGCCTCGTCGCGAATTTCCTGAACCAGATGAAAGCCGGCGTGGTCCGGCGCCAATTGTAGCGGCTCCGGCTGGCCGTGGAGGAAAAGGGTCTCCAAGCCGGGCTTGCGCTCCACACCCTTGGCGACGCCAATGCTCGACAGGTGTTCCAAGCCAAGTTCAACCAGCACGTCCCGCGCCACACCATGCTGTCCCTTGCCGCCGTCGATCAAGATCAAGTCCGGAGCAGGGGCATCACCGCTCGCCACCTTCTCGTAGCGGCGCGTCAGGGCCTGGCGCATGGCGGCATAGTCGTCGCCGGGGGTAATGCCCTCGATGTTGAAGCGTCGGTAGTCGCTCTTCTTCATGGCCCCATCGACGCAGACCACGCAGGAGGCCACCGTGCCCTCTCCCATGGTGTGACTGATGTCGAAACATTCGATGCGCACCGGCGGCTCGGCGAGTCCAAGGGCCTCCTGGAGCGCCCCCAGCCGACTGCCGGCACGACCACGGGCGTGACGACGTGAATCAATCGCCAGCATGGCATTGGTCTCCGCCATGGAAAGCCAGGCCCGTTCCATTTCATTGCGTGGGCTGCCGACGGAGAATTTTCGCGACTCTGGCAAGCTCTCTTCGTCCAGCGTCAGGCCGACAATCAGCCGCGTCGGCACCGGGTGGTCCAGATAGTGTTGTTCGATGAAGGCGATCAGGGCCTCGACGCGGACGGCGTCTTCCGCCGCCTCCAATTCTGCCATGGGGAAGTAGGCACGATCGCCGAGATGCAGGCCGCCACGCACCATGGCCAGATTGACGCAAAGTTCGCCATGGGCCGCCGCCACGGCAAGGATGTCCACGTCCTCCTCCTTGGTGGAACTCACATACTGCCGATGCAGCACCCCTTGCAGGGCACGAATCTGGTCACGCAGAGCGGCGGCTTCCTCGAAGCGCAGCGCCTCGGCTGCCGCCTGCATCGCTGCGCCGAGGCCTTCGATGACTTCGCCATGGCGTCCTTTCAGGAACATCTCGGCCATGCGAGCATCTTTCGCATAATCCTCGGCCGAAATGAATCCCACGCAGGGCGCCTTGCAGCGCTTGATCTGGTGCATCAGACAAGGCCGCGAGCGGTGGGCGAAGACGCTGTTCTCACAGGTGCGCAGGAGAAAGGTTTTCTGGATCAGCTGTATGCCCTCGCGCACCGCGAGGCCGCTGGGAAAGGGGCCGAAGTAGCGGGACTTCTTGTCGAAGCCACCACGGTGGTAGGCCAGTTGCGGAAATTCGTCGCCGGAGAGCTTGATGTAGGGATAACTCTTATCGTCACGAAACAGGATGTTGTACTTCGGCGCCAGCTTCTTGATGAGCGTGTTTTCGAGGATAAGAGCCTCGGCCTCGGAGCGCGTGGCGGTGATCTCCACGTTCGCCACCTGTTGCAGCATCAGGCGGATGCGCGGGCTCTGGTCGCTCTTCTGGAAGTAGGAACTGACGCGGCGCTTGAGGTTCTTCGCCTTGCCCACGTACAGCACCAATCCTGCCCCGTCGAGCATGCGATAAACGCCGGGAGCCTCGGTAAGGTTGGCGAGGAAGGTCTTGGCGTCGAAACTCCCCTTGGCACCCTCAGGCGGGGAGTTCGGCACGGATGGCGCGGAAGACATCGTGGAAGGATTCGGTCGTCAGGCGGCGGGTCTGGGTGTTGTAGCGGCTGCAATGGTAGGAGTCGATCAGGACACGTCCATCCGGCAATTCATGGCGCGCGCCATGGCCGAAGGTGCAGGCACTCTGCTTCAGGCCTGTCGCCATCAGCACTGCCTTGTGAGCCACCTGGCCAAGGGCGAGAATCACTCGGACTTGCGGCGACTGGCGTAGCTCTTCCGCAAGATAAGGATTGCAGGTGCGAATCTCACTTGGCTCCGGCTTGTTCTCCGGCGGCAGACATTTCACCGCGTTGGTGATGCGGCAGTCCCGCAGCTCGAGGCCGTCGTCGCAGGCGACGGAGGTCGGTCGATTGCTGAAGCCGAACTGATGCAAGGTTTCGTAAAGCAGGATGCCCGCATAGTCGCCGGTAAATGGGCGTCCACTGCGATTGGCTCCGTGCATGCCAGGCGCCAGACCGACGATCAGCAGGCGCGCTTTCGCATCGCCGAAGGGAAGAACCGGCCGGGCGTGGTAATCGGGGTGTTTGCGCCGCACGTCGGCGAGAAATGTCGCCAGCCGATGGCAGGCGGTACAGTCGAGAAGTGAAGTCATTGCGTTAGGATAGCGGCGATGAAAGATCGCTGGGACATATTTTGCCGCGTCATCGACAACTTCGGTGACATCGGCGTTACATGGCGTCTTGCGCGCCAGTTGGCCGCAGAGTACGACATTCAGGTGCGGCTATGGGTCGACGATCTGGAGAGCTTTCGGCATATCAATCCCAGCCTCTCTCCCCAACTTGCCAGCCAATCCAGCCACGGAGTCGATATTCGTCGCTGGACGGATGACTTTCCAGAAATTCCCGTCGATGCCGTGGCCGACGTGGTAATCGAGGCCTTCGCCTGCGAACTGCCGTCGCCCTATCTTGCCGCCATGACAGAACGCGCTGGCGCCGGTTCCGCACCGGTCTGGATCAACCTCGATTACCTCTCCGCCGAGTCCTGGGTCGAGGGCTGCCACGGAATGACCTCGCCCCACCCTACCCTGCCGCTAACCAAGCATTTCATTTTTCCTGGCTTTAATGAGAACACTGGCGGACTGCTGCGCGAGGCCGACCTGCTGATGCGGCGGGACAGTTACCGCGCAACCCACCCGCGGCCACCGGAAGAACTGCGTATTTTTCTCTTCTGCTACGACAACCCTGTTCTCCCCGGCCTGCTGGCGGCCTGGCGTCACTCGGAGCGGCCGATTCGCCTGTGCATCCCACCGGGAGCCGCCTTGACACTGGCGGCTCCCCATTTGGCCAGCGGACAGAGCGAACAACAGGGTGCCCTGTGCATCGATGCCCAGCGCTTCGTCGCCCAGGAAGATTTCGATGCCAGGCTTTGGGACTCCGATATCAATTTTGTGCGCGGTGAAGACTCTCTGGTACGGAGCCTTTGGGCCGGTCGCCCCCTGGTCTGGCAGATTTATGCCCAGGCAGAACAGGCCCACCTGCCCAAGCTGAATGCCTTGCTCGAGATCGCCAGCACCGGCCTGCCCGACGCGGCGGCCAAGGCGCAGCGGGATTTCTGGCTGGCCTGGAACGGCGTCTTGCCGGAACCCGACTTGCCGCGGCTATGGCAGGGCCTGTTGGCCCAGTGGCCCGCCCTCACTCAGCGCGCCGCGAATTGGTCCGAAACCCTGGCAAAAGAAGATGATCTCGCTTCCAGGCTGGTGAATTTCCGCAAGAAAAAGTAGAATGCCGGGTTTTCCATCTCCCGCTTCAGGCAATTCATCATGAAAACTGCACAGGAACTCCGCGCCGGCAACGTCGTCATGGTCGGTAGCGACCCTCTGGTGGTCCAGAAGGCCGAATACAACAAGTCCGGCCGCAATTCCGCCGTGGTCAAGTTCAAATTCAAGAACCTTCTGACGGGCGCTGCCTCCGAAGCCGTCTACAAGGCCGACGACAAGTTCGAGCAGGTTGTGCCTGACCGCAAGGAATGCACCTACTCCTACTTCGCCGACCCCATGTATGTGTTCATGGACACGGACTATAACCAGTACGAAGTCGAGGGCGAGAATCTGGGCGACGCCATCAACTATCTGGAAGATGGCATGGCAGTGGAAGTGGTGTTCTACGACGGCAAGGCAATTTCCGTGGAAATGCCCAACTCCGTGGTGCGCGAGGTGATCTACACCGAACCCGCCGTCAAGGGTGACACCTCCGGCAAGGTCATGAAGCCCGCCAAGATCAACACCGGCATGGAACTCCCGGTTCCCCTGTTCGTGGAAATCGGCGACAAGATCGAAATCGACACCCGCACCGGCGAATACAAGAACCGCGTCAAGTAATCACGCCAGTAGTCGCGTAATTGACGCCAATCCCGCCGCGTAGGCGGGATTTTTTTTTGCCTCGTCGATGGAAGAAGGGCCACCGACGGGAATCAGGCGCCCCAACCTTGCTGCGCGAATCGGGTCTGGCACCGGGCGCCAGCGCTCCAGCAAATCACCAACCGATTCTGGGGCATTGCACACCAGCAGCATGTCGCAGCCAGCGTTCCACGCCGCTTCAACCCGGGCGACGATATCGCCAGCGACACTGGCGCCTTCCATGGAAAGATCGTCGCTGAAAATGACGCCATCGAAGTCAATTTCCTTCCGCAGCAGCGATAGCCACTTGGGCGAGAACCCGGCCGGACGCTCGTCCACCTGAGGGTAGATCACATGGGCGGGCATCACGGCATCAAGCTTCAGTCGCCGGAAGGGTTCCATGTCGGTTTGCAGTTCGGCCAGGGAGCGCTCATCGACGGGAATGGCGACATGAGAATCGGCCTCGACCCAGCCATGTCCGGGAAAGTGCTTGCCGCAGCACGCCATACCGCCGGCCCGCAAGCCCTCAATCAGGCTGCCGGCCAGTTGGATGACGGCCGCCGGGTCACGATGGAAGGAACGGTCGCCGATGACGCCGCTGCGGCCCCAATCCAGATCCAGTACCGGTGCGAAAGAATAGTCGACGCCCCAGGCCCGCAGTTCCGCCGCCAGTACCAGCCCGACACCTCGGGCAGCCTTCAGGGCGGCAGTCCGATCCTGATCCCACAGTTCGCCGAGACGCCGCATTGCCGGCAGGCGTGTGAAGCCTTCGCGGAAGCGCTGGACGCGGCCTCCCTCGTGATCCACGGCAATCAACAGCGGCGCATCGCGCAGGCAGTGTATCTCGTCGCAAAGCGCCTTGATCTGCGCTGGCGATTCGTAGTTGCGGGCGAACAGGATCATGCCGCCCACCAGGGGATGGCGCAGGCGCTGCTGCTCCATATCTGTAAGAGTTGTTCCGACGATATCGATAATCAGCGGGCCGCGAGGAAGAAATGTCATTGCTGGCTTTCCACGATCACAAAGGCGACGGCGTAGTCCTGCTCGTCACTGAGGGAGAGATGGGCGCTGAGTTGTCGCTCCGCCAGATAGGCAGCAAGGTTGGCGGAAAACTCGAATACCGGCTTGCCTAGGGCATCGTGGTTGATCGCGATGGCCGGCAACAGCACCGGGGCGCGAATGCCCGTGCCGAGGGCTTTGCCAAGGGCCTCCTTGGCGGCGAAACGCTTGGCGAGAAACCGCCCCGGATCGGTACTCGCGGCGCAAGCGGATATTTCCGTGGCCGCCAGCATCTTCTCCAGCGCCCGCTCCCCATGGCGTTGCCACATCGCCGTGGTGCGGGCGATGGCGACGATGTCGGTGCCAATACCAAAAATCACACTGCGCCTTCGCGCATCAGACGCTTCATCTCCCGCACTGCCTCGCGCATGCCGACAAACACGGCGCGGCTGACGATGGCGTGACCGATGTGCAGTTCGCGTATGCCAGGCAGCGCCGCCACAGGCTGGACGTTGACGTAGTTCAGGGCATGGCCGGCGTTGAAACGCATGCCCAGTTCCTGGATGGCGTGGCCGGCGGCGCGAATCTTCTCCAGTTCGGCCTGCACCGCTGCGCTTTCCGCATCACGGCCCTTGTCGTGGAAGGCGTGGGCATAAGGGCCAGTGTGAATCTCGCAGACACGCGCGCCGATGCGGGCGGCGGCTTCCACCTGGGGCAACTCGGCGTCAATGAATACACTGCTGACGATGCCGGCAGCGGCGAGTTTGGCCACGACAGCCTTGAGTCGCGCCTCCTGGCCGGCGACATCCAGCCCGCCCTCGGTGGTGATCTCGTGGCGCCCTTCCGGCACCAGCATAGCCATTTCCGGTTTGAGTTGGCAGGCGATAGCCACCATCTCGTCGGTTGCCGCCATCTCCAGATTCAGTTTAACGTGAGTCAGTTCGCGCAGACGGCGCACATCCTGATCCTGAATATGACGGCGATCCTCACGCAGATGCACCGTGATGCCATCGGCGCCGCCGAGATGCGCTTCCACGGCAGCCCAGACCGGGTCCGGCTCGTAGGTGCACCGCGCCTGGCGCAGGGTAGCCACATGGTCGATGTTTACGCCGAGTTCAATCATCAAACATTCCTCTTACATGTCCTGCAATTCAATAAACACCCGCCGCGACTGCAAGGTCTGCCCCCCGAGGGTGTGGGCCATCAACTGCCGCATCAGCAGCTTGGACTCCGCCAGGGTGCGCGGGTCATCGTACTCGTCAGCCACCATATCCAGCAAAGTCTTGCCAAGATAAGCAGGCAGCCCCTCATCGCCTCGCGCCGCGACAACACCTCGTTCCACCTGCACCACGTAATGCCCATCGGGTCGGATTTCGGCACCGCTGTCCGCCTCGCGGTCAAGGGACAAACCATAACCCAGTTCGCGTAACAGCGCGGTCTCGAAGCGGCGCAACTCGGCGGCCTCCGAAGCGCCCCGCGCCAGGGCCGACAAAGCGACGCGGTAGGCGTCGAACAGATTCGAGTGGGCGTCCTCACGCGGCAGCAACTTGAGCAGCAATTCGTTCAGATAATAGCCCAGCAGCAGGCATTTGCCGCCCAACAGCGGCATGCCGCCAGCCCACTCAGCCCGCGCCAGGGTCTTTACCTCCCCGGCACCGAACCAGCCCAGTTCCAGGGGCTGAAAAGCCAGCAGCACCCCGCGCAGGGCTGATCGCGGCCGACGCGCCCCTCGCGCCAGCAGGGCAAGACGGCCATGGCTGCGGGAAAACACGTCGAGGATGAGACTGGTCTCGGAGTACGGATGGGCGTGAAGCAGGAAAGCCTGGGCGCCATCGACCCGCTGACGCTGCTGGGTCATTCGTACCCTAGGCTCTTCAGCGCCCGCTCATCATCGGCCCAGCCGCTCTTAACCTTGACCCAGGTTTCCAGCCAGACGCGGCCGCCGAAGAGTTCTTCCATGTCCTTGCGGGCATCGGAGGACATGCGCTTGAGACGCTCGCCGCCCTTGCCGATGACGATGGCCTTGTGGGCAGCCTTATCGACGATCACGGCGGCATAAATGCGCCGCAGATCGCCTTCCATCTCGAATTTCTCGATTTCCACGGTCACGCCGTAGGGAAGTTCCTCGCCGAGATTGCGGAACAGCTTTTCCCGGATGAGTTCAGCGGCGAGAAAGCGCTCCGAGCGGTCGGTAATGTCATCGGGACCGAAGATAGGATCGCCCTCGGGCAGGTAGCGCGTCACCGTGGCAACCAGTGCTTCCAGCCCCAAGCCCTTTTCGGCACTCACCGGCAGGATTTCGGTAAAGGGAAACTCCTTCGCCAGCCCCTCAATGAAAGGCAACAGACGCGATTTATCGGCCAGGCGGTCGATCTTGTTAATGACCAGCAGCACCGGCTGGCCTTCCGGCAGACATTTCATGACCTCCCGGTCATCGGCACTGAAACGTCCGGCCTCGATCAGGAATAGCACGACATCCACATCCGACAGGGTCTGGGTCACGCTACGGTTCATCAGACGATGCAGGGCGTTGCGATGACGGTGCTGGAAACCCGGCGTATCGACGAGTATCAGTTGCGCCGACTCGGAGGTCAGGATGCCGTGGATGCGATGGCGCGTAGTCTGCGCCTTCTTCGAGGTAATGCTGACCTTGGCGCCCACGAGGCGATTGGTCAGGGTGGACTTGCCGACATTCGGTCGTCCAACCACGGCCACTGTGCCGCAACGAAAAGGGACTTCCGCATTCATGCCTGTATTTTCTCCAACACCAGTTTTGCCGCCGCCTGTTCGGCGGCGCGGCGGCTCGCCCCACGGCCCGAACATTGGACCTTAAGCGCCGGAATCGAACACTCCACCTCGAACTCCTGGGCATGGGCCTCACCGAGGGTTTCACGCACTTGATAGTGGGGCAAGGGCAGTTTGCGACCTTGCAGCCATTCCTGCAAGGCGGTTTTTGGATCTTTGCCCGACCGGCTCGGGTCCACCTGGGCCAGCAGGGGCTGATGCAACCGCAACACCATTGTTTGGGCCGCTTGGAACCCAGCATCGAGATAGGCCGCGCCGATAATCGCTTCGAGGGCATCGGCAAGTATCGACGGGCGACGGAAGCCACCGCTTTTCATTTCCCCTTCGCCTAAACGCAGGTAATCCCCCAGCGAAAGGTTCAATGCAATCTCATGCAGCGCTTCCTGACGCACCAGATTGGCACGAAGCCTTGAAAGCTCGCCTTCCTTGAGATTGGGAAAGCGATCATAGAGTTCCGCCGCGATAACGCAGTTCAGTACACCATCACCGAGGAACTCCAGCCGCTCGTTATGGGGAGAGCCGTGGCTGCGATGGGTAAGGGCCTGAATCAGCAGTTCCGGTCGGCCAAAACCGTGCCCAAGCCCCTGTTCCAGCCGATCATGCTTCATCAATCGTTGGCGCTGTAGCTACCTTGAAAGTCGATCAACAGACTGACGTTGGCAAATAGCGGCACCTTTGACGAGTAGGAGAAGCCGATCACCACCTCGCCGCCATCCTTGCTGATTTCCAGATCGGCCGGCGTGATCGACTTGATGGTCTGAACCTCCGCATGCTTGCTGAACGCCTTGCGATAATCCGCCACACTTGCCCCTTTTAGGGACGAATCCTTGACCATGGACAGAACGGATTGCTTGATCGAGTAATACTCCGTCACCTCGGGCAAGACCTTGGCCCCCACCAACAAGGCTAGGACGACAAGAACGCCAACGATAATCACGGCAATCAGACTCATACCCTTTTGTTTTCTCATGTCTCTTCCGTCCTTTACTTGAAGGAACCGATACGGCCAAAATCGAATCCGCGCGGGGGGAGCAGGGATTCGGCATGCATCCAGACAAAGTACGCCTTGCCGACGATATTTTCATCCGGAACAAAACCCCAGACCCGGCTGTCCGCCGAGTTGTCCCGGTTATCACCCATGGCGAAGTAATGTCCTTCCGGCACCTTGCAGATTACCCCTGCATTATTGTAGAGGCAATTTTCGCGGAACGGGAACTGCGCACTCTGGGCAACGTAGGCCGGACTCTCGGTTTCAATCAGTGTTTCATGCTCCACGGCGCCCAGTTTTTCAGCGTAGCGCGGCGAGTAATACAACTGGCCAGGGTGCAGGTAGTCGTCGATTTTCTTGAATGACACGTCCTCGCCATTGATGGTGAGGCGCTTGTTCTGATACGCCACCGTATCGCCAGGCAGACCGACGATGCGCTTGATGTAATCCACCGACGGGTCGGGAGGATAGTGAAAGACGAACACATCACCCCGCTGGGGTTTGTTGATGTCGATGACCTTCTTGTTAATCACCGGCAGACGAATACCGTAGGTGAATTTATTGACCAGGATAAAGTCGCCGATCTGCAAGGTCGGAATCATGGAGCCCGAGGGAATGCGGAAGGGCTCGACGATGAACGAGCGCAAGGCAAACACGAAAAAAATCACGGGGAAGAAGCTGGCGCCCCACTCGACCCAAACCGGTTCCTTGGCGCCCTGGGGCCGTGTCTTCCGCGCCCAGAAATGGTCGATGACCCACAACACACCGGTCACCGCGCAAAGAACCAGCAAAATAAACGGAAAGTTCATTTCTATCCTTACTTGTCGCCGACCCGCAGCACGGCAAGGAAGGCATCCTGGGGAATCTCCACCCGGCCCACCTGCTTCATGCGCTTCTTGCCTGCCTTCTGCTTTTCCAGCAGCTTTTTCTTGCGCGTGATGTCACCGCCGTAACACTTGGCCAGCACGTCCTTGCGCATGGCCTTGACGTTTTCCCGCGCCACAATATTGGAGCCGATGGCGGCCTGAATCGCCACATCGTACATCTGGCGTGGGATCAGTTCGCGCATCTTGGCTGCCAACTCCCGGCCACGATACGGAGCATTCGCCCGATGCACGATGATGGAGAGCGCATCCACCTTTTCGCTGTTAATCAGCACATCAAGTTTCACCACGTCGGCCGCCCGATATTCCTTGAACTCATAGTCAAGGGATGCATAGCCGCGAGAGACTGATTTGAGCTTGTCGAAGAAGTCGAACACCACCTCGGCCAGGGGCATTTCGTAGGTCAAATGCACCTGGCGACCGTGATAGCGCATATCCACCTGGTTGCCACGCTTGCTGGTGCAAAGGGTGATAACCGCGCCGACGTAGTCCTGGGGCAGAAATATTTGCGTGGTAATGATAGGTTCGCGGACTTCTTCGATTTTCTGGACATCCGGCAGCTTTGACGGATTCTCCACCAGGATTTCCTCGCCGCCGCGCAACTGCACCTGATACACCACGGTGGGAGCTGTCGTGATGAGATCCTGGTCGAATTCCCGCTCCAGACGCTCCTGGACGATTTCCATGTGCAGGAGACCAAGGAAGCCACAACGGAAACCGAAGCCCAGGGCCTGAGACACTTCCGGCTCGTATTGCAGCGACGCATCGTTCAGCTGCAATTTTTCCAGGGACTCGCGCAGGGAATCGTATTGATTCGCCTCCACCGGATAGAGGCCGGCAAACACCTGGGGCTTGATTTCCTTGAAGCCAGGCAAGGGTTCCGCCGCCGGCCGATCAGCCAGGGTTACCGTGTCGCCGACATTGGCCGCCTTGAGTTCCTTGATGCCGGAAATAATGAAGCCCACCTGCCCGGCAGACAGACGCTCCCGGGTCAGGGATTTGGGGGTGAATACACCCACCTGCTCGCAAAGATGGGTGGTACCGGTGGCCATCAGGCGAATGCGGTCCTTGGCCTTCAGGCTGCCGTCGATCACCCGCACCAGCATCACCACGCCAACATAGTTATCGAACCAGGAATCAATAATCAGGGCCTTGAGGGGCTTGTCCACGTCACCCTTGGGTGGCGGAATCTTGGCGATCACGGCTTCGAGAATGTCATCCACGCCCATGCCGGTTTTGGCGGAACAAGGCACAGCGTCGGTGGCATCAATGCCGATGACGTCTTCGATTTCCTGCCGCGCGCCTTCGGGATTGGCCTGGGGCAAGTCCATCTTGTTCAGTACCGGCACCACCTCGACGCCCAGATCAAGGGCGGTATAGCAGTTGGCCACCGTCTGGGCTTCAACCCCCTGGGACGCATCCACCACCAGCAGCGCCC
>Ga0316603_10001650_pt1 | contig 11978 bp, 11 predicted proteins | sample OWC_soil_day10_n_FD_207649 | JGI IMG/M metagenome (GOLD analysis project Ga0316603, IMG submission 207649) | Wetland soil microbial communities from Old Woman Creek delta, Ohio, United States - OWC_soil_day10_noCT | ecosystem: Environmental > Terrestrial > Soil > Wetlands | place: USA: Ohio...
CGATCCAGACCTCTTAGCGCTCGAGCCGCGCGGCTAGCGCATCGCCATCCGCTTCTTCATCGCCGCGCGCTCGGTCGCGATCTGCATGAGCTGTGCGTCGTCGCGCTTGCCCGACCAGTAGATCACCTCGCCGTACTTCATGAGATCCGGCGGCGTCACGACGGTCTCGTGGCGGCCGCTGCGCGCTTCGGTCTGCGACGCCCAGTACACGAGCTCCGAGCAGTACCAAGCGTCGGGGTTGTCGAAGCCGAACGTGCCGCGCAGGTCGAAGGGCAAGCCGATCTTCGTCTTGGCGCGCGCGAGGGCGTGCACCTGATCCGCCGCGGTCATGTTCGACGGGCGGACGACGATCACGTAGTGGTTGCGCTTCAGAAACGTGACGAGTGAAACCTCGCGCACGCCCTCGCTGACAGATTCGATGACCATGTCGCGCTTCGCGTCGTACATCGACGCGTGCGAGAGATCCTCGCCGCGCGTCGTGAGCGCGATGACGTCACCGATCGCGTAGTACGAGCGCGAGAGCAGCCAGTCTCCATCGCGCGCGACGTTGCGGATCTCGCTCGCCCACAGCTCGCTGACCGCGGCGTCGGCCACGCGGTCACCGGGACGGTGGACCATCACCGACTTGACGTTCGTCGGCGAACAGCCAGCGGCAAGACCGAACAGAACCAGGCAGGCAAGCAGCGGACGCTTCATGCGAGAATCTATGTGCGCGGCGCGTGCCACGAGATTCCCGCGGCCAGACCATAGGGATAATCATGGGTTACGGACCACAAGTGCCGAGGTCCTGACACGGTGCATGACGACCTCCAACCACCGTCCAAAACCGCATGGTCGGCCGATCGAAGACATGCGATACGACGCCGATGAAAGGACTGGCAGTCGCGTTCGCGTTGGTGATGGCTTCGGGAGCCGCGTCGGCGAAGGAGCCGCTCGAGCCGACACCCGACAAGATCGTCAAGCCGAAGCCGACCAAGCCGCCCGCGAAGTCGAACCTACCGGTCGAGATGACCGACTTCGCACCTCAAGCGAAGGTGCTGTTTCGCGTCGCCGCGTGCGGCAGCGATGACGCGATCCCCGAGCGCTTCAGCGCGAAGGCGATCGAGCGCCACTGCAAGACGATGTCGGAGCTCTACGCGTCGTACAAGCGCGCGTGGGCGGACCAAGCGGCGAAGTTCATCTCGGCGCTGCGTCCCGCGGATCTGCCGAAGACCGTCGTGTATCCGTTCGGCGGCGGCGATCTCACGAGCGCGCTCGTCGTCTATCCCGACGCGCAGGAGATCACGACGATCTCGCTCGAGGCCGCGGGCGACGCGCGCGTGATCGAGACGATCACCAAGAGCCAGCTCGCCGACGACATCGCGACGATCGGCGGCGACGTGCGCCGGCTGTATCGCTCCGCACACTCGACGACGAAGTCGCTGCAGGCCGCCTCGCACTCGGAGTTGCCCGGCACGCTGATGTTCGCGCTCGCGGCGCTCGCGGTGCACGACATGGAGCCCGTCTCGTTGCGCTACTTCGACATCCAGCCCGACGGCACGCTGAAGTATCTGACCAGCGGCGACCTCGACAAGCGCGCCGACGAGTTCGCGACCGCGAAGCGCGACAAGAAGAAGAGCAAGCACTTCTGGTACGAGCAGGACTCGCCGTTCTCGAACGTCGAGATCCAGTTCCGTCCGCGCGGTGGCGACGGCAAGGCGCCGGTCCGCACGTACCGCCACATCGTCGCGAACCTCGACGATCCGCACATGACCCAAGACGAGCGCGTGCTCGTGCACCTGCGCGCGAAGGGCAAGGTCTCGGTGATGACGAAGGCCGCGAGCTTCCTGCTCTGGTTCGACGACTTCTCCAAGATCCGCGACTACCTGCTCCAGCACACGGCGTGGATGATCTCCGACGCGTCGGGCATTCCGCCGAGCTATGCCGGACCCGCGGGCTTCGAGCAGGTCACCTACGGCGAGTTCAACGGCCCGTACTTCATCCAAGACCCGAAGAACACGCGCGCGGAGTTCGTGAAGATGTGGCAGAAGCAGCCGAAGCGGCCGCTGCCGTTCCGGTTCGGCTATCCCGACCAAGACAAGAATCACCACCTGATGATCACGCGGCCGAAAGCGAAGACTTGATCCAGAAGCTCGAGACTCCGCATGGCCTGTGCGTGCTCGTCGAGATCGACGACGTCGAGCACGCCCTGGCGCAGCTGCCCGCGGAGGAGCAGGCGCACGCGAGGACGCTCGCGGAGCTGCGCCGGCGCGAGCTCGCCTCCGGACGCTTCGCGCTGCACCACGCGCTCGGGGACTTCACGACGCCGATCTTGCCCGACGATCGCGGCGCGCCCGTGCTGCCGGCCGGCTGGACCGGCTCGGTCAGTCACAAGGGCACGCGTGCCGCCGCGCTCGTCGCGCCGCTCGCGGGCTCGCACGTCGGGCTCGATCTCGAGCGCGCCGCGCCGCCGAAGGTCGATATCGCACGGCGGATCCTGACGCCGCGCGAGCAGAGCGCGCTCGCGGGCGACGACCTCGCGCGCGGCCGCGCGGTGACGCTCCGGTTCGCGATCAAGGAAGCGATCTACAAGGCGGTCGATCCGTATCTGCGCCGCTACGTCGGGTTCACGGAGGTCGAGCTCGAATTCGACGGCGACGCGTGCGTCGTGGTGACGGAGCTCCCGCTGACGATCGACGCAACTTGGCGCGAGCACGAGGGCTATTGGCTCGCGACGGCGCGCGCAGCTCTCCGCCCCGGGCGCTGATACCATCGAGGCTGGTGAGCGCGAGCCTCTCGCCACAGCAGATCGTGGGGAGCTACGTGATCGAGCGCGAGCTCGGGCGTGGCGGCATGGGCGCGATCTATCTCGGCGTGCACAGGAGCCTCGGCAAGCGCGCTGCGATCAAGGTGCTGTTGCCGGAGCTCTCGCGGCGCGAGGACCTGATCGCGCGGTTCTGGGCCGAGGCGCGCGCCGTCACCGCGATCAAGCACGCGAGCATCGTCGACGTCTACGACTACGGCGCCACCGACGACGGCCGCACGTTCATCGTGATGGAGTACCTCGAAGGCGAGACGCTCGGCGCACGCCTGAAGGCGCGCGGGCTGTTGCCGATTCCGCAGGCCGTCGCGATCGGACGCCAGATCGCGAACGCGCTCGCGGCCGCACACGCGGTCGGTGTCGTCCACCGCGACCTCAAGCCCGACAACGTGTTTCTCGTCGACGATCCCGAGGTCGTCGGTGGTCGGCGGGCGAAGCTGCTCGACTTCGGCGTCGCGAAGCTCGTCGTCACCGAGGACGGCACCGCGAAGACGATCACGGGCGCGCTGCTCGGCACGCCGCACTACATGTCACCGGAGCAGTGCGAAGGCGCGCGCGCCGTCGATCACCGTTCGGACCTGTATTCGCTCGGCTGCACGTTGTTCCAGATGGTCTCGGGCCGCCTGCCGTTCGAGAGCCCCGGCGTGGGCGGCCTCATCGGCATGCACCTCCACGTCCCGCCGCCGAAGCTGCGCGATCGCGCACCCCACGCGTCCGGCGAGCTCGAGCGCATCGTCGCGCGCCTGCTCGAGAAGCACCCCGACGCGCGGTTCTCGTCGGCCGCCGAGGTCGCGGCCGCGCTGTCGACGCCCGAGGCGACCGAGGTCGACGCCGCTGCATCGGCACCGCTGCCGCGCCAGGTCGTCGACGCCGATCTCGCGACCGCCGTGTCGCGTATCGAAGAGCCGTCCGTGCCGCCGCGGATCCCCGCGCGCATCACGACCGATCCGCCGCTCTCTCCGCTCGCGCCGACGGAGGTCGCGCCGAACACGCAGCGCGTGTCGACGGATTCGCAGGCGACGATCGCGCGCCCGCCGAAGCGGCGGACGCGGTGGGCGTGGCTCGGTGCGAGCGTCGGTCTCTTGGGAACGCTCGCGATCGTGGTCGCGGTCGCGCAACAGGACGCCGCCCGGGCGCCGCGCGCCGACGACACCCACAGCGGCAAGCTGGCGGTCGCCCACGATGCGGCCTCCGCCGATGCAGAGCCCCTGAGGCCGATCGAAGCCAACTTCGGCGGCTCGGACGCCGAGCGCGCGGAGCCCGACGAGCTCGACGCACTCGTGGGCGCGATCGAGAAGCAGGACTGGCTGCTCGCCGGCGCCCTCGCGCAGAAAGCCCGCAAGAACGGTCAGCCCGCGCTGGTGATCGAGCGGCTCGTGTCGCCTCACGCGAGGCAGGCGGCGAAGGAGATGGAGCGACGCATGATGGAGCTCGCCGCCGCCGACAAGTGCCTCACCGCACGCGCGGAGGCGATGCAGTTCCAGCTCGGCTGGGGCAGCAAGGTCGCCGGTGGCACCATGCGGCTCGCGGCCACCTGTGACGAGCGCAGCGAAGACGACCGCGAGCACGGCGATCTCGTCGTCGAGGCGTTCGGGGAAGACCGGTTTCGTGATGCGGTTGCGCTGTGCAAGCAGCGCTCGACGATGACGTCCGACCTCCGCGTGGTGTGCGTGAAGTCGGCTTGCGCGATCAAGCAGGTCGAGCTGGCGAGGAAGTGGACGAAGTCGCTGTCGCTGACCGATCAAACGAAGGTCCTCAACGAGTGCCTCGCGCTCGGCGTGCGGCTGCTCGAAGCGCCGTGATCAGCGGCGCGGCGGGCGCGGTACGTCGCGCTCGAGCACGGTCTTGCGGTCGTCGCGTGCGGCGGCGCGGATCGCTTCGTCGCAGATCGCGCGCACGTGATCGGAGAGCACGTCGACGATCTGATCCGAGGTGTTAAAGCCCGAGCGGTCCTTGATGTACTTCTTGAGCTTCGACACGACGATCAGCACGTCCTTGTCGACGGCGTCCGAGAGGGGAGGGCCGTCGTTCGCCGGTGCCGGCGTCGGGGCCGCGACGACGCGGCGCTGCGGATCACTCGCCGGCATCGGCGGCACGACGTTGGGCCGCGTCTCGTCGCTGCGCGCGTGCACCGGCTGCACCGAGTCGCTGGTCGGGGCGGGCGGCCGTGATGCCGGGGACGGTGGCGGCGCGCTCGGTCGAGAGGCCACGCCGGGAGACGTGCCGGGTCGCGGCGATGCGGGCGGGGAGGGCGCAGGCTTGTCTTGCTCTTCCGCGAGCTCGCGCTCCCACTGCGCCTTGCTCGGCGCCTTCGCCTCGATCGCGCCGGCGTCGCGGTGCCGCACCGACGACAAGTGGCTGTCCCAGCAGATCACCGAGCAGAACACGAGCGGCATGCGCGTCCGATTGCAGGTCGAGACGCTGCATTGGTAGTACGTGGCGCCAAACTCGATATCGGTCCGGCACTCGGTGCACTTCTTCCAGGTCTCGGCCATGCGCCGAGACTAACACTCACGACCGGCGGCGGCGGCGGATCAGGAACGCGAGCACGCCGAGCGAGAGCGGCAGCGCGCCACCCGCGCTGCGACCGCTGTCGCAGCAGCCGCCGCCCTCGTCGAACGAGTCGGCGTCGCAGTTGGAGCCGGGGTCGCCGTCTTCGATCGTGATGCCGATCTTCACGCTGGCGGTGCGCATCGGATTGTTCTTGTCGGTGACGGTCACGACGACGCTGTCGGCGCCGGCGACGCCCTCCGCGGTGCACACGCGGACGCGGCCATCGCCGCGCACCGCGGCCGTTCCGGCGAGCGGCGGCGTCGTGATCGCGAACGTGTGATCCTTCGACTTCGGATCGTTGTGGACGATCTGGGTCTCGCCCGCGTGACCACGCACGGCCGTGATCGGCTCGGCCGTCGGCTCGGGGGCGCGGCGCACCGGCACGCCGGCCGACGACTCCATCCAGTCGACGAACTTGTCGGGGCGCACGTAGATGCCGCCCTCCGAGCAGTAGTACTGGTTGTTGTCGTAGCCGCGCGACGTCACGCCCCCGAGGAACGTGCCGTAGTCCGTCGGTAGATAGAGCGGCCCGCCCGAGTCGCCGCCGCACGTGTCGATGCCCATGCCGCCCGCGCCGAGCTCGCCCGCGGGCTTGATCGTCGTCTGGCAGCCGGACGATGCCGAGCAGTCGAAGTCGGTGATCGACGTCGTCGCTTCCTTGAGCTCGGGCGTGAACGTGTTGCCGTCGCGATCGATCGCGCCGAAGCCGACGATGTTCACGGCCGCACCGTTCTTGAGGTCGGCGCGCGCCCAGCCGGTCGCGATCGCGCGCGGCTCGAACTTCGACGGGCGCTCGAGCACGAGGACGAGCAGATCCGCGTTCCGTTGCGAGTTCGTGTACTCGACGCGCTTCGTGACCGGGATGACCTCGCCTTCGCTCGGGCGCGAGAGCGAGCTCGTTCCGATCAGCACGTTGTTCGGCGCGTCGGGGGCACAGTGACCGGCGGTGAGGACGACCGTCGGCGCGATCAACGTGCCGGAGCAGTACCAGTCGTTGTTCGTGCGGACCGCGACGACGTCTTGCCACTTGCCGGTCGGGACGTTGGTGCCGCCCAGGATCGCGGCCTCGTCGGTACTGGTCTCGACGTCGCCCATCTCCGACAGGCAGGCAGGCAACAGCGCGACGACAACGGCACATCTAACCAAGCGCATGACGACGCACTCTCGCATAGCTGACCCGGATTCCGCTGTGTCGATCTTGGCACCTCCTCGCACGATCGCGCACTGCGGTCGCAGCACCTCTTCGCCGGGCGCATCGGCTAGAGTGCAGGGATGACTCGGTTTCTTACGCTGCTCGCGATCGTCTCGTGCAGCAGCCCCGCCATGCCCGTCCACCCACCGAAACCGACCGACCTCGATGGTCCGCACAAGGCGGCCATCGCGGCGCAGGTCAAGCCGTACCTGGACGGCGAGATTCTCTCGGGAGTCGTGATCGGGATCTACGACGCGGGGAAGACCGAGATCTACGGGTTCGGCAAGGGCCCCGGCGACAAGCCGCCGACCGCCGACACGCTGTACGAGCTCGGCTCGATCACGAAGGTCTACACCGGCCTGTTGCTCGCCGACGCGGTCCAGCGCAAGGAGGTCGAGCTCGACACGGCGGTCGCCGAGCTCATGCCGCCGGGTGTCACCGTTCCGACGCGCGACCAGGTGCTGATCACGCTCCGCCACCTCGTGCTGCACAGCTCGGGGTTGCCGCGCTTGCCGCCGAGCGTGCAGCCGACCGCGACCGATCCGTACGGCAAGTACACCGAAGACATGCTGGTCAGGGACCTGATCCAGACCGAGCTCGAGAGCACGCCCGGCACGCAGATCGTGTACTCGAACTACGCCGTCGGACTGCTCGGCTTCGCGCTCGGTCGCAAGATCGGCGGGGGCTACGCGGCGGCGCTCTCCGCGCGCGTGCTGAAGCCGCTCGCGCTCGAGAGCACGTTCTTCACCGTCCCCGCGGACGCGGCCGCGCGACGCGCGACACCGACGAACGACGATCTCTCGAGCGTCCCGCCGTGGACGTGGACGGACGCGCTCGGCGGCGCCGGTGCGCTGACCTCGTCGGTGCGTGATCAGCTGAAGCTGCTCGATGCCGAGCTCGACGCGGCCTCCGGCAGCAAGGGCACGCTGCGCGGTGCGATGCGGTTCTCGCAGGAAGAGCAGCTCGCCGAGCGCCCGAGCGAGAACGCCGGGCTCGGCTGGCTGATCGATCCGAAGGGCCGCTATCTCCACAACGGCGGCACGACGGGCTCGCGCAGCTTCATGGCCTTCGACGCGAAGGCGCGCCGTGGCGTGGTCGTGCTCGCGTCGACGGGCAGCTCGCTCGTCGATCGCCTCGGCGGCATCATGTTCGACGTCCTCGACGGAACCGCGAAGCCACCGGGCGCGCTGCCGACGGCCGCACAGCTCGCGTCGTACGCCGGTACCTACGACTTCACCGGCACGAAGCTCGCGATCGTGCAGGCGAACAACCGCCTCTATGTCGAAGGCCCCGGCGAGCCGCGGCACCGCCTGGTGCCGGTCACCGACGTCGCGTTCTGGATCGAAGCGCTGCAGGCGATCGCGTTCTTCCACAAGGAAGGCGATGCGGTGAAGCAGGTCGTGTTCCAGGTCGGCGACCGCCAGCTCGTCGCGCCGCGCGTTCCGTAACTACGGGCAGGGCCCGACGGCAGGCTTCGTCGTCGAGCGCAACCACATGGTCGCGCATGTCGTCGGGTCGTACCCGGTGACCTGCGTGATCGTCGTCAGCATGCTCGCCATCGTCGCGGGCTTCGTCGCGTTCGCGGCGTAGAACGCGGCGAGCGCTTGGTCGAGCTTGTCCGCGCCGACCTTGAGCGCGACCGCGCGATAGAAGAACGCGCCGCGCATGTACGGTGCGCGCGAGAACAGCTTGTCCTTGAGGATGTCGATCGCGTTGCAGCCGTCCGGCCACACCTTCGCGGCACCGTCGATCTGCGCGAGGTCCTGCTCGTACGACTGCCAGACGGCGGCGCCGACGGTCGGCGCGACGACGTCGAGCGCACGCCCCGCGAGGTACGAGGTCGTGCCCTCGGAGAGGACGAAGTCTTCCCAGCACGCGATGCGAATGCCGTCGCCGAACCAGCCGTGCGCGGCTTCGTGGACGTTGGTGTCGACGTCACCGAGCGCGGCGCCGCCGACGTGCCAGAACGGATGGTGCTCCATGCCGCCGAACGCGCCGGGGCCCCAGCCCGTGGACACGGTGCCGGCCTTCGGACCGAACTTGTAGGGGCCGAGCGTCTTCTCGAGCCAGTCGAACGCGGCGAGCAAGTGCTGCGTGCCTTGCTGGGCCGCCGCCAGCTCGGTGCTGCGGTGCCAGACCGAGAGCGCGGTGCCGGCGGTCGTCGTGCCGAGCGGCAGCTCGGTGTACGCGTCGATCGACCACGCGATCTGGTACGACGGCGCTTCGTTCGGAATCGTCGACGGGAACACGGCGACCTTGCCCGCGGGCACGTTCGCGAGATCGAGCGAGAACGTCGTGCCGTCGGCGGGCGCCGAGTGACACGGGAAGATGTTGCCGCAGTAGTACGGCCACACGAGCGTGTAGCCCTTCGTCGACGCGCCCTGGAAGCCCTCGTGGGTCTTGTAGTGGTACGCGATGTCGACGGGGATCGGCTGATCGCTCGCGGCCAGCCCGAGATCGAGCTTGCCGGCCGCGGCCGCGAACTGGATCGGCGCGCCGGCGACCGTGACGCCGTCGATCATCAGGTCGCCGACCTCCACGGTCGCCCCGTGATCCGTGCTCGGCTCGAACGTGAGCGTCGCCGTCGCCGTCAGCGCCGCGACGTCGAACGCGAGCTTGGTGTCGGCGATGCCGCGCGCGGCGTTCGGCGTCGGGTCGAGCGTCGGCGCGTCGGGCGACGCGGAGCTGCCGCCGCAAGCGGCGAGGAGAACGACGCAGATGCCACGATGCACCGGCGGAGACTGCCGCCTACGCGGGCGGCGATCAAGGACGAACGTGCGGGTCGTCCTTGCAGCGACCGAATGCGGCGCAATCCTTCGCGGTCCGCGTGCACTCGATCATCCGGCGGTAGCGCTCGCCGAAGACCTGCTCGTGCTTGCCGCTCATGCCCTTCAGGCAGAAGTTTTGTGCGGTGTCTTCGACGAGCGCGTCCGAGTCCGACTTGTCCTCGCGGCACTCGACCTCCAGCTTCGCGTAGTGGTCGCAGACGGCCTGGTTCGGGTCGTCCTTGCACGCCGCGAGCAGGAGGAGGCTAGTAGCGAGGAACCTTCGGATCGACATCGCGCGACCAGCCATCGATCCCGCCGGCGAGGTTGTAGAGGTTCGTGAAGCCCATCTTCAGGAAGTGCTCCGCGGCCCCGCGGCTGCGGTTGCCGGAGTGGCAGTAGAACGCGATGTGCGTGTCCTTGGGCAGCGCTTCGATCTCGTGCATCGCGCCGTCGTCGAGGAGCTTCCCCCCGATCTGGGCGATGCCGCGCTCCTTCTCGGTGCGCACGTCGTAGAGGTGCTTGACGGTGCCGGCGTCGAGCAGCGCCTTCAGCGCCTTGGCGTCGATCTGCTTCACCATCGCGGGGCGGTTCGGGTTCTCGATCTTGAAGCCCGCACCGTCGGCGCCCTCGATGAAGTCGATCGACAGGCCGTTCGCGCGGCCCGCGCTCGCGCGATCGAGCTGCAGCGTGAGGCCGCCGGACTCGACGGTGACGTGGCTCGCTTCCTTCGGCCCGAGATCGAGCTGGTGCTCCCAGCTCGGCGTGACCGTCAGGTGAATGACGTCGCCGGGACCGCCGTCTTCGAGCGCGGCCTTGAGCTCCGCCGCCGCGCGCGCCGAGACGGTGACCGTCGGGGCCTTCGCCGGCGCGACGATCCCGCCGAGCTTCTTCTCGAGCTCGCCCGACTCGTGCATCTGCCGCACGATGTCCGCGCCGCCGACGAATTCGCCCTTGATGAAGAGCTGCGGGAACGTCGGCCAGTCCGAGTACTCCTTCATGCCTCCCCGAATGTCTTGGTCGGTGAGGATGTTGACCGTCGTGTACTTGGGGACCAAGGTGTTGAGGATGTTCACGACGGACGCCGAGAAGCCGCACTGCGGAAAGCTCCGGCTGCCCTTCATGAACAACACGACCTCGTCGCTCTTCACGAGGTCATCGATCTTCTTCTTCAATTGCGCGTCGAGTGCCACGAGCCGTGTCTAGCATGAACCTCGTCGTGCGTGCGGTTGGCTCGGTCAAGGACCTCGACGCGGGGGCCTGGGAAGCGCTCGACCACGGGCCGTCACCGTTCTTACGCCATGGCTTCCTCGCGGCCCTCGAGGCGACAGAATCCATCGACGCGATGCGCCCCCGGTCCGTATTTCCGCGCAAGAGCAGCGGTTGGACCAGCGTGTACTTGCTGGCAGAAGACGGTGGCAAGCTCGTCGGCGCCGTTGCCGCGTTCCTCAAGTCACACAGCTACGGCGAGTACATCTTCGACTGGGGCTGGGCGAGCGCGGCCCAGCGCGCGGGCATTCGCTACTACCCGAAGCTCGTCGTCGCCGCGCCGCACACACCGGCGACCGGTCCGCGCATGCTGCTCGCGAAGGACCTCGGCCCGCGCGCCGACGCCGTGCGCGCCGCGCTCGTCGATGCCGTGCGAGCACTCGCCGACGACACCGAGTGCTCGTCGATCCACTGGCTATTCTGCACGGCCGAGGAGCAGGCGTTCCTCGCCCGGCACGGGCACTTCGCGCGCGCGAGCTTGCAGTTCCACTGGCACAACCGCGGCTACCAGACCTTCGACGAGTTCCTCGGCGCGCTGAAGAGCCGCAAGCGCAAGCAGCTGCGCAAGGAGCGCGAGCGCGCGCGCGCCGCGGTCGAGCGCGTCACGTGGGTCACCGGCCGCGAGCTCGACCAAGCTCGGCTCGACGATCTCGATCGCTTCTACCGCAACACGACCGAGGAGCACGGCGGCCGCGACTACCTGCGGCCGGGCTTCTTCCACGAGCTCGCGAAGCGGATGCCCGACGAGCTCGCGATGGTCGAGGTCGTCGCCGGCGGGAAGCGCGTCGCGGGCGCGGTGTTCCTCGAGACCCCCCACGCGCTCTACGGCCGCTACTGGGGTGCTGACGTCTCCGTCGACCTCCTGCACTTCGAGACCGCGTACTACGCGGGCATCGATCGCGCGATCGAACGCGGCCTCCCGCTGTTCGAAGCGGGCGCGCAAGGCGAGCACAAGCTGCTGCGCGGCTTCGAGCCGTCGCCCACCTACTCGGCGCACTGGATCCGTCACCCGGGCCTCGCTGCCGCGATCGCGGACCACACGGCGCGCGAAGCCGCCGCGTTGGACCTCGAGCTGGCCGAGCTCGCGAAGTACGGTCCGTATCGCGACGCTGGCGGCGACGACTAGGTCGCCGTTCACCCGTCGCCAGATCGCGAGCGTCGTGCTCGCACGACCGCGCGCCGCGCGCTGACGAGATCGCGTGGCTCCGGACCAAGGTCGACCCGAGCGGTATCGAGCGTTCGATTCAGGCTACGGCCGCTCGCCGCGTTCGAACCCAACGTGCGACAGGCTTAGAGGCCGGCGAGCTCGGGGAACTTCGCGCCGGCGCGCTCGTAGACCTCGCGGATCGTCTCGGTGTTGTCGACCGCGTCGACCGCTTGAGCGAACCGATCCAGGTCG
>Ga0316603_10001652_pt1 | contig 11970 bp, 10 predicted proteins | sample OWC_soil_day10_n_FD_207649 | JGI IMG/M metagenome (GOLD analysis project Ga0316603, IMG submission 207649) | Wetland soil microbial communities from Old Woman Creek delta, Ohio, United States - OWC_soil_day10_noCT | ecosystem: Environmental > Terrestrial > Soil > Wetlands | place: USA: Ohio...
TGAGCGCGGCCGCCGCGCGCGCTTCGCGCAGGAACAGGCGCACGGCGGTCGGGTGGTTGCGCAGATTGTCGGGCAGCCGCTTCAACGCGACGATGCGGCCGAGCCGCTTGTCGCGCGCCTTGAACACGACGCCCATCCCGCCGCGCCCGATTTCTCCCAGGAGTTCGTAGCGACTCTCGGCCGGCTGCCCGCCGTTCGCGAGCGTGGCGTGGGACGCGCGCTCCTCGTCGATCGCCTTGCGCAGCGACTCGATCCTCGTGTTGGCGTCCGGGTAGTGGAAGTCGCGCCCGCGGATCGACTCCCAGGTTTCCAGCGCGGTGTCGAGACGACCGGCCTGTTCGAGCGTGCGCGCCAGCTGCTCGACGACCTCGAGCCGAGCGTTCTCGCCACCGCCGATCGTCACGGCCTCGTCCAGCTTCTGCACCGCGAGATCCAGCTCGCCGCGCTCGGTGAAGATCTCGCCAAGCAGGCGACAGGCCGACACGTACTCGTGGTCGCGCAAGTCGATCATCTGGAGGCTGCGGATCGCGCGATCGGGGTCGCCGTTCTCCCTCGCGCAGCGCGCGGCCTCCAGGAAGTGCGCGAGCTTCTCGAGCAGCTCGCAGACCTTCTCGGCATTGCCGGCCTCGCGGTAGCACTCGACCGCGTCCTCGTAGCGAAAGGCGACCTCGTAGTGATGCGCGGCGCGGGCGGGGTTGCCCGCCGCGCGAAACGCCGGGGCGGCCTTCTCGTGGTTGCCGGCCTGCTCGTAGAGCTCGGCGGCAGCGCTGGGGTCGGCGCCGTCGGAGATCAGCGTCGCGGCCTGCTCGAAGCGACCGGCGCGCTGGAACGACTGCGCCGCCTTCTCGTTCTCCCCGATCGCAGCGAAGTGTTCGCCGCGAATGCGCGCCGCAGCGACCTCTTCACCGGCGCGCTCCAGCGCGTCGGCGGCACCGACCAGGTTCCCCTGCAGGTAGGGCTCGACGGCCTCGGGACAGTTCGTGAAGAGCTGCGCGTTCTCGTCGTCGCGATCGAACGAGAGCGTGCGCGGCGCCAGCGTCTCGATCGACACCTCGCGCTCGAGAACGCGGTCGCCGCAACCCACGAGCACCTTGTAATGACCGGGAGAGAGGTAGAGGAGGGTGCGGCCGCTGCGCGCATAGCGCAGGCTGTCCGCGCTGCCGCGCACGGCGACGACGGCTTGCGAGACCGGCTCTCCGCCGCCGAAGACGTTGACTTCGAGGGCGCACTCCTTGGAGCGGAAGTCGAAGTCGAGGCGCGCCGGATGGCCGCGTCGCACCACCACCTTCTGCTCGGCGGCGTAGTTGCCGATCACCTCGTCGGTCACGGGATCCTGCAACAGGCCGTGTACCGTCACGTAGTAGCCACGCGCGGGCAGCCAGCCGAACTGCGTTTCGCGCCCCACCATCGAACGTTCGTAGCGGCCCGCGAGACGCATCTTGCGGAGATAGCCGTGGTTGCCGCGCTTGCGGGTCTCGCCGACGCCCGCCCGCTGCGGGCGCCGCGACAGCTTGATGCTGAAGAAGCCCTTGCCGAGCGACGCGTACTGGATCCCGACCTGCAGTTCGCCCCAGCCTCGGATCAGCGGCAACACCGCGAGCACCAGCAGCATCGAGTAGACAACGATCGCGGCGGGATTCCACTCGGAGTAGCGCCGCTCGCCGTCGGCGATCCAGGTCTGATTGCCGAAGCGGCGGACGTGCATCAGGTCGCTGCCCGCGAGCATGCGCACCTCGACGTGCAGCGCGCCGGGACGCTTGTCGGCGTCGCCGCTGCCGCGCAGCCGCGCGACGAAGACCGCGTCGGTGCCGAGCGCGTCGTTCATGCGCGCGACGGCGGTTTCGCCGTCGTCGAAGGAGCGCAGCGCCTGCTGCTCGGCGTTCGCCAGCTCGAGCGGGATCTCGTGCGGCGCGACGACTTCGAAGCGCGTTGCGAGAGCGCGCGCGAGTTCTTCACCGAAGGCATCGGGCGCGAGGCGCTTCGGGGCGAAGAAGCGCGCCAACAGGCTGGTCTCGCCCACGAGCGACATCGGCAGCAGCGCCACGACCTGGACGGGAGTGTCGCGACCGGCGACGCGCTGCGGGAAGCTGGCGGCGAGTTCGTTCAGCGTGCCGGGATCGCCACTGTCCGCGAGGTTGCTGGCGCCGAGTTCGGTGGCGGCGCTGCTCGGGCCACCCCCCATGCGTTCCGCCATCTTGCGCAGCGAGTCGGCGCCCGTGGCGTCGCCCCCCTGCTCGCGCAGCTTCGCGAGTTCCTCGGTGAGCGTGATGTTGGCAGGTGCGAGTTCCATCGCCTCTTCGAGCATTCCACGGGCGCCGACGAGGTCGCCTTGCGCCGCGCGGATGGAGGCCGTCTCGCGCAGCAGCGCGGCGTTGGGGCCGCCGGGATTTCCTTGGAGCAGGGCGAGCGCGCCGTCCACCCGACCGGTCGTGCGCATCAGACTCGCGAGCGCGAGTCGCGTCGGCGTGTGGCGCGGCGCCAGCTCGAGTGCCTGCTTCAAGAGCAGGTCGGCCGACGCGGTGTCGCCCGCTTCGATCGCGATTGCGCCGATGCCGATCAGCGGCCCGGGCGCCTGCGGCGCCAGGGCGCGCGCCTGCTCGAACGCCGCGCGCGCGCCGCGCGCATCGCCAGCCCTGTGACGCGCAGCGCCGAGCGCTTCGAGGAGCGGCGCATCGGCGGCGCCCAGTTGCGCGGCGCGTTCCGCGGGTGCCAACGCCCGCTCGGGCTCCCCGAGCCGCGTGTGGAGCAGCGCCGCGTCGCGCGCCGTCACGCCTTCGAGACTCGTGTCCAGCTGGGCGGCGCGTTCGAGGTGTTCCAGCGCGCGCTCGTTCTCGAAGCGCGCCTCGAGCTGACTGGCGAGTTGCCAATGCAGCTTCGCACGGGCGTGCGGGTCGAGGTTCGGCGCCTCGACGGCCGTTTCGAGCAGGGCCGCATCGGGAGTTTCGAGCGCGGAAAGCGCCGCGACGCCTTCGTCGTTTCGCCCGGCCTCCAGCAGCATGCGCGCTCGGCCGGCATGCGCGGCGCGCGAATGCGGGTCCAACTCGATCGCTCGCTCGAAGAGCGACAGCGCGCGTTCGATCTCGCCGAGTTCTTCCGCCGCTTCGGCAGCGGCGAGCGCGAGCAACGCGTCGTCCTGGTTGGCGCCCATTTGCGCGCGCAGCCAGAGGCGCGCGCGCTCCGAGTCACCGCGCGCCACCGCCAGTCGCGCGCGCTCGGTCGGCGGAAACCTCTCCGACGAACCGGCGGCTTCGAGGCGGCTGCGCAGCGCCTGCGATGTCGGCGTCACCTTGTTGCCGAGCGCTCGCCACGCATCGGCGAGGCGCCCAGCGTCCAGCGCGACGACGGCGCGCCCGTAGCGGTCCAATTCGGCGAGGCTCGGCGGGCTGAGCGTGCGACCCGCCGCACCGGCCTGCGCGATCACCGCGTTGGTCACTTCGGCAACGGCGCCGCCCAGGTTCGCCAGCTTCGCGTCGGCCTCGCCGGCAGCCGCCGTCGATCCCGAGCCGAGCTCGACGAGCAGCAGTTGCAGCACGGCGTTGCCGCGGTCGGCATCGAGATCGAGCAGCCACGCGCGCTCCGCGCCGGCCTGTCCCCGCAGTTCGCGCAGCGCTTCGCGGGAAGGCAGCGCGCGCGGGCGATCGGGCGCCAGTGAGGCGGCGAGCGAGAATGTGTCGCTCGACGCGAGCCCCGCTTCGGCGAAGCGAGCCCGCACCCACTCGGTCGCGCCGCGCGCCACGACCTCGAGTTCGGCAGGCGTTCGCGGCGGCAGCACGGCGAGATCGCCGGCTCGGGCCCCCGACGCAGCCAACCCGAGCGAAAATAGGATGGCGACGAGAGCGAGACGCGTCTTCACCCGAGGCTGATCGGCAGTTGCAGGCCCTACTTGAGCCTTTCCAATCAGAAAAGAAGGAGCGCGACAGGGGTATCACGCGGCGCTTGGGCCGGGGGCGAGGATCGCCAAGACGATGAGGCGCTCCCGCCCGGTGTTGCGGATTCCGTGTGGGACGCCGCGCGGAGCGACCAGCATCACGCCGGCGTCCATCGGGATCGTGCGGCCTTCGAGCAGGAACTCGCCCTGCCCCGCGAGGACCTGATAGACCTTGTCCATGTCGCCGTGGGCGTGCAGCGCGTGCTGCTGGCCGGGCTCGAAGCAGTTGAGCCCGACGAGCAGGTGCGGCGACTCGAAGAGCGTGCTCTTGCCCATCTTGTCGGCGCGGAAGACCGCGTGCTGTTCGGGCCGGATCGCGCTCGGGTGGTCCATCCGCTGTTCCCCCACGGATAGGCGGATAGAATGCCGCCATGGCCAAGTCACTAGCCGATTTCGTCCGCGAAGCCCTCGCCGCGGTGCGCGAGATCACGCCCGAAGAGGTGCGCCGGTTGCTCGATGCGCCGGACCGCGGCGGCTGCGAGTTCATCGACGTGCGCGAAGCAGACGAATGGGAAGCCGGCCATCTGCCCGGCGCGCGCCACTATCCGCGCGGCTTCCTCGAAGTCCGTGCCGATCTCGCCCACCCGAAGCGCGATCCGTGGCTCGCCGACCGCTCGCGCAAGCTCGTGCTCTACTGCGGCGGCGGCCATCGCTCGGCGCTCGCCGCGCACAGCCTCCAGCAGATGGGCTTCGGACAGGTGCTCTCGATGGCGGAAGGCTGGACCGGCTGGACGAAGCGGGGCTTCCCGACCGAGCGCTCGTAACGGCGGCTCAGGCTGGACGGAACGTCACGGGTAGCGCGCCCGGCACACGGAACAGCGACGCGCCCCAGGCGATCTCGTCGCTCGCGAGCGCGAGCTCGCGCGTGCGTGCGGTGAGCGCGCCGATCGCCACCTGCCCTTCCATGCGCGCGAGATGTGCGCCGAGGCAGAGGTGTGCACCGCCGCCGAAGGCCAGATGTTCGCGCGCGTTGCTGCGCTCGACGTCGAAGCGGTCCGGATCGGGGAACATGGCCGGGTCGCGATTGGCGCCCCACAGGATCGCCCACACTTCGGTGTCCCTGGGGATCGTGCGACCGCCGAAGCTGGCGTCCTCGTGCAGCACCCGGAGCGTCATGCCGATCGGGCCTTCGTAGCGCAGGCACTCCTCGACTGCGTTGGGCACGAGTTCCGGTCGCGCGCGCAGCTTCTCGGCTTCGCGCGGGTTGCGCGCGAGCGCGGCGACGCCGTTGCCGATCAGTCCGATCGTGGTCTCGAAGCCGGCGATCAGCAGGCCGATCGACTGCACCACCAGCTCCGAATGCGAGAGCCGATCGCCCTCTTCTTCGGCGCGGATCAATTCGGAGAGCAGGTCGTCGGTCTTGCTCTTGCGCCGCTCTTCGATGAGGTCGGTGAAATAGCCGGCCAGCGACATGGCGGCGTTCTGCGCGCGTGCCTGTACGTCGGGCGGCGCCATCGTGCCAGCGAGCGCGTGGGTCGCGTGCGCGGTCCAAAGCGTGAAGCGCTCGCGGTCGGCCGCCGGCACGCCCAGCATCTCGCAGATCAGTGTCGATGGCAGGGGCAGCGCGAGATCGGCGATCACGTCCATCTGGCCGCGCTCGAGCGCGCGTGTGAGGAGTTCGTCCGCAATCGCGCGGGCACGCGCTCGCCAGCCCTCCGCCGCCCGCGGCGTGAACGACTTCGAGACGAGCTTGCGCAGCCGCGTGTGTTTGGGCGGGTCCTGCTGGAGCATGAACTCGGACGCGCCGGCCGAGCCCTCTTCGCGACGCCGCGGGTAGCTCCCGTCGAGGTGGCGCACACCGCAGCGAACGCCGCGCAGCAGCCGCACGCAGTCCTCGTAGCGCGAGAGCCGCCACAATCCGATCGGTGTCTCGTTCACCGGCGCGACGCGCCGGAGGTGGTGGATCGACGGAAACGGATCGGCGTAGCGCTCGAGATCGCGCGCGCTGGTCGGGTCGATGCCGTGAAACGAAGGATCGCGCTCCGGAGCGGGCGCAGTTTGCAGGGCCATGGAATCCTCCGCCGGGCGCCCCGCGAGCATACCCGAATCGTTGACTTGGGGACGGTTGACTTGGGGACGTTCCTGAATGCAACTAAGGCAACAGGGCAGGAACGTCCCCAAGTCAACGCGCGGTTACGCTTCTTGTGAGCCAGTGGGCGGCGGTTTCGACGGAGCGCGCGCCTTCGGGCAGCAGAGCCGCCTCGACCTGCCAGTCGTGGAACATGGCGGGTTCGACCTCGAGCGACACGTCCACGCCCGCCGCGCGCGCTCGCTCTGCAAACGCAACGACCTGGTCGAGCAGCACTTCGGCGCCGCCCACCTGGATCAAGAGCGGCGGCAAGCCGGCGAGCTTCGCGTCGATCGGGAACGCGCGCGGATCGCGCGCCGAGCCGGGCGGAAGGTAGGCGTGGGCCCACGCGACCAACAGCTCGCGATCGAGGAAGTCGACGTCTGCGTTCGCGTCCATCGAGCCGCCCGCTGCGAGCGGATCGACCCACGGACAGAAGAGCACGGCGGCGGCAGGCAGCGGATCGCCCGCGTCGCGCAGCGAACACAGCGTCGCCGCGACGAGGTTGCCGCCCGCCGAGTCGCCGCCGAGCACGACGCGGGCGGGATCGGCGCCCTGGGCGTAGAGCCAGCGCACCGCGGCCAAGACGTCGTCGTGCGCCGCCGGGAAGCAGTGCTCAGGCGCGCGTCGATAGTCGACGGCGAGCACGCGCGTGTTCGCCAGCACGGCGAGTCGCGCCATCAGATCGGCGTGCGTGTCGGGCGAGCAGACCACGAAACCGCCGCCGTGGCAGTAGACGAGCGTGCGCGACGGATCGGTCGCGCCAAGCGGCACCAACCAACGCGCCCGCACGCCGCCGGCGTCCACGTTCTCGATGCGCACGCGCTTCGCGAATGGCGCGGGCGCCGGCGCGGCTTCGAGCGACGCCCGCAACCACTGCACACCGCGGCGCTTCGAACGCATCATGATCGCGCGCATGCCCGCCCCCACGAGTTCCACGCGCCACGACCAACCCGCTCGCGACGGCCCCCTGGCGGCGCGTCGCAGCGCCGCACGCGCCTGCCCCGCGACCATCACGGCGATCCCCTCGGCGAGCAGCACCAGCTTCACGACGGCTTCGCCACCAGCGCCGCGACCACCGACTCGAACGCGGCGTCGGCGATCGCGTCCATCTCGGCGTCGCTGCGGTCCTGGATCGGATGCTCGACATACACCGCAGCCGGATCGGTGCCGAGCGCGCGCGCCTGATGCTCCGCGCCGTCGACGAACTCGCTGGTCGCCACGAACACGCCCGGGATCCCCCGTGCTTCCAGGTCGATGATGTCGTGCACACTGCACGACGTACACGAGCCTCAGTCCGCCAGCGCTTCCACGACGGCGCCGCACTGCACCGCGATCTGCTGGCGAAGATCGATGGGTGCGGGCTTCGTGAAGGTGGGCTTGCGGTAGCGCTGGACCGTCGCGCCGGCGCTCGCGAGGCGCTCGGCAATGCGATCGAGGAAGCGGTCGCCGCGCGGCTTCGCGATGTCGAGCAGTCCGACGGTCACGCCTTGCAGCGTCCGGAGACGCGCGAGGCGCGGGCGCTGCGCGAGCCGTCGCTCGCTGGTCGGGTCGAGGAAGATGCGCGGCTCGCTCACGGTTCTCGCTCCCCGCTTCGATCGCGGTGCCGCGGCATCATAGTCGCGACCGCGGCGGCGTGCGACCCGACTCCCGCGCCGCGGGTGGGCGTCGGCTCGTTACGCGGCGATTTCGCGCGTGACCGGCGTGCTGCCGATCGCCCCGTTCGCCCAGCCGCCGATGATCGACGAGAAGAGTCCCGCGCCGCCGCCGCAGTGCACGACGAGCAGCCCCCCCGCGCGGAACTTCGGCAGCGTCGCATTCGCGAACTGCTCGGGGGCGCCCTCCGCGATGCCGCCCGCGCCGCGCACGATCTCGGCGCCGTGCAACATCAACAGCTCGTGCAAGCGCGCAATCAGTTTCTGCTTGTCCCAGCCCGCTTCGCGAAACACACGGGCGTGCTCTGGCGAGACGGCCAGGATCGCGTCGAAGACAAGCGGTAGCTTCGGGTGGTGCACCGTGCGCAGACACACCGCAAAGCTGCGCGCAAGCGACTCGGGGTCGCGCGAGAGCTGATCGACGATCGAACGCGGCGCTTCGCCCGGGAACAGCGTCACCGTGTTCGTGCCCGGCGCGAAGCCGAAGTCGCTCGAAAGCGGTGTCCACGGCGAGCCCTCTTCGTCCTCCGGGAAGCAGAACGCGATCTTGCCGGGATTGCCGAAAGTGGCGCGATCGACTTCGCCGGGCCGCCCGCCCCCGACGTTGCGCACCACCAACTGCAGCGCGCGGCCGATCGTCAGATTGGCGCGACAGCCCTGCCCGAAGACGTTGATGCCCGCGTTCATGCCGATCGCGCGGCGGATCGGGCCGTTCACGATCAACACGGGGCTCGTGGGCATCGTCGTCGCGAGCAGCCCGTGCATGTTGAACTCGCTGGTGCACGCGGCCTCGACGGCGGCCAGCACGACCGGCAGGTACTCCGGCTTGCAGCCCGCCATCACCGCGTTGATCGCCACCTTCTCGACCGTGCACTCGACGAGGTCTGGTGGCACCGTCGCGACGACATCCTGCGGGGCGCGCGTAGTCCCGGCGAGCATCGCGAGCACGCGCTTCTCGGTGGGCATCGTGATCGGCAGGCCGTCGGTCCAGCCGCGCGCGTAGGCGGCTTCCATCTCGTCTTCGAGCGCGGCCAGTTCGACGCGCCGCGCGCGCAACTTCGCCGCGCCGAAACGCACCGCCAGCTCGGGTGCGAGGTCGGGATCGACCGAGAGCGAGCCGCAGCCCGGTCGCCATTCGGGAAGCCCGGAGCCGAGGCCTGCGACGCCCGTGAGCGCCCGCCACTCCGCACGCACCCAGCCAACCAGGCGCTCCTGTTCGACGCCGTGCTCGACGCGCAGCAGCGTAGGAACGGTTTCGATCTGGTGGTGCCACGAGACTTCGAGCGAGGTGTCGTCGGCGCGCGCGGCGGGCTGAACCTCGACAGGGAACGCGGGATCGTCCTGCGTGTAGACCGTGAGCGGAAGCGAAGCCTCGCTCGCGAGCTGCGCCAGCACCGGCGCGACGACCTCGCAGGTCGGGCACGCGCGTTTCACGAACGCGACGAGACCGTTGGGCAGCGGCGGGCGCGAAGCAGCGTCCATCTCGATCCCTTCGTCAGGCCTGCAACAGCTCGCTTGCGATGCGCCGCGCGACGTTGCCGTCCATCTCGCCCTTGTGCGCCTTCATCAGGGCGCCCATCACCTTGCCGATCTCCTTCTGGCTCGTCGCGCCGGAAGCCGTGATCGCATCCTCGACCCAGCGCCGCGTCGTCGCCTCGTCGGCGAGCTGCGGGAGGAAGGTCTGGATCACGCACAGCTCGGCGCGCTCGGCGTCGGCGCGCTCGGCGCGGCCGACGTTCGTGAACGCGTCGATGCTCTCCTGGCGCTGCTTCTCGAGTTTGCGCAGCAGCGCGATGCACACCTCATCTGGAAGCGTCGTGGAGTTGTCCTTCTTCAGCTCGTTCAGGAACGCAGCGCGAATCCCCTGCAGCGCGCCGAGGCGCGTCTCGTCCCTGGCCTTGCGCGCCTCGTTCATCTGCGCGCTGACGCTCTCGAAGATGCCCATGCTCATGCCTCCCCTTGCAGGACCGCGTCGACGACCAGATCCGGTCGCTCCATCGGGATCAGGTGACCGCAATCGACCTCGACGATGCGCGCGCCCGGCATCGCTGCGAAAACGCGCTCGAAGACGCTGCGCGGGAAGTCGCCGCGCGTCGCCCACAACACGGTGGCTGGAACCACCGCACGGCGCGCGATGGTTTCGATGTCGAGCCCACCGCTCGCCGAGAAGATCGCCGCCTCCGCTTCACCGGGGCAGCGCAGTTCCACCTGTCCATCGGCTCGCTGGCGCAGTCCGTGCTCGATGTAGAGGTCGAGCGCTTCGGGCAGCCAGGCGGCGAAGAGCGAGCGCTTGGCGAAGTGATCCCGCGCGGCGGCGAAACTCGGCCACAGCGAGCGGCGGCGCCGCGCTCCCTCGACCAGCCGGCCGAGCCGCGCAGCGCGATCGGGATCGGCGGCGTAGAGCGCGACCATCGCGGGCGGCGGCGGGATCACCGGATCGACGAGCACGAGGCGGCCAAACAGCGCCGGCCGCTCGGCTGCGGCGCCGAGCGCCGCGGTGCCGCCGAACGAGTGGCCGAGCCCGACTGCGACGCGACCGCCGCCGCACTCCTCCGCGAGGCGCTCTGCCACCGCGAGATAATCCGCCAAGAAGTTGGGCCAGGTGTAGGCCGCCGGTCCTTCGGGTTTCGACGAATCACCGTGGCCGCGCGCGTCCATCCCGATCACGCGGAAGCGCGGCACCAGCCCGCTGGCGACGAGCCCGAGCGTGCCGGCGCAGAATCCGTTGGCATGATGCATGAAGACGAGCGGGCCGTCGCCGCCCCAGTCGAGCAGCGAGATCTCGACGCCGCGCTCGGGCAGCTCGATGCGACGCGAAACAACGGGCAGTTTCACGAGAACCTCGCGGGCGGCGATCCTAGCCGTCGATTCTGGCGGCGTCCTTGCGACTCTGCGGTTTCACCAACGCCAACACGAGGCTTCGCGCCCCGGCGGCATCGAACGGAATGCCGACCTCGACCGACACGACGAAGCCGAACGCCAGCGTCACGAGCAGAGCGCCGAGCGCATCGGCGGAGACATCGGGTCGCACCGTCGCGGCGGCCTGCCCGGCAGCCGCGGTCTTGGCGACGCGTGCGGCCGCCTCGCTCAGCAGTGCGACGAAACGCTTTCGAACCGCAGCGGAGCGGTCGCTCGCCTCGAGGATGCGGTGGAACGGAACGCCGCCCGAAACCGGCGAGCTGCCGCGCGAACGCGCGCCCCGCAACTGCGCGATGCCGGCGACCGCTTCCTCGAAGCGACGCACCGTACGTTCGAGGTCGTGCGGCTCCTCTCCGGTTGCGATGATCGCGTCGAGAAATCGGCCGAGCGCGCGCTGCATCACCGCCGCGACGAGGTGTTCGCGGTCGCGGAAGTGCACGTAGAAGGCCCCGCGCGTGAAACCGGCGCGCGCGCAGATCGCGTCGAGGCTCGGGGCGTCGAGACCGCGCGAGCCGAACTCGGCCGCCGCGGCGTCGATCAGCGCCTCACGCGTCTCGGCCTTGGCGCGCTCGCGGAGCGAAGCCCGCTCGGCGGGCTCCAAGGCGCCGGAGCGCTCCGCCTGCTGCTTCTCGCGGCCCCGTTGCGCCATGGGGTTGACATACTAGCCGGTACGTCAAAACATCCATCTGCATACGTGGTCGTATGTGAAATGACCGCACAGCGCGCCCGCTCAGGAGACCGCCATGGCCGCGACCACCCCGAACACCGAGCTGGCGGCGCCCGCCGTTCCGGAGCGCGCGACTGCGCTCGAGACGCTGCGGATCTGGTCCCTGCACCTGCTCTGCTTCGCGCTGCCGACCAGCACGCTCGCCTTCCTGCTGACGGCGCCGCACCGCTGGTGGGGCGCGCTGCCGTGGCTCGGCGTGATCGTCGGCTCGGTGATCCTCGACCAACGCAGCGCACCCGAGCACCGCCAGCCCGCCGCGCGACTCGCGCGCTGGCCGTTCGACGCCGTGCTCTACGTGCTCGCGGCGATGCAGCTCGCGTGCGTCTTGCTGGCGGCATACACGGTTTCGGCTCACGGCTTCTGGCACATCGACACGTTGGTCATGTTCCTGCTGGTCGGCGTGAACTCGGGCTACTGCGGCATCGTCGTCGCGCACGAGCTGATCCATCGCCGCGAGAAGCACCGGCAGTGGCTCGGCCGCGTGCTGATGGGCAGCGTACTCTACGAGCACTTCGCCACCGAGCACGTGCGCGGTCATCACGCGCGTGTGGGCACGCCCGAAGATCCTGCGACGGCGCGCTTCGGCGAGACCTACCAGGCCTTCTTCCTGCGCACCGTGCCGGGCCAGTTCAAGAGCGCCTGGCGCCTCGAATGCCACCGCATCGGCAACGCC
>Ga0316603_10001654_pt1 | contig 11968 bp, 6 predicted proteins | sample OWC_soil_day10_n_FD_207649 | JGI IMG/M metagenome (GOLD analysis project Ga0316603, IMG submission 207649) | Wetland soil microbial communities from Old Woman Creek delta, Ohio, United States - OWC_soil_day10_noCT | ecosystem: Environmental > Terrestrial > Soil > Wetlands | place: USA: Ohio...
GCCGCGGGAACGGCCCCTGAGGGCATACTGCTTCTCGTCAAAGAGATAGTAGTCATCATCCAGATCCCGCACATGGACCAGCCCCTGAATCAGCAAATCGTGCAGTTCCACAAAAAGCCCGAAATCTGTGACTCCGGTAATGACACCTTCGAATTCATCACCGATGTGGCGTTTCATGTATTCGATCTGCATCACTTTCACCGATTCCCGTTCAGCTTCGACAGCGACGCGTTCCCGGTCCGACGACTGTCGGGCCACATCCGGCATGATTTCCCTGAGATGAGCCAGACGCGCCGAAGCCGGTGTGGTGGCATACTCCGCAAGCAGGCGATGCACGATGAGATCCGGATAGCGCCGGATCGGCGACGTGAAATGCGCGTAGTGCCGGAATCCCAGTCCGTAATGGCCGATGTTCTTTTCCGCATAGACCGCCTTGGCCATCGTCCGGAGCGCCACATCGTGGATGACATCCTCGACTTCCGTCCCTTTTACGTCATCAAGCAGTTTCTGCAGCGCGCGTGAGGAGACGCCGTTCTTCACGTCCAGAGAGAAACCGAACTGCTTGACGAATGTGCCGAGGTCTTTCAGGCGTTCCGGGTTCGGAAGATCATGAACACGGTAGAGGAAGGGATAGGGCTCCCCGCCGGTTTTCATGTGCGCCACATGCTGTGCCACCACCTTGTTTGCCAGAAGCATGCATTCCTCCACCAACCGGTGCGCATCCAGGCGCACCTTCTTGACGATCTGGCTGGGAAGTCCTTGAGCATCAAAACGGAACTTTGCTTCCGCCGTGTCGAAATCCAGACTGCCGGTCTTCCGCCGGCGCTTGTACAGCTGCTTTGCCAGTCCGTTCAGCCGGAGGAGAAGATCGGCATGGTCCCCTTTCCCTTTTTCCAGAATACTCTGGACCTCTTCGTAGGCAAACCGCCGCGCGCTGTGGATCACCGACCGTGCAAACTGATACGCTTCCACTTTTCCGTCTTTGGTGACCTCCATGAGAGCACTGTACGTCAGCCGGTCAGAGTCCGGGCGCAGACTGCAGAGATCGTTTGACAGCCGTTCGGGCAGCATCGGTATCACTTCATTCACCAGGTAGACGCTTGTTCCCCGGGTGTAGGCTTCGCGATCAAGTTCCGATTCTTCCCGCACATAATAGCTCACGTCGGCAATATGCACTCCGAGCTTCAGGTTTCCGTTGGGCAGCACCTCACAGGAGAGAGCATCGTCAAAGTCCTTGGCGTCCTCGGGGTCAATGGTGACACAGGTGCTCGAGCGGAGGTCCAGCCGTCTTGAGAGTTCGTCCGCAGGGATCGTACCCGGGAGTCCGGCAGCCGCGTGCTCAACAGCGCCGGGGAACGCCGGCGGCAGTCCGAAGCTCCGCGCAACGCTGAGTACCTCGACGCGTGCGTCGCCCGCAGGGCCCAGGACTTCCACAATTGTTCCTCCGGGATTCAGGTGTTCATCCTCCCATGGCTCGAGTTCCACGACGACCTTGTCGCCGGAACGCGCTTTTTGCGCTTCGCCGGGCGTGAGGTAGATGTCGCGCGGGACCCGCTCATCGTCCGGAATCACGATCGCAAAATCTTTGCGCATCTCCAGGCGCCCGGTCACGCGGGTGAGAGTCCGCTCGAGCACCCGCACAATTTCTCCTTCCGGCCCCTCGTCCCGGCGGTGCGCGCGCGGTTCCGCGAAGAGCGCAACCTCCACAAGATCACCGGAGAATGCGGCGTGGAGGAAGCGCGGCGCAATGCGGATGTCCCGCTCCCATCCGTCGGCCTTCACAAACCCGAGACCGCGCCGCGTGATGCTGAGGCGGCCTGTCGCCACCCGTGGTTTGGTGTGCTCTGCGCGGTGGCGCTGCCGCGCGTAGCTGAACCGTCCATGCGCGTCCGCAACGAGCACTCCCGTCCGTTCAAGCTCTTCCATCAGCGTCCGGAGAGACCGGAACTGATCCTTGCCCGACACGTTGATGCGCTTGGCCAGATCCTTCACCGTACTTCTGGTGCGGGGATGGCCCGAGAAATACTTCAACACGCTGCCTCTAAGATCGTGCATACATGCTCCGGATAATACTGTCAGAAGGAGAAACGATAGAACAGGCGTGCTGAATTGACGCGCCGGAGGTCGGTTGCCTGGCCGAATGTCCCCCGCTCAACCTTGCTCTCCAATTCCATCATGAAGTTGCGGAGGGAAGGGTTGTTGAAGATGCTGCCGAAAGAATAGAGAACACTGAAATCCGCGTTGCCGAGCGGATCGTCGAGAATCTGACCGCCGTACCGCCAGTATCCGCTCCACGCCACACCGCTCAGCCGGATATCGGCGGATTCCGTTGCGCCGGCCTGCGTGTTGAAGTTGAGTTCCACAGAATTAATGAACCCTGTTTGCGATCGCAGAAACTCCGACAACGTGCCTGTCAGCAATGATGAAGCTCCCGTCAGAATGGACCGTCGGAATGTTTTCTCCAGTTCCGCGGATACCTCGCCCTTCTCAGCAACCGTCAGAGGAAAGTTCCCGTAGATAACGAATCCGAGAGCATCCGATTGCACGTCGTTTGATTTCAAACCATTGTAGGAATAATAGTCCACGCCGTCGATCGTCATGGACATGCTCAGCCGCGCTGAAGAACGGGGACCCGTGATGTTCACAGTGACCACGATGCGTTCATCTCCCCCGCCGGCCGCGGTATCCCGCACCGCCCGCGTTCCGGTGTATGTCGCCTTGATGTCGAGTTCGGGATCCATGAAGTCGCCGGTGAACTGGATCCTGCCTTCCGCATCAAAGCGGCGGTAGAAGCTGTAATACGCGCGCGAAACGGTGAGGTCTCCCAGCCAGCGACGGCCATCTTCCGTGATTGAGAAACGACCGTCGATCGTCGCCACAAGCTCTTCACTCGAGATCTGATTGAAGATCATCCGGATGCTGGTTGTTCCACCTGTTGTCTCGATATCCAGATCGTACCGCAACCCTTCCAGGAACGAAACACTCCCCTCGAGCTCCTTCGCGCTGTGCGTACCAGCTCCCGCCTGACTCCCGAAATACCGGTCGGCTGCGGACAGCACGCCTTTCTCTCCGTACTTCGACGTGTCGTCGTAGATAATGATGGGAACGGATAATGCAGATTCTTCAGCGATGACCTGTTCTGTCGGCGGGAAGATCAGATTTGAATTTCTGATGCTTACGGCCCCGCGGAGGAGCGAGTGCCTGATGTCTCCGGTGAAGTGCAAGCCTCCCCGGCCGATCTCGGCGAACAGGTCGCCGTATAGCGACAAGGTGGATTTCCGGGTGGCTTCTTTGACGACATGGAGCTGTCCGGTCGCCGTCAGATTGAAATCCCCCGGCGTGAAATTCCGGAGGGCAAAATCACCTCCGAGCCGGACAAGACCGGACTGTCCATCGCGTTCATCGCCGGGGACATTCCGTATAGTCGCTTCCTTCACGGTAATGCGGTCACCGACTCCCTGGAAGGTTCCGTCCACAAGGTAGTACATGTTGTTCGCTTCGAACAGGAACTGACACTCAGAGAGCTGAAGCGATCCTGCATAGCGCGGACGCTCAGCTGTTCCGGAGATCGTCAAATCACACTCCAGCATCCCCGAGAGTTCATTGAAGTTCGGCAGGACGGGATCCAGGATTGTGATCGGCGTCCCCGCAGACCGGAGGCTCAGCTGGAACTCCCGTCTGTTGTCCTGTATCGATTTATCATCCCGCACGAGGGGGATGGATCCTTCGATGGTCAACTCAGGACCGTCAGCCACGCGTCCGTTTGTCACATCCGCCGCGCAATGCAGATCCAGAACGCCATCGGCAAATCCCACATCACCGTACAAACGCCCGAAGGGAATCTGGCGCAGGGCGATGCCGTCAGCAGAGAAACTGGCTTTCACGCCCGGTTGCTGCAGCGTTCCGGATACAGCGATGTCGGCATCCAGCGTGCCTCCAAAGGCGCCTTCGTCAGCAAGCTCATCTGAGGCTGACATGAGCGCCCCGATGTCTTTGAGATTCAGCGCGGTCCCCTTTACCGAGGCGGAAAGAGCATCGGCAGGACCGAGGGCTCCGCTTACGGTGACCGCTGATTCCTGCCGGCGCAACACTAGCCCACTCACCGCGATTCCCCCGGGACGCAGGACGACCCGGGCTCCGGGATCTGCTTCCCACAGAAGACCGCGGTAGCCGGCACGTGTTTCGTCAATCTCGCAGTACACCGTGTCTTCATGCAGAGTCGCTGCACCCCGGACGTCCACATGTGCTTCCCGGTTGTACGACCCGTAGAGATGATATGAGGCCTGACGGTCCTTGAGGCGGATGTCGACACCCAGGCTGTCCAGTTCGGTACTGCTGATGTTCAGCATGCGTGCAGTAGCCTGCACCTGCAGATCGGCATCGTGATAGCTGACTTCCGGTTTGAGGTTTACGGCTTTCACCACCACATCCCCGCCCTCCACGAGGAGTCCGGAGGCAACATCCCCATAGTAGAACTCCTGCACTGCGAGGTGGGTTGTGGCAGTCAGATTCTTGAGCGACCCGCGCAGCGTGCCATCGAGTTCTGCCGCACCATCAAACTCCCGCTCCCCTACCACGAGAGAGATAAGTTCCAGATCCTTCAGGTGCATGGTGTACTTGCAGTCCACGGTGCGCTGTTCTTTTTCGAGCGACTTCCGGAGCCGCGCGAGCGCGACGGTATCCACCTCCGTGCGGAAGACCGAATCGAACCGGGCGAAATTCTGGTTGAGCGCCAGTCCGACATTCTGCGTCTCAAACCGCGCCAGACGGCCGAGGTGGCCGAGATCAAAGTGGCCCTCAACGGATCCGTCCAGCACCGGAGAGGATATGGTCAAGGATTTATGCAGCGTGTCGCGCTGATCCAGCGTGAGATGAATGTCCCCCTCTTCAAGTGCATAGCTCCCGTACCGCGAATCGGTCATGGTCACAAGCACATCGCCACCCAGCGTCTCCATGGTGAGGCCGGACCCCGCAACGTGCATGATCATTGTGACATTGCTGGCATGGCGTTCTTCCCTGAAGAGCTCCGCAAAGTTGACGCCCGTGGCAGTTCCATCGAAGGAAAACGTTGGCTGGGGTTGTGCCGTTTCATCCAGACTCGCGGTAACATCGTAGTGTCCCGCCCCGATAGCCACCTGGAGCACGCCATTGACCTTGCGGTCCCGGGCGCGGACCTGAATGTCTGCATCGTGAATTGACAGTCCACGGATCGTCGACGAGTCAAGCCGTGCCTGCACTGTCGCATTCACTTTTCTGAGATTCACCCCGGACCCGTCGATCGTGATAGATCCATGAAGATCTGTTGCCAGGCCTTCCTGGTCAAGCACCCGCGCGAGATTGACCGAGTCAAACGCCACGGTACCGCGATACCGCAGCGCAGGCGGCCCGCCAATCGTCAGGGCGAAATCATCAGACCGAATGGCGCCGCCCTCCGTTTCGATCGCCATGCGCGTTGTGAAGTCCAGGGGTGTTCCCTTGTACCGGACATCGAGTTTGACTGGCCCCAGGGACTGAAAATTGGGAAGGTCGAACGAGGGCAGGAGCGTAAGCGGATCCCCGGGAGCGATCCGGCTTTCCTTCATATGGACATCCAGAGCAAGGTTTCCGGGATCATGGAGATTCGACACAGTGCCGCTGAGCAGAATCCGGCTGTCTCCCAACCGGAGGTCAAGCGCCTGTATGGGAAGCGCACCGAAGGGCCCGGCGGCCTGAAGCATCCCCTCGATATCCCCGTTCAGAAAGTGAATCGGCGGTATGATGAGGCCAAGCTCATGGAAGTTCACCGGATCAACCGAGAGATCAACCGATGTGGAGCAGGTCCGCAACCCTTCCAGGGTGATCCCTCCAAAGAGATCGACCTTGTCCACCATCGCCGACAGCAGGACGTGTGAACTGTCAGTCAGGATGCGCATATCCGTGACGCTGGCCTGCGACGGAGAAACATGGAAATCTCCCGAAATCTGTTTGACACGCAGAGGACTGCCCTCGACGGCGAAACCGAGGCGTGTGATTCCTGCGCGGTACACATCGTCACGCATGGAGAAGGAGAGACCGAGCGTGAACTCCCGGAGCGTAAGGTGGTCATAGTTCAACGCATCACGCGGCCATTCCGGATCCCGCGGCTCATCCAGCGCCGTGGAATCGACAAGCGTGACAACTCCCTGGCGTATGTCCAGCCTGCGCAGCTGGATAGCCCAGTCGAATCGCGACGGTGTTGTATCGGCAGGAGCAGGTTCGGCAATCCGTTCGATGTTCCAGACGCCTGACCGTGAGCGGAGCAGGTGTATAGTGGGATGGTCTAGGACCACAGTGTGGAGAGAAATGGTTCTGCCGGGGATTTCAAAGAGATCGTAGCGCACACCCACTTGTGACGCGCTCAGCAGGGTATCACCGTCAAGCGAAAGAGTGAACCCGTCCACAGAAAATCCGGTCACAAGGTTTCCATGGAGATCCCCCATGGTCACGTCGGCAACAAGCAGGCTGTCGAGTTCTGCAAGCGCGAAGGCACGCAGACGGTCGCGGAAGAACTGCGTCTGCGTCATACTCCCGAGCAGCAGGAGGAGAACCATCACTCCTCCTGTGACATACAGGATGATGCGCAGGATGAGCTTGAGCACTTTCATGGCTCAGCGCCTGCGTGACGGTTCCGACTGTGACGGACAATAGACATCGAGAATACGCTGGATGACGTTCGTTGTTGACCGTCCCTGTACCAGGCGGATGCGGCGTACGTTCCCTCCATTGGCCTCGACCACATCACCACCAACGATTGCTCCCTTCTTCCAATCAGCCCCCTTGACCAGCACATCCGGCAGCAGAGCCTGAATCAGACGGGCAGGCGTATCATCACCGAAGAACACCACATAGTCAACGCATCCGAGCGCGGCAAGCACACCGGCCCGGTCCCGGTTGGGGTTGATCGGGCGTTGGGGTCCCTTGATACGCCGGATGGAATCATCGGTGTTCAAACCCACAACCAGCACGTCACCGAGGCGGCGGGCTGCCTGCAGGTACGTGACGTGGCCACGATGGAGAATATCAAATGTGCCGTTTGTGAATACGACACGTTTGCCGAGCCGTTTGAGCTTCCGCCGCTCGCGCACCATTGCGGGGAGTGAGAGAACACATCCCATTAACGAACCTCCGTTGTTTCTGTGTGGCGCAGCGCCGCTGCGCGCAGTTCATCGGTGTGAATGGGCACGATCCCCACCGCACCAACCACAACACCGCCGGCACAGTTGGCAAGCGTGCAGGCTTCACGGATCGAGGCCCCGCTTGCAAGTGCCATGGTCAGTGTCGCGATCACCGTATCTCCGGCACCGGAGACATCCTGCACGTTGTCCGCCACGGTTCCAATGTGCATCACGCTCCCGTCGGCCTGGACCAGCGACATGCCGTTTTCGCCGCGCGTGAGCAGGATATTCTCCGCCTGCAGAAGCTCAACAAGCTTCTTGCCGGCCCGCTCGACGTCGTCGTCGGTCTTCAACCGTCCCCCCAGCACTTCTTCGGCTTCACGGCGGTTGGGCTTGAAGACCGTGACGTGTTTGAACTCAAGGAAATTGTCGAATTTCGGGTCTACCGTAATGATAACGTTCCGCGCACGGGCAAGAGCCACGACTTCATGAATCAGCTCCCTGGTAATGACGCCCTTGTTGTAGTCCTCGATGATGATCCCGGACAGCGACGGCACCTCTGCGCGAACCACATCCAGCATCTTCGCCACAAGCGCCGGCGGGCATGTCTGTTTGGATTCGTTATCTATGCGGACAACGTGCTGGCTCTGGGCGATAACTCTGGTCTTGATCGTTGTGGGCCGGGATGGGTCCCGGACGATCCCGTGTGCCGGGAAACCCTGATCACGGACCAGGTCCAGTAACACCTCCCCGGGATGATCCGTGCCGGCCAGACCGATGAGCAGAGGCTCGCCGCCCAGCGACCGGATGTTATGGGCCACATTGGCCGCACCGCCGAGACGCACCTGCTCCGACTCCACCTCGACAACCGGGACAGGAGCTTCCGGCGATACACGGCGCACCGTCCCCCAGTAGTAGCGGTCTACCATCAGATCGCCAATCACGGCGATCCGTTTGCCGGCAAATTTCCCCAGCAGAAAGTCCAGGTGATCCGGTGTAAAAGTAGTCATAGATCTCCATGTCAATATAGAAAGGCCTCCCGCCAGACGCAAGGTGACCTCTATTATAGAGGGGCCCCTCGTGGGTACGATCAGGCAGTGTACACAGCAGCAAGGTGTGTTGCTTCACCGCCGGATTTCCGGAACCGTAGGCCGCCTGGAGAGACGGACTACCGGAGAGCCGGCATCAGCATTCGCACAAGGTGGTCCACCGTGAGCCCCAGCCTCTGTTCATCTGCGAGCACGATGATATCCGCCTGCGCGTAGAGCGGTTCGCGTTGCGCGTGCAGATTCATCAACCGCTCCCGGAGCTGCGATTCCGGCAGACGGTTTCCTTCGGCATCTGTCAGCAGAGGCCTGTCCGTTTTGTGATGGAGCCGTTTGAACAGTTCTTCCGGCGGTACCTTGAGGTACACGAGGATGCCGGACCGTCTCACGAAGGCAAACACGTCTGGCTCGACGAGTGTCCCACCACCAAGCGCAACAACCAGCTTGTCGCGTCCGGCCAGTTCCTCCAGTACGGCACGTTCTCTGGCGCGGAAGTGCTTCTCGCCATCCTCCCTGAAGATCTGCCTCACCGTCTTCTGGGATGTCCGTTCGATCTCACGATCCAGATCCACGAACGTGTAGCCGATGCTGTTTGCGAGAATCGGACCGACCGTGCTCTTTCCGCTTCCCATGAAGCCCGTCAGGAAAATCCTGGCCTTGCGTTCACGGAGATCGTCAATCATGGCCGGACTCCATTGCGGATCACGGCAATACGCACGCGGCTGGTGCGGCCTCTTCGATCCACAGATTTCTCCCTGATATCCACTGACCATCCATCGGCACGCGCAAACGCGAAGAAATCACTCCCCAGCACACGGTCTGGCTCCGCCAGCCATGCTTCTCCGCCGTGTCCGACGGTGGCATGCAGGCTTTGGAGGAGCGGGGCGAAGTGGCATCGTTCGTAAATGATATCGGCTCCGAGGACGACATCAAACGCCTCCAGTGCGCCGAGCTCGCGCCAGTCCACAAGACGGAACTCGCACCGTGCGACGTCGGCGGCGCCAAGGTTTATGCGTGCATTTGCCCGTGCAAAGCGCAGCGCATCCTCTTCATAGTCTGCGAACACGACGCTGGCTCCTCCGCGTGCAGCGGAGATGCCTGTGAGACCGAGGCCACAGCCGAGGTCGAGCACACGCTTGCCGTTCAATCCGGTCTGCTCCAGGCAGTGTGCCGCCAGGGCTATGGAAGAAGTCCAGAGTTCTGCCCAGTATGGCAGCCGTTCATCCACGACAAACTCCGCCGGCGTGACTGCCTCAAGGAGCGTGTCAGGGTTGCGGACTGCAAGCATGCGGAATGTGTGCTTGCCAACCTGATGTTCTTGGATTTCCACATCAAAGCGGGCAAGGATATCGGGCGGGATATCGTCAGAAGCTGTATGCAGCCCCAAGTTGAAGCACCATGCCATCCGTTTGAATGGAAGATTCAAACGGCTTCTGGGGAAGGGTGACAAGGATATCGCGGTACCGCACGGACGGAACTGCGAACGAATTTGTCGCTTCGAACTGCGCGTCGCGAAACTTCATCTCTGCCGAAAGGGCGAACCACTCGGTGACCTGGTACTGGACACCGCCCAGCACATGGATGCCAAAACCGGGATGCCTCTCTGTTGTGGGCGCAGACAGGCCCGCTACGCTGTACTCTCGTTCCCCGAAGTAGACTCCCAGCCCGCCGCCCATATACACGCCAAATCTTCCCTCGATGATCGGGATGCGGAAATATCCGGTCAGTTCCACCGGAATGACCCGGTATCCATCCTCAGCCGGGACGGGACGCTGCGCCGCCGCGGTAATGGTCCGCGTGTCACTGCTGACGATGTAGTCCGCCGAAACTCCCACGGCAAGAGTTGTGCCCGGTATGTGGTATCGGATTTCGGCCCCGTACCCGAAGAAGTCCGTGAATGAGACCGACTGGGCACGTGCATAGGGATCGCTGGCATTGGGGTTCAGGAAGAGGCGTGCCGCGGTGGTCAGGTTCGCTTTGGCAACCACGGAAAACAAAGGCTCCTGCGCCGCTCCATGAACGAGCGGGCAGGAGCAGAGGAGTGCTGTCAGGATCAGTGAACAGACGGTGCGTTTCATCTCACCCTTCCCGGACATCAGTTCTCAGCGGAAGAACATGTCCCGCCGGTCTTCGATGTCTGCCTTCTCTTTCAGCATGCTCAGCCAGTCCGTGAGAAAACGGTTCCGCTTCTCCTGGACAAGACGTGATTTCAGCATGTCACGTTGTGATGAAAATCCCGTTGAATCGAACGGCGAGACGGAGAGCAGCTGCACCAGAAACGCCCCCCGCTGATTTTTTACAGCAGGCGAAATCTGCCCGGCCTGCAGTCCTGCCACGGTACCTATAAAAGCCGCATCACGTCCTATGCCGGGGATGTTTCCCCCAAGGGTGAATGCGGGAAGTTCCTGAACGCTGATGGCGGGATTGAGTGCATGCACCCTGGCCAGACTGTCACCCTGTGCGAGCTTTGACCGGAGATCTGCCGCGAGCGCGGTCACCTTTTCAATCTTTTTCTGCCGAACGGCGAGAGGCCGGATATTCTCTTTGACTTCGTCGAGCGGCCGCACGCCCGCATCTTTGATTTCGACAAGATGGAAGACGGCATAGCCGCCCTGGACGCTGTACGGTTCGCTGACTGCGCCGATCGATTCGCCGAAAGCCCATCGCGACACTCCCTGGTGCATGCCCACGCCGGGAATCACCGCCGCCTTTTCCTGAATCTGTGCCTCTTTCACTTCGAAGGCCATTTGCTGCGATTCGCGGGTGAAATCGGTTTCCCGTGCATTGTACGCAAAGTCGCGCGCGCGGTCATACAACTCGGTTCTGGTCTGGTTGCTTGCATCGATCTTGATGGAGATGTGAGCCAGTTTAAGTTCCCGCGAATCGCGGCCGTGCACTTTGATAATGTGCAGGCCATATGGAGAACGGATGGGTCCTACAATCTGCCCGGGCTTTGCAGCAAATGCTGCCTTCTCAAATTCCGGCACCATGCGGTTCTTGCCAAACCACCCGAGGTCACCTCCCCGCTGGGCCGAGCCAAGATCCTTGGAGTATTGCCGGGCCAGGGCAGCGAAGTCTTTTCCCGCAGTTGCATCACGGATGATCGTCTTTGCGAGCGCACGCGTTGCCGCGGTGTCTTCTCCTCCTTCGAGCGGGAGGAGGATATGGCTGGCGTGGACATAGGTCTCTTTGCCTGTCCGTTGCTCAAGAACCTTCAGCAGATGCAGTCCGTCCTGATCTTCGATCGGACCGACTACGCTTCCGGTTGCGGCGGCGAACACGGGTGCTTCGAGCGATGGGCTGAGTTCTCCATGCCGGAAATACGCCCCGCTGTCCGGTTTGTCGGAGTAGGAATAGACCAGCTGGATGAAATCGGCGCCCGCACGTGCCTTCTGCGCGGCTTCCTCGATGTCCTTTTTCCGCATGAGGGAATCGCTGGACGACGCTTTCTCCAGGAAGAGCACGTACTGCAGCTTGCGCGTCGCCTCGACCTTGTACTGATCCAGGTTTTCGTCGTAGTACGTCTTGATGTCGGTATCGGTGACCTGCACGTCCTGGTCCTGCACCAGCTGCGCAGCATCGAACGGGGCATAGAGAGCCGAGTACAGCTGGCTCTGATCGAGGTAGCGTTGCCGGATTTCCCCGTCGGTCACGCGCACGGAGGCGAGAATGATGCTCTGGAGTTTTTCCTGCAGACGGCGCTGGCGCAGGCTGGCCTCATACTGCTTGAGCCATTTCGAGCCGAATTCGGGATCCCGCCCTTCGGGGTCCCGGATGAACTGATTGGGG
>Ga0316603_10001655_pt1 | contig 11967 bp, 7 predicted proteins | sample OWC_soil_day10_n_FD_207649 | JGI IMG/M metagenome (GOLD analysis project Ga0316603, IMG submission 207649) | Wetland soil microbial communities from Old Woman Creek delta, Ohio, United States - OWC_soil_day10_noCT | ecosystem: Environmental > Terrestrial > Soil > Wetlands | place: USA: Ohio...
GGTGCCACGTCGTTGCAGGGCCTCGCATCGGTCACCGCGAACGGCAAGGCGACGCTCGTGCGCAAGGCGCTCGATCAGATCCGCAACCGCTACGAAGGCCGCGACCTCGCCGGCATCGTGCTGATCTCCGACGGTGCGTCGACGGGCGGCTTCGCGGAAGACGCGGGCGAAGGCGCCGTCCGCGACTTCCTCAAGAACCTCGACACCCGCGTGCACACGGTGTGGGCCGCGCGCCCGGGCCTCAAGGACCTCGCGGTCGCGAAGGTGATGGCCGACGAGTTCGCGTTCGTTCGCACCGTCGTGCGCATCGACGCGGTGATTCGCACGACCGGGCTGCCGGCGCGGCAAGTACCGGTGACGCTCTCGACCGATGGCCAGCCCCTGCGGCAAAAGCTCGTCGATCTGCCGGGAGGCAACCAGGACGTCACCGTGACGTTCGAGGTCACCCCGCCGCGGGTCGGCCGCTACGTCTACGAGATCGCGGTCCCGGTCGTCGCCGGCGAAGCGGTCGTCGAGAACAACACGCGCAGCTTCGTCGTGCGCGTCATTCGCGACAAGATCCGCGTGTTGCAAGTCGCCGGTCAGCCGTCGTGGGACGTGCGCTCGCTGCGCCAGATGTTGAAGAGCAACCCGAACGTCGACCTGATCTCGTTCTTCATCCTCCGCACGCAAGACGACATCTCGCTCGTGCCGAACGACGAGATGTCGCTGATCCCGTTCCCGACGCGCGAGCTGTTCGAGAACCAGCTGCCGTCGTTCGACCTGATCCTCCTCCAAGACTTCGAGTACATGCCCTACGGCATCGGCGACTACCTCGAGAACATCCGCAGCTACGTCGAAGGCGGCGGTGGGCTCGCGATGCTCGGCGGTGCGGCGTCGTTCTCGTCGGGTGGCTACTACGGCACGCCGGTCGCGGCCGCGCTGCCGGTCGAGCTCTACGGTCCGTTCGACTCCGGGCCGATCCTCGACACGCAGAAGTTCTCGCCGGTGCTCACCGAGGCCGGCTCGTTGCACCCGGTGACGTCGCTGCGCTACTCCGCCGACGACAACGCCGCCGTGTGGAAGGCGCTGCCGCAGCTCGAGGGTGTGAACCTCGTCTCGGGCCCGAAGCCCGACGCGACCGTGCTCGCGAATCATCCGAAGCTGAAGACGAAGTCCGGCAAGCCGATGCCCGTGATCGTCGCGGGCGAATACGGCAAGGGCCGCTCGCTCGCCGTCACGACCGACACCGTGTGGCGCTGGGGCTTCGTCGCCGCGGCGCGTCCCGGCGACAACGGCCGCCAGTACACGAAGTTCTGGGAGAACGCGATGCGCTGGCTGATCCAGGACCCCGACCTGCGCAACCTGCACGTCGACAGCGACGCCACCGAGTACGCGCCCGGTGCGCCCGTGCGCGTGACCGTGCGGCTCCTCGGCCGCGACTACCAACCGCTGCCGCACGGTGCCGTCTCGCTCGTGCCGAACGACGAGATGTCGCTGATCCCGTTCCCGACGCGCGAGCTGTTCGAGAACCAGCTGCCGTCGTTCGATCTGATCCTGCTCCAAGACTTCGAGTACCTCCCGTACGGCATCGGCGACTACCTCGAGAACATCCGCAGCTACGTCGAAGGCGGCGGTGGGCTCGCGATGCTCGGCGGCGCCGCGTCGTTCTCGTCGGGCGGTTACTACGGCACGCCGGTCGCGGCCGCACTGCCCGTCGAGCTCTACGGTCCGTTCGACTCCGGGCCGATCCTCGACACGCAGAAGTTCTCGCCGGTGCTCACCGAAGCGGGCGCGCTCCACCCGGTGACGTCGCTGCGCTACTCCGCCGACGACAACGCCGCCGTGTGGAAGGCGCTGCCGCAGCTCGAGGGCGTGAACCTCGTCGCGGGCCCGAAGCCCGACGCGACGGTGCTCGCGAATCATCCAAAGCTGAGGACGAAGTCCGGCAAGCCGATGCCGGTGATCGTCGCGGGCGAGTACGGCAAGGGCCGCTCGCTCGCCGTCACGACCGACACGGTGTGGCGCTGGGGCTTCGTCGCCGCGGCGCGCCCCGGTGACAACGGCCGCCAGTACACGAAGTTCTGGGAAAACGCGATGCGCTGGCTGATCCAGGATCCGGACCTGCGCAACCTGCACGTCGACAGCGACGCCACCGAATACGTGCCCGGTGCGCCGGTGCGCGTGACCGTGCGGCTCCTCGGCCGCGACTACCAACCGCTGCCGAATGGCGCGGTCTCGCTCGTCGTGCGACGCGGAGCGGACCCGGCGCGGGCGGAGCAAGTGCAGACGACGAAGCTCACCGTCGGGGAGGACGGCACGGCGATCTACGAGCTCGGCGGGCTCGCGCCGGGCGTGTATCGCGTCGAGGGCCACGCCACGATCGCGGGCCGCCAGGTCGACGCCAGCGACATCTTCCTCGTCCGCGAGGGCGGCAACGAGCTCGACCGGCCCACCGGCGACCCCGCGGCCCTCGAGGCCATCGCCGCGGGCTCGCGGGGCCAGGCACTGGGCGCGGCAGACACGCTCCCGCGCGGCCTCGCGTTCGATGCGCCCCGAATCGTGCGGGTCGACCGCCGAACCGACGTCGAGCTCTGGAGCCGCCCTGGCCTACTCTTGCTCGTCGTCGGGCTCCTCGGCCTCGAGTGGCTCTTGCGCCAGCGAAGCGGCTACCTATAAAACGTCCTCGCATGTCACTGCAGCTCGACAGCCTCGTTACCGACCTGATCTTCCAGGCTTCTGCGGCCATCGATCAGAAGACCTTGATCGAAGGGCTCGGTGGCCAAGAGGCTCTCGAAGCCAAGCAGCTCCTCGACGTCGATCGCCTCGATCCACGCGCCGAGATGGAGCTCTCGCCATCGATGCCGTTCCGCCGCCGCGGCGAGCGCCGGCTGATGATGCTCGACGACTCGATCACGACCCCGCGCGAAGACCCGCAGAACGATCCGCTGATCAAAGCGGATCTGCGTCCCGCGAAGGAAGCGCTGATCAAGATGTGTCAGGCGCTGCCGATCCGGCTCGGCCGCCTGTTCGTCCTCGGTAGCTGGGGCGACGCGGTGCTGGTCGCGCGGAGCGCGCGCGATCTGCGTGGCATCGCCCTGTTGCCGTGGGCACTCGATTCGCAGGTCGATGTCGACGGCAAGCGGCGTGCGACGCCGCTCTCGCAGAAAGAATTCGAGACGAAGATCCTCGCGTACGAGAAGCGCCTCGAGGAGCTCGACGAGCAGCAGATCCTCGCGGGCTTGACGGGCGTCTCGTTCGAACGCCGCGGCGACCTCCTCGTCGTCGACGTCCTCGAGCCCGATGGCACGTGGGATCAACGCAAGTCGATGCTGCTCGAAGCGCAGCTCGCCGCGCTCGAGCGGTTCTCGATGATCCCGGGCGCGCCCGCGGCGGCCCCGGCGCCGAAGAAGCCGAACGGCGACGCCGCGAAGGCCGCGCCGAAGGCGGCAGCGCCGGTGCAGGCCGCGCCGCCGCCGCCGGTCAAGGAAGAGCCGAAGGGGCCGCCGATCACGGCGAAGGAGGTCGACGGCGCGGTCGTCCTCGTGTTCCCGCCGGAGCGCTTCGATCTCGACGTCGCGGCTGCCCTCGGCAAGCGCGACTGGGACTTCGTGGTGCGCCGCTCCGACAACCTCTCGGGCTCGCTCCGCGACAAGATCCAGCGCGACGGCGCGAACTGGATCGCGCCCATCGAGTTCCTCTCGGAGGTCTTCGTCGACGGCAAGCCGCTCACGAAGCAAGAGTTCGAGCGCGACGCGCAGACGGCGGAGGGCGTGAAGTCGCTCGACGTCCACTTCCCGCGCTTCGGTGCGGTGAAGCTCCTCGAGATCACCGGCAAGGGCCGGTTCGTGACGTCGCTCGACGACGCGGGCCGCGCCGCGAGGTTGGTGTGATGCGTCGCGCGCTCGCCCTCGTCGCGTTGCTCGTCAGCCCTGCGCTGGCGGCCGACGACGAGCGGTTGGCCGGCTCCTCGATCATCTACGCGCGTGGCACCGCACTGTACAAGAGCGACGCGCGCGGCAAGAACGAAGTCGAGCTCGTGCAGCTGCCATCGAAGACGGCGGTCCGCGCGATGCGCACCGACGCGGCCGGCGCGACGCTCCTCGTCGATCTCGGCGGCAAGTGGTCGTGGATGCCCCTCGCCGGCGGGAAGTCACTCACCGAGCTGCCGTGTGCCGATGGTCCCGCGCAGCTCGCGAACGACGGCGCGTGCGTGATCTGCCGCAGCTCGGCGAGCCCCGACAAGTCCGTCATCGTGCAGCTCCAGACCGGCAAGGTCACGCAGATCGAAGCGCCGCCGACCGGTGCGCGCCTGGTCGGCGCGGGCAAGGACCGCAAGCTCGTGTGGGCCGACGCGACGGGCGTGTGGTCCGCGCCTCCCGGCAACCTCAAGGCGAAGACGAAGGTCGCGCCCGACGCCCCGCTGCGCGGCTTTCTGCCGAGCCCCGATGGCTCGCGTGCCGTCGGCGTCTACACCGATGTCGTCCACGACAGCGTCAAGACGACGAAGCCGGCCGACATGCTGATGAACTTCGCGCTCGATGGCCGGGGTGCGCGCCGCAAGACGATCAAGGCGAGCGTGCCCGTCGAGTGGTCGTTCGACAACCAGTGGGTCCTCGTGCAAGACGGCTCCGCCGCGTGCATCACGAAGGCCGCTGGCGGCCAGTACAAGTGCTGGAGGGGCTACACCGCCGTGTCGATCGCACCCGACGGCTCGTACGCGCTCATCCTCGGCAATCGCGATCGCGCGCCCGAGAAGAAGAAGCCGACGAAGGCGAAGCAGGCACCGAAGAAGAAGTCGCCACAGTCCGAGCCGGCCGACGAACCCGAGCAGCGCAGCGAAGACGACGCGCCCACCGACGACGTCGCCGTTCCACCGCCGAGCGGCCCACTCGCGCTCTATCGGGCGAAGCTCGACGGTGCGTTCACCGAGACGCCGACGCTGCTCGTGAAGGTCGTCGAGGGCGCGGCCGTCTGGATCCCCGCGAACTAGCGGATCTGGTCACAGAGCCACAGAGCCACAAAGGAGCTGGTGGATCGGCGTTAGATCGACCTGATCGATGTCTGCTCTGTGGCTTTACGGCCCTGTGACCGATCTCGTCAGGGCACGTAGATCTGGTCGCCCGTCAGCACCCAGACGTTCATCTCGGGGCGCTTGCCCGACGCGAGCAGGTCGTAGCTGAGCGGAATCTTCTTCTGCTTCTTCGTCTGCGGATCGATGCGGATCAGCACGATGTCGTCGCGCTTCGCGAACCGCGTGACTCCACCCGCCATGGCGAGCGCGTCGGCGACGGTGACGAAGTTGTCGGACGTGTACACGCCTTCCTTCTGCACCTCGCCCGCGATGCGGAACTTGTAGCTGCGCCACGCCTTCACCGCGATCGTCACCTCGGTTCCCGTCGAGAGCTTGATGAACTCGCCGAGCCGCTTCTTGATCTGTTGCTGCAGCGAGCTCGGGGTCTCGCCGCCCGCGCGCAGGTCGCCGATGAGCGGCATCGTGATCGTGCCGTCGGGGCGAATCGTCTGCTCCGTGTTGAGCTCTTTCTGCTCCCACACGTTGATCGAGACGACGTCGGCCACGCCAAGCGTCAGCTCCTTGCTGCGCGGATCGGGCTCGCGATCGTAGGGGAAGTCGTAGCTAGGCCTCGGGCAGCCGGTTGCCAGCGCGACGAGGAGCAACAAGTACGCGGCACGCATCACGAGCGGAGTGTCGCGCGCGTCCGGCGCTAGTTCCAGCTAGTTGCCACTACAATCGATGCCGACTTGATCGTTGTCGTTACCGGCGCCGTTGACGCCGCCGCCCTGGCACGCGTACGGGTTCGTCGCCGGCTTGTAGTGAATGAGCTCTTCGACGACGCGCGGCGAGTCCGGGTACTTCGTGCAGCGCGCGACGAGGAAGACCTTGTCGTCCGTGTCGTCGCTGCCGACCGGGATGGTCTCGTCGTCGTTGTCCTTGACCGAGACGACGAAGTCGTCGACGCCGTCGGCCTCGAGGTCGTGGCTGAACTGCGAGTTGTCGAGCCACGTCGGCTGGATCACGGTGTTGCAGTTGCCGTCGTCCGTGCAGTTGGCGAGGAGCGCGGCGTCCCAGTTGCCGTAGTTCGCGGAGATGAACGGGCGCGCGGCCGACAGCCCCGCCTCCGCGCAATAGAGCGCGGCGAGGCCGTTGCGCGTGAGCTCGGTCGACCGGCTCGACGAGACCTGCATCGATGCCAGCACGGCAGCGCCGCCGAGCAGCGCCGCGATGATGATCATCGTCACCAACATCGCGCTCCCGCGTTCCTTGCGCCGGCTCATGGCGAATCTCCGAGGTTGCGGATTTCGATCGACGTCGACAGGACGCGGCGGCGGAACGTGTCGGCGGTCGCGGAAGGAACGTGGTCTTCGACGGTCGGTTTCGTGAACGTCGCCGTCATGCCCAGATCCGTCGCCGCGCGTGCGACGAGCGTGATGCGAATGGCGTGGAGCGTCTTGCCGTTGGTGAACGGCGACGGCGTCCCCGCGACACCGGAGTACGCCCACTCGTCAGTCGCGATCGTCTTGTCGCCATTCTCGTCGATGCCGACCGCGACCTGAAAATCCTCGATGTAGTCCGCGAGCGGCTCCGGTGCCATAGAACCGTCGGAGTCGGGATCCACGTAGAGCGCCGTCGGGATCCCGTCGGCGACGTTGGCGGCCAGATAGAACTTCGCGCGCATCGCGCGCAGCACCAGGCTGCCCGACGGATACGGTGTGACGGAGGGGTTGGTGACCGTGCAGGTGTACGCCTCGAGATCGATGTGGGTCGCGGAGGTGATCGCGGCGATCCGCACGAGGCGGCCGTCCACGCCGTCGGTGATGAGGATGTTGTCACCGACCGCGAGGCTCGAGGTGTCGGTCACGTCGATCGACGTGCTCGCGTTGTTCCAGGTGCTCGTCATCGTCGTGACGACCGGGCCCGAGGCCACCACGACGTCCAGGATGTCGGAGCTGTTCAGACCGCCGCCGTTCGTGACGCGGACGCTGCCTTGCGGACAAGCACCCACCGGGCCCATCGTGTCCTCGATCGAGGTCGTCGCCGACACGTCGACGATGAGGTTCGCACCGACCTGCGACTTCACGACCCCGGTCGGGACGGCCGGGCTCGCCATGCGCAGCCCGTCCGCGATGTAGTCGAGCGCGCCGCGCGCCGAGGTCTCGGTCTCGATCACCTTGCGCTGCTCGCGGAAGCCCTGCGCCATCGACACCGCGACCGCGAGCACGCCGGCGATCGCGAACGAGAACAGCACGAGCGAGACCATGAGCTCGACGAGCGTGAAGCCGGCTTGCGAGCGTCGACGTTGCCGCATCACAGCCTCCTGAACGAGCGCAGCGTCGTCGTGCGCGTGGTGCCGTCATCATCCCAATCGACCTCGACGCGCAGCTCGTACTGCGTCGCCGTCGTCGTCACGAACCAGCGCCGACGATACGGTCCACCGACGACGAGCGCGCCGGTCGCGTCGAGCTCCTCGTCGGTGCCGGAGGGTGCCGGCACGGCCGTCGCACGCAAGACCTCGAGCTTGTCGCCGGCGAGCACGACCGCCTCGGTGCTCCGGCGCGAATACGCCGAGCTCCGCGTCTGTACGCGATAGAGTCCGACGACGCCGATCACCGCGATCGCGGTGAGCAGCACCGCCACCATGACCTCGATCATGGTGAAGCCAGCCTGTCGGCGTTTGCGTCGGGTGGTCATTCCGTCCTGAGCCATAGTTTACGCAAGGTCTTGGTGACTTCGCGCGCGGCGGTGGTCTTGACGCCCGTCTGGCTCGCGGCGTCCTTGGCGGTGCCGGTGCCGCTGTCGAGGAGGCGCTGGCGCTTGCTGCCCGACGAGCTGAAGATCGCGAGCGCGTCGTTGATGAGCGCGCTCGCGCCGGTGCGGGTCTGGCCGATGTTCGTGATCGCGACGTTGGTTCCGAAGTTGAAGCCGGTCACGAAACCCGTATCGACGCCGCTCGATCCGAACGTCGCCGCATTGACGTTGCTCGTGTCGGTCGTCACGAACACCTCGGTGCCGATGATGCGCGGCTGCGAGAAGCCGTTGCCCAGGTTGACGAGCGGGATGTTGATCGGCACCGAGCCGACCGGAGACAGCTGGGTGAGCGGCAGCCCGGCGGTCTGGTCGAGGTCGACGCCGATCACGTACTGCGTGGTCGTGTTCGAGCCCCACAGCGTGTTCGTCGAGTAGTCGGCGTAGCCGCCCGTCGCGAACACCGCGTACAGCGTCGTGCCCTCGGCGTAGATCGCGGGCCGAGCGATCGGGTGGTAGTCGGTCGTGAACTGGAACAGCGGCACGTCGTTGGCGCCGCTCAGCACCTGGCTCGTGCCGTCGGCCGGATCGACGAGCCACAGGTTGCCGTAGAGATCGCCGGCGACGATGTCGGTCATGAAGCCGTTCGAACCGGCGAGCGTCTTGTCGATGCCGACGGCGCCGCCGGGGATGCCGGTCGCCGGGACGTTGATCGTCGCGGCGACGCGCGGTGCGATGAAGTTGTCGAGCTTGTTGACGCGCTGCCAGACGCGGGCACCGGTCTCGATGTCGATCGCCGTGAGGACGTTCGCCGCAGGCCCCGTGCCACCGTTGTTTGTCTGCGCGACGACGATGTTCTTCGTGACGCCCGCGATCGTCGCTTGGCCGGCCGCGAGGTACAGGCCCTCACCGAGCGCGTAGGTGCCGCGTGCCGTCGCCGAGGCGGCGAGCGGCGTCACGCCCTGCACCGCCGTATAGGTCTGACGTCCGCAGCTGACCGCCGACGAACACGCGGCGAGCGTCGGGGCGAACACGGTACCGGTGCCCGACGAGTCCCACGTCGCATGCTCCCAGAGCACGTTCGGGCGCGTCGGATCCGAGACGTCGAGCGCGTAGATCGCGGGCACCTCGTCCTCGGTGTCGGGGCGGTTACCCGCTTCGAACAACAGGACCGTGTAGATCGAGGTGCCGGTGCCGTAGAAGTTCGCGCGCACGTCGAGCACGCGCGGCGACGAGTCGATGCGCGCGGTGTTGTAGCGGAGGTTGGGCAGGTTGACGCGCGGGATATACGACCAGAGCTCCATGCCCGGCGTGCACGGGCTGACGTCGTTCATGCAGATCGCGTGGAGCATGCCGTCCGTCGAGCCGACGTAGCCGATCGTCGGGCGCGAGCCATAGGACGGGCTCGGTCCGATGACGGCGACGGTCGACCGATCGATGCCGCCGAGCTGCGCGACGCGCGTGCCGCTGTTGTTCGGATCCCAGCCCTTCATGATGCGCTGGATGAAGTCTTGCTTGTTCGCGGCGGAGTACGTGATGGTGCCGGCGTTCGGAAGCATCGCGGTGCCGACCGTGGCGTTCGAGTCGGACACGGTCACGCGGCGCTCGGTCGCGTTCGTCGCGAGGTAGCCAGGCTGCGTCGTCGTCCACACGTTGCGGCACGAGCCGGTGGCCGGGAAGGCACACCCGGTGAAGCTCACGGTCGGGATCGTCGACGAGTCACCGGCGTCGAAGACGATGTCCGAGCCCGAGTTGTCGTTCAGCGCCTCGGCCGCGGTCGTGACCGAGGCCGTCTTGGTGGCGCGGAGGTGGCCCTTCGTCGCGGGGAACGTGAAGCCCGCGATGTCGTCGGGCACGAACACCGACGCCGCGTTGCGCGGCACGGTGCGCTGCACGCCGTCCGAGCCGACGTCGTAGCGGTACTCGTACGTACCTTGGATGATCGCGCGCTGGGACGACGCCGCCGGGCCGACCGAGCCGATGATCGGATCCGCACGCGTGACCTCGATGTTCGTGTACGTCTGATCGATGATGAACGGCGGCATCGCGATCAGCGACGACAGCACCATCCGCAACTGCGCCTGCTGACCACCCGGCGTCAGGTTGTTACCCGGGCTGTAGAAGATGACGCCGTTCAGGCTATTGTTGAGGTACCGGCCGTACGAGAACATGTCCTGGATGTCGGCGGTGGCCGCGACCGAGGCGTCGTCGCACGTCGTCGACGACGCCGCACCGACGACGTGCACGTCCTTGTGGTTGCTACAGTCGGTGTTGCTGTTGCTCTCGTACGTCATCAGCCGACGCAACGAGACCGGCGCGGTGTTGTACGTCGCGCTATAACGGTTCGTCGCGCCGCTGACGCGGTCCCAATACGTCACGGTACCTGACGAGAAGTTCAGGTCGAGGTCGCCGTACTGCGAGAACAGGTTCGACGGATAGCGAACGATGAGCGGGTTCGCCGAGGTCTCGTTGATCGCGCCGTTGTTGACGCCGAGGCCGGTGCCCGTCAAGCCGAGCGTGCCGAGATCGGTGAGGCAGCCTTCTGCGAAGCCGCTGATCGCGCCGTCGAAGTAGATCGTGTTGCCGGCGGTGTACGTCCCGACGCCGGCCGTCATGAACGCGCGGATCTTCTGGTTCGTGAGCACGCAGTTGCTCGGGCTGCCCTTTTCGAGCCACAGCCACGTGAAGCCGCCGGTGATGAGGGCGTTGCTCTGGACGTCGGTCTCGTTCATCGAGCAGCCGACGGACTTGGCAGGCAACACGCCGGCCGCACACCCGGTCGCGAGGTCGTTGATCGCCGCGGCCGAGAGGAAGTTCGGCAGCAGCGTACCGGACGAGACCACGGCGACTTTCGGCGGCTCGTAGTCGACGCGCATCGCGACGGGGAGCTGCTTCTGGAACTCGACGTACTTGCCACCCGACAGCGGCTTCGTGAAGTCCTGCCAGACGAACACGGCGCTCGGATCGACCTCGTAGTACCAGACGTCGCGGAAGTCGTAGCAGTCGCGGCCCGTCGTACCGCAGCTCACGCGGCCGAGCTGCGTCTTGTGGAAGTTGTCGAACGCGGCGCGATCGTCCGGCGCGATCAAGAACGCGCCGCCGCGGACCGGGAACTCGTTCTTGCTGTAGTTCGTGCTGGCGACGAGGGCCGCCGTCGCCGTGCCGGGGTTGTTGAGCGTCATCAGCTTGATCGGCGTGGTGCCCGCCAGGTTCGTGAGCGCGGTGGTCGGCGTCGGCGTGCTGCCGGTCGCCGATAGCACCCAGAAGTCGACGTCCTTCGTGCGCGCATCCGGCGTCGTCGCGGGGGTCGTATTGTTGTTGTTGACGATGTTCGTCGGCGCGGACTTCGTCGGGTTGACGATCCAGTACACCGGGATGTTGTTCTGCATCAGCCGGTAGACGAGGCCGTAGGCGCGGTTCATCGCGTTCGTGCTGGTGCCCGGGTTGTCGGCGCACCAGGACGGTGCGTTGGCGCTCGTGGTCGGGGCGTTCGCGCCACCGTTGGCGATCTGCTGGTGGCAGCGATCCATCGGGATGAGGATCGCCTTCTGCGACGTCGAGCCGACGAAGTCGCGCGTACAGCAGTTCGTGCGCAGCGTCGTGCATGCGGGCAACGTCGTGCCGCACTGCGCGGCGTCGCTGACCTGCGCGTCCGCGCTGCGGGGTGCGATCGCGAGGACGAGCGCAGCGGCGATGAGGAGACGACTACCAAGATTTCCGGACATAGGAGCTCCCGGTGATGGCGTACACGAGCACGCGGTGTGCTCGTCCTTCGCCTGGATCGATCACGTAGATGGTCGAAGCATCGCTCGGACCAACGCCACTCACGGCATCGGCGGTGCCGTTCGGCAGGAAGTCGATATCGAACTCGGTGGTGGTCTGGGCCGGTGGCGTCCCGCCGGAGGGCGCGGTGTACAGGCCCGCCGCCTTCGCACCGGTCTCGGCGTGCCACAGGTTCACGCTCTTCGGGACGATCGTCCGCTCGATGAACGCCGCCGTGTTGATGTTCGTGCGCTTCATGCCGGTCGTCGTCGCTTGGTAGATGTAGATCTCGACGGGATCCATCTCGAAGTGGATCTCGACGCGGTGGATCCGCCGGGTCTGCAGCGCGCGATTGCGCGCGTACTGCAGCGTCTGCGAGAGCTGCTCGGAGAACGTCGTCGCGTTGACGCCGTACGTGCGGCCGGAGAGGCCGATCAGCAACGCGCCGAGGATCGCGATGA
>Ga0316603_10001657_pt1 | contig 11966 bp, 12 predicted proteins | sample OWC_soil_day10_n_FD_207649 | JGI IMG/M metagenome (GOLD analysis project Ga0316603, IMG submission 207649) | Wetland soil microbial communities from Old Woman Creek delta, Ohio, United States - OWC_soil_day10_noCT | ecosystem: Environmental > Terrestrial > Soil > Wetlands | place: USA: Ohio...
CGCACGGAAGCCGAGACCGTGCCGAAGATCCGCTCGGCATTCGATCGCTATGCCCAGATCGACGACATCAAGTCGATCACCGGCAAGGACCTCGACATCACCAAGGAGGCCGAGACGGTGGTGATCTCCTACGCGTACTCCTATCCCATCCCGATCACCGACAACGTGCGGCTGGTGATCGACTTCTCGGGGTCGACCAGTTCGCGGCCTCGCGCCGGCCAGTAGCGGGGTCAGGGCAGCGTCGCGTGATCGAAATCAGCGCACTCGAGCAGCGGCTCGGCTATCAGTTCGCCAACCGCGAACTGCTGGCGCAGGCGGTGACGCATCGCAGCCACGGCGCAGTCCACAACGAGCGGCTCGAGTTTCTCGGCGACGCCGTCCTGAACTGCACGATCGCGCAGCTGCTGTTCCACAAGTTCGGCCGGCTGAACGAGGGCGACCTGTCACGCCTCCGCGCGAACCTGGTCAAGCAGCAGTCGCTCGCCGAGATCGCCGAGCGCCTCGAACTCAGCCAGTTCCTGCGCCTGGGCGAAGGCGAGCGCAAGAGCGGTGGCTTCCGTCGTCCGTCGATCCTGGCCGATACGCTGGAAGCGGCGGTGGGTGCGGTGTTCGTCGATCGAGGTTTCGAGGCAGCGCGGGAGGTCATCACGCGCCTGTTCGAGCCGGTGTTGAAGTCGGTCGATCCGAAGACGCTCGGCAAGGACAGCAAGACGCTGCTGCAGGAGTTCCTGCAGGGCAAGCGGCTGCCGCTGCCGCAGTACAGCGTCGTCGAGACGCGGGGGGCGGCGCACAACCAGGAGTTCGAGGTCGAGTGCACCGTGGCCAAGCTCGACATCAGCGTTCGCGGCAGCGGCCGCAGTCGCCGGGCGGCGGAGCAGTCCGCGGCAAAGCTCGCGCTGGAGGCGGCTCAGGCGGTGCGGCGCGCGCGGCGGCGAGCGGCAAGCGATCCTGCAGCGGCCGGCGCGGCAGCGCCGGCTCCGGCTCCGGCGGTCACGGTGGCGCCGGCCACCGCTGCCGCGCCCGTCGATGCCGCGCCGGCGATCGGCTCCGATGAGGGTGCCGTCGCCGCTGCCGCCGGCGACACGCCGCCATCGCCGACGCACTGACGATGCCGCTCGGGAACGATGCCGGCGCGGCCCGTCCGCGAACGGGGTTCGTGGCGATCGTCGGTCGGCCGAACGTGGGCAAGTCCACCTTGCTCAACGCCCTGGTGGGCGAACACGTGTCGATCACTTCGCGCAAGGCGCAGACGACGCGGGTTCGCGTCCTCGGGGTGCTCACGCGCGGGGCACCGCCAGCGGTGAGGCAGTTCATCTTTGTCGACACGCCAGGGTTCCAGCAGCGGCATCGTTCGGTGCTCAACCGGAAGATGAACGAAGCCGTTTCGGCCGCCCTGGCCGAGGCCGACGTGATCGTGCTGCTCATCGAGGCGAGCGGATTCACGGCCGCCGACCGGGCCCTGATCGACCTGCTGCCCCGGTCACGCGACAACGTCGTCCTGGTGCTGAACAAGACCGATCTGCTCGCCGATCGCGACCAGCTCCTGCCACGGATGGCAGCGGCGGCGGCGCAGTTCCCGTTCGCGGCCGTGGTGCCGGTCAGCGCCGAGAGGCGGCGGCAGTTGGACGATCTGCTCGGCGAGATCGAGCGCCGGCTGCCGGAAGGCGAACCCCTGTTCGAGGCGGAGCAGTTCACCGACCGGCCGGTGCGATTCCTCGCGGCCGAAGCGGTCCGGGAGAAGGCCTTCCGCCTGCTCGGCGACGAGCTGCCCTACGGCATCGCCGTGACGATCGACCGATGGCAGGAGGACGGGCACCGGGCGGAGATCGTCGCCACGCTGCTCGTCGCACGCGATGCGCACAAGGGGATCGTCATCGGTTCCGGGGGGGCCAAGCTGCGCGAGATCGGGCGGCTGGCGCGGCTCGACATCGAGCGGCTGCTCGGCAAGCCGGTGCACCTGCAGACCCACGTTCGCGTGCGCCGCGGATGGAGCGACGACGAGAGGGCACTGAAGAGCCTGGGCTATGACTGAGGCGCGGCGCGGCGCCGGCGCCGTCCGGCGGCGCGGCAGTGACGCGCGGGTGGAGCATCAGCCCGCGTTCGTGCTGCACACGTATCCGTGGCGCGAGACAAGCCTGATCGTCGAGGCGCTGACGCGCGACTTCGGGCGTGTCGCGCTCGTGGCCCGCGGCGCGAAGCGGCGCACGTCGCAGTTGCGCGGCCTGCTGGCGCCGTTCTCGGCGCTGACGCTGGCGTGGAGCGGCCGTGGCGAGGTGAAGACGCTGATTCGCGCCGAGTGGACCGGCGGCCTCGTGCCCCTGCGCGGCGATGCGCTGCTGGCCGGCTTCTACATGAACGAGCTGGTGGTTCGCCTGCTGGCGCGGGCCGACGCCCATCCCCAGCTGTTCGGCGCCTACACGCGGGCCCTGCGCGCGCTGGCCGGAGAGCGACCGCCGCTGGAGGCCACGCTGCGCCGCTTCGAGTTCGAACTGCTGCGCGAGATCGGTTACCTGCCGGCGCTGGACGTCGGCGCCGATGGCCAGGCCCTGGAGGCGGCGCGCCGCTACCGGGTCGATCCGCAGCAGGGCCTGCGGGCGATCGAGCGCAACGACGCGTCGATCAGCGTGTCCGGCGCTACCGCGCTGGCCATGGCGGCGGGCGAATTCACGGCACCGGATGTCGCCGTCGAGGCGAGGGCGATGCTGCGTCTGATCATTCGCTACCATCTCGACGGCCGCCCGCTGAACACGCGGCGCATCCTGCAGGACCTGAAGGAACTGTGAGACCGTGACCGCGCTCAGCGTCAACCTGAACAAGATCGCCCTGGTCCGCAATACGCGCCAGCTGGGCATCCCGAGCGTGACGAAGTTCGCCGCCCTGGCGCTGGAAGCGGGGGCCGACGGCATCACCGTGCACCCGCGCCCCGATGGCCGCCACGTCCGCGGCGAGGACGTCCGCGAGCTGGCCGGGCTGCTGGCACGCTGGCCAGCCGCCGAGTTCAACATCGAAGGCAACCCGTTCCACCAGTTGATGGACTACGTGCGCGAAGTCCGGCCGCATCAGTGCACCTTCGTGCCCGACGAGACCGGAGCCTTCACGTCGGACCATGGCTGGGATCTGGCGCGAGACTCGGATCGCCTGCGGCCGGTCATCGAGGAGGCGAGGTCGCTGGGCGTGCGGGTGAGTCTTTTCATGGACCCTGAACCGCAGGCGATGCCGCTGGCCCGCGCGGTCGGCGCCGATCGTGTCGAGCTGTACACGGAGCCTTACGCGCACGCTTTCGGTCGTGCCGACCAGCCGCTGCAGCTGGCGCGCTACCGCGCCGCCGCCGAGGCGGCGCAGGCGGTGGGACTCGGCGTGAATGCCGGTCACGACCTGAACTGCGACAACCTGCCGCCGTTCCTGGCGGCCGTTCCCGGCGTGCTGGAGGTCTCGATCGGGCACGCGCTGACCGCCGATGCGCTGGAGTTCGGCATGGTGGCCACGGTGCGCCGATACCTGGCCGCGATCCGCAGCGGCGGGGCGTCGTGGCGGGAGACGGCGTGATCTACGGCATCGGCACCGACCTCATCGAAATCCCTCGGATCGAGGCGGCGCTGCAACGTTTCGGCCAACGCTTCGCCGAGCGCATCCTCGGGCCCGACGAGCTCGGCCGGTACGCCACGAGGAGCCGGCGTTCGCCGCGGCGCGGCGTCGCCTTTCTCGCCACCCGCTTCGCGGCCAAGGAAGCCGTGTCGAAGGCGATCGGTCTTGGCCTGCGCTCGCCGATGGCCTGGCGCGCCGTGCAGATCGTCAATGCGCCTTCGGGCCAGCCGCTCGTGATCGCCCACGGCGCGCTGGCGGAGTTCCTAAGCCAGCGGCGCCTTCGCCTGTCGGTGTCGATCACCGACGAGCGCGAAATGGCAATGGCGTTCGCCATTGCCGAGGTCGAGGACGAAGGCGAGCGGATGACGACCTGAATGTCCGGGCCGGTCGTTGTCGACGTCCAGGGATTGACGCTCACCGATGCCGAGCGGGAGCGCCTGCGCCATCCGCTCGTGGGCATGGTGATCCTGTTCGCACGCAACTTCGCGTCCGCCTCCCAGCTGGCGGCGCTGACCGCTGAGATCCGCGACCTGCGCTCGCCGCCACTGCTGATCGCCGTCGATCATGAAGGCGGCCGCGTTCAGCGCTTCCGCGAGCCGCCGTTTACGCGCCTGCCGGCCATGGCGCGGCTGGGCGCGCTGTGGGATGCCGACGTGCTCGGCGCCAGCCGCGCGGCGCTGTCGTTTGGCTACCTGATGGCGGCGGAACTACGCGCGCACGGTATCGACCTCACCTTTGCGCCGGTGCTCGACGTCGAATGGAGACGCAGCGGCGTCATCGGTGATCGCGCCCTGCACCACGATCCACGGGTGGTCGCGCTGCTGGCCGCACAGTTGATGCACGGCATGGCGCTCGCGGGCATGGCCAACTGCGGCAAGCACTTCCCTGGGCACGGCTGGGCCACCGCGGACTCGCACACCGACGTGCCGTTCGATGAGCGGCCGCGCACGGCGATTCTGGGTGCGGATGCGGCGCCGTATCGCTGGCTCGGCATGGCGCTGGCAGGCGTGATGCCCGCGCACGTGATCTATCCGCAGGTCGACGACCGGCCGGCCGGTTTCTCGAGGCGCTGGATCCGCGGCGTGCTGCGGCGGCAGTTCGGATTCGCCGGCGCGGTGTTCAGCGACGACCTGTCGATGGCCGGCGCAAGGGTGGCCGGCGACATCGTCGCCCGCGGGCAGGCCGCGCTCGACGCCGGCTGCGACTTCATCCTGGCCTGCAACGATTCCGCCGGTGCCGATAAGCTGCTCGCCGGAGTTCGCTGGCGGCGCAGTGCGACCTTCGAGCGTCGCCTGGCGCGCGTTCGGCCGCGGTTTGCTGCGCCATCGATGCCGCAACTGCAGGAAGATCCGCGGTACCGAGCCGCACGCCGAGAGGTCGCGGCGCTCGTCACGGGCTCAAAGGCGGCGTAGGCGCCGCGAAGATCAACCGAGCACGCCCCGGTCGCGCAGCGCCGCGATCGCCGCCTCGTCCAGTCCCAGTTCGCGCAGCACGGCGTCGGTGTCCTCGCCGAGGCGTGGCGCCGGCGACCGCAGCGTGCCCGGCGTGGCCGTCAGCTTCGGCACCACGCCGGGAACGTCGAGCGCCCAGCCGTCGCGAGTGAGCTGGCGGACGATCATCGCCCTGGCGTGGTAGTGCGGGTCTTCGTGAATGTCCCGGGCGGTGTAGACCTTGCCGGCGGGCACGCGTGCCGTGGCCATCGCGGCCAGAACGTCGGCGACGGTGCGAGTCGACGTCCAGCCGTCGATGGCATCGTCGATCTCGGACACGCGCGCGACGCGCCCGATGTTGTCGGCGAGATCCGGGGCATCGGCGAGATCATGGCGGCCGATGGCCTGCATCAGCCGCCGGAAGATGCTGTCGCCGTTGCCGGCGATCAGGACGACGCCGTCGGCGCAGCGGTAGGCGCTGGTCGGCGCGATGCCCGGCATGCTGCTGCCCGTCGGCTCGCGCACGACCCCGAACGCGCTGTATTCGGGAATCAGGCTCTCCATCACGTTGAACACCGCCTCGTGCAGCGCCACGTCGATGACCTGCCCCGCTCCGCCGTTCACCCTGCGGTGGTACAGCGCCAGCATCACGCCGATCACGCCGTGCAGCGCTGCCAGCGTGTCGCCGATGGAGACGCCGACGCGCACGGGCACGCGGCCGGGTTCGCCGGTGAGGTGGCGCAGGCCGCCCATCGCCTCGCCAATCACGCCGAATCCAGGCTGGTCGCGGTATGGCCCGGTCTGTCCATAGCCGGAGATGCGCAGCATCACCAGCCCAGGGTTGATGCGGCTGAGCTGCTCCCAGCCGAGCCCCCAGCCCTCGAGGGTGCCGGGGCGGAAGTTCTCGATCAACACGTCGGCGCCGGACACCAGCCGACGGGCGATGTCCTGTCCTTCGGGTGTGCGCAGGTCAAGGGCGATGGAGCGCTTGTTGCGCGACTGCACCTGCCACCAAACCGATGTGCCGTCCTTGAGCAGCCGCCACCTGCGCAACGGATCGCCCGTGCCGGGCGGTTCGATCTTGATCACCTCCGCGCCGAATTCGCCGAGCATCTTGCCCGCGAACGGGCCGGCGATCAGCTGGCCCATCTCGATCACGCGGACGCCGGCGAGCGCCGCGGGCGGAACCGTTGCGGCCTGCGGCGCGGTCATGGCAAGGCGTCAGGCACGCTCGATGTAGGCGCCGTCGTCCGTGCTGACGCGGATCTTCTCGCCGGTGTTGACGAACGGCGGCACCTGCACCGTGATGCCGGTCTCCAGCCGGGCCGGCTTGAAGGAGGTCGTGGCCGTGGCGTTCTTGATGCCGGGCTCGGTCTCGACCACTTCGAGCACGACGCTGGTCGGCAGCTGGATGCCGATCGGGCGCTCGTTGTGGAAGTTGATCTCGACTTCCATGTTCGGCAGCAGGTAGTCGCTCTGGCCTTCGAGGAAGTCGGCGCCCAGCGACAGCTGTTCGTACGTCTCGTTGTCCATGAAGACGTAGCTGGTGCCGTCCTGGTACGAATAGGTCATCGTGCGGCGGTCGATGAAAGGCCGCTCGACGCGGTCGTCGGTGGACAGGCGCTCGTTGCGCTTCTGCCCGCTCTCGACGTCCTTGATCTCGATCTGCATGTACGCGCCACCGCGGCCGCCCACGTGCACGTGGTGCGACTTGAGCACGCGCCAGATGCGCTTGTCGAGTTCGAGCAGGTTGCCGGCGCGTATTTCGGTGGCGAGGATCTTGGCCATGGTCGTGGTCCTGAGGGGGGAGCAGGCGCCAGACGTAGAATGTCCGCGCTGCATCAAGTACTTGAAAAGCCTGCGATTATAAAGTGGGCGCCCGCAGGACCCGACGTGTCGCCGCCGCACCGCCAAAGCACCGCCGCGCCCGCCGGCTTCGACCCGCACGCGGTCGTCGAGACGCTGCCCCGCCTGCCGGGCGTCTACCGCATGCTCGACGCGTCGGGGCAGGCACTCTACGTCGGCAAGGCGCGAGATCTCAGGAAACGTGTCGGCTCGTACTTCAACAAGGACGTCGGGCCGCGCATCGCCCACATGCTCGAGCGCGTCGTATCGATCGACACCACGGTCACGCGCTCCGAAGCGGAGGCGCTGCTGCTCGAGAACAATCTCATCAAGCAGCTGGCGCCCCGCTACAACATCCTGTTTCGCGACGACAAGTCCTATCCCTACCTGAAATTCACGGCGCACCCCTTTCCGCGAGTCGCCTACTTCCGTGGCGCGCCGGACCGACGGGCGCAGTACTTCGGCCCGTACCCGAATGCCTGGGCGGTCAAGGACAGCATCCGAGTGCTGCAGAAGGTGTTCCGGCTGCGGACCTGCGAGGACACGGTCTTCGCCAACCGCTCCCGGCCGTGCCTGCTGCACCAGATCGGCCGCTGCAGCGCGCCCTGCGTCAACCTGATCGACGCCGCCGCTTATGCGTCCGACGTCGATCGCGCCGTGCGCTTCCTGCGCGGGCAGACCGAGGAAGTGCTGGCCGAACTGGAAGGCCGGATGAATCGGCTGGCCGAGGAGCTTCGCTTCGAGGAAGCCGCGGCGGCGCGCGACCAGCTGGGCAGCCTGTCGCGCGTCCTGCACCAGCAGGCGGTCGATACGACCGGCGGCGACACCGACGCCGACATCATTGCGGTGCTGATCGATCAGGGCCAGGTCTGCGTCAATCTCGCGATGGTGCGGGGCGGGCGCCACCTCGGCGACCGGCCGTACTTTCCCGCGCGGCACGCCGGGGCGGCAGATGCCGCGGAGGTGCTGGAGGCGTTCGTCTCGCAGCACTATGCCGATCGGTCGGCGCCACCGTTGCTGATCGTCGATGCCGACCTCGACGCCGAGGAACTCGCGCCGATGATCCGCGCCGCCGGAGAGCGACTGCAGGTGCTGCGCCAGCCGCAGGGCCAGCGGCGCCACTGGCTGGAGATGGCAGAGGCCAACGCCCGGCTGGCGCTGGCGCGACGGCTGGCCGAAGAGGGCTCGCAGCAGGGGCGTACGCAGGCCTTGATCGAGACGCTGTCGCTGGCGCCGCCCGAAGGCGACCCGGGGCGGCTCCACGTCGAGTGCTTCGACGTCAGCCACACGATGGGCGAGGCGACGCAGGCGGCGTGCGTCGTCTATCGGGATCATTCGTTGCAGCCCGCCGAGTACCGCCGTTTCAACATCGACGACGTCGCACCGGGCGACGACTACGCGGCGATGCGGCAGGTATTGACGCGCCGCTACCAGCGTCTGGCACGCGGCGAAGGCGTGCCGCCTTCGCTGGTGCTCATCGATGGCGGCGCGGGGCAGGTCGAGGTGGCGCGCCAGGCCTTCGACGAACTGGGACTCGACGCCGGCATCGTGGTCGGCGTGGCCAAGGGCCCGGAGCGCAAGGTGGGGCGGGAGGAACTGGTATTTGCCGATGGGCGGCCCCCGCTCCAGCTGGGTCGCGATTCGCAGGCACTGCTGCTGATCGCGCAGATTCGCGACGAGGCGCATCGCTTCGCCATCACGGGCATGCGCGCGCGACGGGCAAAGGCCCGCAACGCGTCCCAGCTCGAGGACATGGAGGGCATCGGGCCGAAACGCCGGCAGAGGCTGCTCGCCCGCTTTGGCGGTCTGCGCGGACTGATGGCGGCGTCCGCCGACGACATCGCCCAGGTGGACGGCGTTTCCCGTAAGCTCGCCGAGCGAATCTACGCACAGCTGCACGGGCAGCCCGGCTAGGATGCGGAGCCCTGCCGACGCCTGCAACTACGAACGCCTGCCGCTCCCGAGGCGCCGCAACGCCATGCCTCTGAACCTGCCGATGCTGCTGACCTGGGCGCGGATCGCGATGATCCCGATGGTCATCGGCGTCTTCTATCTGCCGGACGCCTGGCTCGGGCCCCACGGCAAGAACGTCACCGCCTGTGTGCTGTTCACGCTGGCGGCGATCACCGACGGCTTCGACGGCTACCTGGCGCGCAAGTACCAGATGGCGACGCCGCTTGGCGCGTTTCTCGATCCGGTCGCCGACAAGCTCATGGTGTGCGCCGCGCTGGTGGTGCTGCTCGCGCTCGGCCGCATCGACGAATTCGTTGCCCTGGTGATCGTCGGCCGCGAGATCACCGTCTCGGCCCTGCGGGAGTGGATGGCCTATGTCGGCGCCTCGGCGAGCGTCGCGGTCAACTGGCTCGGGAAGGCCAAGACCGTCATGCAGATGGTCGCGATCCCGGTGCTGCTCTACCACGACCCGTTGTTCGGCGTGATTCCGGTGGCGGCGATCGGAACGGTGCTGATCTACGTCGCGGCGGCCCTCACGGTCTACTCGATGTTCTACTACCTGCGCCTGGCCTGGCCGCATCTGAGCAGCGGCGGCGGCCGTTGAGCCGCCGGGTGCGTTTGCCGACGCGTCTGTTTTTGACAGCGATTCGGCGGCCGATATAATCCGCGCTTTCGCGGGAATAGCTCAGTTGGTAGAGCGCAACCTTGCCAAGGTTGAGGTCGCGAGTTCGAGACTCGTTTCCCGCTCCAGGTTTCGTCAAAGGGGAAGCCAGCCGGCTTCCCCTTTTTGCGAGGCCACGACCCCGGGCGCCGCTAGAATCGGTTGCACCCAGGGCGGGATGGCAGAGTGGCCATGCAGCGGACTGCAAATCCGTGTACGCCGGTTCGATTCCGACTCCCGCCTCCAGCATCGTCTCCCCGCGCGCCCGCTGATCGGCGCGCGGCTGTACGAGACCGTCGCGCGCCGCGGTGGTGAAATCGGTAGACACAGCGGACTTAAAATCCGCCGGACGGTCAAACGTCCGTGCCGGTTCGAGTCCGGCCCGCGGCACCACGAACCAGCGAGCCGGAATTGAAAGTCTTCAATCTCAGTTGCGACCAGCAGCATGCGTTCGAAGGCTGGTTTGCCTCAACCGAAACGTTCGACGCGCAGCTGGCGGCGGGCGAGGTGCAGTGTCCGCTGTGCGGCTCGACGGCCGTGTCCAAGGCGCTGTCGGCGCCGCGGCTGAACCTCGGCGCCGAGCCGCCCGGCGAGCAGCGCCAGGTGGCGGCGATGCCGACGCCGGAGCAGATGCAGGCGCTTTTCCTGAGGATGGCGCGAGAAATCGTCGCCGGCACCGAGGACGTCGGCGAACGCTTCGCCGAGGAAGCGCGGCGGATCCACTACAAGGAAGTGCCGGAACGAGGCATCCGCGGCGTGACCTCGAGGGAAGAGGCCGACGCGCTTCAGGAAGAGGGCATCAACGTCATGCCGATGCCCTTCGGCAACCTGCTCAAGGGGCCGCTGCAGTAACAAGCCGCATCGCGGCGCGCCGGGTCCGCGCGCGGGTGCTCAGCGCTTCTGGTACTGCGTGGCGCCGAAAAGGTTCTGCCGCGCCTTGTCGTCGAGCTGCGAAACCGGCTTGCGCCGATCGGCCAGCACCTGCACGCCGCGCTGCACGGCCGGCCGCCCGGCGATGGCGTCGAACCAGCGCCTGACGTTGGGAAACTCGGCGAGATCGATGCCCTGGTTGGCATGCGGCCGGACCCAGGGAAACATCGCCATGTCGGCGATGCCGTAATCGCCGGCGAAGTACGGCACCTGCGCCAGCCGCTTGTCCATCACGCCGTACAGCCGCCGCGCTTCGTTGCTGTAGCGGTTGATCGCGTAGTCGATCTTTTCCGGCGCGTAGATGCGGAAGTGATGCGCCTGGCCGAGCATCGGACCAAGCCCGCCCATCTGGAACATCAGCCACTGCAGGGCGACGTACTTGCCGCGGGCATCGGCGGGAAGGAACCGGCCGGTCTTGCCGGCCAGGTAGAGCAGGATCGCGCCGGATTCGAACAGCGACATCGGCTCGCCGTCGGGCCCGTCGGGATCGACGATCGCCGGGATCTTGTTGTTCGGACTGATGGCGAGGAATTCCGGCGCGAACTGCTCGCCGGCGCTGATGTCGACTCCATGCACCCGGTACGGCAGGCCGCACTCCTCGAGCATGATGTGGACCTTGTGGCCGTTGGGCGTCGGCCAGCTGTAGACGTCGATCACTTGCGGGCTCCTTCCTTGTTCGGCAGGGGGACGTGGCGCGCGATCTCCTGCTTGGCGATCGCATTGCGATGGACTTCGTCGGGGCCGTCGGCCAGGCGCAGCGTACGTGCCAGGCTATAGGCATAGGCGAGCGGGAAGTCGTCGCACAGGCCGCCGCCACCGTGTGCCTGGATCGCCCAGTCGAGCACGGTGCAGGCGACGTTCGGTGCAACCACCTTGATCATCGCGATCTCGGCCCTGGCCGCCTTGTTGCCGACCGTGTCCATCAGGTAGGCAGCCTTCAGCGTCAGCAGCCGTGCCTGCTCGATCAGGCAGCGTGCCTCGGCGATGCGCTCCTGCCACACCGTCTGGCGGGCGATCGGTCCACCGAAGGCGGTGCGTTCCGCCAGGCGCCGGCACATCAGTTCGAGTGCCCGCTCCGCCAGGCCGATGCAGCGCATGCAGTGGTGGATGCGTCCGGGACCGAGCCGGCCCTGCGCGATCTCGAAGCCACGGCCCTCGCCGAGGAGCAGGTTCGACGCCGGCACGCGTACGTCGTCGAAGGCCACTTCCATGTGACCATGCGGCGCGTCGTCGTAGCCGAACACGTTCAGCGGGCGTATCACGCGGACGCCCGGGGCGTCGGCCGGTACCAGGATCATCGACTGCTGCTGGTGCTTGGGCGCACCGGGATCCGTCTTGCCCATCACGATGTAGATGCGGCAGCGAGGATCGCCGGCGCCCGAGGTCCACCACTTGCGGCCTTGGATCACGTACTCGCCGCTGTCGCGGACGATCCATGTCTGGATGTTGGTGGCGTCCGACGAGGCAACGTCGGGTTCGGTCATCGCGAAGCCCGAGCGGATCTCGCCGGCGAGCAGCGGTTCCAGCCACTGCTGCTTCTGTTCCGCCGTTCCGTAGCGCTC
>Ga0316603_10001658_pt1 | contig 11964 bp, 11 predicted proteins | sample OWC_soil_day10_n_FD_207649 | JGI IMG/M metagenome (GOLD analysis project Ga0316603, IMG submission 207649) | Wetland soil microbial communities from Old Woman Creek delta, Ohio, United States - OWC_soil_day10_noCT | ecosystem: Environmental > Terrestrial > Soil > Wetlands | place: USA: Ohio...
TGCCGCCAGGACCGACTTCCCAACGTCCGAGGCGGTACCGACAAACATCACGGCGCGCGAAGGCACACCTTGGCAAAGGGCAAAGGGCAAAGGGCCACGGTGTTTTTCAGATTCTCCCTTTGCCCTCTGCCCTTTGCCCTTTGCCTGAACTTCGTACCCTCTCGGTGTCACCATCCGTCCGTGGCCGTCAACAAAAGTGGCTGAATTGCCGATGATGACGAGGGAGAACATGTCGATCCGTTCGACGGGCATATCGACAAGAGTGGTTATGATCTTTTCCTCTCCGTCCCGACAGGCGTTGCGCACGATGCCCACGGGGGTGAGCGGCGAGCGTGAGGCAAGCAGGATAGCACGTGCCCGTTCGATGTGCAGGGCTCGACCCTTGCTGCGGGGGTTGTACAGGGCGATTACGAAGTCCGCCGTTGCCGCTGCAGCAAGTCTTTTTTCGATGGCCACCCACGGCGTCAGCAGGTCTGACAGGGAGATGACCGCGAAATCGTGCATGAGCGGCGCTCCGAGCAGAGCTGCCGCAGCCTGCACAGCTGAGATGCCGGGAACTACGATTATGTCGATATCACGGGCGGGGTTCGAACCGGCCAACTCCAGCACCAAACCGGCCATGCCATAGATTCCCGCATCACCTCCGGATACGAGCGCCACGGCCCTGCCCTCGGCAGCAAGGCGGATTGACTCTTTGCAGCGGTCTACCTCCCGGGTCATCCCGGACGAAAATACTTCCTTTCCCGCGAGAAGAGGCTCGATGAGCTTCAGATAGGTTGTATACCCAACGACCACCTCGGCAGATTCGATGGCTTCACGTGCCTCGTACGTGAGGTGCTTCAGGTGGCCGGGACCGATGCCGACGATGTATAACTTTGCCATCAAAACCTCACTTTATCGTGCCCTGTTTCCGCAACCGCCAGAGTCACATTGCCGCTCTTCACCTTTTTAGCCAGAATCTTTCCCCCTCGTGAGGAGAGGATCGCAGCGGGTTCCGCCACTCCCGCGGCGCCGATGGCATCCATGGCATGCTGAGACGGCGGGGTTGGTGCTTCGACCGTGTTCAGTTGATCGCTTTCGTGGAATTCGACGGGCAGCGAGTATTTTTCGGCAAAAGCAAGCAGTCCCGCTTCGCCGCTTTTTGCTGTTGCGCTGGCAATGCAGCGGACGCTTTTGAGGGAGAGAAACAGCCTTTCCAGGTTGGCACGCACGGCTGCATCTATCTCATCGGCCTTCGTACCACTGTTACATCCTATGCCCAGGACAAGATTTCTGGGCCGCAGTATCAAGAGGTTCGGGGACTGTATCCGGTGTGGGAGCACACGGTTGGTTACGAACAGGAAGCCCCCGGCTCCGCTCCCCAGGGCGCTCGGGAAATCGTCGTAAAAGCTCAGTTTGCCTCGACCTGCGAAGTATTGTTCCACTATGCCCGTCGGATCGACTACCGCGATCCCGGCATCCTCGAGCAACAGCATGTTCAGAGTCTTGATTCGGGACAGGTCGTCGATTACCCAGGACTGTTCCTTGGCGAGCATGTCGAAGGAAGGCAGGCTGTGGGAATCGGTCGCTGTGGTGATGACTGCCGTTGCACCGGTCAGGGTTGCGCACTGCGCGGCCAGTTCATTGGCGCCGCCCAGGTGCCCGGAAAGCAGCGAGACGGCGAACCTGCCCGCATCGTCCATGACCACCACCGCCGGGTCCCTGTCTTTGCCCTCCAGGAGGGGAGCGACCATGCGCACTACAATGCCGGTGGCCATGATGCAAATCAACCCTTCCGCCTCGCACCAGAGTTTTTTAACCAAGTGCTTCAACTCTTCCGCAAAAACCGTGGCCGGGCATCCGGCGACACCGGAATATTTTGCCGGCAGGAACAGCCTTGCGTCAGGCAAACCCTTCCGGAGGCGGGCACCAATCCTGGCACCGGTGCCTGTTATGGCGATGATGGCGATCTTCATGGTGCGCTCTGCGCAACAGGCACAAGGCGCGGGGCACAAGGCACAGGGTGTTTTAATTCTCCCATCCTCGAGCCTTCGGCCTTCGGCCTGTCACTACCCGATAATCCCTTTCCGGCAGCCATGACTGAATTCCTTGTCATACAGAAGAGACCTCGCCTTCAGACCTTCCCTGCGTGCCTTCAGCACGTCGCCCGCAATGATAAGAGCCTGTTTCCCTATTCCGGCCTCTTGTACACCTTTAGCGATATCAGCCAGAGTCCCCTCGATGATGCGTTCATCCGGCCAGGAGGCTCGGTGGACCACGGCCGCCGGAGTTTCGGGGGTATATGCGCCCTGCAGCAGTTCACCGACAACCCGGTCGATCATCGCCACGGAGAGGTAGATAACCAGCGTTGCACCTGTTTTGGCAATTTCCTTCAACGACTCGCGTTCCGGAACCGGGGTCCTGCCTTCGAGTCGGGTAAAGATGACCGTCTGGGATACTTCCGGGAGGGTAAGTTCCTGTTTGAGCGCAGCTGCGGCAGCAAAGGCGCTCGTAACCCCCGGCACCACTTCATAGCCTATACCGAGCCGGTCCATCTCAGCCATCTGCTCCTGGATTGCACCGTAGATGGAAGGATCCCCCGTGTGAAGCCGCGCAATGCGTTTCCCGGCAAGCACCGCTTCTGTTATTACCGAGGTGGTCTCCTCAAGGGTCATGGCGGATGAATCATACACTTCGGCATTGGGACCGTATTCCTGGACCAACCGCCGGTCCACCAGGCTGCCGGCGTAGATGATGACGCCCGCTTCTCGGAGAAGCCTGGCCCCCTTTACCGTAATCAGTTCCGGGTCTCCGGGACCAGCGCCTATGAAGTAAACTTCAGACAAAGAAAACCTCCGGGTCAATTCCAGTTATTTCTTCACGATCAAGAGAGAAAGGTAATCCAGCTTTTTCCCGAGCAAAGGTTCCAGATCGAAGACCACTTCCTCCTCGGGTGAGCCTACCCGGCGGATAAAGACCGCCTTTTTTTCCAGGCCCAGTTCCTTAAGCAGGGAGTAGACCGAGTCAAAAACCCGGTTCACCTTCATGAGAACCACGGTGTCGAAGTCAAGCAGGACATGACGCAGTTCCTTTTCCTCAAAGGCGGCGGGAATGATGGCAACCCGCTCGGAAGCCGCAGCAAGCGGCACGCCGGCGGCGATCGAGGCGGCGCTGATGCTGGTGATGCCCGGAATAACCTCCACCGGCACATCGGGATACTTCTCCTTCACAAGCCGGTACAGATAGAGAAAGGTCGAATAGAGAAAAGGATCGCCGATGGTGATGAAGGCAACGTCCTTTCCTTCCCGGACCATCTTCACGGCCTCCCGTGCGGAGCTTTCCCAGAAAGGCTCGAGCTCCTGCCGGTTCGTCTTCATGGGGAACGCCTGTACGATGACCTGTTGCCGGGAACGGTCGATGAAGCCTTCCACGATGGAAAGGGCGTAGCTGGAATCCGCGGGATTGGCCGAAGGTGCACAGATCACAGGCGCCTGGCGCAGTATCCGCTCGGCCTTGAGGGTCAGGAGTTCCGGGTCACCGGGGCCGACGCCGATTGCGTAAATTTTCGCCACTACTCCTCGCCTTTCCATGCGGAGATGATATATACCGGATTATGTGCCTCGAACATCTTGTATTCGGTCAAGCCGCGGGTCTTCGCCACGTTGATGCACACTACCTCGACGGTGTAGCCATGATCCTCCAGGAATTCCACCGACTTTGTCAGTGTATCCAGCGTAACGGCATTGAGTACTATGACACCTTCCGGCTTCAGGCGGCGGTCAACCGCCTCAATGATGTCTTCCAGCATTCCGCCTGATCCGCCGATGAATACCCTGTCAGGATCGGGAAGGTCATCGAGGCCTTCAGGCGCGTACGCTTCAACCAGAATGACATTTTTTGCAGCAAATTTCTTCAGGTTCTCACGGAGAAAAGAAAGGTACTGGGGGTTTTTTTCCAAGGCGAAGACCTTCCCGTTCGGTATCAGGTTGCCCGTCTCGATGGATACGGAACCGCTTCCGGCCCCTATATCCCACACGACCAGGTCGTTCTGCAACTTGAGCTTCGCAAGGGTTACTGCACGTATTTCCTGCTTGGTAATCAGTTTTTTCGCGGTATGATACTCCTCGTCGCTTATGCCCAGGATCGGGAAGTTTTCCAGGGTGGGCTCCCAGGCCTTGATCATGATCAGAATATTCAGCGGCGACGCTGGCATGCCAACCAGTCCCTTCACGTCGGTCCGGGTTATTTTTTCGGTCGGCAACCCCAGGTCCTCGCAGAGATAGACTTCGTATCCTTCAACGCCCCGTTTGATGAGTTCCTTTGCCAGCGCGGACGGCGTATTGACATCGTCCGTGAGGACCGCGACCTTGTCTGACGCTATGATCTTGTCGATGGCGCTTTTCAGACCGCGGCCGTGGACGGATACGAAAATCGCATCGTCCCAGGGTTCCTTGATCTGTGCAAATGCGTACTGAACGCTGGTGACGTTGGGGAATATTTCAATCCGTTCTTTGGGAAGATTGCGCAGCATGAAACGGGCGATGCCGAAAAAATTGGGATCTCCGGAACTGAGCACGACCACCATCTTTTCCAGAGTCTTCAGAGAATCAAGCATAATGGACAAATCTCCAAAGGTCCGCTTTTCTCCCCTGAAATCGGGAAAGATGTCGAGAAGCCGCTGGTGGCCGATGAGAAGGTCGGCCTTGTTGATTACTTCAAGCGCTTTACCCCCGAATCCTTCCCATCCTTCGATTCCTGCGCCGATCAGGTAGATTTTCTGTTGAGGCACGGGTAACCTCCCTTGCAAATTTTATAATCAATACAGGATGAAACTTGTGAATGTTTACATTCTACCGTGAAATCGGACCGTAATATAGCACTTCTCCCCCATACCCCGCCAGAAAAACCTTTATGTGAAGACCGGGGGCCAGCCGCTGCAGGAATTCACGGGCTTTGCCGCATACCATGGCAATCAGTTCAGGGTCTCTTGCGGAAGCTTCAAGGATTTCGCGAGCCGTATTTGCCAATGAGACGTGAGACGTGAGACGTGAGAGACGAGGGGAATTTTCCACCCAGCCGGCAAGAATCTGTAAATCCAGTTTTGATGAAGATGCATGGGTTTGTTCATGTCCGCAGGCGATCTTGAGGATTTTTGCGAACTGCCCCGCAACTGCCAGCCGCCTGACGCCTTTCCGTGCACAGGCGCGAACGGCATAACCGACATGATCTCCCATCATTACGAAGCTTTCAGCCGGCAAAGGGCAAAGGGCAGAGGGCAAAAGGTCCGAAGTTTCAGGGATTCCTTTTCCGGATACCCGGGGGCTCTTTGCGTCGGACCGGGAGAAAAAGCGTTGCGTGGCAGTCTCGCTGGTGCGACCGGTGGAGAGCACTATTGACCGGCATCCGCAAGCCATGGCCACGTCGATGGAGGCATCGATAGTGTCGGTCCAGGCCTGTGCCGATATGGGTTTCACAATCCCGGTGGTGCCGAGGATGGAAAGTCCGCCGATAATGCCGAGACGCGCATTCAGGGTCTTTTTCGCAAGTTCTTCGCCGTTGGGGATGCTGATTGTGACGTGAGGAGCGAGGGCCGGCGGGTGAGGGGCGAAAACCCCGGCAACCGCCTCCGTTATCATTCTCCGGGGTACGGGGTTGATGGCCCATTCGCCGACGGGGACTGCAAGGCCCGGTTTGGTCACCCGGCCGACACCGGGGCCGCCCCGGATGACAATGCCCCCCCATTCCCCTCCGGGAACGGGGGACGGGGAGGGATGCAAGGTCACCGTTGCATGTATCTCGGCACCGTTGGTAACATCCGGGTCATCACCGGCGTCCTTGATCACATGGCAGCTGGCCCGATCGGGGCCGATTTTCTGGCCGTGCACTTGAAAACGGACGTTTTCACCGCCGGGCAGGATAATTTCCACTACGGCGACCGGTGTCCGGCACTTCAGCATCAGGGCAGCCCCTTTGGCCGCCGCTGCTGCACAGGCGCCGGTAGTATAGCCGTGACGCAAGGGTTTCTTCATGTCGAATTACCCGCCGTCTGCCTGTATGAGGAGTGCATTCACTATCGCAGCGGCCACATTGGAGCCGCCCTTCCTTCCCCGGTTGGAGATGAAAGGGGTATTATAGTGGGGAGCCGTGCGGATGAGGGCTTCCTTGCTTTCCTCCGCGCCGACAAAACCCACCGGGAGCCCGATTATCAGGTCGGGCCGCAGGCTTTCCTCACGCATGAGGCGGATGAGTTCAAAAAGAGCCGTCGGGGCATTGCCGATAACAAAAATGCCGTTCCCTGGATCGGATGCGGCCTTTCTCATTGCCGCCATTGAGCGGGTTATCCCTTCCCTGCTCGACTGTTTCTCCACTTCAGTATCGGCCACGAAGCATGAGATGTTTATTCCGAAGCGCGCCAGCAGCCTTTTGTTGATCCCCGCAAGCGCCATGGTGGTGTCGGTAGCGATTCCCCGGCCGCCGCGAAGGGCGGTTATTCCGCGCAACACTGCACCGGGTGGGATGACCATGGTTTGCAGATAGTCGAAATCGGCTGTGGTGTGAATCGCTCTGCGGACAACTGGCCACTCGGATGCCGACCAGGAATGTCGGCCCGCCTCGGCATCAATGATACGGAAAGATTCCGTCTCGATCTCATCGGGTCGCAAGTGCACCGACATCAGCTCCACCCCTTCCCGGCGAGCGCCTCGGTGATGCGTTCCGCAACGATCTCGGCAAGCTTGCGGTGGACTCCGAGCGGCTTGCCCATCATCATTTCCACGCCGGGATGCCGCTGCCGCGCTTCCTCGATCTCTTCAGGCAGATCCTGGAGCACATGGGCGCCCAAATACAGGAAATAGGGTACAAGCAGGATGCGTGCAGCCCCGCGTTCCACGCAGGCGTCTATTCCTTTCTGTATATCCGGCGAGTAATTCTCCCTGAAGGAGATTTCGACGATGTCGAAGCCAGCCATCTCCTTCACCATTGAGGCTATCTCGCTCACGGCATTGTTTGCTTCGGGAATACGGCTGCCGTGGGCCATAAGTAGTATTGCTGTCTTCATTGCAGCTCCTTTTTATGTAGCCATAACGGCTGTTTTCCGGATTGCATTTTTTCTGCTATCTCCCGGCGAGCCTCGCCGATTGTCAGGGGAATGCGGTCGAACGGAAGCTGGTCTTCGTGCTTGAGCTGGTAAATGAGTTCCGCGATCTGGGGCAGACGGAGTTTGACATCGGCCATTTCCTCCGGAGCCGTGAAGACTTCCTCCGGGGTTCCCTCACGGGCAATGGTTCCCCTGCTCATAATATGGAGCCTGTGCAGAAAAAGGGGGACCAGATCGACACTGTGGGTGGCCATGACGATGGAAACACCGTTTTCCCGGTTCAGCCGCGTAAGGAGTTGCATCATCCGGTATTCTCCCATCGGGTCCAGGCCGGCGGTCGGTTCGTCAAGGAGCAGAATCTCGTGTCCCATGGCAAGCAGTCCGGCAATGCAGATCCGTTTTTTCTGTCCGAAGCTCAGATGATGGATCGATTTGCCGGAACATTCCGTCATATCGACCCCCTGAAGCGACCTCCTCACCCGTTCCGCTACCTCATGTTCGGGAAACCCCATGTTGCGCGGACCGAATGCGACGTCCTCGAAAACGGTCTGGGCGAAAAGCTGGTCGTCAGGATTCTGAAAAACCAGACCCATCTTGCGATAGATGTGCCGGGGGGATAGCTTGCGGATGTTTTTGCCGTCCAGGAGAACGCTTCCCGAATAATCCTTGATGATGCCGTCCATCACCTTGAGCAGCGTGGTCTTGCCCGATCCGTTGGAACCGAGGACCCCTGTGAATTCGCCCCGGCGCACCTCGAGGCGTATATCCGACAAGGCCGCGGTGCCGTCAGGATAAGTGAAGCTGTCAATCTGTACGGAAAGTCGTATGGGATTCACAAAAACCCTTTTTCTGCGAGAGTTGCCAGCCACAGTATTCCCATGCATGCCAGGAATGCGAGACTTGCCGCGATTTCGGCGGCCCGGAACGGCTTGTGGAGAAGTTTCGGCATGGAACCGTCATACCCACGCTGTACCATGGCGGTGGTGATGTTGCGGCTGTTGTCGAAGGCCTTGATGATGAGTGAGCCGGTGAGGGTGCCGAAGGAGCGGAGCCCCCGCCGGTACCCCGTGTATCCGAGTCGATTCTTCTGGGCGCCGTAGATCACCCGGGCGTCATCAAACAGAAGAAACAGGTAGCGCCAGGCAAACAGGGCTATATCGATGAAGGTCCGCGGTATCCGCAACCAGGCGAAGGCCGCCATCAGCTCGGTAAACGGGGTTGCGAAGACGAGTGTAGTCACTACCGCCACAGCTCCGCTGATCCTGCCGGCAATCAAGATGCCTTCCCGGAGGCCTTCCCGGTACCCGGTAATTTCCATACCTGCGAGGGTAAAGGAAAAGAGGGGAGTATGACCTTCAGTGAAAAGCTTGAGCATCATTACTACGATAATAATCAGGCCGGGTTCGGCAAAACGCAAGGCAATCGTGCACGGTCGTTTTCCCATAAGAAGGCAGAGAATGACCCCGAGAGCCGCTGTCACCAGTGGGAAGATGACGCCCTTGCCGCTGATCACCATGACCAGCAGTACCAGGGCGCTCAGGAGTTTTACGCGCGGGTCGACACCGTGCAACACGTTGCCGGTGCTATGTTTTTGATTGATGTAATGCATGATTAATCTGCTCGCTGCATCTTGTCACCGACAATACCCAAACTGGTTATTGAAAAGTCGATATAAAAAATTCCTCACTTCCCCTTGACGGTAGTTTAGAACGAAGTCAAGGGAGTGGGAGATACTCGTGAATGTCGCATTGAGTCATTAGGTGTCTCCCTGCCGAACAATCCCGTACTGCCGCCAGAGGACATAACCGCCCCAGGAGAACGATAGAATCATCAGAAACGTACCGATTCCGAAAGAGAGCCGGGCAATGAGATGGTCGTACTGAAGCCAGCCGAGTTCCGTAAGTATTACCTCCCAGTCGTGGTAGTCCGCGACCTCGCTCCCGGTAACACCGCCGAGGAGCACCAATTGGCCTGCCCGGGCGTCGTCCATATAGGGGGCGATGTCCAGGAAACTCTCCCCGAGCCACCAGAGACCCACCATGGCGCCGAAGGGGTTCCCCTTCGCAAGAAAAGCGCAGAAGACGGCAAAAGGGGCCAGCCACTGGCCGAGCGTTCCGCCGAGCACCTGGACGAACCGGCCGAAAGGTGCAAAAAAGATGTGGCCTGCTTCATGGAAGGGGAGGTTCACCAGGTGCATGAATGATTCCCCGACATAGTTGGAAGCGATACCGCCTTTCATGAGCCGCAACCCCCAGGCAAGGAGCAGCAGGTAGACGATTACGCGTCCCGCGATAAACAGCCGGTTCTCTTCGGTGGTAACCTCCAGGAGATGACCCTTCAGCCAGTGGACTGCTCCCGATGCGGACTTATGGCAAGATGACTCCTCATTTCCCACAAAGACGGCGGCAATCGTTGGATCTGCAAGGGATCCACGGACCTTGTCGAAGATCACCCCGCAACGCAGACACTCGCTGTTTACGTCAGCTTGCGCATAATTGCATTTCGGACAGATCATGGAAATCACCACTACCGCTCGCGACGCCGTTCAATGGCCTCTCTTGCTTCAGCAGGCACTGATTACAGTTTATCCCCTCGCAGATAACCGCTGAACAGTTTACCCGCTCCCCGTGAAGCGCAGAAGTCTCCACACATGGTGCAGGTCTGTTCGTCTTCCGGCATGCGGCATGCGCGGATGGCACGGGCGTCGCCCGGGAAAAGCGCCAGGTCGAACTGCCTCTCCCAGTTCAGGTCGCGTCGGGCCTTGCTCATCTCCCTGTCCCGTACTCGCCCCTTTTCCGGGTATTTGTTCATGTCGCCGATGTAGGCTGCAACCCTGGCTGCTTTTACCCCGTTGCGAACGTCTTCTTCGTTGGGAAGCGCAAGGTGCTCGGCAGGGGTGATGTAGCATATAAGGTCGGCCCCGTAGCGGGATGACTGGGCCGCTCCGATAGCCGCTGTTATATGATCGAAACCGGGCGCGATATCGGTAGGTATCGGGCCGAGCATGTAGTAGGGGGCGCCGCCGCTCATTCTCTTCTGCAATTGTATATTTCCCTCGATCTCGTCCAGCGGAACATGTCCCGGCCCCTCGACCAGCATCTGACATCCCATGTCGCGGCCGATTTCCGCCAGCTCGCAGTTAATGAGGAGTTCCTGGACCTGAGCCCGGTCCGAAGAGTCGTGTATCGCTCCCGCGCGCAGACCGTTACCCAACGAAAGAACCGTATCATATTTTTTCAGGATTGCCACAACACGGTCGAATTTCTCGTATAACGGATTCTCCCTGTCATTGGCAAGCATCCACGCAACCATGCCGACTCCGCCCTTGCTTACCAGACCGCCGTAACGGTACCCCTGCCGTTTCAGGCGCTCGATGGTATACCGGTTGATGCCGCAATGGACCGCCATGAACCCCATCCCGTCCGCGCACTGCCGTTCGATGAGATCGAACAGCAATTCTTCGTCAAGTTTGTTCGGGTCGCCGTATTTTCTACCCGCCTCGCAGAAAGCCTGATAGAGGGGGACGTTTCCCACCGGCAGATCCACTGCCGCAATCACCTCGCGCCGCACCCGGTCCAGGTCGCCGCCGACGGAAAGCTCCATCAGGGTGTCCGCCCCCGACTCCTCCGCAGCCTTCGCCTTACGCACCTCCGACTCATAGTCCACAATGTCCGACGATGTGCCAATGGAGGCGTTCACCTTGGTTCTGAGCCCTTTGCCGATTCCCACGGCTTTCGGTTTCCGGTTGTGGTTCCACGGAATGACTATTTTCCCTTGCGCTACCATCTTGAGGACGAAATCCGACGGAAGATTTTCTTCACGTGCAACGGTTTCCATCTGTTGAGTCAGGATGCCCTCGCGGGCCAGTTCGATTTGTGTTTTCATGTTCAAATTTTCCTTACCGGAGGGGTTTGGCTTTCAACGGTCCGGTTATGAATTCCCTGCTGTTCCCCACGAATGTCGCGGCAATCTCGGGGCAGCTCCCGAAGTGAAGGTGAACGTACGATGCAAGGCAGTTCCTGTAGCGGAACCCCTCGCTCCCCAGGACGTTTTCTTTCCTGCTTATCATGTATACCCTTTCCACCCATTCCGGCATCGCTTCCATTTCCGAATAGTGGAACTCGTGACCGCGTGCAACGGATCCTTTTCGTGCGATGGGAGAATCCGCGAGAAGCTCGACCTGTCGGTATCCGAGCGCCTTTCTCCGTGGCAGCATGCGGGTGGTAACGGGGAAAATGCCTGCAAATTCAAGTAATCGGGTTGAGTTCCCGCGTTTCACACCGTTGATGTCCGTTGCCGAGGCCTGACCCCTCGTGAGATAGATAAATCCGCCACACTCGGCGTAAACCGGCATATCTTTCTCCACCGCTTCCCGGATTGCCGTTTTCATAGCTTCGTTCGAAGCGAGGTGTTCGGCGTAGAGTTCCGGATAGCCACCGGGAAGATAGATACCTCCGATGCCCTCAGGGAGGGCTGAGTCACGCATCGGGGAGAATTCGCATATCTCCGCCCCGGCTTCCCGCAAAAGCCGCAGGTTGTCTTCGTAGACGAAGCAGAAAGCCTCGTCCCGGGCAACAGCGATTGGTGTCAGACCTACACTTTTGACAAGACGAATGTCAAAAGTGTAGGTCTGACACCCCAATTCTGCTGAAGATAAGAGGCTATCCATATCCACATATTTTTCAACCACCCCGGCAAGGTGCCCCAGGAAGCCTTCGGGGATAGGGTTCTCCGCAGCTGTGACGAGCCCCAGATGACGGGATGGAATATGCATGCGTTCGTCGCGGGGGATGCAGCCGAGCACCCGTATCTCCGGCAGGGATGATGCCATGGCTTGCCTCAGTATCCGGGCATGATTCTCGCTCCCCACATTGTTGAAAATCACTCCT
>Ga0316603_10001662_pt1 | contig 11948 bp, 11 predicted proteins | sample OWC_soil_day10_n_FD_207649 | JGI IMG/M metagenome (GOLD analysis project Ga0316603, IMG submission 207649) | Wetland soil microbial communities from Old Woman Creek delta, Ohio, United States - OWC_soil_day10_noCT | ecosystem: Environmental > Terrestrial > Soil > Wetlands | place: USA: Ohio...
CGAATTATCTGGAGCCGAGCATGAGTCGACGCGGCAACTGCTGGGACAACGCCGTCGCCGAGTCCTTCTTTGCCAGTCTGAAAAAGGAGCGAATCAAGAAACGGATCTACAAGAACAGGGAGCTCGCAACTCGAGAGGTATCCGACTACATCGAGTCGTTCTGCAATCGATCGCGACGTCACCGCCATCTAGGCGGCGTCAGCCCGGAAGAGTTTGAAGCCCGGCTGAAGCGCACGTAACTACGTGACGGTTGGCAACAGCACTGCCAGGGCCTGTTCGAGTTCCCGATCGCCGCTTGACTGCGTTTTCGCCACCGAAAGGCCGGTGGAGTCTGCAGCAAATTCGTGAGGTGCTGCGACTGAAGGCCGAGGCACGCTTGAGTTAGCGGCAGATCACGTCCGCGCTGCGCCAGCATCTGCTGCCGGGTGGATTCGGCTCCCGGTAGGGGGGCCTTGACCGAAGTCAGGTCGGGGGCCATCGTTACGTGCGCGGTATGCTTTCGTCGGCGGCTGACCTGCGGCCCTCCCCGGCAGAAAGACCGGCGTGGACCGCGCCTCAGGCAGGGTGGGGAACCATGTATTCAAGCGATGCAGTCCTCGAACACGCGGCAGAACTCAAGACCAGGGGCGTTCCGTTCGTGCTGGCCACGGTCGTCCGCTGCGAGTCGCCGACCTCCGCAAAGCCCGGTGCCAAGGGCATCGTCGACTCCGAGGGCAGGATTTCCGGGTGGATCGGCGGTGGCTGCGCACAACCCGCGGTGATTGCCGCCGCCAGGAAGGCGCTGGCCGACGGCCAGCCCCGCCTGATCCGAATCAGTCCAGCCAAGGGTGGCCAGGCTGAGGAGGGCATTCAGGACTTCGCCATGACCTGCCACAGTGGAGGGACCCTCGACATCTTCCTCGAGCCCTTCGCGCGGCGCCCGAGCCTGCTCGTGATCGGTGCGTCGCCGACCGCGCTTGCGCTGGCCGGACTGGCTGAGCGGACGGGCTTTGATGTGTTCGCGGCCGCTCCTGGCGCGGACGCGGACATGTTTCCGGGCGCCCGGCAGGTGCTTGACGGAACCGATCTCTCCGGGCTGACCTGCGGCACACCGGGTTTCGTCGTGGTCGCCACCCAGGGGAAGCGTGACGAGCCGAGCCTGGAGGCGGCTCTAGCAACCGGTGCTCGCTACATCGCGTTCATTGCGAGCGAGCGCAAGGCAGCGAAACTGCGAACCTACCTCAAGCAACGCGGGCACGACTCCCTGCGTGTGGACGCGGTCGTCTCTCCGGCCGGCGTTGAGATCGGTGCCGTAACGCCGGAGGAGATTGCCATCTCCGTGCTCGCTGGGCTGGTCAAAGCAAGGCGGAACGGCGAGTTGGCAGGCTCGGTCGTCTCGGATCAGTCGCCAGCGGAGTTGAGTGAGGCCGGCAACGCCATTGACCCGGTCTGCGGCATGAGCGTCACCATCGCGACTGCAGAATTTCGCAGCGAGCACCAGGGAGCGACGTTTTACTTCTGCTGCGCGGGCTGCCAGCACCGCTTTCAGAAGGCGCCGGAGCAGTACCTTGCCAGAGTGGGGACGACTGTTTGATCGACGAGCGTCCTGGCCGCCCTGATCGTGCGGAGCGAATCCAGGCGCGTCCGCTCGGCGAACGCGCCAGTTGAGGGCCTCAGCCATGGCAAAAGACATCTTCGACGTTGTAACGGAACTGCGCGCAGGTGGCAGGCCGTTCGCCGTGGCGACCGTGGTCGAGACCACTGGCTCCGTGTCCGCCAAGACGTCGTCTAAGGCGGTCATCGACGAAAACGGGCGGGTCGTGGCTGGCTGGGTCGGCGGCGGTTGCGCGGAGTCCGCCACCTGCCACACGGCCGTCCAGTGTATTCAGAGCGGGCATAGCGTGATCCTGGAGGTCGACATGGACGACGAGGTGCTGGGCGCGGGCATGCCTTGCGGCGGTCACATGCGCGTCTACGTCGAGCCCGTCCTGCCGAGGCCGACGCTCTGGATCATGGGGCATGGCCGAGTCGCGGAGTGCCTGTGCAGCCTGGCGGACATGGTCGGGCTCGACGTAGTGGTCATCGATCCACTGGTAGACCGCGAACGCTATCCCGCCGCATCGCGTTTGATCACGAATGATCTCGACTACGGGGCACTTTGTCCCGCGCCGGACGATTTCGTCGTAATTGCGACACAGCACAAGGGCGATCACATGTCCATGAAGCGGGCATTGTTGTCAGGGGTCAGATACATCGCCCTGATCGCCAGCCGTAAGCGCTCCCGCCTGGTCCTCGATTACTTGCGCCAGGAAGGCATCGGAGACCAGGAAATCGAGCGCGTGATGGCTCCCTCCGGCCTCGACCTCGGTGCCCGCACGCCCGAGGAGATCGCACTCTGTGTCATCAGCGAGATCGTGCTCGTCAGGCGCGGCGGAACGGGGTTGCGAATGCGGGACAAGCTCCGTGATGAACGAGAGAAGCCCAGGCTGAAGGCAGCACGGGTTTGAGACGGCGATGATGTCGGCCGGCGAGGAGGCCTTTCTCCTGCTTGGGACGGTCGTCGTCCTCTCGCTGTGTCTCATCGCCCACCGATGGCGCTTCCATTTCCTGCACATGTCGGTCTGCGCGATCGTGCTTGGGAGCATTGGGATGCTGCTTGGTGCGCGCGTCGATTTTGGGCAGTTCGGGCTTGCGATCATTGCTGACTGGTGCGGTGTGCAGCAGCCCTTCAGTCTCGCTGCCGTCCGCAATCAAGTGGCGTCGGCCCCGTGGACGTGTATCGGTATGCTCGCCGGATGCAATCTCGGCATGGCGCTGTCGACGCAGTCTCTCGAGCAGGTCAAACAGACACGCTCAACGCTCGTGCTACGCTTCGCCGCCTGCAGCGTGGGCATGATCCTCGGCATGCTAATGGCGGAGCCCCTGCTGCCAGGCTCTGAGGGCGGCATCGCCGGTGTGCCCGCTCCGATCCGAATGTTCCTGATCATGATCCTCGGCATGACGGCCGGCATGTGGGGCGGCTGGTGGTTGGCCGAGTTGGCGCTAAACCAGAGAACTCGCTGGGCTGCTCATGCTGCATCGCGGCATGCGCCGCCCCTGCGGAATTGAATCCGTGCGACGCCCGCTCGCGATCTGCTAAAAGTGGAAGTCGATAGGCGTATATTCGAACGCCGAGACCAAGCCAACACGATCCCAACATCGATTGTGAGGAAGGCCGATGATTCCCCCCTCATTCGACTATCACGCTCCAAAGTCCGTCGCCGAGGCCTTGAAGCTGCTCGGAGAACTCGGCGGTGACGCCAAACTGCTCGCCGGCGGCCACAGCCTGCTGCCGATGATGAAGCTGCGCTTCGCGCAGCCGAGTCACCTCATCGACCTGAACCGAATCACCGCGCTCCGCGGCATCCGCGAGGAAGGGTCCGAGATCGTCATCGGGGCCATGACTATCGAGAACGACCTTCTGCACTCCAAACTTCTGCAGCAAAAGGTGCCATTGCTGCCTGAGGTGGTCGGCCAGATCGCCGATCCACAGGTCAGGAACCGCGGCACGATCGGTGGCGACATCGCCCACGGCGATGCCGCCAATGACCACCCGGCGGTGGCCATCGCGCTCGATGCGACGCTGGTGCTGGAGGGCCCGAAGGGCCGTCGCAGCGTCAAGGCGGAGTCCTTCTATCACGGGATGTATTTCACTGAGATGGCGGAGAACGAGATCCTCTGCGAGATCAGGGTGCCGGCGTTCGCACCCCGAACCGGTTATGCCTACGCCAAGCTGAAGCGCAAGACTGGCGACTGGGCGGCGGCCGCCGCTGCGGTCGTCATGCGCATGAATGGCGGCAAGGTCGAGTCCGTACGGATCGCGTTGACAAACGCCGCCGCGACTCCGCTGCGCGCAACGGATGCAGAGCAGGCCCTGACCGGCAAGTTGCTGAACGAGACGACGATCGACGACGCAGCAACGCGTGCGATGGCGATCTGCGATCCGGCGGAGGACCTGCGCGGCGATCGTGAGTACAAAACGGCAATGACCGGCGTGATGCTGCGTCGCGCCCTCGCGAGCGCGGCCGCTCGCTGCGTCTAGTCGCGGATCTGCCGGCTCGGCGTTGTTCGCGCAACACTGGCCGGTCCACAGAGGATAGAGACATGTCGAAGAAACTCATCAGCGTCCAGGTGAACGGCCGGACCGTGGAGAAGGCCGTCGAACCGCGCACTTTGCTCGTGCATTTCCTGCGTGAGGAACTGAGCTTGACCGGTGTGCACATCGGCTGCGAGACGAGCCATTGCGGTGCCTGCACCGTGGACGTGGACGGCCAGTCGATCAAGAGCTGCACCGTCCTTGCCGTGCAATGCGACGGCTCGGAGGTGCGGACCGTCGAGGGATTGGCGAGCGGCGGTGTGCTGCATGCGGTACAGGAGGGCTTCTACAAGGAGCACGGCCTGCAATGCGGATTCTGCACCCCGGGCATGCTGATGCGCGCGCAGCGTTTTCTCTTGGAGAACCCGAATCCGACCGAGGAGGAGGTTCGCGCCGGGATGGCCGGCAATCTGTGTCGTTGCACTGGCTACCAGAACATTGTGAAGGCCGTGCTGTACGCAGCTCATAAGCTGCAAGAGAAGCAGGAAGCGGCGGCCTGAGACCTCGACAGACGACGGGGAGAGATACGAATGAACGCACCAGCAGAACGCGCCACGGCGTTGGCCGGCATCGGCGAATCGCGACTGCGGAAGGAAGATGCCCGCTTCATCCAGGGCAAGGGCAACTACGTCGACGATCTGAAGCTGCCGGGGATGTTGCACATGGATATCGTGCGCGCACCCGTGGCGCACGCACGCATCAAGAAGATCAACAAGGCAGCGGCACTGGCCATTCCGGGCGTGCACGCGGTGCTGACAGCGGACGATTTGAAGCCGCTGAAGCTACACTGGATGCCGACCCTGGCCGGCGACGTCCAGGCGGTGCTGGCCGACGAGAAGGTGCACTTCCAGATGCAGGAAGTCGCCGTGGTGGTGGCGGACGATCGCTACATCGCGGCGGACGCGGTCGAGGCGGTGGAGGTCGAGTACGAGGAACTGCCCGCCGTGGTCGACCCTTTCGCTGCGCTGCAACCTGGCGCCCCGGTGTTGCGCGAGGATCTTGCGGGCAAGACCGAAGGTGCGCACGGCAAGCGCACGCACCCGAATCACATCTTTACCTGGGAGGCCGGAGACAAGGCTGCCGCTGATGCCGCGTTCGCCTCGGCATCGGTCAAGGTGCGGCAGAAGATGCTTTACCCGCGGGTCCATCCGTGTCCGCTCGAGACTTGCGGTTGCGTAGCATCCTTCGACCCGGTGCGTGGCGAACTCACGACCTGGATGACCTCGCAGGCGCCGCACGTGGTGCGAACGGTCGTGTCGATGCTGTCGGGCTTGCCGGAATCCAAGGTGCGCATCATCTCGCCGGACATCGGCGGCGGATTCGGCAACAAGGTTCCGATCTACCCTGGCTACGTCTGTGCCATCGTGGCATCCATCGTGCTTGGCCGGCCGGTGAAGTGGGTCGAGGACCGCGTCGAGAACATCTCGAGCACGGGATTCGCGCGCGACTACCACATGGACGGCGAGCTTGCGGCGACCGGCGACGGGCGGATCACTGGCCTGCGTGTCAATGTCGTGGCCGACCACGGGGCTTTCGACGCCTGCGCCGATCCCTCCAAGTATCCCGCCGGCCTGTTCCACATCTGCTCGGGCTCGTACGACATACCGGCCGCCTATTGCCGCGTGGACGGCGTCTACACCAACAAGGCGCCGGGCGGCGTGGCTTACCGCTGTTCGTTCCGCGTCACCGAGGCGGTGTACCTGATCGAGCGCATGGTCGACGTGCTCGCGCAGAAACTGAACCTTGACAAGGCCGAAATCCGCCGCAGGAACTTCATCCGCAAGGAACAGTTCCCGTACCGCTCGGCATTCGGGTGGGAATACGATTCGGGCAACCATCACGACGCGCTGGAAAAAGTACTCACGGCGGTGGACTACAATGCACTGCGCGCCGAGCAGGCGGCGAAGCGCGCGGATCCGAATTCGAGCACCCTGATGGGCATTGGCTTGTGCACGTTCACCGAGATCGTCGGTGCCGGGCCCTCGAAGATGTGTGACATCCTCGGCGTGGGCATGTTCGACTCCTGCGAGATTCGCGTGCATCCGACGGGCAGCGCACTGGCGCGCATGGGGACGATCTCGCAGGGGCAGGGGCACCAGACCACCTACGCGCAGATCATCGCCACCGAGCTGGGCATCCCATCGGAAGAGATCCAGGTCGAGGAGGGGGACACCAGCACCGCGCCCTATGGTCTCGGCACCTATGGATCACGCTCGACACCGGTTGCCGGCGCGGCGATCGCGATGGCGGCACGCAAGATCCACGCCAAGGCGCGCAAGATTGCGGCTCACCTGCTCGAGGTGGGCGAGGGCGACCTCGACTGGGAGATCGACCGATTCAAGGTCAGGGGTGACGACAAGCGAGTCAAGACGATGAAGGAGATCTGCTGGGCGGCCTACCATGAGCCGCCCCCGGGACTGGAGCCCGGCCTCGAGGCGGTGCACTACTACGATCCGCCGAATTTCACCTTCCCCTTCGGAATCTATCTCGCGGTCGTGGACGTCGACAAGCTCACCGGCGAGACCGCGGTGCGTCGCTTCTATGCGCTGGACGATTGCGGGACCCGCATCAACCCGATGATCATCGAGGGCCAGATTCACGGCGGCTTGACCGAGGGATATGCGGTCGCGATGGGTCAACAGATGCCATTTGATGCGCAGGGCAACCTGCTCGGCAACACGCTGATGGATTACTTCCTGCCGACGGCGGTGGAAACGCCGAAATGGGAGACGGACTACACCGTGACTCCTTCGCCGCATCATCCGATCGGCGCCAAGGGTGTTGCAGAGTCGCCGCACGTCGGCTCGATCCCGTGCTTCACGAACGCGGTAGTGGACGCCTTCGCACATCTCGACGTCACACACATGGAAATGCCGCACACTTCCTGGCGGGTCTGGAAACAGATCAAGCAGTCCGGCGTCTCGTAGCGAGGAGCAGTAGTGGAAGTCAAAGTCGACAAGCGGTATCCGATCGGCGTGGATCCGGCGCGCGCTTGGGTCGTGCTGAAGGACCTTCGCTCAGTCGCTGTCTGCATGCCAGGTGCGGACCTGACGGAGGAGATCGACCCGGCGCACTTCAGGGGCAAAGTCAAACTCAAGGTCGGTCCGGCGACGGCCGATTTCGACGGCAACGTTGAAATGCTGGAGGTCGACGATTCCGGGCGTCAGATTCGCCTCAACGCCAAGGGCGCGGACAAGGGGGGCTCCTCGGCGGCAATGGACCTGACGGCGTCGATCGAAGCCACAGAGAATCCCGCGGCCTGCGTCCTGGTCGGGCGTGCCGACGTCATCGTCAACGGCAAGTTCGCCCAGTTCGGCGGACGCATGATGGGGCAGGTGTCGGACATGGTCCTCGGCCAGTTCGCCGGCAACTTTGCGACGGCGGCGGCGGCTTTGCCGGTGCCGGGCACAGGGGTCGGGGCTGCGCCGGTTGCGGATGCGGCGGCGGCCCAAGCGGCCCTGAGCGACAAGAACCGTGAGCTGAATGCCTTTGCCATGTTCTGGCAGATGGTGAAGAACTGGTTCGCCGGCCTGTTCGGCAAGGGTGCCTGAAGCGAGCGACCGTGGAGGAGCGCGCTCTCAAGGAGGCCTTGCACCAGGCGGGCTATGTCGCCGAGGGCGGGCTCGTTACCACGCTCTGGTTTGCGCAGACCCTTGAGCGGCCTGTGCTGCTGGAGGGCGACGCGGGCGTAGGCAAGACAGCAGTCGCTGCCGCACTGTCGCAGGCGCTGGGGCGGCGCCTCATCCGCCTGCAATGTTACGAAGGGCTCGACCTGCAGCAGGCTGTCTACGAGTGGAATTACGGCCGGCAACTGCTCGCGATCCGCCTGCACGAACAGGGCGGAGGCGGCATGTCGGAGCGCGATCTTTTTTCGCAGGACTACCTTCTGGAGCGACCGCTGCTCGCCGCAATCAGCAGCGAGCAGCCGTGTGTGCTGCTGATCGACGAGATCGACCGCGCCGACGAGGCCTTCGAGGCATTCCTGCTCGAAGCACTTGCGGACTACCAGATCACGATCCCGGAGATCGGCACGATTCGTGCCCGTCACCGCCCGCTGGTCGTGCTGACGAGTAACGCCACGCGGGAGCTGTCGGACGCGCTCCGTCGTCGCTGCCTCTACCACTACCTGGACTATCCGGACGCGGCGCGCGAGATTGCCATCGTGAAATCGACGCTGCCGGACGCCGAGTCGCGACTGGTCGAGGAAGCCGTCGCATTCGTGCAGCGGCTGCGCAAGGAGGATTTGCAGAAGACCCCGGGGATCGCCGAGACGCTCGATTGGATTCGGGCCCTGCACCAGCTGAAGCTCAAGGCGCTCCCCGTGGACCCGGAGTCGATCCTGCGCACCCTGTCCTGCCTGTTGAAGACACGCGACGACCGGTTTCAGTTGACGGCGGAGCAGGTATGCAGGATTGCCGAAGGGCCGCGCTCGGGCGTAGCTGTCTCCTCGGCCTGAGGAGTCCGCGACGATGGAGGCTCGTCCGCTGCAGGCGATCGCGTGCTTCGCAGCCTACCTTCGAGAGTATGGACTCGCGGTAGGGGTGGCCGACCAGCGGGCGATGGTGCACGCCACGCTTGCGTTGCCCCCCGCCGAGTACCGCCGGCTCGAAGCTGGCTGGCGGGGCATCGTTTGTCACGACGCACCAAGCTGGCGTCGCTATCCCGAGCTGTTCCGCGCTTACTGGTTTCCGGAGCGGGTCACGGGCCAGGTTCGCGCGAGCGGTCATGCGCGGCCTCGGCGCGACCTGCGCCAGGCCGTCGCGGCCCTGCACCGGTCGATGGCGGTGGATGCGGAGCGCAGCGCCACGGCCGGCGATGCGCAGATTTCCGGCGAGCAGCCGGGCGAGAGTGCGGCGGATGCGCAGCGAACCCAGGGTGGCGCGAGTCGCGCGGAGGCGCTCGAGCAGCGCGACTTCGCGCAGTGGTTACCGCAGGATCTCGGCCGGCTGGAACACATTGTCGAAGCCATTGCACAACGCCTGCGGCGCCGTCTGTTGAGGCGCCAGCGGCTGGCCGCCCATGGGCGGCGGCTCGACGTGCGCCGGACGCTGCGCGCTAGCCTCAAAACCGGCGGCGTGCCGTTTGCACCGGCATGGCTCGCGCGGCGCAGGGAAAGGCCGCGGCTGTTCGTGTTGGTCGATGTCAGCCGCTCGATGGAAACCTATGCGCAGCTGTTCCTACGCGTAGCGCGCGCCTTCGTCGGCGTGCTCGATGCACGCGTGTTCGTGTTTCACACCGGGCTTGCGGAGGTGACGCGGCTGCTCGAATGTAACTCGGGCCGCGTCCAGGAAAAAGTGAACACGGTGACCGCTGGCTTCGGCGGCGGGACCCGCATCGCGGCGAGCCTGAAGGCTTTTCTCGACCTGCATGCCGGCCGCGCGGTCTCGCGCTCGTCGCGCGTGCTGATCCTCTCGGACGGTTTCGACAGCGATCCTGAGCACGAGCTGGTCCGGCAGCTCCAGCGCATCAGGCGACGCGGGGCCCGCATCTACTGGTTGCATCCGACGATCCAGCGCCCGCAATCCGTGGCCGTGGCGCGTGCTGCCGATCTGGTCAACGCATTTGCCCCTGTTTACAACCTGGACAGCCTTGCCCGCGTGGGCATGCTGGTGGAGTGAGGGAGATTCAATGGGTTGCATTCTGAAGGGTGGCGGCGGACTGCACTCGCGTCTCGCGGTGGGCGCAGTGCTGCTCGCTGCTGGCGCGGCGCGGCGCATGGGCGGCCGACCGAAGCCGCTCCTGCAACTGGGCGGAGTGCCGCTGATTCGCCGTAACCTGATCGCCCTGTCGGGTGCGGGCGTGGACGAAGTCGCGGTGGTGCTGGGCCACCGCGCCGACGAGGTCGAGGGTGCGCTGCTCGATTTTCCGGTGACGATCGTGCGCAACCCAGACTACGAGCGCGGCCAGATGTCGTCCATGCATGCCGGCGTCGCAGCGTTGTCCGCCCAGCTGGATGCAATCATCGTCGCCATGGCCGATCAGCCGCTCCTCAATGCCGAGGACGTCATAGCCCTGATTGGGGCATTCAAGAAGCGCGGTGCCGCCTCGGCGGTCGTGCCGTATGTGAACGGTGAGCGGGGCAATCCGATCATCCTGGATGCGGCGGTGCGTGAGGCCGTGCTGGGGGGGGACGCCAACTTTGGATGTCGGCAGTGGCTGGCTGCGCACCCCGAGCAGGTCGCGCGGATGGATACGGAGAATCGTCACTACAGCGTGGACGTCGATACTCCCGAGGACATCGACAGGTTTGCCGAGCAGTATGGCCATCCGCTGCGCTGGCCGCCGGACTTGGCGACGTGAGCCTGAAGACTGGCCTGCACGTACTGTGGCCAACGCCCGTCGGTGCGCATCGCTTTGCGGGTGCGGCCGAAGTCAATCCGTTGCTGGCGAGGATGTTCGGCGCGTTGCGCGCGACACAAGCACACGCGCGCGGCGAGCCGGGCGACGCCGCATTCTTCGCAAGCGCGGATGATCTTCTGCAGCGGATCCAGATTCCGGAGTGGCAGCGGTTCGTGCGCTTCGTGTTGGAGAGCCTGCAGCAGACGGTTGCGGGAGCCAATGCCGGCGCCTGGCCGGGCGCAAAGCTGAGCATGCGCATCGAAATCGCCGGAATGTGGCTTCAAAGCAGCAACCGCGGCGCATTCCACGACCTGCATAACCACGGGAACTGTTCGTGGTCCGGCGTGTACTTCGTGCAGGTCGACCCGGCCGCATCAAGGCACGCTCACCCGGTGTTCGGCGCGCTCAATGGGGTGACCCGTTTCTATGGCCCATACCTCGGTAGGCTAGGCGGCGCGTACATTGACCTGGGGAACGCGTACCTGCAGCAGCCGCAATATGACGTCCAGCCGGAGGAAGGACTGCTGGTGGTCTTTCCGTCCTACCTGGAGCACAAGGCTCTGCCGTACGAGGGCGAGCAGGATCGCATCGTAATCTCGTTCAATGCGGCCATCCATGCGGCCGAAGGCGACGATCGGCTTTTTGACTACTCCTCGGCCTGATTTCGCTGACTTTGGATGCGATGGCTGGTTGTGCTCCTCAAATATTGGATCCGGGACGAATAGACCCCGTTGCGGGATCGTCACCGAGCTGGTGCACAATCGTCGCGTGATCGCGCGGGCTCGAATTGTTCTCCGGTTGCTTGCCGACTTGGCGTGCCTCGCTTGTACTGTCTCTGTTAAGACGTCGGCGATCTGGCGAACGCCGATTCCGGGGAGGTCGGTCCGCGTCGTGGCTCGATCGGCGCCTGCCCTCGGTGTTCGGTGTGGGCTCGGTCGGGCGGGGCGGTTCGGTCGGCCCCTCGGAAACTCATTCCGCTTCTTCGCCTTGCTCGCACCGAACCGGGCTCTCCGAGCTACTGAAAATCCGTGCGTCGATGACTGACCCGCGGAGGATCGGAAATTGAGTTGGTTGCCCCTGGTCGGCAGGGCCTGGGCCTGGTGCAGCAGCCAATCGAGCGCTCTTCAAAACGAGTTCGCGGGGTCTTCGAGTGCCGCGAGTTCCTCCGGCGTGGACTGGCGTCCCAACACGGCGTTGCGGTGCGGGAACCGGCCGAAGCGCTCGATGACCAACTGGTGTGCGAGGGCGTGGCGCGTCCAGCCCTCCCGCCCGAGCTGCGAGAAGAGCCTTACGGAAAGCGCCTGGTCGTCGCGGTGCTCGCTGTGCTCGAACGGCAGGTAAAGGAACATGCGCTCCTCCGCGCCGAGCGATGCGTCGAGCCCGCGGGTAATCGCCTCTCGCGCGATTCGGCGTGCGAGCGGGTCGGCGGCGAACGCGCGCGGCGTGTCGCGGAACATGTTGCGCGAGAACTGGTCGAGCACGAGCACCGTGGCAA
>Ga0316603_10001665_pt1 | contig 11939 bp, 8 predicted proteins | sample OWC_soil_day10_n_FD_207649 | JGI IMG/M metagenome (GOLD analysis project Ga0316603, IMG submission 207649) | Wetland soil microbial communities from Old Woman Creek delta, Ohio, United States - OWC_soil_day10_noCT | ecosystem: Environmental > Terrestrial > Soil > Wetlands | place: USA: Ohio...
CCTTATCCCAATATTGATCATTCTTTACTAATTCTACTTTTTCTCCATTATTAAAAGTTGAAATTTTAAATGGTCCGTTATAAACTAATGTCTCTGCTTTTGTACCATAAGCATCCCCATACTTTTCTACTAAATCCTTTCTTTGTGCAATAAACAATTTAAACGATAATAATTTTTCAAAATATGCACAAGGTTGATCTAGAGTTATTTCTAAAGTAGACTTATCTTTTGCTTTTACTCCAACATTATCGGCACTGCCTTTACCCTCATTATAATCTCCAGCACCTTTTATGCCGGCATTTACCAACAAATATGCATACTGTGAAGCTGTCTTCTGATCAAGGGTTCTCTTTATTGCATATTCATACTGATCAGCAGTAACATCCTTACCATCAGACCATTTTGATTCTCTTAAATTAATAGTCCATACTTTTCCGTCATCTGAAACCTTCCAGCTGGCAGCTCCATCAGGAACAAATTGATCCTTGCCATCTTTAATTTCTTCCCTTGCTAATGCTTCCATACTTTCCTGCAGAACATAAGCCGCATAAGCATCTGTCCCCTTTGATGGATCAAGAGTCTTAACATTTGCAACAGGAACACTTACAGTAATATGTTGATCCTTATCCATACCTTTTGAAGCAGGATCTTTACTACCGCTTCCTGAACAACCTGTCAACCCTATTGAAAGAGCCATCATGCTTGCTAATACCATAGCAAATAGTTTATTCCTTTTCATAAATAATCCCCCTTTTTTCTTTTTATTTTTATATAATAAGTATTTCTACTTATTTACAATTAAACAATCCCTTAAAATATGAGTAATTTTACTTATACCATTAAACTATTTCTTTACATAAATGTAATTCTATTACTTAACTTACTTATACTTCATATACGTAAACAAATTATGAATAGTTCGCTTTTTTTTAACAATTTTAAATAATATTTATTTTTTCTGAAAACTAAGATAACAAAAAAATAAGACAGAGTCAAAAACTTGACTCTGTCTTATTTTTCTTATTTTAAATTAAGCTTCGCCAATGCCTCAGCAAGTGCTGAATTCATTGGTGCATCATTCTCTTGTTTCATCTTTTTCATGTAGTTTTGAACATCTTTTTTATTTGATTTATTTTCATTATCTTTAAACCTTTTATTAAAGGATGCGGCCTTTTCTCTAAAGCTGCAGTTAGTATTTACACAAACATAAATTTGACCCTCTCCTTGACCTCTAAGCTCTAGCTTTTTATGACACTCCGGGCATCGAGCGTTAGTAAGTCTGCCTAAATTCTCTCTGTGGCCGCATTCTCTATCTTGGCATACAAGCATTCTGCCATTTTTGCCGTTTACTTCAAGCATATACTTTCCGCACTCAGGGCATTTTGCTCCAGATAAATTGTCATGCTTGAATTTATCTTTACTTCCCTTTACATCATCCACAAGTTTTGATGCATATCCTCTCATCTTGTCTGTGAACTCTTTACCATTAAGCTTGCCTTTGCTTATGGATTCAAGATCTTTTTCCCATTTTGCAGTTAATATAGGTGATTTTAAATCCTCAGGCACTAATTCAATAAGCTGCTTTCCCTTTGAAGTTGGTACAAGCTCTTTACCCTTCTTTTCGATGTAAAAAGTATTAAATAACTTTTCTATTATATCTGCTCTAGTAGCAACAGTTCCAAGTCCTCCTGTTTCACCTAGTGTCTTTGCATGTTCCTTATCTAATTTAATGTACTTCTGTGGATTTTCCATTGCCGCAAGTAGGCTTCCCTCATTAAATCTTGCAGGTGGCTTTGTTTGACCCTTATTTATGTTTACTGCTGCAAAAGTTAGGGTATCGCCCTTATTAACCTTTGGAAGTACTTGTTCTTTTACCTCGCTGTCATTACCTTCGTCATTATCTTCAAACTCTTCTGCTCTATCATATACAGCCTTCCAGCCCTTTGCTTTAATTACTTTTCCTTTAGCAGTAAAAACTTCGCCATTAACCTCAGCTTTTACAGTGGTCTGCACATACTCAAAAGGAGGAAGCATAACGCTTAAAAAGCGCTTAATTACTAAATCATAAACGTTTCTCTCTTCACTGCTTAAGTTTGATATTATAACTCTTTGCTCTGTTGGAATTATAGCATGGTGATCTGATACTCTGCTATCATCAACAAAGCCCTTATGAGCTTTAATTCTACCTTTTAGAATTTCATTTGCAAATCTTCCATATGAACCTACAGATATAGCCTTTAATCTATCTGGCAGTGTAGGAACAATGTCACTAGAAATATATCTAGAATCTGTTCTTGGGTAAGTTAAAACCTTATGGTTTTCGTATAATCTCTGCATTATAGAAAGAGTTTGCTTTGCAGAGTAGCCAAATATTCTATTAGCATCTCTTTGAAGCTCTGTTAAATCATAAAGAGCAGGTGCATTTTTCTTCTTATCACTTTCAGACACATCAACAATCTTTCCACTTTTGCCTGAAACCTTTGAAACTACGTCCTTTGCTACACTTTCATTAAATGTACTTAAATAACCATCCTTATTTTGCCACTGCATAGCAAAGCCCTTAGCTTTTCCTTCAATTGTATAATAATCTTTTGGTTTAAAGTTTTTTATCTCCTCTTCTCTTTCTACTATCATAGCAAGAGTTGGTGTCTGCACTCTTCCTGCAGAAAGCTGAGCATTATACTTACAGGTTAAGGCTCTTGTTACGTTAAGACCTACTATCCAATCTGCCTCGGATCTGCACACTGCTGACTGATAAAGATTTTCGTACTCTCTTCCAGGCTTTAAATTACTAAAGCCATCCTTTATAGCCTTATCTGTTTGAGAGGATATCCAAAGACGTTTAATAGGCTTTCTAAACCCTACCTTTTCTACTATCCATCTAGCAACTAGTTCCCCTTCACGTCCTGCATCTGTTGCTATTACTAATTCATCTATGTCACTTCTAATCATGGCCTTTTTTACTTCACTAAAATGCTTTGCTGTCTTTCCTATAACTGTTAGCTTCATTCTGTTTGGAAGCATTGGAAGTGTCTCCATGCTCCATTTTTTAAACTTATCATCATAAGCTTCTGGATCTGCTAATGTTATCAAATGGCCCAAGGCCCAAGTTACAACGTATTTATCTCCTTCTAAATAACCATTTCCACTTTTGTTACATTTTAAAACTCGACCTATCTCCCTAGCTACGCTAGGTTTCTCTGCTAAAACTAATGTCTTTCCCATATGTATTTTACTTCCTTCCATAAATTATTGAGATATCCTCAATATTAACTTTCTTAATTATAAGGTTTATATAAGTTATTTTGCAAGTTTATATTCTTAATTTTTAAATAACCTTTTTGGGACAGCTTAATATACTATTATTGGACATAATTTGAAAGGAGCTAAAATATGATGCATTTTTTATATACAATTTTTATCGCTTTAGTAAACAACCTTGATAACGTGGGCGTTATTATAGCTTATAGCTTCCGGGGAATCAAAATATCTTTTCAAAAAAATTTATGGATTTCCTTAATAACCTTCGTCATCTCTACCTTAGCTGCCTTCTTTGGTAAAATAATTACTATATTTTTGAATAGATCTGTCTGTTCGATTATTAGCATGATACTTCTTATTGCTATGGGCTTATGGATTATATTAGAGCCATTTATTAAGAAAGAAAATGAAGTCAATCCATCAACAGAAAAAAAAGAAAATAATATATATGGAATATTAAAAGATCCTACCAATGCTGATGCTGATAACTCTAAGGATATAGATTTTAAAGAAGCCACTATGCTTGGTATCGCCTTATCTTTAAATAATATTGGCTGCGGCTTAAGTGCAGGAATGATTGCCCTTAATCCCTTCTTCCTTGGCTTATCCTCAGCTTTAATTAACTTCTTAGCTCTTTGGGCCGGAGGATACATTACTAATTATTTAAGCAAATGGCATCTAGATAAAAAGGCAACTATATTTTCAGGAATTTTATTAATTATAATTGGTATTAAACAAGTTCTTTAAGAGTTATATTTAATAAGTTTCGTAAAGAGTTGAGTTTGCTTCAACTCTTTTAACTTTTACATAAAAAGCCGCTGAAAATTTCAGCGGCATAGATAAATTGTCATATAAAATATTTTTAAGCAGCTAATGTTTTCCACCCTTATCTACAATGGTTATTACTACTTCATCCCTTGATAATTCATTCCCCCTGGCATCCACAGCTTTAACAGTTATTTTATACTTGTGACCTGAGGTGAACAATTCAGATGAGATAACATAATTATTTTTAAGTCCTACATTTACTCCCTTAACTAGCTCTCTTCCGCTGTCCTCTTGAACTGTTATAGAATAATAAGCGGCTGCTGATACCTTAGTCCAGCCCACACCAATGTCTCCTTTATTATAAACACTGCCATCTGATGGTGATGTAATTGTAAGCTTAGTTACCTGTGAACCACTAATCTTGAAGCTAACTTCTGAAGATTTTATATTTCCAATAGAATCCTTAGCTGACACTTTTACCTTATAGCTACTGCCTTCTTTTAGATTAACAGCAGGGACAATAAAGCTAAGCTCTTTTCCCATATTATAGTTATTAATAAAGTTTACGCCCGTTCCAATATCAGTTACTGTCAATACATATTCTGAAGCTCCTTCTACACTGTTCCAGGCTACCAAAACATCATCTTTATTGTAACTATTTCCGTTTATTGGAGAGGTTATAACTGGTGACTGTAAGGATATTTGCGGCTTTAATATAGATATAGTAATTTCACTCCATTTTATTTCTCCCAATGAACTTTTTGATCCTACTGATATTTTATAGCTGTGACCACCTGTTAATGATGATGCTTTTAATGTATAAAATAATCCCTTGCCCAAACTATGATTATTTAACAGAACAGTTTTAGAAGATAGGTCCGTTATAGTTAATATATATTCTGAAGCATCTTTAACACCATTCCACCCAATGTTAATATCTGTCTTATCATAACTTTTACCATTTACAGGCATAGTTATAATTGGAGCGGATGTGTCTGAAGGCTGTTTTGAAGTTTGAATTGTTCCATCTGAAATACTTATTCCGACTTCATTCCACCTTTCTTCCCCGTTAATTCCCTTGGCAGCTACTGATATTCTGTAAAAATGACCTTCAGTTAGTAATGCTCCTGCTAAATTATAATTATTCTGTAAGTCGACACTATAATTATCCATTAACTGATTGCCTGCAGTTACATCTAAAATTGAAATACAGTATTCCTTCGCTCCCTCAACACTATTCCAGTTTATATTAATATTTTCTTTCCGGTATGCCTGTCCAGAAACAGGGAAGGTTATTAATGGCGATGAACTTAATGTAAGATTTTTAGCTTTTGTTGAACTTATTGTTACATTAATAGTTTCATTCCATCTTTCATCTCCATTAGAATATTTTGCCCCCACTGAAATGCAGTAGCTATGATCATTAGTTAATAAGGATGCTGCTACTGAGTAATTAATGTTCTTTTTTACATTTACATCATCTATAATTTTTTTCCCTGAAGTAGTATCCCTTACTGCAACAAAATAATTAACAGCATCAGGGATCTTGTTCCAGGCTACATTAATATTATTTTTACTATAAATTTCACCATCTACAGGAAAAGTTATAACCGGAGAACTGAGGAGTAAAACATACCTACTGACTATTTTATTTGATAATTCGTTATTCAAGATTGCCACTATGTTTCCTGGCTGAGCCTTACATTTATTTAACAAGTCTTTAATACTATTTTCTTCAATGTTGCTGTAACACTTGTCCATAATTGCTAAAGCGTCCTTTGAGCGATTTTCTTCTGCATAAAACCTTGCTAAATACAAATAGGGAAGCTTTTTATCCGGTATAAGCTTTATACTGTCTATTAAGAGTTTTTCTGCACTTTTTTTATCTCTAATAGCTATATAGCCTTTAAAGAGACCAATAACTCCATCTACATTTTTAGGTTTTGACTTATTTACCTTTTGAAAAACATATACAGATTCCCTATATCTTCCTTGCTTGTAATATTTATTTCCTAGTTTAATATTGCTATTAACCTTTGCCGTAGAAGCCAATTTCCACACCCCAACTGACCCTAAGACTATTATAATAAGCGCAATTATTGAAGATATAATAATTTTTTTCTTCACCTGTTTCCCCCCTTTTACTTATAGCGCTTAACATTCACTCTATCCCCATAAAGTTTCTGTTATAGCATGGAATACTTGTCTACAATAAATATATTATTTATAGCTGTTTATTATTCCATAGGTTCTACTGTAAATAAGTCATATTACCAAATTTCAAAAGGAGAAAACTTTGCTAAGTAAAAAAACAGCAACATCTGCTGTTTTTAAGAAAATCTATATTCCCTTTACTGAAAATGCACTTTTACATTTACAATCTCAGGGTTATTTCCAAGTCTTATTGGAGGCCCCCAGGTACCATAGCCTGATGAAACAAAAACATTTAAAGCCCCCTTTTTTAAGTATCCCCAATCAATCTCATATATTCGTCTAGTTATAAACTCATTTGGGAAAACCTGCCCTCTGTGTGTGTGACCGGAGAATTGAGCATCTATACCCGAAGCTTCACCTTCCTCTAAATGATAAGGTTGATGGTCCATTAAAATAAGAGGTAGTGATTTGTCTATCCCCTGAAGTAAACTAGCCATTTCCATTCTTTTTTTTCCTGTAGTTCTTTCACTAGATAAATCATTTCTTCCTATTATATAAAAGCTATTTGCTACCTTTATATATTCATCCTGTAAAAGTTTTATCCCTGACTTCTCTAACTGAATAGCTAGTTCCTTACTGCTATCACTTATATAGTCATGGTTTCCAAGTACCACATATGCTCCAAATGGAGCTTTTACTTTTTTCAAGGTATCCGCCATCTTCTCATGAGTAAAAGGAGTAATATTATCATCTATTAAATCTCCGGCAATTAAAACTACATCTGGATTTAAGGAATTTATCTTATCAACCATACCTTCAAGTCTAGTGTTGTGATTTATGAGACCAAGATGAAGATCTGACACCATAACAACGTTAAGTTCCTTAATAGCACCTGCTTTTTTAGGAATATTTATCTCATAATTTTTAACTATAGGATGTGCTGCATTCCAAGTACCGTAGGTAAGAACTGCAGCTAAAGCTACAAATATTAAAATCCCTGTTAATGCAACAATCTTTTCCCCTATGTGAGTTGAATATTTAATAATAGAAAATCTTCTATTTGTTATTTTAAAAATATCAATTAATAAAAGAATAATTATTAAATAAAGCATCACTGCAAGCCAATAGCCCCCAATAAGCTCTACTACTCCACTTGCCCTATAGGGTAGAACACCTTCAGAAAACCTTGCTATTATATAACTCATGGATATAATGCCAAAAATAATCCAGTAAAAAACCTTGTTTATACCTATATTTAAGCTTTTTAAAAATCGTAAATTCCTTACGCCTATATAGTAATTTAAAAATCCAAATATCAAAGTAACTATGAAAATTGCTATTACAAACTTCATTATTTAATCCACCTCATACCTTTCTGAAAGTAACTCAATAATTTATCACTATTATTATATCGTAACACTGAATTTAGTGACAATATTTTCAATTAAAATATTATGAAGCCCTGACTTTTATATTCAACCTCTTAACTTGGAGCTTAATATTTCGCCTTGATTTACTAAAAACGAATAATAAAAATACATGCTGCTTATTTAAGCTTAGCATGTATTTTTATATATACTTTATAATTCTGCTTTTTTTAATATTGTTGTTATTTCTTTTGCAAGTGTTGTATTATTTATTGAATACCCGTTCCCATTTTGATGTATAAATATTTCAGTTTCAATAAAGCTTAAATCATAAACATCTTCAGAACCATCTTTTGTTATTAAAGTTAATTTATAAGGCATAGGTCCCATATCAAATTTTTTTAGTAATAACTCCTTACTATTAAACGCCTCCATGAACTTTTTAAGATCTTCAGTTCTATCGATTATTATACTTTTGACTACCTTTTGACTTTGTAATGTCTTTTGATTATCATAAGTAAACTTTACTATTTTAATTTTTTCGATGTTTTGAAAGCCTTTTTCTTCAGCTTTAACCTTATTTGGTGATTTAGAAATATTATTGTTTTTTATTGCACTAATATTTCCTACCTCCCCACACCCAGATATTAATAACACAATGAAAAGAATTAATGGCAATAGTTTTTTCATAATATCCCTCCTATAAAAACTTGAATTATATATATTAGACAGCTAAAATAACAATTTGGTTTTTATTTTTAAGGAGAGGTTTTAGAACAGCTAAACGAAAATCCTTGTTCCTATTCTTCTGTCATACTCTGACCATGCTCCTGCTTCTGTTATTTCTTTTATTTGGGCAATTTTATTGAAGGTGGCATCCATGTAATCTGCGAAATGGACCATGTACGCATCTTCACTATTAGGTACCTTTGGTGAACCATATTCTAGCTTGCCATGATGCTGAACTATACATCCTTTTATTCTTAGTTTAAATTCTTCTGAGTAGATAGCACCACCGGCTTTAAAAGCCTCCTCTACCATTTCAACTCCTATTACAATATGCCCTTCTAAATCTCCTCTTGTGGTTGTGGTAAAAGGCCCATCTGTATAGTACTCCTCAATTTTTCCTATATCATGGAGCTTTGCACCTAAGATAGCAATATCTTTCCTTCTGCTGTCATATCTATAGGCCATAGCTTTTGTCATATACATGACATTTAGGGTATGCTCTGCAAGTCCTCCCCTATAATTGTGATGTTGATGAAGTCCTCCAATTCCACTGATAAATTTTTCTACAAAATCATTATTTTTAAAAAAATAATCATTTAATGCTCTGCTTTCCTCACTCTTAAATTCTTCTTCAGATATTTTATTCATTTCATCCATAATTTCTTGTATTGGTCTTTTTACACTTGGGAGATAATCATTCTTATCAAAATATTGCAATAGGTTAAATCCACTTATCTCAAGAAGGTTTTTCTTAATACCCTTAATTTCAATAACATCTCCTACTTTAAGAGTATCTTCTACATCTGGAATTGAGGCTTTAATATCACCAGTTTTATCACCAATATAAGCTATCGTATTATTCCCGTCTCTATACACCTTTTTCATTATCATAAAGCTTTCTTCTATAGTACCTTCAAAAGTAACTTGTTCATTTATATTTTCTACATATAAATTTTTCATTTAAATCAACCTTTCTATTTTCTTTATATAGCTATTCTTTGAAAATAAATTGTGTCTTATCCTTTTTATATTTAACCTTTTGTGCTAACTTTTAACTGTCATTAATGATAAATTTGACAGAAATCAAAAAAAAGGCTATCATTTTCATATGTTTATCAATTTTTCCATGTCATATTTTTTGTATGGACATGCATATAAATTGATAATGTATTTATCTATATATTAGAAAAGGGGGAGAAATCCATTATAAATTGCAAAGATATTTTTAAAAAGGATGTTCTTAAAAAATTTATAATTCCAACTATAACCCTTATAATGTTAATAGTAGCAATTACTTTAGTGTACATAAAAAGAAAACCTATTACCGTGGTTATAGATGGTAAACCAATGAAAATTATAAGTTACAAAAATACTGTTAAAGAAGCTTTAGACCAAAATAATATATCTGTAGGTCCAAAGGATAAAATTAAACCAGCTTTTGCTTATAAAATATCAAAAAATGATACTGTAGAGATAAAAAGAGCTGTTAACACTAAAGTTTCAGTTGATGGTAAGAATCTAAATATATTATCTGCTGAAAAAAATATTGATGCCATGCTGAAGGCTGAAGGGATTACCTTAAAGACTGAAGATAAAATAAGTCCTGCTCTAGAATCCAAGCTATCTGAAGGTATGAAAATTGAAATAATTAGGGTTGATGCTCGAAGTTTTATAGACACACTAATTCTTGATTTTAAAACTGTAGTAAAAAAAGATCAAAGCTTGCCAAACACCCATAGAAAAACTATTCAAACAGGGCAAAAGGGTGAAAGACAGATTACCACTACAGTAATTTATGAGAATAATAAAGAAGTTTCAAGAAAAGTTGTTAAAGATGAAATTACAAAAAAAACTATAGACACTATAATAGTTCAAGGTACATACCCATTAATGCCAGTTTCCAGTGATGGACAACCTCTTGGCTACTCTAGGGTATTTACAGCAAGAGCTACAGCTTACTCTGCTATTCATGGAATAGGTAAAACCTATACTGCTTCTGGCAGAAAGGCAGTAAGAGACCCTAATGGATATAGTACTATTGCTGTAGATCCATCAGTTATCCCCTTCGGCACAAGATTATTTGTTGAAGGCTACGGCTTTGCTATTGCAGCTGATTCAGGTACCGGAGTGCTAGGAAATACAATTGATGTATTCTTTGATACCTATCAAGAATCCTGTAATTGGGCTGTAAAATCTGTTAAGGTTTATATACTTAAGTAAGTAATAATAAAAACACACTAAAACTCGTTGATTTTTAGTGTGTTTTTTATATGCAGAGCTTTTGGTTATACTTAGCCTCAATTATTTTTTATGTTTATTCTTTTCAGTTCCCTTGCCTTTTCCTCTAGTTGTATAGTTTTTCTTGTCAATATTATTACTGATATTTGTACTGTCTTCTTGGACTACAGCGGTATCTTTAGGTTTGTTTATGGAATTATTTTCTCCTACAGGTTTACTGTCTACCATATTATTTACCGCATGGCTATCTGCCATTTCCGCATATTTTTTATCATTTACATATCCATCCCAATAGTAAAGACCTGAAACAATTAAAGCTATAGAAGCTAGCATGCCTATAAAACTTCTTTTTAACGCTTTATTCCCGTCCCTTTTACTTGCCTTTATTTTATGATTATCTAAAATTAAAGTTTTTTCATACATATCTTGATCAATAAACTTCACAATTTCATTACTTAACTCTTCTATAGAACTATATCTATCTCTTATATCAATTTGAACACATTTCTTTATTATTCTTACTAAATCACAATCTATATTTATATCATAGTTTTCATCCATAAGAGGCTCTAAAGGAGTAGTTGGCATCTTACCTGTAGTCATAAAATATAACACCATTCCAGCACCATAGACGTCTGTTTCTTTGCAGCATTTTCCATGGCCGTATTGCTCTGGAGCTGCATATCCATTAGAACCTAATTTTATAGTATCCTCATTTTTTTCTGTTATAAATATCTTTGAGATTCCAAAATCAATTAGCACAACATTTTCCTCTGGGGTTATCATGATGTTAGATGGCTTTAAATCCCTATATATTATTGGTGGATTTAAGCGGTGCAAATAAGATATAATGTTGCAAATACCTAAAGTAACCTTACATATACTTTCTGTATCTGTAAGCCTTCCTTCTTTTACATAAGTCTTTAGGGTGCATCCTTCTATGTAGTCCTCTACCATATATATTTTATCTTCTTCATAAATTATATCTACAATTCGAGGAACACCTGGATGATTAAGCTTTCTTAATATGTTTGGCTCTGATAAAAAATCTATTTCCTGCTTATTATCTTTTTTTATCTCCTTAATAGCCCAAAATTTATCAAGTCTTATATCCTTGCACAAATAGACTGTTCCCATTCCTCCTCTTCCTAAAACCTTTATCACTTCATATTTTTCATTTATCATATATCCACTAATAAGCATACTTCACCTCATAAATAAAACTTTTGTAATACATAACTAATATACGTAGATACCTGCTACTTTTTAGGGGGTACTATTGTAAAATGGTTCCAAAGGGACATTTTCATTGCCATCAGGTGGCAATGGAAACGTCAGACTGTGCGAAAACAAAAAATGCATGCAAGATATAGTATACCTCTTTCATTTTTTGATAAAAAATGAAATTTAGCATGATAAAAC
>Ga0316603_10001668_pt1 | contig 11928 bp, 8 predicted proteins | sample OWC_soil_day10_n_FD_207649 | JGI IMG/M metagenome (GOLD analysis project Ga0316603, IMG submission 207649) | Wetland soil microbial communities from Old Woman Creek delta, Ohio, United States - OWC_soil_day10_noCT | ecosystem: Environmental > Terrestrial > Soil > Wetlands | place: USA: Ohio...
GGAAGATCGTGGACCGGAATCAGCCGTACTCACCCGCCTACGTCATGCTCGGCACGATCTACGAGAAACAGGGGAAGGCCGGCGAGGCGAAGAAGGTGTACAGGAAGGCCGCGGACAACGCGGAGCTGCCGGAACCCGGCCGCGCGCAATTCCGCAAAAAACTTCAGTCCATGGGGAAATAGAACGCCCGCGGGATTTCCGTCGCCTCTCCCGGGTCTTCTACCTGGCCGGGTGTGCCGGGCCCGGAGCCACCTGCTCCCGGGCTTTTTGCCCCTCTTCCCGTCTCTCCGCCAAAAGCTTGTACGCGACGTAATATTTGTAGATGTTGCGCACGTACGTCGTGGTCTCGATGCCGATCTTCTTCGCGGTCACGATCTCGACGTTGTTGAACCACTGGTCCGGGTCGAGCCCGCTCTTTACGGCCGCCTTGCGCATCTTCGAGATGTTTCCGGGGCCACAATTGTAGCTCGCGAAGGCGAAGAGGGTGCGGTTGACTTCGTCGAATTTGGCGTCGGGGAAGTTCTTCGTCATGATCTGGTCCATGTATTTGACGCCGGCGTGGATGTTGGGCTCGACGACCTTGATGTCGCCCACATTCAGTTCCTTGCCGGTGGCCGGCATGACCTGCATCACCCCGATGGCGCCCACCTGGCTCTTCGCACCCTGGTTCAGCTGCGACTCCTGGTACCCCTGGGCGGCGAGCATGAGCGGGTCGAAGTTGTACTTCTTCCCGTACTTCTCGAACAGCGCGTACGTCTGCTCGAACCGCTTCAACTCGTCCTTTCCGCTGGAGTCCTTGATCTGCTTGACCCGCCGCATGTACTCCTTTACGCGACCGGTGATCATCCCCTTGGTGAGATTGGCCTTCATGTAAGCGAGGATCTCCGCCTCCAGCTTCGGACTGCCCTTGCGGGTCGCCCAGCCGATCTGCCCTCCTTCCCTCACGACCGCCTGCTCATTCACCTTGATCTTCGGCAGGATCTGCGCCCACATCTTCGCCTTCCAGTCGTCGACGACGATCGCCGCAAGGAGCCCTGCGTTGAGCATCTCCATCATGTCCTCGTCCTCGAGCGCGTCGGGCACCGGGACGATCTTCATGGGGGGTTTGCCCTCTTTTGCGAACCGCCCGTTCAGCGCCACGAGGCTCTCGTGATAGCTCGACGCCTTGCGCACGTGGACCGTTTTGCCGGACAGGTCCTCCGCCGTTGCGATCGCCGGGGATTTCGGCCCGGTGAGAACCACTTCTTTCACCGACGTCTGATCCGGCAGCGAGACGAAGTCCACGATCTTCCGCCGTTCTTCGGTGATCGTGAGGTTCCCGACCGCGATGTCGCCGGTCCCCTGTACGACCGACGGGAGCAGCCTGTCCCGGGTCGTAGGGATGATTAACACGGTGACCGGCCGCTTGCCGAGCTGTTTCGCGTACTTCTTGTTGATCCACCGCTCGAAGTCGCGAACGTTGTCGGCGGTGAGGCCGCGCTCGCGCCCCTTGTCGTTGAAATACAGCGACCGGCTGTAGGGCGCCAGCACCCGGATCGCCCGGCGCTCGAGCATCCCGTCGAAGTCGCCGGTCCACGTCTTAACCTGGGTAGTAAGCTGACGTGCCGCCGGTTTGGCAACCGGCCCGGGAGGAGTCTTGGCGGGCGTTTCGGCCAATGCGCCGGCTGCCAGGACCAGCGAGGCAAGGACGACAGCCAACCCTCCCGTGATAAACATTTTCTTCATCGGGGGTTCTCCTCTCCCATGGATCGGTTCGATTCCCTAAAATACGATGCTTTCCCGATTGGTACAACCCCCTCCCGAATTGGGGTACTATTAGCCAACGATCCGATTCCGTTAGGGAAAGATCCTTCAGGGGGCATGGAGGTGAACCGGTGACGTGGCGGAAGACCATCATCATCGCGTTGCTGCTCGGACTGGTTTCCACCGCGGCGACGGCGGCCTCGCCGAAGGAAGCTCCCGCGGTTCCCGCACCTTCCGCCCCCGAAGTGAAGGCACCCGGGAAGGCGGCGCCCGCGCCGGTCGTCCTGGAAGGGAGGACCCTCTTCTCCTTCCGGGAACCTGCCTTGGGGGCCTCCCCCGAGGACCGGGCCCGGTATGTCAGCGATAGCCTCGGGAAGCTGGTGGAGCACCGGGCGTTCCGCCCGGATTCGATCAAGGTGGTCGAGGACGACATCGCTTCCCTGATCGTCGCGGAGCGGACGCTCCTTCTCAGGGTGTTCGACCGGGACGCCGCCGTGGAAGGGTTGACGCGCCAGGCCCTGGCCGCCCGATATGCCGAAGCGATTCGGGCCGCGGTGGAGGCGCACAACGAAGCGTACAGCTTCCGGAGCCTCCTGTTCGGCGTTCTCTATGCGGTCGTGGCGACCGCCGTGCTGATCGCCATCCTGTTCGGGTACCGGTACCTGTTCTCATGGCTCTATCACCGGCTTCGGGCGTTGCGGGAGACGAGGATCCGTTCGGTTCGGATCCAGTCGTTCGAGATCCTGCACGCCGACCGGATCGTGTGGCTCCTCGTCGCTCTGGCGCGCTGGTTCCGGATTCTCACGACCGCCGTTTTCGTCTACGCCTACCTCCTCTTCGTCCTGAGCCTCTTCCCCTGGACGCGCGGGATCGCCGAGGCGATCCTCGGTTACATCCTCGACCCGCTCCGCCACTTCGGCGCCGCCATCGTGGCCTCCCTCCCCGACCTGTTCGTGATCGCGGTCGTCGTCTTCATCACCCGGTACTTCATCAAGCTCGCGCGGTTCTTCTTCGACGAGGTGGAGAAGGGGCGGGTTGTCCTCCCCGGTTTCTACGCCGACTGGGCGGGGCCCACCTACAAGATCGTCCGCTTCTTCATCCTCGCCTTTGCGTTGACCGTCGCCTTCCCGTTCATCCCCGGCTCCAAGTCGGAAGCGTTCAAGGGCGTTTCCATCTTCCTCGGGGTCCTGTTCTCCCTCGGCTCCACATCGACGATCTCGAACGTGATGGCAGGCCTGAGCATCACCTACATGCGCGCCTTCAAGGTCGGGGACCGGGTCCGGATCGGCGACACCGTGGGGGACGTGATCGACCAGTCGCTCCTGGTGACCCACGTCCGGACCATTAAAAACGAGGACGTCACCGTCCCCAACTCGATGGTGCTGAGCGCCCACATCGTGAACTACAGCGCCCGCGCGAGGGAGGAGGGTCTCATCCTCCACACCGCGGTCACCATCGGGTACGACGCCCCCTGGCGGACGGTCCATGAGCTCCTGATCGAGGCGGCGCGGAAGACCCCGTGCATCCTCGTGGAACCGAAGCCGTTCGTCCTGCAAACCGCCCTCAACGACTTCTACGTGACGTACGAGCTGAACGCCCACACCGACGATCCCCAGCAGATGGTGAACACCTACTCGGCGCTGCACCGCTACATCCAGGACACCTTCAACGAGGCGGGGGTGGAGATCATGTCGCCCCACTACGCACAACTCCGGGACGGGAACAAGACCGCGATTCCCGACGCCTACCTCCCGAAGGAGTACGTGCCACGGTCCATACGGGTAGAGACCGTCCCGGGAGATCGGGGAACGCCGGGGAAGGGGGACGGGGACCCTGCCGGGAAGAGAACGGGGGGAGGGGGGCCGGCGAAGTGACCCACCGGGAACGGGAGCGGAGTTGAAGGACATCCGGGAGCGCATCCAGGCGCGCAGTCGAACCGTGAGGTTCGCGTTCGTGGCCGCCGGTGCCGTCGCCCTCGTTGCCCTGTTCTGGGGGATTTCGATCCTGAGCCCGTTGCCGCCGCGCACGGTGACGATGACCACGGGGTCGGAGGGCGGCGCCTACAACGAGCTCGGGAAGCGGTATCGCGAGATCCTTGCGCGCTCCGGCGTGGAGCTGCGGCTGCTGGCATCGGAAGGAGGAATCGAGAACCTCCGGCGGCTCTCCGACCCCCGTTCGGGGGTCAGCGTCGGGTTCATGCAGGGCGGCGCCACCGGGGATACGGACCGGAAGGACCTCGTTTCGCTGGGAACGGTCTCGTTCGAGCCGCTCTGGTTTTTCTGGCGCGGCACGGGGAACCCCGGAAGAAAACTGGAGCGATTGCGCGGCAAACGCATCTCGATCGGCCCGGAGGGGAGCGGCACGAGGGTTCTGGCGGTTACGCTGCTCGCGGCCAACGGGATCGAGCGGGACGGGACGCAGCTTCTCCCGCTCTCCCCGCACGACGCCGGGGAGCAGCTCCTGAGCGGACGGATCGACGCCGCCCTGATGGTGGCGTCCTGGGAATCCCCCGTCGTGCGGGGGTTGATCGCCTCGGAAGACGTGGAGGCCGTCAGCTTCCCGCGCGCGGACGCCTACACGGCGCTCTACCCGTACCTCAACAAGGTCACGGTTTCCGCCGGGGTAGGGGACCTGGCGAGGGATCGGCCGCCCGCGGACGTGGTGCTCCTCGCCCCCAAGACCAGCCTGGTGGTGCGGAAGGAGCTGCACCCCGCGATCCAGCACCTCCTGCTCGACGCGGCGACGGAGATCCATTCCGGCGCGGGGATCTTCCAGAAGGCGGGTCAGTTTCCGGCCGCCGAGTCGGTCGACCTTCCGTTGAGCGTCGCCGCGCGGCAATTCCACAAGACCGGGAGGCCTTTCCTGCAGCGCTATCTCCCCTTCTGGGCCGCCGTATTCCTGTGGGGACTGGTGCTCCTTCTGATCCCTGTGGTCGGGGCGTTCTACCCGCTCTTCCGGGTCGCCCCGGCCTTGTACGCCTGGGGGATGCGGCGACGCATTTTCCGGCTGTACGGGGAGTTGAAGTTCCTCGAAGGGGATCTGGAACGGCGCAATTCCGCGGGAGAGGCGGGCGACCTCGTCGGCCATCTGGACCGGCTGGAGGAACGGGCAAATCACCTCCAGGTCCCGTTGGCCTACACGAACCTGCTGTACAACCTGCGTCGCGACATCCAGCTGGTTCGAGAAAGGCTTGCAGCGCAGCGGGGAACTGGGGCAAGATAGGGACGATTCGGTAGCCACTTCAATCCCGGGAGGGGTTCGGAATGGGAAAAGTGATGGTTGGAACCGTGGCTGCAATAGCGGTCGCTCTGTTCGTCGTGTTCATCCCCGTTGCGTCCCACGCCGCGGACAACACCACGTACAATCTCCCTTGGGAGAAGTTCAACATCCAGGGCGGCGCCTTCTTCGCGGCGCTGAACAACAAGGTGACGGTCGGGCCCAAAGGCGCCGGGATCGCCGTCGATGTGGAAGAGGCCCTTGGGCTGGATACGCAAAACACCGTCTTCCGGCTGGGGACCTCGTATCGCTTCGACGAGAAACGCCGGCACCGGGTGGACCTGGACTACCTGTACTTCAACCGGTCGTCCACCAAGACGATCGAGAAAGATATCGTGGTGGACAACGTCACCTTAACCGCTGGCAGGCGAGTGGACAGCACGTTCAACTACCAGATCATCCGGGCCGCCTACAGCTACTCGTTCTTCCAGGACGACCGCATGGATCTGGCGGCCTCCTTCGGTCTCTTCGTGATGCCCATCAAGTTCGAGATGAGTGCCGAGGGTCTCGGTTCCTCGCAGGGGGAGTTCAATTTCACGGCCCCCCTACCCGCACTCGGGCTGCGGGGCGACTTCGCCGTCACCCCCCGGTGGATGATCCGGACCAACATCGATTTCTTCTACCTGGAGTATCAGAGTTTCAAGGGGGCGCTCGTGGACACAAGAATTGCCGTCGAATACAACCCCTGGGAGCATTTCGGCTTCGGCCTTGGGATCGACAACTTCCGTTTGCAATTGGAGTCTGAGAGCAATGATTACCCAGGCGCCAATTTCCAGGGGATCGTCAAATCCCAGTTCATGGGCGTGCAGCTGTACGCGAGGTACTTTTTCTAGACAGGCAGGGAAGAGAGGGGGCGGTCGCGCCGCCTCCCCCTCATCCCGCGTGGATCGCGACTACTCGCCGGGGAGGATCGGCGAGATGATGTGGGCCGGAGCCTTGAACGTCCTTTCGACGATCCCCAGGAGTCCCTTCCCCACGGCGGCCGGTTCCAACGGCGTTACCTTCGGATCGCCGAGATCCCCCCGGACGGCGACGGGGATCGTCACAAGCGTCCCCGCGAGGATATAACGGACGACCGGGATCATCCGGACGACGGCGTCCACCGTCCCGAACGGCGAAACCAGCACCTTCAGGTCCGCTTCCCTTCGAAGGATATCCACCTCCCCGGTCGCGGCGATCCCCATCGACGGTGCGTCCATCGTCGCCTCCCCCAGGAGGAACTTTCCGTCGTTCATCTCCCCGCGGATGGCGAGGGTTCTATAGGGAAATCCCGTCTTCCCGAGGTCGGGGACCTTTCCCCGGAGGAGTTCGGTGACGTTCAGGTAGGAGAAGATCCTCGAAAGGACGGTCATCTTGTTGATCCGGCCGTCCTTCAATGTCATTTCCGCGGGACCCCGGAGGGAGCGTACCAGTGCGTCGCCCGTCCCCGTCCCCGCGAGCCGGACCGACATGCCGTACGTCCCGGTCAAGGAGATCCTCTTTCCGGACAGGCACGTCATCGTCGCATCGATCTCCTCCCCGGTGGCCGACACGGCCAGTTCGATCGCCGGCCCTGCGGAATCCAGCGTCAGGGTGCCCAGCGTGGAGACCCCGCAAAGGTTCGCCTCGGAGAGGGTGATGCGGATCCGGTCCTCCCGGATGTCCGCCTCCGCCCGGACCGGCCGCCACGTGAGGCTCCCGCGCGATATGGAGTCCGCCCGGAGCCGGAGGACGCCCCGGACCGGGAATCGCGGCGATCCCGGGGATGGCGCTGTTCCATCCTCCCGGGGCTTCGCCATCGCTGGTGCGCCGGCATCCGGTTCCCCAGAGCCTTCCGGCCGGATGCTCCGCACCAGCCTTTCGGCGTCGATGTCCCCCGCGGAAATGTCGACGTCCGCGACGACCGTCTCTCCACCGAATTCCGCCGTCCCGGTCAACGAGAGCGGGACGTTGTCCCACAGGAGATCGGACGATGCCACGCGGACCTTCCTCCCTTCCGCCGAAAGGGAAATATGCCGGATCGCGAGGGGAGCCACCGGCTTCCATGGGAGGACGAGATCGTCCGCATCCAGCGTCCCGCGGGCCGAGGATTCCCCGGGGTTCTTCCGGTTCAGGATCCCTTCCACCTCTCCCTGGATCCGTTGGCCGGGCCGCACCGGGATCGGCACGACCTTCTCTACCGTCGTACGCGACAGTGTGCCGGTGAACTTCACTTTCGCGGTGCCCGGGTCGAGGTTGAATGCCACGTTCGCGTCCGACACCTTGTCCCGTATCACGAGCGGGTCGACCGACAACATCCCCGGGGTCTTCCGGAGGGAGAGCGCGATGTCCGGCCCCTCGGGCCACGCAAGCGTCGCATCCACGACGACGGCGCCTCCCTTTCCCAGGGAGAACGTCGACCCGGTCACGGTGAAGGGTGCCCTGGGAGCGTACGGATCCGGTACACCGAGGCGTGCGGAGGCCCACTTCGCCGCCTCCACCCCGACGTCCCCGTGGAAGGATGCGGTGACCTGGTCGAGCCCCTTCGTGTACCCACGCAACTGCACACCTCCCTGGCACGTCGTGTCGAGAAGGGACGCCTCGACGTCCGTGAAGGTCAACTCTTCCGGAACTATGCGGAATCGCCCGCGAGGGATCTTGACGGGCCCGGGTAGCAGGGGGGTATCCACCTCCAGATTCTCCACGCTCCCCCCGGCGTCGAACCTCCACGCCCCGGGTTCGCGCAACGGTCCGCCGAAAGACAGTGTCGCGATTACGGCCACCCCCTGCACGGATCGAACCGGCTTCACCGTTTCCCGGATCCCGTCGAGCGAGGCGATCCAGGGGTACACCTCCTCCAGCGCGATGCGCGCGGTTCCGCCGCGGATGGAGAGTGCCGGGGTTTTCCCGAGATTCAGCCGGCCGGTCAGCCCGGAGACGCCGGACCCGCCCACGCTTCCCCGGAGATCCTTCACCGAGAAGGAAGCGCCGTCGTAGGAAACGTGTCCCCCGTGAATCGTGATGGGGAAGGGGATCCGGTCGTACTTCCCGGCGAGGTTCACGCTCGCGAGGGCCACCGTGGGACGGATCGACGAGAGACGTTCCCCGAGGGTCAGTCGCCCGGACGCCGTGCCCCGCACTCCGTGGATCCGGTCGATCTCCTCGCGGAACCGCTCGTTCCGGACCAACCGGCGGAGAAGCGGCGGCAACTCCCCGAGGTCGGCGGTCACCGGGAGCTCCGCGTGGAACGGCGCGTCGCCCCTCGCGATCCCCATCCGGAGCGTCCCCTCGCGGACGCGGGAGTTCCCGAGACGGGCCGACAGCCCCCGGCCGGTGAGGATCCCATCGGAGAAGGACGCCTCCCCGCCGACGTCCACCAGCGCGAGACCGATCCCCGGGAACGTGATCGTGCTGCCGCTCACCGTCGCCCGGCCATGAAGCGCCCGGAGCCCTTCCGTTTCGATCGTGCCGCGAAGGGAAGCAACCGTCTCGCCGAGCCAGGGGACGGCGCCCGGGGCCAGCCGGTCGATGAAATCGCGGACCCGGAACCCCGACGTCTCCACGCGGGCCTCCCCGCGAAGCCCCTCCGGGCGCAGGCTCGACTCGATCGAAAGATGTTCCCAATACCGGGACGCGCAGCGGACCTGGAGCGTCATCCGTTCCGGGGGAAAACCGACCCGGGCGTTCAGTTCGCTCAGGGACACGATCGGCTTCTCCCCATCCGAGAGTTCGAGGCGCCCGTTCCGCACCGTGACGACCGTCGCGGGCGCCCTACCTCGCAGCGTGGCGAGGAGGGAAGAAAGGTTCCCTTCGAACTCCTCCGCGGAGAACGCTTTTTCGGGTTTCGGCCTCGGGGGGATCCGCACCCGCACGTCCGGGTCTTCCAGAAGGATGGCGCCGTTGCGGCCGGTGCCGCGGAGCAGGGGGATCAGTTCCAGGTCCACCTGGAGGGTCTTGACCGTTCCGGCCGCCAGGCCGGGTACGTCGAAGGCGACGTCGAGGATCACGACCCGTGGGCGGGGGAAGAGGGTGACCTCCGCCCGGGCGTAGGTGAGATGAACCCCGGTCCTGCGTTCGAGCTCCGCCAGGGCGAGGTCGCGGACCGCCTTCGTGTTGAGGAGCCGCGGGCCGAGGAAGACCAGCGCCGCGAGGAGGGCCACGAGGATTCCTGCTCCGACGAGCAGGGAGAGGAAGATTTTCCCGGATCGGGTCATCGCGACCGTGTCAGAACCAGGAGTTCCCGAAGACGACGTAGATGGCCCACTGCTCCGGGCCCCGCGCGACGTCGATCCCCATCTGCAGGCCGAACTCCCGGGCGGCGAGATAGCGGAACCCGCCTCCGGCGTTCCACACGGTCTCCGCATCCGGAAGGGCCTCGAATCCGTCCGCCGCCTTTCCGATCCCGGCGAACCCGGCAAGGCCCCACCGCGGCGTGACCATCCACCGCTCCTCCGTTTCGAGCGTCAGCACGTCGGTTCCCTGATACCGCATCGCCGGGATGCCCCGCAGCTGGACGAAGGGGAGGGCGTAGAACGGGGCGTCTCCGGCGATGAACTGGCCGTCGGCGCGGAGTCCCGCGACGACGTTCGGCAGCACCGGCCAGTACCCGACGGCCTTGGCGTGCAGCTCCCGGTAGTCGTAGTCCCCGCCGAAGATCTCGTCGAAGACGCCCAGGGACGCCTTCGCGTGGATGCCCCGGTTCGGCGTGAAGAAGTTGTCCGTGCTGTCGTATTCGAGGTACGGGATCAGCCCGCCGATCTTCGAACTCCCCGTCCACTCCCGGTCGGTGACGCCGGGAATGCTCCCTCCCGGCTTGAACGTGATGTCCGAGGAGACGAAGGCGTATCGCACTCCCGCGAAGAAGTCGCTCCCGGGGATCCGTACGCCGAGATCCTGGAGGAACGGGACGGTCCGGATTTCGACGTCGCGGGAGATGTCGGATGTCTGTGGCGTGGTGCCGTAAAACGTGAGTTGCAGGTCCGCGTACCCCAGCCCGCCGAGGTACCGGATCCGGTCCCCCTTCCAGACCCCTCGGTGGCCTCCGAAGACTCCCCGGCTTCCGTTTTCCGTAGCGAAGCCACCGACCGCCGAAAGGCTGGGAGGTGTCATGCGGCCTTCCCCGGCGGGCGCCGGGTCCGGCGACGGTTCTCCTTCCTTCCGGTGGAAAAAAACGAGCCCTCCCGCGATCCCGTATCCCACCGCGGGCTCGGTGACGGGCGCCAGGATCGGGACGAACCCGGTCCGGGTCTTGATGAACCGGCTCATGTCGAAGGCCCCGTCCGCGGGGTCGGTGAACATTTCCTTGAAGGAGGTTTCGGCGGCGGCAGAGGTTGTCGACAGGATGAGAATCGCCGCGGCGAGGAAACCGTAGAAAGCGACGTTCCTGCCCATGGGCCGATTATATCAAGGCCCGCGTCGCCTGGGGGGACAGGGTGGCTTGCCACCCGGGAGACTGATACGATAACGTCATGCTCCGGACGAAGGGGAAGTGACCGGATGGCGTCTTTGTCCAAGGATGTGGTTGCCTGTCCCGATTGCGATCTGCTCCAGCGCATTCCCGCGCTCCCGCCGGGCGGAACGGCGTGCTGCCAGCGTTGCGGCAGGAAACTTGCGACCTGCAAGCCGGGATCCATCGAACGCACGACGGCATTGGCGGTCGCGGCGGCGATCGCGTTCCTCCTCGCCAACCTGGAACCGCTGATGGGGTTGTCGGTCGCGGGCAGGGAGTCGAGCACGACGATCGCCGGCGGCGCGTGGCAGATGTGGGTGCAGGGGGAAAAGATCGCGGCCCTGCTCATCGCGTTCTTCGCGGTGATCGCACCGGCACTGCAGATCGGGTTCCTGCTTGCGATCCTGCTTGCCGTGCGACGGCCGCCGGCGCCGCGCTGGGTCGGCACGCTGCTGCGCTGGGTGGAGATCGCCGGGTCCTGGTCGATGGTCGAGGTGATGATGCTGGGCATCCTCGTCTCGCTGGTCAAGATCGCGGCGCTCGCGAGGGTGATTCCCGGCGTCGGGATCTTCGCGACCGGCGGGCTCATCCTGCTGCTCGCGGCGATGTCGTCCAGCTTCGATCCACGCGAGGCCTGGTCGCGGGTCCGCTGGGCGAACGGCGAAGAACCGCAACGGGCGCTCCCATCCGCGGGGAAGAATGCGGCGGAGGCGGGGCGATGACCGCGGTCGCGCGGACCGGCATGCGCGAGGGGTTTGTCTCGTGCGAGGTGTGCGGCCTCCTGTCCCGTCCTGCCGGAGCGGAGGACCCGGGGGAGTGCCCGCGGTGCGGCGAGGAGCTCGAATTCCGGCGCCGCGACCCGGTCCAGCGCACGTGGGCGTTCGTCATCGCGGCCGCGATCTGTTACCTCCCGGCGAATATCCTGCCGGTGATGCGGACGACCACGCTGACGTCCGAGGAGCCGGACACCATCATCAGCGGCGTCGTCTACCTCTACACGTCGGGATCGTGGTACCTGGCGCTGATCCTCCTGATCGCGAGCGTGATGATCCCGCTGGCGAAGTTGGCGGCCCTCGCGTATCTCCTCATTACGGTGCAGCGCGGCTCGGCCCGGAACAACCGGGAGCGGGCGCGGCTGTACCGCGTCCTGGAGATCATCGGGCGCTGGTCGATGGTCGACGTCTTCGTCGCCACGTTCGTCGTCGCCCTCATCCAGCTCCGGCCGCTCATGTCCGTCGCGCCCGAGCCCGGGGTCCTGTTCTTCTCGGCGGTGGTCATCCTGACCATCTTCGCGGCCGAATCGTTCGACCCCCGCCTGATCTGGGATTCCAGCCAGGGAAAGCAGGAGACAGATGACTGAAGACGCCGATCTCGCGAACGTACCGGAAGCGACGCACGTCCCGAAAAAACGCGCGAGGATCCCGGTCGTCTGGATCGTCCCGATCGTCGCCGCGCTGGTCGCCGTCGGGATCGTCGTTCAGCGGTACCTGAACGAGGGGCCG
>Ga0316603_10001669_pt1 | contig 11918 bp, 9 predicted proteins | sample OWC_soil_day10_n_FD_207649 | JGI IMG/M metagenome (GOLD analysis project Ga0316603, IMG submission 207649) | Wetland soil microbial communities from Old Woman Creek delta, Ohio, United States - OWC_soil_day10_noCT | ecosystem: Environmental > Terrestrial > Soil > Wetlands | place: USA: Ohio...
CCCCGCTTCGTTCAGCGTCTCGAGCAGAACAGGGAGGACCTGATCATTTCTTTGCCATCCGCGCGTTATGTCGCTGACCGTCACCATTACTTTTTCTCCAGGTTTGACGACTTCCCGCAGGGGCGGCGAGTCGATCGGATGGTCCAGGGCCCGGCGGTAAGATTTCTGGAGATCGGCAAGAGCAGGACGGTTTTTCCCCTGCAGCTCATATAGAATTTGTTCCTGGGGGATCCGGAAGGAAGCAATCCCTTTCCCGTACTTCAATTGAAAATCGCGGAGCGCCATTTCAACCCCTCCTTGGATGAAAGGTTGCGAAGATGAAGATCCTTATTTCTTTTCTCTAAGAGTTTCCTCGAGCTTCTTCACCTCGTCGGCCGGCATGCGGTAGCAGTGTTCCGGTTTGGGAAACTCTCCTTTTTTTACATCCTCCTTGAATAACTGAAAGGCTTTAACCATCTGGTCGCGAATATCGGCATATTTTTTCGCAAACTTCGGAGTAAAAGCCTCGAACATCCCCAACATGTCATGAACGACCAGACATTGGCCGTCGCAATAAGGACCTGCGCCGATGCCGATGACCGGCACCTTGGCCCTTTCGGTAACGATTTTCCCCACCTCCGGGGGAACCGCCTCAAGGAGGATCATGCATACCCCGGCCTCTTCAAGGGCTTTGGAATCTTCGATGATCCGCTGCGCCCCGGCCGCGTCCCGGCCCTGGGCCTTGAACCCGCCGAACATGGCAATGGATTGGGGGGTTAGGCCTAAGTGGGCCACTACGGGAATGGTCGCTTTGATCAAAGCCCTGACCGTATCTACAACCTCCCTGCCCCCTTCCAGCTTGATGGCGTCGCAGGCGCATTCCGCCATGAAGCGTCCGGCATGGCGGATTGCTTCCTCCTTATTGATCTGATAGGTCATATAAGGCATGTCGCCGATAAGAAAAACATTTGGAGCCCCCTTCCTGACGGCGCGGGTATGCGGGATCAGGAGATCCATGGTCACCGGCAGGGTGGAATCATACCCGTAAACGGTCATGCCGATCGAATCCCCCACCAGAATGATATCGATTTCCGCTTTTTCCTCCATCTGGGCCATGGGGAAATCGTAAGCCGTCAGCCAGGTGATTTGCTCTTTCCTCTGTTTTTTCTCCAATAGAGTATGAATGCTCACTTTTTTCATCTCGTTTTCCTTTCTTGATCCATGGAAGAATTCTAAAAATTTATTCCAGAATACACCCTTTCATGGCCGAGCTCACGGCCCTTCGATACCTCTCCAGCAAAGAGCCCTTTATCCGTTTCACCTGGTCCGGCAGCTTCCATTTCTTCCTTCTTGCCTTTAGGGCCCCGGCGGGCACGTTTAGGTCAATTTTCCCTTCCGGGATATTGATTCGAATCTCATCTCCTTCCCGGACCATGGCGATCGGGCCGCCGAGAAAGGCCTCGGGGGTCACATGGCCGATGCAGGCCCCCTGGGTCGCTCCGGAAAAACGGCCGTCGGTCACCAGCGCCACCGAGCGTCCCAGCCCCATGCCGATGATGGCCGAAGTAGGGAGAAGCTGCTCCCGCATCCCAGGCCCTCCTTTGGGGCCTTCATACCGGATGACCACCACATCTCCGGGGCGGATTCTGCCCCCGAAGATAGCCTCCAATGCCGCCTCTTCCCGGTCATAAACTCGCGCCGGGCCGGCATGAACCATCATTTCCCGGGCGACCGCCGCTTGTTTGACCACGGCCCCTTCCGGGGCAAGAGTCCCGTAGAGAACGGCGATTCCTCCCTGGGGGTGAATCGGGCGGTCAACCGGGTGAATGACCCTTTCATCCTGGATTGAACGGTTTCGGATGTTTTCCCCTATGGATTTCCCGGTCACCGTGAGGCAATCCCGATGAATTAATCCGTGACCGTTCAGTTCGTTCATGATGGCCGCCACCCCTCCGGCTTCATACAAATCAAGGGGAAAGTGCTGCCCGGCGGGTTTCAGGAGGGTCAGATGGGGAGTCTTCTTGGCAATCCGGGAAAACCGCTCCATCGCCAGCTCAACCCCCACCTCCCGAGCAATCGCGGGAAGGTGCAGACAGCTGTTCGTGGAACCGCCGATGGCCATGTCGACGGCAATGGCGTTATCAAATGCCTTTTCCGTGAGGATATCGCGGGGAAGGAGGTTGCGCCGATGCAGGTCCAGGATTAAATGGCCGCTTTGGCGGGCCAGGGCGATGCGGGCGCCGTAGGCGGCCGGAGTCAGAGCTCCGTCGGTCAGGGTCATGCCCATGGCTTCCGTCAGGATGTTCATGCAGTTAGCCGTTCCCATAAGGGCGCAGGCCCCTGGACCGATGTTGGCAACTTTCTCCATCTGCCCCAGTTCTTCGGGGCTCATCTCTCCCCTTTCGACCTTTCCTTCCGCCTCGATCAGGTCGGTGTAGCAGATTTTCCTCCCCCGGAAACAGCCCGTATCCATCGGCCCCCCGGTGACTACGACTGCCGGAATATTCAAACGTCCCGCGGCCATGAGCATGCCAGGAGTCACCTTGTCGCAATTGGTCAGGAGAACCATGGCGTCCAGGCCATGCGCGGTGATCATCAACTCAATGGAGTCGGCGATCAATTCTCGGCTGATCATGGGCATCTTCATGCCCGCGTGGCCCGTGGCGATGCCGTCGCAAACCGCGATCGATGGAAACTCCAGGGGGGTTCCCCCGGCCTCGGCAATTCCCAATTTAATCGCCTGGGCGATGGGATTCAGATGGATGTGCCCGGGCATGAGCTCATTGAAAGAATTCACTACCCCCACGAGCGGCTTCTGCAGATGATCGGAGTCCCAGCCCATGGAATAAAAGAGGGAGCGGTGGGTGGCCCGATCGATGCCTTGGGTAATCGCGGAACTGCGAAGGGACCGTCGTTTTTTCATTTCTGCCGGCATAAAATAAAACTTTCTCTCTGCCTGGAACGTCCGGCATTCGAGGCCGCGCTCCAGGGCGCCTTAATTTTCGGCTAATCGTTTTTATGAATTAGCGGAGGGAGAACGCCCAAAAGAAATTTTAACAAATCACCGTGTTTTCTGTGTTTTTTAACATTTATTGAGGGTCTTGTCAATATCGCGGACTAAAAACAAAGGAAGGGTCTGGAAATTGGAAAGCAGAATTGAAGTCATCCCTTTGTCGGCAGGTCACAAGATAAACACAAGAGAAAATAGTCCCACAAAATGAAGGCGTAACAGGTCCTCGGTAATATCCATTTCCATCTCAAATCAAAACATCGGCCAAGAACAAAGATTTGATCCCTCGCCCCGCCTTATCCCCCGGCCATGGGGAGAAGGAAATAGATCTCTTCCCCTTCGAGAAGCTTTTCGTCCGGAGTTAGGAGATCTCTTTCCCGGCCACGGATGAAAAGGCCCGGAGCTATTTCTTGCTTCTCACTGTCCCAAAATCGGAACGGAAAACGGCCCGGGAAGCGAATTTCAATTTCAACCAACAAATCCCTTAAAAGGGGGGCGGCCGGCAGATCGAGAGCCATCGCCTCCACGCCGGCACCTTTCGCCAGAATCCCCAAAAATCGAATTCGGATTTTCAAACCGGACCCTTCAGGTAAAGGCTAAGGTTCTCCCCTGCGCCGCCTTAATCAACCCCTCCACCCGTTCGGCAAATTCCGCGAGGCCCTCCTCGGCTTCGGCCCAGAGTTTGGTTCTTTCCTCGGGGGAGCCTTGAGTGAAGGCACCCATCAAGGTATGCAATTTCTGGGCGCTTTCCAAGACAATGGAAGCACGGTTCATCCCTTTCGGGGTTTTGAAGAAGACCCGTTCCATGAGGCCTTCGATCGCCGCTCTTTGCCTTTCGAGGGTTTGCAGGAAGGCAGCCATATTTTCACCGGGCTCGAGGTTTTCCAATTGGGTTTGGCCTCTTTTGCAGAGATCGACGGCTTGCAGCAAATAGTCCTTTCCGGTCATAGAATCTCCTCCGGGAACATTTTCCCGCATTTCCGGGTTATATATTAGCTCCTGGCCTCCTCGGCCGCTTTTCGAAGCTGTTTTTCAAAATCTAAAAAAGAAGTTTCCTGATATCTCAGGATCCGCTGCGACTCGACGGTATCGTACCAGTCAAACCAGCCGGGAAACGATTGAAATTTCTGCTTCTCCGGGGAGAGGTCCAGGGCACGGCAAAAGGCGGCGACGAAATCTCTCCCTTGCATCTGCCATTGCTTTCCTCCGGCCAGGTTCAAAATCTTACCCCGAGCCTTGTCCGTGCGCAAAGCCTCGGCCAGCGCCGTGACCAAGTCCGCAAGACAGATCATTTCAATCCGCTGCTCCGGCTGAAACTGCCATACCTCGGGCGGATCCATGAAGGCCGGAATCGCTATGCCGCTGATGCGCAGGAGGGTGTATCTTTCCATCCGCCGCCGGATGGCTTCTTCGCCGCGGATTTTCGTTTCGGAGTAGAAGTCGGAGCCCCGCAGGCGATGGTCTACCCCGAGGGGAGGTCTTTCCTTGGTTGTGTCTCCATAAACGCAAACCGAGGAGGCAAAGATCAAGTGGGGCTGAGGCGAATGTCCCTGAATGGCCCTCAGCAAATTTTCGGTGCCTTCGACATTCACCTGAAAGGTCAACGCTCGATCTCGCTCACTCACCGGAGGGATTAGGGCAGCCAGATGATAAATGGTTTCCCGATCGCCTGCGGCTCTCCGGAGGGTGGAGAAATCGAGGAGGTTTCCCTTGATGATCTCCACCCCCCAAGTTTCCAGAGGCGAGAAGTCTGCCTGCGGAAGGTCAAAAATACACAGGCAATGACCCTGCCCCAACAACTTTTGGGTCAGAGCCAGGCCCAAATTGCCGGCTCCGCCGGTGATCAGAATTCTCGCCATGACGAATTTTGGTTAACTCGTAAAAAGCTCTCCCGCCATAGGCGGGACAAGGCGCGCAATCCCGCTCCGAGCGGGACCGATGGACTTTTTAGGAGACCATCAATTTTCACTTCGGAAGATCCGCGATAAGATCCTCCAGGCCTAGGTTCTTTAGCCGCTCCGGCGTTGGCACTCCCTTTTCATTCCAGCCGGCAATCCGATAATAGTCTTGAACCTGGTAAGCGATATCCGGGACCTTTCCCGCATGCCCTCCTTCCCTGGTTGGTTCGAGGAGGCGGGGAGGCAACCGGTCATCCGCTCCCGTAATCCCGGCCCGGAGATTGTATACCCGCATTAAGTTGATGATCCGGTCTCCCAAATTCACGATCTCTTGGGCGGTATAACTCTGGCCGGTGCAGGTCCCCATCAGGAATCCAATGACCGAGGGCTGCAGGCCGAGAGAAGCGAAAAGGCAGGCGACCAGAGAATTGATGACCGCGGTATGGCTCTGAGCGGCCTTCGCCGCAAGGCCTTTCCCTTCTTTATCAAACCTCCCTTGGAGATGTTTGATTCCCGCTTCGGGGACAATGATCCCCAGCTCGAAAATGTAAGGCATACCCTGGAGGTGGCAGGCGCCGCGAGGTCCGGTGGCGTAGTTCACGGCCATGGAGAAGAAAGCCCGGGGATCATGCATGGGAGCTTCCATTCCCTTTACGTTCACCGCAAAGTGGTCGCTTCCTTTTCCCAGGCTCTGGGCCGCCTTCCGCGTCCCCTGGCCGAGAAGTTCACCGATCCCCTTTTTCTCCCCCATCAGCTTTACCATTTGAATCATCGCTTCGGCATTGCCCCAGGTCAGCTGGATTCCGTCCGTGTCTTTTTCGGTGATCACTCCTTTCTCGAAGGCCTCCATGGCAAAGGCAATGGTGCAGCCCACACCGATCGTGTCCATCCCGTATTGGTTGCAAAGGTGCCCGGCATAAGCCACGGCATTCAGATTGTCGATCAGGCACATGCTCCCCAGAGCGCCCAGGGTCTCGTATTCCGGCCCCCCGCCTTCAAAGGCATACTGGGGATCCTCGACCTTCACCCAGCGGGCGCAGCGGATTGGGCAGTTCCAGCAGGCGGCGTGCGGTTTCAGAATAGTATCCGCCATTTTTTTGCCGCCCAGGTTGATGCATCCTTCCACCCATCCACCTTCCTGCCAGTTCTTGATGGGAATGTCTCCGGGAACCCACATGGTGTCCATATTATTCGCCGTCCCGTAAGTGGAAAGCATGGCAATGGTGGGATGCGCCGTTACCGAGGTGGCCACTTTACGGGCGATCTCGTTGTAAACGAACTCGTTGGCCAGTTCCACCTTTCGGGTACCCCGGACGGCAATGGCCTTTAACCTTTTGGAGCCCATCACCGCCCCGTTCCCCCCGCGCCCGGGAGCCCGTCCTTCGTCATTGATAATGCAGGAAAGGAGCACCTGCTTTTCGCCTGCGGGTCCAATACAAGCCACGCGCATCCGTCGCTCTCCCGACTCTTTCTGGATCCGTTCCTGCGTCTCCAGGGCATCCTTACCCCACAGTTTAGAGGCGTCCCGGATCTCCACCTGATCGTCTTTGATCAAGAGATAAACCGGTTGGGGGGATTTTCCTTCAATGATGATCCCGTCGTGGCCTGTGGTTTTCAGTTCCATCCCCCAGAAGCCGGACGAGTTGCCGTTGACCATGATTCCCGTCAAGGGAGATTTCGTGACCAGGGAGTAACGGGCCGTAGTGGGAAAACGAGTCGCCGTCAGGGGTCCGGTCATGAAGATCAATTTGTTCTCCGGCCCCAGGGGATCAATTGTGGGAGGAACCTCATTGTATAAGACGCGAGCCCCGTAACCCGAACCCCCCAGATATTGGGCCCCGATTCGGTCATTCAGGGGCTCCTCTGAAACCTTTCCCTTGGAAAGGTCCACGCGCAGAATTTTCCCCATGAATCCCTTGGCCATCTTATCTCACCTCCTCGAAGTTGATTTCCGGCGCTCGCTTAAAACCTTCTTTCGGGAGCCAGTGCTTCTTGCGGTAGAAGCGCCCGAGGGTCAGGCCTGCCGGACGGGGGTCCAGCATATAGGCTGAAAAATCTTCCGGGGGGGTAAGCTGGACAAGTTCATAGGTCTTCGTGCCTAAACCGATTTTTTCCCCTACGTTGCACTGGATATTCTGACTCGCGCCGACAAATGAGCCGGCAGCGGAGAATTTGTCACTTCCGGGGAACATGACCCCCATTTCCTCGGCTCGGGACCCGGGAACCCCGTAAGAGAGGGTCGTCAGGTCCAGGGTGGCCCGGTCGATGGCAACGGGATCATAGGAGGCCAAAACCCCCAGATTCGGCACCACGCTCCGGTCGCTGAAAGGGACGCAGTCGCACCAGGGGGACATATCGATGGCCAGATTGATAAAGGCCATTTTCTCTTTGCCCATTGCCTTGCTGACCGCCAGGGCCGAATCGGCGATGGCCACGGCCAGGGCCTCAAAAAAACCTTCGGTGGGGAGAACGACCCCGCACATGACCTGATGGGCACAGGCCAGACAACCCGTGCACTTTTCCCGGTTCAATTGGATATGCGGCTTCTGGTCCGCCTGCAGAGTAAAGGCCCCTTCCGGGCAGACGGTATCGCAGAGAAGCCAGTTCGGGCAGTCTTTCCCCACGCACAGGTGGGCATAAAAAGGACGCTGGTGGATTCCGTACTTGGGATGGCGGCTCATATGACAGTTATATTTCCCCCGGCGGGAAACGGCCCCGATGCCGATGTTCTTCAAAGCCCCGCCGTAGATTCCCAGGGGATGGCCCTTAAAGTGGGAAAGAACCACCATGTAATCCGCCATGATAATTCCTGTGGCCACGTATTGTTCTTTGAGAATAATCCCTTCGGGCAGGTCCACGTGGATATCATCCAGGCCCGCAAACCCATCGGCGATGATGATCGGACAGCCAATGACCCCGGGTTCGTACCCGTTGCGGTGGACCGTAGTCAAATAGTCCACGGCCGTCGTGCGCGACGGGAAAGCCACGTAAGGAATCGTGGTGGTGTCCACCGCAAACGGGATTGCTCCGAGACGCTTGATTTCATCGGCAAGAGCGCGGACGTAAACCGGGCGGAGGTAAGAGGTGTTATTCCATTCTCCCATATGGACTTTAATGGCCACATTGTCTCCCGGCTTGATTTTTTCATGCATGCCGGCGCCCTTGAACACTTCGATCATCTTAATCACCAGGCTATCCTGGGCACCCGCAGCACGATCATCCATGTACCAGACTTTCGCTCGCTCCCTCATAGCCGGCCCCCCTTTCATTTCCCAAAAATTCCGAAAACCCAAATAACCGTGCCCCCGGCATCTTAAGAAAGGTTAAAGGAAGAGACGCCTTGGTTGGGGCGCCTCTCCCTGAATAAGGAAAGATTGGAACGGGGCTTATTTTGTTAGAAGAAGGTTGTGTTCGACGAGCAACTTTTTGAAAATCTCGGTCTGCTCGCCTATGTATTTCATCGACTGCTGGCTATTCAGCCCTAAGGGGACAAAGCCGGCCTTGATGATCTTGGATTTATAATCTTCCATGTTCACCGTGTCCAGGAAGGCTTTTTCCAGTTTGGCCGTGATCTCGGCCGGGGTCGCCTTGGGAACGGCGACTCCGCGATCAATCCGCGGGTAGAATTTCATCCCCAATTCCTGGAAAGTGGGGACGCCCGGAAGGGTTTCCATTCTCTTCTCCGTTCCGATGGCCAAAATTTTCATCTGGGTCGTATAGCTGACCAGGTCCGAGGAATTCCCCCAAATGGCTTCCACATGGCCGCCAAGAAGGGCGGTAACCTGCGGAGCGGCTCCGGTGAAGGTCACCTGAGTGAGTTTGATCCCGTTCATCTTCTCGAACTGCAGGGAGGCCATATGATGGCCGGAAAGTTTCCCGGACATGCCGATCGTAACTTTTCCCGGGTTGGCTTTGGCAAAATCAATGAAATCCTTCACGCTGTTGATCTTGGATTCCTTTTTGACCGCCAAGCCAATGGGGGTCGATTCGAAGAGGGCAAGAGGTTTCAAATCCTCGGTTTTAAAAGCCACATCCTTCTGGCTTAAAGGCTGCAGAATGATATGCGGGATATTAATTCCGCAGACATTGTATCCGTCCGGCTTCATCTGGGCGAACTTCGTCCACGCCAAGGCTCCGCCGGCTCCCGGCATATAGTTCACCACAATAGGGACGCCGAGGATCTTTTCCAGGTAAGGTTGCTGGAGGCGCGCCTCCACATCCGATTGGCCGCCCGGATTAAAGGGAATGATATAGGATATCGGACCTTTGGGAAAATCGGTTGCGGAAAATCCAAATCCCGGATAAAGAGCCAGGAAAGCCAGGCAAATCAGGGCCCCCAATTTTTTCATTCTACCCTCCTTAAGCGCTCGAATCCCTCCTTGAATTTTCCCGGAAATGAGGAAAGAGGGATAATATGATTATATCAAAAAAAATGACTGGTCGGCCACGAAAACCCCCTGCTGACCGGAAAACAGAAAAGGGGCCCGAGAAGCGCCCCCTTTTAATCCGCGGGTTTCGGCAACCCGAATTTATCGGCGCCGGGATTACTGTTTCTTTAAATCAAACTCCTGCGCCAGCTGTTTGATGGTTGCGGCTTCGGCTTCGAGGAATTTGTGGGAGTCTTCGATGCCCATGACCTGGGGAACGAAACCGGCGGCTTCCATCTTGGCTTTGAATTCCGGCCTGGAGGTCGTTTCCAGGAAAGCCTTTTCCAGCCGCTTCTGGATATCCTTGGGAATGGCCTTGGGCCCCATGGCGCCGCGAGCGATGCGGGGATACATTTTGAATCCGAGTTCTTCAAAGGTGGGAACGTCTTTCAGCTGGACCATGCGCTGGGCAGAGCCGATGGCCAAAACCCTGACCTGCTCCCGGGTTGTCACCAGCAAGGTGGAGTTGGTGAAGGCGGCATCGATATGGCCGCCCATGAGGGCGGTCTGCACCTGGGAGGTACCCTGGAAAGTTACATAATTCACTTTCACCCCGGCCAGCTTCATGAACTGTAAGGTGGCGAAATGGTGGCCGGTGAACTTGCCCACCCCTCCGCACGTCACCTTCCCCGGGTTCGCCTTGGCGTATTCAATGAACTCCTTGACCGAGTTGACTTTGAAATCTTTCTTGACGCCCAGTCCTATCGGGGTGTACTCCACGATGGAGAAGATCACGAAATCTTCGGTTTTATAGGTTACGTCCTTCATAAAGATCGGCTGCAGAACGATATGGGGGATGCTGAATCCGCCGATGGTGTATCCATCCGGCTTCGCGGCCGCCAGCTTGGACCAGCAAAGTCCGCCTCCCGCTCCCGGCTGATAATTGATCACGAACGGCTGATTGAAATATTTTTCCAGGTACGGCTGCATAGCCCGGGCGGCAATATCCACTTCCCCACCGGGGTTAAAAGGATTCTGATAGGTAATCGGCCCAGTGGGAAAATTCTGGGCGCCTGCGGGAATCGCCAGAAGAAAAGAGAGGGCCCCAATCAAAAAGATCGCCTGCCATTTTTTCATTTTCGTCTTCCTTTCTTTGTGAATTTTGATGGTTTTGCAGAAATCCGTCAGCTCCGCCGTAGGCGGGATTCCGCTTCAGCTCTGTCGTTACGGTTCGCCCGCGAGGGCGCCTCCTTTCCCGATCCCGCTCGGAACGGGATTGCGCTCCTTTTGTCCGAGTTTTTATATATCCGCAAACGTCCTGCAGAAACATCAGACTTGTTCCCTTTCCACCTTTTCCTGCAGCTTCTGCCTCCGTTTTCCTATCCAGGGAATAAGAGGAGAAATGAGAAGGACCAGGGACACAATAATAAATACCGCCGAAATGGGTTTTTCGATAAAGATCCAGGGGCTTCCCTGGGAGATGACCAGCGATAGGCGCAGGTTGCTCTCCATCATCGGCCCGATCACCAGGGCCAGAACGAGCGGAGCCATTTCAAACTGAAACTTCCGGGCCAGATATCCAAAAACGCCGAACCCGATCATCAACGCCACTTCCACTTTGCTGTAGTTCAGACTGAAAACTCCCACCAGGCAAAAGAGGAGGATCAACGGGAAAAGAATGGGATAAGGAACTTTCAACACTTTAACCCACAAACCGATCAGGGGCAAATTCAAAACCAGGAGCATGGCATTCCCGAGGTACATGCTTAAGACCGTTCCCCAGAAAAGATCGGCATGGTTTTGGATCAGCATGGGTCCGGGTTGAATGCCGTGGATCATGAACGCGCCCAGCAAAATGGCGATAACGGAGTTCGCAGGAATCCCAAGGGTGAACAGAGGGATGAAAGCCCCGCCCGTGGCGGCATTATTGGCCGCCTCGGGTCCGGCCACACCCTGGATCATGCCGGTGCCGAATTTTTCGGGGTGTTTCGAAAGCTTTTTTTCAATGGCATAGGAACTGAAGGCGGAGATGACCGGCGCCGGCCCGGGAAGAATGCCGATGAAAAACCCGAGGACTCCCCCACGGATCATCGGTCCCAGGCTTTCTTTCCAGTCCTGAACGTTGGGAAGCAGGTTCTTGATCCTCGTGGCGACAACTTCCCGCTTGATTTCCTGTTCGACGTTGGTGATGACCTCGGCCACCCCGAAAAGACCCATGATTGCCGGGATCAGCCCGATCCCGTCGCTGAGCTCCAGAAGACCGAACGTCAGCCGCTGGGTGGCGGAGATCGAATCCATGCCGATGGTGCCGATAAGCAGCCCGAAAACGGCCATCATCAGCGCCTTCAAAATCGAGCCGGAGGCCAGGTAGATCAGGATGACGATTCCCATAAGCATCAGGCTGAAATACTCCGGCGGGCCAAAAGCCAGGGCAAACTTCGCCAGAGGGGGCGCGACCAGCATCAGGCCGATCACCGAAATCGTCCCGGCGATGAAGGAACCGAAGGCGGCTATCCCCAGAGCCACGCCGGCCCTTCCTTTTTGGGCCATCTGGTATCCGTCCAGGCAGGTGATGACCGAGGCCGCCTCCCCGGGAATGTTTACCAGGATGGAAGTGGTGGACCCGCCATACATGGCTCCGTAATAAATCCCGGCGAGCATGAT
>Ga0316603_10001670_pt1 | contig 11915 bp, 8 predicted proteins | sample OWC_soil_day10_n_FD_207649 | JGI IMG/M metagenome (GOLD analysis project Ga0316603, IMG submission 207649) | Wetland soil microbial communities from Old Woman Creek delta, Ohio, United States - OWC_soil_day10_noCT | ecosystem: Environmental > Terrestrial > Soil > Wetlands | place: USA: Ohio...
CCATGCTCGGCGGCGAGCCGCTGCGCCCCGGCCTTGATCATGAACGTCTCTTCGGTGCAGGTGAGACCGGCCAGGTAATAGAGCACCGGAACGCGCCCGTCTCGGGCCTGGGGCGGCTCGTACACGGCGAAGCGCATCTCCGTGCCGCACTCGCGCGAATCGTGCGCGACGAAGCGCTGCGTGCCGCCGAAGCAACCGTGCTCGGAGATGACCCGCATCAGAAGGTCACCACGCTGCGGATCGACTCGCCCTTGTGCATGAGGTCGAACGCGCGGTTGATGTCGTCGAGCGGCATGACGTGCGTGATCAGGTCGTCGATGTTGATCCTGCCGTCCATGTACCAGTCGACGATCTTCGGCACGTCGGTGCGGCCGCGGGCGCCGCCGAATGCGGTGCCCTTCCACACGCGGCCGGTGACGAGCTGGAACGGCCGGGTCTTGATCTCCTGGCCCGCACCCGCCACGCCGATGATCACCGAGACGCCCCAGCCGCGGTGGCAGCATTCGAGCGCCTGGCGCATCAGGTCCACATTGCCGACGCACTCGAAGCTGTAGTCTGCTCCGCCGTCCGTGAGCGCGACCAGGTACTGCACGAGGTCGCCGTCGACCTCCCGCGGGTTCACGAAATGCGTCATGCCGAACTTCTCGGCAAGCGGCTTGCGTGCCGGGTTGACGTCCACGCCGACGATCCGGTTGGCGCCGACCATGCGCGCACCCTGGATGACGTTCAGGCCGATGCCGCCGAGGCCGAACACGACGACATTCGCGCCGGCTTCCACGCGCGCCGTGTTGATCACGGCGCCGATGCCGGTCGTCACGCCGCAGCCGATGTAGCAGACCTTGTCGAACGGCGCGTCCTCGCGGATCTTCGCGACCGCGATCTCCGGCAGCACCGTGTAGTTCGAGAACGTCGAGCATCCCATGTAGTGGTGGATCTTCTCGCCGCCGATCGAGAAACGGCTCGTGCCGTCCGGCATCACGCCCTGGCCCTGTGTCGCGCGGATGGCCGTGCACAGATTGGTCCTGCGCGACAGGCACGACTTGCATTGCCGGCACTCGGGCGTATAGAGCGGGATGACGTGGTCGCCCTTCTTCAGGGAGGTCACGCCCTGGCCCACGTCCACCACGACGCCGGCACCCTCGTGCCCGAAGATCACGGGAAACAGGCCCTCCGGGTCCGCCCCGGAGCGCGTGAACTCGTCGGTGTGGCAGATGCCCGTGGCCCTGATCTCGACCAGCACCTCACCGGCGCGTGGCCCGTCGAGGTCCACCGTCTCGATCACCAGGGGCTGGCCGGCCTGATAGGCGACTGCGGCGCGTGTCTTCATGGTGGCTCCTTCGCGAGCGTGGGCGGAATACCAAGCCTAGCGCACCCTTGCAACCTTTCGCAGGCCCGCCGCATCGAATCGACAGAGATGGCCATCAACGGCGGGAGACGATCGATGATTCGTTACGTGGCGACGCTGCTGTTCGCATTCTCGGCCGTGGCGCTCGGGGACGGCATCAGCAGGATCAACGGCAGCATCCATGTGCAGGAGGGCCAGACAACCGGCGACGTGTCGACGGTCAATGGCTCCGTCACCATCGGGCGCGGCGCGCAGGTGCGCGAGGTCGATACGGTCAACGGGTCGGTCCGGCTGGAGGAGCGCGCGAGTGCGGAGGCCGCGGAGACCGTCAATGGTGCGGTCGTCGTCGGTGAGCAGGCGCAGGTACGGCGCTCCGTCAGCACGGTGAACGGCGCGGTGACGCTGCGTCCCGGTTCCCGGGTCGACGGGTCGCTGGACAATGTAAATGGCAGTTTCACGCTGAGCGGCGCCCAGGTCGGAGGCGGCATCGAGACGGTGAACGGCGACGTGTTCATCGGTGCCGGTTCCCGTGTGGACGGCGGCATTCACGTCGACAAGCACGAGGGCTGGTTCCGTGTGAAGCCGTCGCGTAACCCGCGCGTGACCGTCGAGTCGGGCGCAGTGGTCGGCGGCCCGCTCAACTTCGAACGCGAGGTTGATCTCTACCTGGGTTCCGGCGCCACGGTCGGCCCGATCGAGGGCGTGCCGCCGCAGCGGCATGCGCTGCCCTGAGTGGAAGCGGAGACGCCTCACGACGCGGCGAGAGCCTCCCTGACGAAGTCGAGCCGGTCCTGGCCGAAGAACATCTGGTCGCCCACGAACATCGTCGGCGCCCCGAATGCGCCGCGGCGCACGGCCTCCTCGGTGTTCTTCTTCAGCGCTTCCTTGACCGCCGGATCGCTCGCCAGTTCGAGCACGGCGTGCGCGTCGAAACCCGCGCGCCCGATCACCTCGGCGGCGACCGCGGGGTCGCCCATGTTGCGCCCTTCGACCCACATCGCGCCGTACATGGCCGACACGTAGTCCTCGAAGCGTTGGGGCAACCGCGTCTGCACGCCAACCGCACCCCGCATCAGGACCAGCGTGTTGATGGGGAAGTGCGGGTTGAAGGCCATCGCCACACCGTAGCGCCGCGCGAACCGCGCCAGGTCGGTCAGCATGTACTTGCCCTTGGCGGGAACCGTCACGGGCGACGCGTTTCCCGTGGCCTGGAAGACCCCACCGAGCAGCATCGGCCGGTAGACGAGCGTAGCCCCGGTCGAGGCACAGATCCCGGGGAGCTGTGTCCACGCGAGGTAGGCCGTCGGGCTGCCGAAATCGAAGAAGAACTCGACCTGTCGTTTGCTCATCGTTGCGCCTCGGATGAATTCGTCACTCGGGCCCGGGCCTACCATCGCTCCGTCCACGGGCGCAGGTCGAGCTCGAACGTCCAGGCATCACGCGGCTGGCTGTGGAGGTACCAGTACGCTTCTGCGATGTGATCGGGCGACAGGATGCCGTCCCGGTCCTTCTCCGCGTACCTGGCCGGGAAATTCTCGCGAATGAAGGCGGTATCGATGGCGCCGTCGATGACGACGTGCGCCACGTGGATGTTCATCGGCCCAAGTTCGCGGGCCATGCTCTGCGCCAGCGCGCGGAGGCCCTGCTTGGCGGTGGCGAACGCGGCGAAGTTGGCCGCACCCCGCAACGCGGCCGTCGCCCCGGTAAACAGGATCGTGCCGTGCCTGCGGGTCGCCATTCGCTTCGCCACGGCCTGGCCGGTCAGGAAGCCCGCGAAGCACGCCATTTCCCAGACTTTGAAGTACTTGCGCGCCGTCTCCTCGAGGATGCTGCAGGGCACGTTGGCGCCGATGTTGAAGACGAACACGTCGATCGGGCCGATCCCGGATTCTATGGCCTCGACCAGTTCGGCCACCTGCTCTTCCTTGCGCGCATCGGAGGCGAAGCCGTGCACCTCGCCGCCCGCCGCGCGGATTTCCTCGACGAGCGGCTGCAGCTTGTCGGCGCTGCGCCGCGTGAGGCACACGACGTAGGCCTCGCGCGCGAACCGTCGGGCAATCGCCGAGCCCGTGGCGTCACCCGCTCCGATGACGAGCGCCACCCGCTTGTTTTCGATTCCGCCTGGCGTCTGGCTCATCTTCGCAGGCCGGCCGCGCTGGTGAGGTACACCGCGAACGTGCCGAGCCAGTGCCCGCCCTCGTAGTGCTCGCCGGTCACCGCGGGCAGGGCGGCATCCTGATGGGCGCGGGCCGCCGCGAGCAATGACGCACGGCGCTTGTCCTTCGACGGCAGCCCGCTCGCGATGCCTTCGAGCATCCAGGCGCGGCTCAGGTTGAGTCCGTCGATGTGCGCGAGCTTCGGATCGCTGCGATCTGTCACCTCGCCCGGCGCAAGCCAGGTCGCTGTTCCATTCCGAGGGATGCCCGGAAGGAATCCGGACAGCCACCGACCGAATTCCTCCGGAGATTTCACGCGCCGCATGAAATCGGCTTCGGCCAGGCAGGGCGACAGGAAGTCCTCGCCGGACGGTTCGTATCGAATTGGGCAGTCGCGGTCGCCCGCGTAGTACGTCTGTGCACGATCCTCGAGCAGCCGCACCATGCCGGCATCGCCCGCTGCCACGGCCCAGTCCCACGTCAGCCCGAAGGCAAACGCAGTCTGGCTGTGCTCGCCGACCCGGATCGGGTAACGGAGTTTCGGCAGCCACGCCATGAGGCGCTGCGCGGACTCGACTTCGAGCGGTGCCAGGGCCTTGGACCACTCGCGTGCCTCGGGGTCATCCCAGGTCCTGAGTTCGGTTGCGAGTTGCAGCAGCCAGGCCAGTCCGTAGGGTCGTTCGAACGAGGCTCGTCCGGAACCGCGCAGGTACTCGACCTCGACGGAAATGTTCGCCGGGGTCAGGCTGCGGGCGAGTGCGACGCGAGCCGGCGCTGCGAAGGCCGCGTCCGGGAAATTCCTGGCCAGCCGTGCAAGCAACCAGTGCCCGTGCACCGAGGAGTGCCAGTCGAAGCATCCGTAGAAGGCCGGTGTGAGCGCGCGCGGCGGTTTCGCGTCGGCATCGGACGTCATCACGTGCGAGATCTTGTTCGGATACTCGAGATGCACGCAGCCGAGCGCGAGCTCCGCAAAGCGCGCTGCCGCCTGCTCGTCGAGCGGCCCATTGGCCGGCGCGGCCAAGGCGAGTACGGGCAGCAGCATGGCGAAGGCTGCGGCAATCAGGCGTCTCATCTAATTGACTCCAGGGCCCGGTCAGCGGGCATCCGATTCGAACAGGCTTTCGAGTTGCTGGGCGGATGCCTTGGCGGTCGCGATCAGCTTCGTCTCGTCATCCTTCACCGAGGCCTGCGCGCGCAGCGTCGCTTCGTCGTGGGCCCGGAATTGTCGCACCTGCGTCGCCGCGGTGTCGCGCCGGGTGCCCAGCGCGACCAGCGCCGCCTCCGCCAGCTCGAGGCTGGACGCCAGGGTCTCGCGCCAGATCTCGGTCACGCCCGCATCCATGAGGCGAAATGCATGCTGGCGATTCCGCGCGCGCGCGAGAATGCGCAGGCGCGGAAAGTGGCGCCGCGCGATTTCCGCCGTGCGCAACGATGCCTCGACATCGTCGATCGCGAGCACCAGTAGCTCGGCACTTTCGGCGCCCGCGGACCGCAGCATCTCGAGGCGGGACGCATCGCCGTAATAAAGCTTGTTGCCGAAGCGACGCACGAAGTCGACCTGCGCCTGGCTGATCTCGAGCGCTGTGAACCGGATACGGCGCGCCCGGAGGACGCGGGCCACCATCTGGCCGAAGCGACCGAAGCCGGCGATGAGCACGCGCGGCTCGTCCGGTTCGATCGAGTCGAAGGCCGGAGCCGGCGGGGCCGGTGCGAGCCGGCGGGCGAGCCGGTCTGCGCCAGCGATCAACAGGGGCGCGAGGACCATCGAGAGCGTCACGACGATGACCATCGAGTCGGAGACCGCGCGTGGCAGCAGACCGCCGCCCGCTGCGAGTGCCAGGAGCACGAATGCGAACTCGCCGCCGCCAGCGAGCGCGACACCGAGCCGCCATGACGTTGCCGCATCGTGCTTCGTCACGCGTGCGGCGAGCCAGACCGCAAGCAGCTTAAGCGCCAGGTACGCGACCGTCAGTCCGAGGACCCGCAGCGGCGCGTCGGCCAGCACGCCGAGGTTGGCCGACATCCCGACGGCGATGAAGAAGAGCCCGAGCAGCAGTCCCTTGAATGGCTCGATGTCGGCCTCGAGCTCGTGCCGGTACTCGCTGTCGGCGAGCAGGACACCGGCGATGAAGGCGCCGAGTGCCATCGAGAGGCCGACCGACTGAAAGAGCAGGGCCGTGCCCACGACGACCAGCAGGGCGGCGGCCGTGAATGCCTCCTGCGCGCGCGTGCCCGCGACGATGCGCAGCGCAGGGCGCAGCAGGTAACGCCCGGCGACCACGACACCGACGACGGCCAGCAGCGGCAGCACGACCGCACGCCAGTCGAACGTCGCGGCCGTCGTGCCGCCGAGGAGCGGCAACAGCACGAGGGCGGGCATGATCGCCAGGTCCTGGAACAGCAGGATCGCGAATGCGGAGCGTCCGTGGCGGGCCGTGAGTTCGCCGCGCTCGGCCAGCACCTGCAGGATCAGAGCCGTCGACGACAAGGACAGCGCGAATGCGATCACCAGTGCAGCGGGCCACGGTTGGCCGAGCGCCCGTGCGGCGAACGCCAGCAGTGCCGTCGTAGCCACGACCTGGGCGGCGCCGGACGCAAACACCGATCGGCGCATGACCCACAGCCGCGAAGGCTGCAACTCCAGTCCGATGACGAACAGCAGGAGCACGACGCCGAACTCGGCGAGGTGCAGTATGTTGTCCACGTCCTTGAAGAGACCGAGGCCCCATGGGCCGATCACGACGCCTCCGGCGAGGTATCCAAGCACCGCGCTCAGCTTGAAGCGGCGGAACAGCGGGACCGCGACGACCGTCGCCGCAAGGAAGACGGCGATCTGACCGGTGATGGTCATGACCCGTCTGCCTGCACGAACACGTACGTCGTGCGCGCGGCGAGATCGAACCCTCTTTCGTTCCCGGCCCGGGCGCCGTGCAGGAGCTCGGCGGAGTAACGCACGGATCTCGGGCCGGGCAGGCGGAATCCAGCGATGTCCTCACCGGACAGGTTCGCGATCACGGTCAGTCGCCGGTCGCCGTGGAATCGGTCCCACGCGATGACGTCTTCACGCCCGGTATCGATGCCGCGGAATCCGCCGCGCGACAGGGCGGGCTCGGCCTGCCGCAGCCGGATCAGGCGACGGTAATGGTTCAGGAGCGACGCCGGGTCCCCGTCCTGCACGGCGACGTTCCTGCGCTCGTGGCCTGCCTGCAGCGGTTCCCACGGTTGCGGCGCGGACGTGAACCCGGCGTTGACCCCCGCGGTCCACGGCATCGGGTTGCGGATCATCTCGTCGGGCTTGGCGCCGACCTGGCCGATCTCCTCGCCGTAGTAGACGAAGGGCACGCCCGGCGCCGTGAGCAGCAGGCTGGCCGCAAGCTTCATCTTCGACAGATCCTCCCTCAGTTCGCTCGCGACGCGGTTCTGGTCGTGGTTGGTGATCATCGTCGCGAAGCGGTTCGGCGGATAGCTCGCGGTGACGTTGTCGAGCGTGTAGGCGAGTTTGTCCTTCGTGCCGCTCTGCGCGGCGTCCAGGATTGCCGACGCCAGGTCGAATTCGAACGCGAGGTCGAGCGCGTTGCGCTGGATGTAGTCGCTCACGACCTCGGTATGCGTCCACACTTCGCCGACCGTGAGCACGTCGGGACGCTCGCGCTTCAGGTAGTGCTGGAAGCCCTCGAGCCAGGTGAACGTGTCGGGCGTGTCGCTCATGACATCGCCGTCCTCGATGAGGTGGCGGATCGCGTCGAGACGGAATCCGTCCACGCCCATCTCGCGCAGCCAGAAATCGGCGACGCGGCGGGCCTCGGCGGTCACGGCAGGGTTGCGGTAGTTGAGGTCCGGCATGCCTGACCAGAAGATGCCGTAATAGTGCTGGCCGTTCTTCTCCTGCCAGACGTGCTGGTCCCACGGCCCGCGCACCTGTGGTACCGCGTCCGCGTCCGCGAACAGGTACCAGTCGCGATACGCGGGATCTCCCCGCAGGGCGCGCTCGAAGTACGGGTGCTGCGACGACGAGTGGTTCAGCACCAGGTCCACGATCACCCGTATGCCGCGACGGTGGCACTCGTCCATGAAGTGCCGGAAGTCTTCCGGCGTGCCGTACTGCGGATTCACGCCGTAATAGTCAGTGACGTCGTAGCCGTGGTAGCTCGGCGACGGGTTGATCGGCATCAGCCAGAGGCCGGTGACGCCGAGGTCGGAGGTCGTCGCGGGATCGCCGTCGTTCAGGTAGTCCAGCCGTTCGATCAGGCCGCGGAAGTCGCCGACGCCATCGTTGGCGAGCGGGCCGCTCGTGGAGTCCGCGAAGGACCGCACGAAGATCTCGTAGAACACCCGGTCCTTCCACCAGTCGACGGCTGGCGGCGTGGACGACGCGACCGGCGACGGCGCTCGGCAGCCGGTAACGAGCGCCAGGGCAATCGCCGCAAGGGTCCCGAGCATCTTCGTCATGACCGTACCTCCGTCAGCGCAGTACGCCGCCGTCGGCGTCCAGCACGCTCACCTCGCCGATCTTCAGGTCGCGAATGGGTTGCTCGATCTTCGCGAGATCACCGATCACCACCCACGTCATGCGGCCGGGATCGAGCGACTCGGCCGCCGCGGAACGGACCCCTTCGTCCGTCTGCGCCTCGATCCTGGACTTGAGCGTGCGCACGTAGTCGTCGGGTCGCTTGAACGTCAGCATCTCCGCGATGGCACCGCTGACCGCAGCGTTGGTCTCGTAACGGCCCGGGAGCGCGCGGACGTCGCGATTGCGGACCTTCGCGATCTCCTCGGCGGTGGCCGGGCGTGACCCCAGGAACTCCGCGACTTCCCGCCGTATCTCGCGGATCGCGTCGATCGTCCTGTCAGACTGGACCGGTGCGGACAGGATCCACGGCCGCTCGCCCAGCGCATCCGGCAGGCCGGAATTCGCGCCGTAGGACCAGTGCTTGTCCTCGCGCAGGTTCATGTTGATGCGCGACGTGAAGCCCCCGCCCAGGATGTCGTTCATCGTCCCGATCTCGAGCCGGTTGGGTGCCGTGCCGGGCGCCGTCACCTGTCCCACGAGAATGTTGCTCTGGATCGCACCGGGTTTGTCGATCAGGAATACGCGGGGCGCGACGGTGCGTGCCGCAGGCGGGATACTCTTGGCGGGACGAGCCGAGGCCGGCGCGCCCCAGTCCCCGAAGTGCTTTTCGAGCAGTGGCAGGAGCGTCGCAGCCGCGACGTCGCCGGTGACGATGAGGGTCGCGTTGTCGGGGCGTATCCAGTCACGGTGGAACGCGACCAGGTCGTCCCGCGTGAGCGAGCCGATCGAGGCTTCCGTGCCGGAGCCGCTGAAGGGGATCCCATACGGATGGGCCTCTCCATAGAGGAGCGGCGGCAGGAGGCGGTAAGCGAGCGCTTCGGGGTTCGTCTTCTCCCGCGCGATGGCCGCGATCCACTCCTTGCGGACGCGGTCGATCTCGCCCTGCGGGAACTGCGGGTTACGCACCACGTCCGCGAACAGCTGCAGCGATTCGTCGAGACGCTCGGTGAGCGCCGACACCGCCGCGTAAGAGCTGTCGAGTGAGGAACCCGCCGCGAGGTCGGCGCCGAGTGACTCGGCGCGGTCCGCGATCGCCAGCGAGTCGAGCGTCTTCGTGCCCTCGTCGAGCATGCTCATGGCGAAGCTGGAGGTACCGAGCTTGCGGCCGCGATCCGCCACGTAACCGGCATCGAACAGCAGGGACACCCTCGCTACGGGCACGCCCGACCGCTGCGCGAGAATCACCGGCAGCCCGTTCTTGAGGCGGAACCGCTGCAGCTCGGGGAACACAACGTCTGGAAAGGAACGGGTCGGGGGAACGCCCGTGGTCCGGTCGACCGCGCTGGCCGCGGCGCTGCGATAGCTCGCGTAAGGGTGCACTTCCAGCGTGTGGTCACCGCGTGACAGCCAGTGAACGGCGGCGGATCGGACCTGCTCGGGCGTGGCCTGCTCGATGACCTGCAGCGATCGGCGATAACAGCCCGGGTCACCCTCGTAGACCTCGCACGACGCGAGAACGTCTGCCTTACCGCCGAAGCCGCCAATGCGCTCGAGCCCCTTGATGAACCCGGACCGGATCTCCGTGCGGGCCCGCGCGAGTTCCTCGACGGTTGGACCTTTGTCGAGGAAGCGGCGCAGTTCCTCGTCGATGGCGGTTTCGACGCGCGCTTGCGGCACGCCTTGCTTCACGTCCGCCGTAATCGCGAACAGGCCCGAGATTTCGAGCGAACTCTGACCGGCGCTGACCGTGTCCGCGAGCCGTTCGCGGTACACGAGCCGCTCGTAGAGGCGGGAGGTCTTGCCGCCGCCGAGCACCTCACCGGCGAGCGTCAGCAGCTCTGCGTCGGTCGTGCCGTCCTGCGGGGTGTTCCAGACACGGTACAGCCGGGTCTGCGCCACCTGGTCGAACATCGCTTCGCGCGTGCTCTCGCTTCGCGCGGCCACCCAGACCTCGGGTCGGGTGAGCGCGGGGCCCGACGCGATGTCGCCGAAATACCGCTGCACCTTCTCCCGCGCAGTGGCGACGTCGATGTCGCCCGCGAGGACCAGCACCGCGTTGGCCGCGCCGTAATACGTGCGGAACCACTCCTTCACGTCATCGACCGAGGCGGCGTCGAGGTCGTCCATGGAGCCGATCGGCAGCCAGCGGTAAGGGTGCCCCATCGGGAAGCTTGCCCGGAACAGGGCATCCCAGACTCGACCGTAGGGCCGATTCTCGTTCTGCCGCTTTTCGTTTTTCACGACGCCGCGCTGCTCGTCGAGCCGTGCCTGGTCGATCGCCCCGAGCAGGTGACCCATGCGGTCCGACTCCATCCAGAGCGCCATGTCAAGCGCCGTGGTCGGTACGTTCTGGAAGTAGTTCGTTCGGTCGAAGCTGGTCGTGCCGTTCTGGTTCGTGGCACCGACCTGCTCGAATGGCTTGAAGTACTCGTCGTTGAAGTTCTCCGTGCCCTGGAACATCAGGTGCTCGAACAGGTGGGCAAACCCCGTCTTGCCCGGCGGCTCGTTCTTGGAGCCGACGTGGTACCAGACATTGACCGCCACGATCGGCGCCTTGCGATCGGTGTGGACGACGACGGTTAAGCCATTGTCCAGGTTGAATTTTTCGTAGGGGATCAGGGGGGTGTCGCCGGGCGCAGCCGAGGCTGCGGTGGCAACGAACACCAGTGCCGTGACGAAGAATCGCAGGGGTAGAACGCCAATCACGATCCGAACCTCCAACTCCTGGCAAACGCGCCGACGGCCGGTCGGCCGCTCTTGTTGCTTTCGTGCATCAACGGCCCACGGATGCATCCAGCCGGGCCCGGTCCTGCGAACGGAGCGGGAGACCGCTGACCCCACCCCGGTATTTGCGGATGCGTCGCCGCGGAAAACGGTAAACTATACGCGTGTTGAGCTGTGAGCCCAGCGCGGGGAGGGAGGGGTTCCGCGTGTCTGGGTGTGCAACCGGATCGGGTCGCGACAGCTTTTTCGAATTAACGCATGGCATAAAAGCCACAAGGAGGACTTAACAATGTCACCTCGTTTCCTGATACCGCTGGCGGTCGCCGCCGCATTGGCGACGCCGCTTGCAGCCAACGCCGAACAGGGCGACTGGCTGTTCCGCGTCGGCATGTCGCAGATCAATCCCAAGGCTGAGAACCTCAATATTCCGCCGACTGACGAAAGCGAAGGCGCTTTCATCGTAGTCGACGACGATATTTCGCCGACGTTCAACGTGACGTACATGCTCACGAATAACATCGGCACCGAGCTGTTGCTTGCCTGGCCGTTCACCCACGGCATCGACATCAGGCCGTACAGCGGTGGCAAGGAGCGCATCGGCAACGTCGATGTTCTTCCGCCGACGTTGAGCCTGCAGTGGCACTTCAACCCGAACGGCGTGTTCCGCCCGTACATCGGCGCGGGCGTCAATTACACGATGTTCTCGAGTGAAGAAACCCGCGGCGCCCTGGCCGGCACCAAGCTGGAGGTCGAGGACTCGTGGGGCCCGGCCGCGGATATTGGCGTGGACATCGGCGCGAGCAGGAACTGGTTCGTGAATTTCGACGTACGCTGGATCAACATCAATGCCACCGTGAAGGTCGATGGCCAAGATATCGGCGACAAGCTCGAGATAGACCCGATGGTCTACGGCGTGCACGTCGGCTATCGCTGGGGCGCGCCTGCGCCTGCGCCGGCACCGGTAGCCGCGCCGCCGCCGCCGCCCCCGCCGCCCCCGCCGCCGCCGCCGGCCGCACCCGCTGACAGCGATGGCGATGGCGTGATCGACGCCAACGACAAGTGCCCGGGCACGCCGGCCGGGACGCGGGTCGACAGCGTGGGTTGTCCGCTGGAGCAGACGCTGAAGCTGCTGTTCGACTTCGACAGCGCGGAGCTGCGCCCGGAGTCGATCACGGAGCTC
>Ga0316603_10001676_pt1 | contig 11899 bp, 11 predicted proteins | sample OWC_soil_day10_n_FD_207649 | JGI IMG/M metagenome (GOLD analysis project Ga0316603, IMG submission 207649) | Wetland soil microbial communities from Old Woman Creek delta, Ohio, United States - OWC_soil_day10_noCT | ecosystem: Environmental > Terrestrial > Soil > Wetlands | place: USA: Ohio...
TCTTCAACATGCTGGCGCTCTGGATGTTCGGTGTCGATCTGGAACGCCAGTGGGGCACGCGGTTCTTCGCGCGGTTCTACTTCGTGGCGGGCGTCGGCGCGGCGCTCACCACGCTGGTGCTGTCGTGGCTGCCGTTCGGGTTCGCGGAAGCGCTGTACGTGTCCGTCACGGTGGGCGCCTCGGGAGCCATCTACGGCCTGCTCGTCGCCTTCGCGATGATGTACCCGCGCAGGCCGATCTACCTGTACCTGCTCTTCCCGATCCCGGCCAGGATCTTCGTGCTCATCATCGGCGGGATCTCCTTCCTGTCGTCGATCTCGGAAACGAGCGGTGGCGTGGCCCACGCCACGCACCTCGGCGGCCTGCTGGCCGGCTACGTGTACTTAGCCGGGCGGCGCGGGCACCTTTACTCAACGCTCCGATCGCAGTGGCTCCGCTGGCGGCTCGCGCGCATGCGCAGGCGGTTCGACGTGCACGAGGGCGGCCGCAGGGGCCCTGGCGGTCCCCGGGTCCATTAGCATGGCGTCGCCGGGGCCGCCCGGACGTGCGTTCGTCGCGCTCATCCTGATCGGGCTGTGCCTCCGCCTGGCGGCACTCCCGCTGCCCGGCACGGGCGATGTCATCCCGTTCAAGATCTGGAGCCATGCCGCCTCGACTTCCGGCGTCGCGCAGATGTACGGGGTCGGCGGGACGCCTCCGGAGAGGCGTCTGCACGCATGGGGCGGGTGGGAGGCGACGGTCAATTACCCTCCCGTTGCGCTGTACGAACTGGCGCTGGTCGGGATGGTGTACGGGTCCGCGTTCCCGGGGTTTCCTGACAGCGCCGTGCTGACGGCGGGCGTCAAGCTGCTGCCCCTTGCGGCGGAGGCCGGCATCGCATGGCTGTTGTTCTGGGCCGTGCGGCGGCTGCGGCCGGACCCACCCGCGGCCGCGCGATTTGCTGCGCTGGCGTTCTGGCTGAACCCGGCGGCGATCGTGGCGACCCCCGTGCTGGGTTACGTGGACGCGCTGTTCGCGCTGCCCGCACTTGGAGCCCTCGTCGCGGCCGTCTTCGGGTCCGCCTGGCTCTCCGGCGGCCTCCTTGCGCTGGCGGTGCTCACGAAACCGCAGGCGATCCTGCTTGCTCCCGTGGTCAGCCTCGCGCTGGCCGGCGGCTCCTCTCCGCGGTCTCTCGTGTTGGGTTTGAAGGCGATGGGCCTGGCCGCGGCTGGTGCCGTGCTGGCGTCGGCCATTGTCCTGGCGCCCGTGCTGCGTGCGGGGGCCTGGCCGAACTTCGTGCAGGCGATGCTGTCGTTCGGCCGGCACGACATGCTCTCGGGACAGGCGGCAAACGCGTGGTGGATCGTGACGTATCTCATGCGGGCCGCGTACGCGGTTGCCGACATGGGGTTCGCGGAGGCGTTCCTGTCGCCGGTCCGGCGGCCTCTCGCCATCACGAGGGTGATCGAACTCGGATACCCGGACCCGAGGCTGGCCGCCACACTGTTCACGATGGCCGTCATGGCCTGGGGCCTGTGGGTCGGGCGGCGCGGACGCGATCTCTCGACGCTCGCTCTCCTTGGCGCCTGGGTATGCTACGCGTACTTCGTGCTTTCGCTGCAGGTGCACGAGAACCACTTCTACATGATCGTGCCCCTGCTGGCCCTGACGGCGGCGGTACTGCCCGAGTGGCGAGCGCTGTTCTGGCTCCTGAGCGCCAGTTTCGCCCTCAATCTGAATCTGTTCTACGGATTCGGAGACCGGGTCGGCTTTGCGCTCCCGAGGACACTGACCGGGATTGATGCGACGGTCTGGCTCTCGGTGGCGAATGTCGCGGCGCTCGCGTGGTTCGCCGTGTGCCTTCGCCGACGCCTGCACGCCCCGGGCCCCGCCGCTACAGCAGGCCGCGAAGGTACCCCCCGTCCACTGGAATCGTCGTCCCGGTCACGTAGCGCCCGCGGTCCGATGCCAGGAACACGATGAGATCGGCCAGCTCCGATGGGTCGGCCATGCGCCCCAGCGGGATGTTCTGGACGGTCCGCTTCTCGATGGTCTCCGTCGGCACCCCTTCCCGCAGGGCGGTCGCCTCGGCCAGTTCGACCACGCGCTCGGTGCGCGTGTAGCCGGGCGCCACGCAGTTCACGAGGATGTTGTCGCGAGCCAGTTCGTTCGCCAGCGTCTTCGAGAACCCGGTCACCGCGGGCCTCAACGCGTTCGAGAGCATGAGCCCGGCAATCGGCTGTTTCGCCGAAATCGAGGTGATGTTGATGATGCGGCCGCCGCCGGCGCGCCTCATGTGGGGCACCGCCTCCATGCACAACAGCACCGTGCTCATCAGGACGAGGTCGATGGCGTCGCGCCAGTCCGACTCGGTCGTGGCGCCGAACAGGCCCGGCTTCGGACCGCCGGAGTTGGTCACGAGGATGTCCAGGCGGCCGAAGTGGCGCGCCGTCTGGTCGACGAGCCTGGTGATGTCGGACCGCTTGGAGACGTCAGCCCCCAGCGCCAGGACGTCGGCGCCGGTCTCAGCCTGGATCTCCGCGGCCGCCGCCTCGAGCGTCGGCATGTGCCTGGCGCACATCGCCACCTTGGCGCCCTCGGCGGCCAGCCCCCGCGCCGCAGCCTTGCCCAACCCCCGGCTGGCTGCACAGACCAGCGCCACTCTGCCCTTCAGTCCGGTTTCCATCGCTGCTCCTCGCACCGTCGAGTGATTCGTCTGCAGAGAGTAGTCAGTAGCCAGTAGCCAGTAGTCAGTAGAAAGGCAGCGTCTCGGTGTCAAGCTGTGCAGCAGCGAGACAGGCGTTCCTACTGGCTACTGACTACTGGCGACTGACTACTTCTTGTGAAAATAGTCATCCGTCTTGTCCAGCCAATCCTGCCTGATGGGGCTGAAGACGTCCAGTTCGAAGGTGTCGTCCAGCGCCTCCGCCTGGTGGGGCACCGACGACGGGATGTGCAGCACTTCGCCCTCCCGGACGACGAGCTCCTCGCCGCCGATGGTGAACCGCAGCGCGCCCTGGAAGACGCAGGTGAGCTGCTCGCTCACGTGGTCGTGCATGGGGACGATCGCGCCCTTCTTGAGCCAGATCTGGGCAATCATCTCGCGCTCGCCGGTCACGATCTTGCGCGAGATCATGGCGGTGACCTTCTCGGCGGCGATTTCGTCCCAGCGATACTGGCGGACGATGGGGGAGGACATGCTCGTCTGCTCCTGCGAAACGGGGTGCCGATGTTGCCCGCGGAGGCCCGTGCCGACCGCGGGAGGCGAGATTATAGCACCCGGAACCCGATGATATACTTGGGTTTCCTGTCATATGGAGACGACGACCACGGCCGACCGAACGCCCGGCGCTGTTGATCGCCCCTCGGACCTTCCTGCGGACCTGCTCCTGCGGGCCTACCGCATCATGTACCAGTCGCGGAAGATCGACGACAAGGAGATCCAGCTCAAGAACCAGAGCCAGATCTTCTTCCAGATCAGCGGGGCGGGCCACGAGGCGATCCTGACCGCCGCCGGCCTCGGCCTCCGGCCCGGGTACGACTGGTTCTTTCCCTACTATCGCGATCGGGCCCTGTGCCTGGCCCTCGGGGTGACGCCGTACGAGATGTTCCTGCAGGCGGTCGGGGCCGCGGACGACCCGGCGTCCGGCGGGCGGCAGATGCCGTCCCACTGGGGACATCGCCGCCACAACATCGTGTCCCAGGGCAGCCCGACCGGGTCGCAGTGCCTTCACGCCGTCGGGTGCGCCGAGGCAGGCGTCCTCTACGGGAAACTGCCCGGCATCGACGGCCGCGCCTCGCGCTTCCAGGCGGACGAGGTCGCCTACGTGTCGGTCGGCGACGGCACGACCAGCGAAGGCGAGTTCTGGGAGTCGCTGAACACGGCGTGCGGCAGCCGCCTGCCCGTCCTCTATCTCGTCGAAGACAACGGCTGGGCGATCTCGGTCCCGGTCGAGGTGCAGACCCCCGGCGGAAGCATCTCGGACCTGCTCCGCTCGTTCCCGGACCTGTTGATTCTCCGCGCTGACGGCACCGACTTCGCCGACAGCCATCGGGCCATGCAGGAGGCCGTTGCGCACGTCCGCTCGCGGCGGGGCCCTGCGCTCGTGCATGCGAGCGTCATCCGCCCGTATTCGCACTCGCTGTCGGACGACGAGCGCCTCTACAAGACCCCGGACGAGCGTGAAGCCGAGGCCCGGCGAGACCCGGTGCGGAAGATGGCCCGCACGCTCGTGGCGGGCGGCATCGCCACCGAGAAGGCCCTCGACGCGCTGCGCGCGGAGGTCGAACGCGAGATCAACGAGGCCGCCGCGAGGGCGCTTGCCGCGCCCAGACCGGCGCGGGACACGGCCGCGCTCTGGGTGTTCTCTCCCGACGTCGACCCGGAGTCGGCCGCCTTTCAGACCGCCCCGGAGCCCGACGGCAAGCCCGACACGATGGTGGCGGCCATCAACCGCACGCTCAAGGACGAACTCGCCCGCGACCCCCGCATCGTCGTGTTCGGCCAGGACGTGGCTGACTGCAGCCGCGAGGCCAGCCTCGGCGAGGTGCAGGGCAAGGGCGGCGTGTTCAAGGTGACGCACGGCCTGCAGCGTCAGTTCGGCAGCGACCGGGTGTTCAACTCGCCGCTGGCGGAGGCCAACATCATCGGCCGCGCGGTCGGCATGGCGGTGCGCGGGATCAAGCCCGTCGTCGAAATCCAGTTCTTCGACTACATCTGGCCGGCGATGCAGCAACTGCGCGACGAGATGGCGATGATGCGCTACCGTTCGGGCAACAACTGGTCGTGCCCGATGGTGGTGCGCGTGCCGATCGGCGGTTACCTGCGGGGCGGCGCGCCGTACCACAGCCAGTCGGGCGTCAGCATCTTCGCGCATTCGCCGGGCATCAGGCTCGCTTTTCCGTCGAATGCCCAGGACGCCGCCGGCCTGCTGCGAACGGCGATCCGATGCGACGACCCGGTGCTCTTCTTCGAGCACAAGCACCTCTATCGGCAGACGTACAACAAGGCCGAGTACCCGGGGCCGAACTACATGGTGTCCTTCGGGCGGGCGGCCGTGCGACGCGAGGGCACGCAGGTCGTCGTCCTGACCTGGGGCGCGCTGGTGCAGCGGTCGCTGCTGGCGGCCCAGCAGGCCGAGAAGGATGGCCTCAGCGTGGCGGTCGTCGACTTGCGCACGCTGGTGCCGTGCGACTGGAAGGCCATCGGCGAGTGGGTGACGCGCACGAACCGGGTGATCATCGCGCACGAAGACCAGCTGACCTGCGGCTTCGGCGCCGAGATCGCCGCGCGCATCGCCCAGGATCATTTCCATCACCTGGACGCGCCGGTGCGCAGGGTCGCGTCGCTCGACACGCCGGTGGCCTACTGCCCGGACCTGGAAGAGGTGATCCTGCCCAACGCGTCGGATATCCTGCAGGCGATTCGGGAGACGGCGCAGTATTGACTCGGGATTCGGGATTCGGGATTCGGCGAAAGACGCTACCTCACGGGAGTCCAGTGTGAGGCTGCTCCGCACCCTGACCGCTGCTTCGCTGCTTTGCCTGCTGGTACCGATTCAGGGCGCGATGCGGGTCGAGGTGCTGACATCGGTTGGGGGCCTCCCGCCCGAGCTCGTCGGCGTCTACCGGGATCCTGCCGGGTTCCAGCAGGTCCTGTCCGGTCAGTATCTGGTCTTCGACCGCCGCGCGCACGCGGTGTTCGGGGTGGACGCCGCGAAGACGACCACCTGGAAGCTCGTCGACATCGGCGAGGAGCCGGGCCGGGTCCTCGATCCGTCGGCCTTCGACGCGGAACCCGGCGGGTCGTTCGCCGTGGCCGACGCGCCCGGAGGACGCGAGCGCGTCCAGGTGTTCACCGTGAGCGGCCGGCAGCTCGGCGGATTCACGCTGCCCGGCCGCCTGGCGCCGCGCATCACCCTCGACAACATCGTGCTGAGCGGCGCCGGATCCCTCCAGTACACCGGCACGTCGCTGCTGATGAGCCAGCCCGAGACGGGCGCGCTCGTGACGGAGTTCGGCCTGGGCGGCAGACCCACCCGCTCGATTGGCGCGCTGCGCCGGACCGGGCACGAAGCCGACCGGGACCTGCACCTTGCGTTGAACGCGGGGCTGCCCATCGTCAATCCGCGCGGCGGGTTCTATTACGTCTTCCAGGCCGGCGTCCCCATGTTCCGCAAGTACGATCGGGAGGGACGGCTCCTGTTCGAGCGTCACATCGAGGGGATCGAACTCGACCAGGCCATCGCGGCCCTGCCGACGGTGTGGCCGCAGCGCCCGGGCCAGGGCCGGGAGCGGGACCTGCCGCTCGTGAATCCGATGGTGAGGGCGGCGGCTGCCGATGCGCAGGGAAACCTCTGGATCGCGCTCGTGCAGCCGTACACGTATGTCTTCGACGCCGACGGCAACAAGGCGCGGGTCGTCCAGTTCAGGGGCGCCGGGCCCGTTTCCCCGTCCAGTCTGTTCTTCACAACCTCGGGCCGGCTGCTCGTGACGCCCGGCTGTTACGAGTTCGCTGCGACGGGCCCTGCGCCGGGCAGATCCGGGCCCTGACGGGGACCGCTATTCCTCCGCGGGCGGGTCGGGCGCCCTGTACCTGCGGGCCGCAATCCGTGTGATGGCCACGCCGGCCAGGATGGCCCCGGCGCCGGCCAGCTTGGCCGCACCCACCGCCTCGCCGAGCGTCGCGGCGGCAACGGCTAGCGCGATGAGGGGGATGAAGTTGGAGTACGCCGACGTGCGCACGTTGCCGATGCGCTGCACCGAGGTGTACCAGATCAGGTACGCCACGTTGAGCGCCAGCAACGCGGACAGCACGGTGGACGCCCAGGCCCACGCGGGCACGTTCGTCCACTCGACCCGGGCCAGCTGGGGAACCGACACCGGGACGTAGAGCGCGGTGCCGGTGATCATCGTGAGCCCCGTCACGGTCAGGGGCGAGTAGCGCGCCAGCATCGACCTGGACCCCACGGTGTAGACCGCCCAGCAGCAGACGGCGCCAAGGGTGAAGAGGTCGCCCGCGAGCGAGGCGCCGCCGAACTCGGCCCCCGCCCCGACCACCAGGTAGACGCCCAGGACGGACATCAGGACCCCGGCCCACTGCGCTCGCACGACGCGTTCGTGGCCCGCGAGTGCCGATGCGATCGACACGGCAACCGGCGAGCAGCCGATGATGAGCGCGCTGTTGGAGGCGGTGGTCCTCGCGATGCCGGCCATGAACAGGAGCTGATAGACGAAGTGGCCGACGGTGCCGAGCAGAGCCACGCGCGCCCAGTCGGCCCGCGCGACGCGCGACCGGCCCTTCCCGACAAGGGCGGCGGCGAACACCAGGGACGCCACGCTCATGCGCACGGCGTTGAAGGCCTGGGGCGGGAGCTCCGTGAGCGCGGACTTGATGACGGCGTAGTTGCCGCCCCAGATGAGGACCATCAGGACGAGCAGGCCGTCGAAGGGGGAGAACGTCTGCCAGCGGCGCACGCGCCACCTCCGCGCCTGGCGCCGGTCGGCCTCGCCGGGCGGAACGGACGAAGGCCGGGACAGGACTCGCCCGTCCCGGCCTTCCAGTCGGTGTGAACCGGGCTTCGGTCTAGCCGCCGAACGGCTTGACGAAGAAGAGGATCAGCGACACGAGTAGCACGTAGATCACGAGCGACTCGATGAGGACGAGGCCCAGGATCAGGTTGCCGCGGATGTCGTTCGCCGCCGCGGGGTTGCGCGCGATGCCCTCGACCGCCGCGCTGAGGCCCTTGGCCTGCGACAGGGCGCCGAACGCCGCCGCGATCGCCAGGGCGAAGCCGGCGGTGATGATCGACCAGCGCACCAGTTCGGTGGACGCCGAGGTCGTGGCCGCGGCCGACTCCTGCGCGAAGGCAGGGCTGGCGAGTCCGAGGACCAGCACAACGAAGGTGAACATCAGTGCAAAACGCGTCTTCACGACCTCAGCCTCCTCAGTAGGGTTCGACGTGATTCGAGCTAGGCCGCCACGCGATGCGCGGGCGCGGCCTCTTCGTGTCCGTGAGCTTCCTCGTGCCCGTGCTCCGCCGCCACCGCGCCGCCCAGGTAGATCATCGTGAGCATCACGAAGATGAACGCCTGGAGCGGCATCGTGATCATGCCCAGGAACATGATGGGCAGCGGCGCCACGAACGGCACGATACTGAACAGAATCAGGATGACCAGCTCCTCCCCGAAGACGTTGCCGAACAGTCGCAGCGAGAGCGACAGCACGCGGGAGAAGTGGCTGATGATCTCGACCGGCAGCATGATGGGCGCGATGAACAGCGGCGCGCCCGGGGGGGCCGCGAAGTGCTTCAGGTACGGCCCGACGCCCTGCTCCTTCATGCCGTGGATGTGATAGTAGACCCACACCGTCAGGGCGCAGCCGAGCGTGACGTTGATGCTGCTCGTGGGCGACATGAAGCCGGGGACCATGCCGATCAGATTGCAGGCCAGGATGAAGACGCCGATCGTGCCGACCAGCGACACGTACCGGGGCCCCTTCGGCCCGACGATGTCCTGCAGCATGCCGACGAGGCCGCCAACGACGTCCTCGAAGACGATCTGGAGTTTTCCGGGGTTGTCGACGCTGAGCCGCGATCGCACCAGGAACGCCAGCGCAATCAGGGAGGCGACGATCAGGTAGACCATCACCAGGTAGTTCGGGATCGGGTTCGCCGGGTCGGCCGCATGGACGCCGAACAGGCCGAGCAGCGCGTTCACGGCGGGGCCGAACACGGCGTTCGCCGCGTCGACGATCCAGAGCGGGTGCTCGAGCTTCTCCATACCTGCGCGACTCCACCCCGGGGCCGGTCGGGCCAGCCGTTGACTGGCTCACCGGGTGGCCATGTCAAACGCCCAAGGATATCGTATGGGCGCCCCGCCGGTAAAGCGTCTCAGGGGACCTGTCCGCCCCCCCGCCGGGAGGCGCCCCGCGCCAGCCGGGCCGCTTCGATCCCGATGGCCGCAACCGGCGCCGTCACCCCGGCGAACAGCCCCAGCGGATGGGCCCGCAGGGGCACTAGGACCGCCCACGCGACGACTCCGACCACGGCGTAGCGGCCGATCACCGTGACCATGGTCCAGGCCACCCGTCTCCCGGAGACGTGTCGGCCCGGCTCGGCGCGGCCCGCCGCGGCCCGCGCCAGCAGGGCCGTCACGCCGCCCTTGATGGCCGCAAAGCTGAACCCCATGAGCGCAGCGCCCGCGAGCACGCCGAGGGCGCCTTCCGGCCGCCCGCCCTGGAGCACGAGCGCGATCGCGGCCACGACCGTCGCGATGACCGCCGCATCGCGCTGGACACGGCGCAGCGACGGGTCAGGCTCGCGTGCGGGCGGCATCACTCCGCGCTCCGGATCCTACGGCCCGTCATCGTTCAGCTCGCGCTCGTCGGGACCGCCGCCCGATTCCGCGGCGGGCGTCCGGGCCGGACGTGGCGCGTCGTGTGCGGCAGGGATGGCCGGCCGTTTGGGAAACGCCTGCGACACGATGCGGACGACGTTGAGCACGCCGGCCGCGAGGCCGACGAAGAAGAAGACGATCGTGAGGACCGGCTTCGTGCCGAACCAGCCGTCGAGCACCGTGCCGAACCAGAAGCCGAGGACGAGCGCCAGGACGAAGGCCAGCCCGACCGTGCTGAGCGCGCCCGCGGATCTCAGCGCCTCGCCCGTGCTCTTCGAGAAGGAGGGTCTCATCGCCATGTCGCCGCAAGTATCGTCCAAGGCGTTTCGGCGGACAAGATCCCGCTGCGCCTCCACTCTCTGCTTGTATGACGATGCGCTGAACGTTACTATCAGCGTGCAACACGATCTGCTGGAGGTGAAGTCCGCACGCGATGGGATTACTTGAACCGTTCGAAGACTGGCGTCCCACGGTCTCGGTGTTCATCCCGTACTTCGACAAGGACGGCAGGCTCGAGAGCCCCGAGTACGATCTCCCCGTTTTCCGCGACGAACTTCACGGCTGGTTCACCACGCTCGGCTATGACTGGCGCTGGGTGCCGGTCACGCTGAACAACCTGCGGGCGACCATCGACAGCCTCGAGCCGGCGCGCCAGGCCCACCGCTCCCTCGTCATGAACCTGTGCGACGGCAACGAGGTGGACGGGTCGCCCGGCGTGTCGGTCGTGCGGGCGCTCGAGGACTCGGGGCTCCCGTACACGGGCAGTTCGTCCTTCTTCTACGAGGTGACGACCTACAAGGTCGCGCTCAAGACCAGGCTCCGCGAGCGCGGCGTGCCGACGGCGCCGTTCGTCCCGCTGCGCGACCTGCCGGCGGATCTCGCCAGGCTGGAGGCGGAGGTCGGCTACCCCGCGTTCGTGAAACCCGAGGTCTCGGCCGGCAGCGGCGGCATCGGCCTCAAGTCCCGCGCGCACGACGCCGACGACGTGATGGCCCGCGTCACCGTGCTGCTCGCGGGCGAGGACGGCGAGTTCTACCGCAGGTCGGGCATCTTCGCCGAACGGTTCATCGACGGCCCCGAGTTCACGGTGCTGGTGGTCTCCGACAAGTCGGCGCCGCTCGGGGCGCGCGCCTACCCCCCGGCCCAGCGCCTCTTCCACTCCGCCCTGCCCCGGCACGAACGGTTCCTCAGCTACGACCGCTACTGGTCGGAGTACAAGGAGGAGTCCCGCCTGCCCGAGGGCGAGCCGTTCTACCGCTTCGGCCACGCGCCCGCGCACCTGCGCGCCCGCCTCGCCGACCTGGCCGTCAGGGCGTTCGCCGCGGTCGGCGGGCAGGGGTACGGGCGCGTCGACATCCGCCTCGATGAGCAGGCCGACGAGCTGTTCGTGCTGGAGGTCAACGCGAACTGCGGGATCTCGGGCGACAAGGAAACCTCGGTCGGCGAGATCCTGCTGCAGTCGGCCATTCCGCCCACGCGGCTCGTGTCCGAGATCTTCCGCGACGCCTACGACCGGCACCGGGTCAACGGGCACCGGCGGCTGACCTGATTCATGCGGATCTGCGTGCTCCAGCCGTCGTACGCAGGGTCCTCGTGCGACTACCAGCGCTACGACCCGCCCCGCGACCTCGCGCCGCTGCTGCCGGAACACCATGTCCAGCACGAGTTCCTGAACAAGGTCTCGACGTTCAGCCGGATCAAGGCGCTGCAGCGCCTGGGATTCGACATCTTCGTCAACCTGTGCGAGGGCTACCGCGACTCGGACGTGCCGTCGATTGACGTCATCCACGCGCTGGAGGACCTGAACCTGCCCTTCACGGGGCCGACCAGCCGGCTGTACGACCCGCCGAAGGACCTGATGAAGCTGGTCGCCCTGTCTTCCGGCGTCGGCGTGCCGGCCTGGCAGCTCGTCGGCCCGGGCGACGATGCCACCGCGGCTGCGCGGGCGCTCCGGTTCCCGCTGTTCGTGAAGCCGTCGGCATACGGCGACAGCCTGGGGATCGACGAGCACTCGCTCGTGACGACGCCGGAGGAGCTCGAGCGCCAGGTCGCGGCCAAACTGCCGGAGTTCGGGCGGCTGCTCGTCGAGCAGTACATCGACGGACGCGAGTTCACCGTGCTCGTCATGGCCGGCCAGGACCACGGCGCGGCGCCGGTGGCCTTCACGCCGATCGAGTTCCTCTTCCCGCCCGGCCCGCATTTCAAGACGTACGATCTGAAGGTCACGCAGTTCCACCCCGAGTGCAACGTGCCGTGCACGGACCTGGACCTCTCCCGACGCCTGAAGGCCGCCGCCATCGAGGTGTTCGCCGGCTTCACGGGCGAGGGCTACGCGAGGATGGACTTCCGGGTGGACCCGGACGGCCGCGTGTTCTTCCTCGAGGCCAACTTCACCTGCTCGGTCTTCTACCCGGAGGGGTCCCAGGGCTCGGCGGACTACATCCTCGCGTTCGACGGCCTCGGCCAGGCCGGGTTCCTGCGGGCGATTATCGACGAGGGGCTGGCCCGCCACGCGCGGCGCCAG
>Ga0316603_10001677_pt1 | contig 11897 bp, 10 predicted proteins | sample OWC_soil_day10_n_FD_207649 | JGI IMG/M metagenome (GOLD analysis project Ga0316603, IMG submission 207649) | Wetland soil microbial communities from Old Woman Creek delta, Ohio, United States - OWC_soil_day10_noCT | ecosystem: Environmental > Terrestrial > Soil > Wetlands | place: USA: Ohio...
GGAGTGCTGTGGGGGAGGCTACAATGACGCACCTTGAAACCCGCGCCAGACCAATGAATTCACGGGCTTATTTTATCACCGCCACCGGCACCGACTCGGGCAAGACCTACGTTGCCGCCGGCCTGCTACGGGCGCTGCAAGCCCGTGGCCGCGCGGTGCGCGGGCTGAAGCCGGTGATGAGCGGCTACGATGCCGCCCACCCGGAAGCCTGCGATGCCGCCGCCCTGCTTGCCGCCCAGGGGCTGCCGGTGAATGCTGAAACTGTGGCGGCGATTTCGCCCTGGCGCTATGCCGCGCCCCTCTCGCCAGATCGTGCCGCCGCCCTCGAAGGCCGGCGCATCGACGTGGCGGCGCTGACCGATTGGTGTCGGCAACAGATCGCCGCCCATCAGGATGTGTTGCTGATCGAAGGCATCGGCGGCGTCATGGTGCCCCTCGACGAGACCACCACCGTGCGCGAATGGATGGCCGCCCTCGGTCTGCCGGTGATTCTGGTGGCGGGCACCTATCTCGGCGCCCTCAGCCATACCCTCACCGCCCTCGCCGCCCTGCGCGAAGCGGGTTTGTTGCCGGCAGCCATCGTCGTCAATGAGTGCAACGGCGCGGGCGTGAGCCTGAGCGACAGCCTCGCCTCCCTGGCGCCTCATGTCGGTACGATTCCCCTGTTTGCCCTCGGTCGTGACGATGCCGCCGGACTGCAAACCCTCGCCGATTTTCTGCTGGAAACCACACCATGAAATACCGCGACCTGCGCGACTTCATCGCGCAACTGGAAAGCCTTGGCGAACTCAAGCGCATCAGCGTCGAGGTGGACCCGAAGCTGGAAATGACCGAAATCGCCGACCGGATGCTGCGGGCCGGCGGGCCGGCCCTGCTGTTCGAGAAGCCCAAGGGTTCCAGTATTCCCGTACTCGCCAACCTGTTCGGCACACCGCGCCGCGTGGCCCTGGGCATGGGGGAAGACGGCGACTGGAAGACTGCCCTGCGCGAAGTGGGCAAGCTGCTCGCCTACCTCAAGGAGCCGGAACCGCCCAAGGGGCTCAAGGACGCCTGGGACAAGCTGCCGGTGCTGAAGCAGGTGCTCAACATGACGCCCAAGGTGCTCTCCTCCGCGCCGTGTCAGGAGGTGGTGTGGGAGGGCAAGGACGTGGATCTGTCGCGGCTGCCGATCCAGACCTGCTGGCCCGGCGATGCCGCGCCGCTGGTGACCTGGGGCCTGGTGGTGACGCGCGGCCCCAACAAGCCGCGCCAGAATCTCGGTATCTACCGCCAGCAATTGCTTGGCCCCAACAAGCTCATCATGCGCTGGCTCGCCCATCGCGGCGGGGCGCTGGATTTTCGCGACCACACCCTCGCCAACCCCGGCCAGCCCTTCCCCGTGGCGGTGGTGATCGGCGCCGATCCGGCCACCATCCTCGGTGCTGTAACGCCCGTGCCGGATACCCTGTCGGAATACCAGTTCGCCGGCCTGCTGCGCGGCGGCAAGACCGAGTTGGTCAAGTGCCTCGGTTCCGATTTGCAGGTGCCGGCCTACGCCGAGATTGTGCTTGAAGGCGTGATCCATCCCGGCGAGACAGCGCCCGAGGGCCCCTATGGCGACCACACCGGCTACTACAACGAAGTCGCCGAGTTCCCAGTGTTCACCGTCGAGCGCGTGACGCTGCGGCGCGATCCGATCTATCACTCCACCTACACCGGCAAGCCGCCGGACGAGCCGGCCATGCTCGGTCTGGCGCTGAACGAGGTGTTCGTGCCCCTGCTGCAAAAGCAGTTCCCGGAGATCGTCGATTTCTACCTGCCGCCGGAAGGCTGCTCCTACCGCATGGCGGTGGTGAGCATGAAGAAGCAGTACGCTGGCCATGCCAAGCGGGTGATGTTCGGCATCTGGTCCTTCCTGCGCCAGTTCATGTACACCAAATTCATCATCGTTACTGACGACGATGTGGATGTGCGCGACTGGAAAGAAGTCATGTGGGCGCTGACCACCCGCGTCGACGCCGCCCGCGACACCCTGATCGTCGAGAATACGCCGATCGACTATCTCGACTTCGCCTCCCCCGTCGCCGGCCTCGGCAGCAAGATGGGCATCGACGCCACCAACAAGTGGCCGGGAGAAACCAATCGCGAATGGGGTCAGCCGATTGGCATGAGCGAAGACGTGAAGCGGCGCGTGGATGATCTGTGGGAGTCCCTCGGCCTATGAGTCTGCGTCTGACCCAGATCAAGCTGCCCATCACCCATAAGGACGATGAGCTGAAGGCCGCCATCCGCCAGCGTCTCGGCATTGCCGCCGGCGAACTGTTGAGCTTCAGCATCTACCGGCGCGGTTACGATGCGCGCAAAGCCTCGGCGATCCTGTTCGTCTATACCCTCGACGTGGAGGTGAGAAACGAGGCGATGGTGATGGAGCGCGCGAACATGCAGCGCGGCGTGGACCCGGTGAAGGTTTCCCCTGATCTGGCCTACCGCTTCGTCGCCCAGGCGCCGCAAGACTTTTCCGGTCCGCGCCCCGTGGTCATCGGCATGGGGCCGGCGGGCCTGTTCGCCGGCCTGCTGCTGGCCCAGATGGGTTTCCGTCCCATCATCCTCGAACGCGGCAAGGCGGTGCGCGAGCGCACCAAGGACACCTGGGGCCTGTGGCGTCAGGGCAAGCTCGATCCCGAATCCAACGTGCAGTTCGGTGAGGGCGGCGCCGGCACCTTCTCCGACGGCAAGCTCTACAGCCAGATCAAGGACCCGCGTCACTTGAGCCGCAAGGTGCTGACCGAGTTCGTCAAGGCCGGCGCGCCGGAAGAAATCCTCTACGTCAGCAAGCCCCACATCGGCACCTTCCGCCTCGTCACCATGGTGCAGGCCATGCGCGCCAACATCATCGCCCTCGGCGGCGAAGTGCGCTTTCAGAGTCGGGTGGCGGACATCGAAATCGGGAATGGTCAGGTGCAGGGAGTCGTCCTCGCCGACGGCGAACGCATCGCCGCCGACCATGTGGTGCTGGCGGTCGGCCACAGCGCCCGCGACACCTTCGAGATGCTGCACCAGCGCGGCGTTGCCATGGAAGCCAAGCCCTTCGCCATCGGCTTCCGCATCGAGCATCCCCAGTCCCTCATCGACCGCGCCCGCCTCGGCCCCAATGCCGGCAATCCGCTGCTCGGCGCCGCCGACTACAAGCTAGTGCATCACTGCACCAACGGCCGCTCCGCCTACAGCTTCTGCATGTGCCCCGGCGGCCAGGTGGTGGCGGCGACGTCCGAAGAGGGGCGCGTGGTCACCAACGGCATGAGCCAGTATTCCCGCGCCGAGCGCAACGCCAACGCCGCCCTGGTGGTTAACATCGATCCCGCCGATTTCCCCGGCGACGCGAAAACCAATCCGCTGGCCGGCATCGAGTTCCAGCGTTATTGGGAAGGCCGCGCCTTCGAGGCCGGCGGCTCCAGCTACAAGGCGCCCGCGCAACTGGTGGGCGACTTCCTCGCCGGCCGCCCGTCCAAGGCGCTGGGCACGGTGGAGCCCTCCTATACGCCGGGCATCCACCTCACTGATCTCGCCACTTGCGTACCCGATTACGTGAGCGCTGCCCTGCGCGAAGCCATCCCAGCCTTCGACAAGCAGATCAAGGGCTTCGCCCTCGCCGACGCGGTCCTCACCGGCGTCGAGTCGCGCACCTCGTCACCGCTGCGCATCCCCCGCGACGACAACTACGAAAGCCGAAACGTGCGTGGCCTCTACCCCAGCGGCGAAGGCGCAGGCTACGCCGGCGGCATTCTGTCGGCGGCGGTGGACGGCATCGAGGTCGCGGAGGCCGTGGCCCGGAGTCTGGCGGCCAGCGGCTGACCCCCAGCCTTGGGGCCGGGCGGAATCAAACGCCCAGAATCGCCTTACAGAGCCGCTCGGAAAGCTGGTCTTCCGTGAATTGCTTGTCGTTGGGCGGGTAGAGGGAATCCTCTTCAATCTCGAAGCCGTGCTCCAGCGCCAGGGCGCGCAGTTCCTTGATCTTCAGGCAGGCTTTGAGCTTTTCTTTCAGGTCGGCATCGACCCGGGCTTTTTCGGCAAAGGCTTTGACGGCGGCGACAGACATTTTTATTCCTCGTGGATGTGGGTTAACGAACGGAAAGCTCCAATCACGCCATCGTTTTCAGGCGACAGCAGGATCGGTAATACCGGGGCCGGCACTGGCGGAAAGCCTTGTCACTGGGCGCCGGCGGCGCACGTCGCCGCCTGTCGCATTCATGACAAACATCGCTCTCCAGCGCTGGTACGGGCCATTCAAGCAAAAACGACGCCAATAACCCTCCATCGCCCCTGGCATTGCTCCGGCGGGGATGGGAATAAAGCTGGCACAATCGAAACATTCCTTCCCCAACAACCCGGATGCCAATCGGCGCAACCATGAAATTTCTTGTCAGAACCTTCTTCAAAACCCTGCGGCTGGTTCTCGGCCCGCTGATGCTGCTGTGGGAATTCGTTACCCGACCGAAGGGCATCATCCGCCCGCCGGTAGTGCAACAGATGGTGGACGCGGAGTGCCGCAAGCTGGCGCTTTACCAGTTCAAGACCTGCCCCTTCTGCATCAAGGTGCGGCAGGAAATGCGTCGCCTCTCGCTGAACATCGAAACCTTCGATGCCCAGTTCGACGAAGGCCGGCGCAACGAGTTGATGCGCGGCGGTGGCGAAATCAAGGTGCCCTGCCTGAGAATCACCGACGAGTCCGGCACCGTTCAATGGATGTACGAGTCGGGAGCCATCATCAACTATCTGCGGCAGCGCTTTCCCGCTGCGTGATTTGCGCTGGCGTCATTAAGCGGCAGAGGCCGACCAATTTCAGACATAACGGTAGCGCCCCGACGGTGGTCATTTGACCCGGATGACAAATACCATCTATATTTCATAGGCATTGCTCGTCGCGAAATTTGCGCGATTTCAGAAATTCCCGTGTGCGGTGTTTGTCAGTTTTATATAACTGTAAATCCCATGAGCCTCTAGGCCCCAAGCTCAATAGATACGCGCCGTTCCGGAGCATTTAATGACCAGATTATGTCGCAGCGCCCAGATTAACCCGCAGGCCGTGCGGCATACATTACGTTTGGCCCCATAGAGGAAGCGCCTGTGCCCTTCGAGTTCAACAGTGCCTTTTACGTCAAGCTTGGTCGCGGAGGCCGTTGGGAAGCAGACTCAATCCAACAATCCCGGTTGCGCCTGGGCTGGAGTAACCAGTCGCTCGCAGACATAAATGCTGGCCGGTGGTCAGCTATCGCCGAGCAACTTCGGCAAGAGCAACCCAATCAGCCGCAGGTTTCAACAACAGACCTTAATCGGCTGCAAGACATCGCTCTTTCGACACCCGAAGACGTTTGGATAACCTTTCATGGCGCCAAGCTTTGGTGGGCACGTCTTGCCCTTGGGCCGATTGAAGAAGACGACATCTCCAAATACCGCGTTACGCTTGATGGCTGGCATGACTCGTCGCAAAGCGGGAGGCTTCTCGTCGTAAACGACCTTCCGGGAAAGATCGCCCAGTTGCAAGGTTTTCGCGGCACAGTCTGCCGCGTTCGGGAAAAGCAGCTTCTTCGCCGTGTACTTGAAGGCACCCGAAGCGAGTTGGCATCACGAATTGCCGCGGAACGTGCAGGGCTGTGTAAGGAACTCGAAAAGGCGATTACCGAGCTTCATTGGAAGGACTATGAAACCCTAGTGGACCTTGTATTCCGGCATGCTGGGTGGCTGCGCGTAAGTGTTTTGGGGCAACATGCAAAGGCCTATGACCTTGAGCTTCGTGAAGCGATTACCAACGATAGATATGTCGTGCAGGTGAAGTCGCAAGCGACTCGTGCTGACCTCAACAAGACCATTCAAGACTTCTCCGAAGCTGACTATCGAAAAGTCTTTTTTGTCGTTCACTCCCCCGCACATGATCTTGCAAACGCAACAGATATTCCAACTCACGTTGAACTCGTGGCCCCATGGCATCTGGCCGCCCTCGCACTCAACGCCGGCCTGACACATTGGCTCGAAGAAAAGGTGGCCTGAGCAATGTGGCCGAACCCTGCGTTCGAGGGGACCGCCGGCAAGCGGAGCTTGCCGGTACCTCGGTGGCTTCGCCGCCGAGCGGCCCCCCAAATACGACGTTGGGCGTCACCATAGTGGCCACCAGGTACTTCTACGACATTCCTGTTTACCGGCTCCCCGAAGAGCGGTACTACCGCGAGCGCGACGAATACATTGAAGGCGTACTCTTTCCAAAGGACTCTCCATACAGCCAATCGCTGCGAGAGAAGGAAGCTGCCGATCCAAACTGCAACATCGCAATTCGAGATCATCTCCAGCGTTCCTATGGAGGCTGCTGGACATTCAACGAAATCATCGGCTACGTCAGGTTGTACTTCCTCGGTTCCCAAGTGCGAGGTGAGTATTTCGCGGCTCGGAAAAAGCGAGTTGTCCGCACCAGAACGAAGGTTCTCGAGTACCGCACATGGAAACTTGCTCCTGAGGTAGAGATACCGTATCCCTATACCAACCAAGGCATATATGGCGCCGTCCTTGAGTATCTCGCTGACTGCCGAAAGGAACTGCCTGGCCGCCATGTCGACACTGAGCTATTCGAGGTCATTGGCAAGCACGTTGACTGGCTCGGTCTAATGGAGGAGCCGCAATGACGCCCAAGCCCCCCGGTCAACCGGACCGCCTGCAAGCTGCGCTTGCAGGTTCCCTCCGCGCTGCGCGCTCCGGCGGCCGGTTACCTCGAACGTTCCTAAACGTCCCGTCCGCTTCTCTAGGCCACCTACTACCGCTTCGTGCACGTAGCTGACCAGCCCGCTTGAGGTACGGCTCCAAATTTATGCTTCTTCCAGCTCTCACCGAAGGCCGTCTGATCCATCGCCGTAACCGTTTCGTCGCCGAGGTGGATGTGAGCGGCAGGGTGGTCGAGGCCCATTGCCCGAATACTGGTTCCATGATGGGCTGCCGCGAGCCGGGGTGTCGGGTTTGGCTCTCCCGGGCCAGCAATCCCGAGCGCAAGCTGGCGTGGACCTGGGAGTTGGTGGAGGCGGATGGCACTCTCGTCGGGCTGCATACCGGGCGCAGTAATGGCCTGGTGCGGGAGGCGATCGAGAGCGGCGTCATCGCGCCTTTGGCCGGCTATGGTTCGATACGCAACGAGGTGCGCTACGGCGAGAACAGCCGCATTGATCTGTTGCTGGAAGCGGCGGACCGGCCGCCTTGCTGGGTCGAGGTGAAGAACGTGACGGCGGCGGTGGAGGGCGGCATCGGTTACTTTCCCGACGCCGTGACGGCGCGCGGCGCCAAGCATTTGCGCGAGATGTCGCGGCTGGTGGAGGCGGGGCAGCGGGCGGTACTGTGTTTCTGTGTCCAGCGCGGCGACGTGATGGAGGTGCGGCCCGCCGACCACATCGACCCGGCTTACGGCCGGGCCTTGCGCGCGGCGATGGCCGTTGGCGTCGAGGTCATCGCCTGGAGCGCACGGGTGACGCCGGAGGAAATCGTGCTCTGGCGCCAGTTGCCGGTGCAGGTGTCAGGTGTCAGGTGTCAGGTGTCTAAGGGCAGGGCAATCGCATGAAGCCCTAGGGAGGGGATGAGGGAAACTGGCAGGAACATTGTACGAGCTGTGCCGTTCACCCATCCCCCTCCCGGCCTCCGCCTTGAAAGGGGAGGAGATGATGTTCTTCGCATTCATGAAACTATTCTGTAATTAGCCGCCTGTAGCGCCGATTTCCTGGCGCAGGGCGGCGCAGAGTTCTTCCGTCGCCGCTACCAGTTCCTGCACCTGCTGCGTGGCCTGCGCGAGGTCGCCGAGCTTGGCGCTGTTCTCCAGCACCCGGGCCGCCTCGGTGGCGCGGGGCGCGCCGAAGTTGGCGATGGAGCCCTTGAGGGTATGCCCCAGGGTATGAAGCTGCTGGATGTCCTGGGCTGCCAGGGCCTGTTGCAGGGCGTCGATCTTGGATGGGGTGTCTTCGAGAAAGATGGCGATGATCTGGTGGAACAGTTCCAGGTCGTCGCCAAGGTTTTCTAGCACCGTGGCGCGGTCGATGACGGGGAGGGACGAGGGCATGGCACTCTCCATTGCGCTATCGCCGCCAAGGTCGTCGCCAACGGCGGTGTTGAGGGCGGCAACCAGGGCCGGGGTCTGGATCGGCTTCGACACATAACCATCCATGCCGGCATCCAGGCACTTCTGGCGGTCGCCTTCGAGGGCGTGGGCGGTCATGGCGACGATGGGGGTGTGGCGCCCCGTGGCGGCTTCGAGACGACGAATCTCCGCCGTCGCCTCGAAGCCGCCGAGTACCGGCATCTGCACGTCCATGAGGATGACGTCGAAGGGCTTGGCGGCGGCAGTGACGGCAGCCACGGCTTCGGCGCCGTTGTTGGCCAACTGCACATGGTGGCCGAGTTTCTCCAGCACCCGGATCGCGAGCTTCTGGTTTACCGGATTGTCTTCGGTAAGCAGCACCGAAAGCTGGCGCCGGTTCTCGCGCAGGGTGTGGCGCGTCACCAGGGGCTGCTGGCCGTGGCCTTCATCGAGGCTGCGCTCGGTGGCACCGAGGGCGAGCATGATGGCGTCGAGCAGATCGGACTGGCCGACGGGCTTCAGCAGGTAGGCGGCAATGCCGAGCTGGCGGCAGCGTTCGGCGTCGCCACGGTTGCCGGCGGAGGTCAGCATCATCACCGTGGGTGTGGCGTCGGCGTCGCCGCCGGCTTCCTGGCGCAGGGCATCGGCGACGCTGAAACCGTCGGCCTCGGGCATCTGGCCGTCGAGCAGCACCAGGCGGTAAGGGGCGCCGGCGGCGTTGGCCTTGCGCACGGCGGCAAGGGCGGCCTGGCCGTCGGCCACCAGGGTTGGACGCATGCGCCAGGAGAGCAGCAATTCTTCCAGCCATTGGCGGTTGGTGGCGTTGTCGTCGGCCACCAGTACCGGCATGCCCTCGACGTCGATGGACGGCGTCGGCAGCAGGGCCTCGGGGGCGAGACCGAGACGCACCGTGAAATGGAAAATGCTGCCGGCGCCGACCTGACTCTCGACCCAGAGCCGGCCACCCATGCGGCCCACCAGGCGGCGGCTGATGGCGAGGCCGAGGCCGGTGCCGCCAAACTTGCGCGTGGTGGAGCTGTCGGCCTGGGCGAAGGCATCGAAAATCTTGTCCAGCTTGTCGGTGGCGATGCCGATGCCGGTGTCGCGCACGGCGAAGTGGAGTTCGATCTCGCCGCCCTCCCGCTGGTCGACGCCGATATCCAGCGCCACTTCGCCGGCGGCGGTGAACTTGAGGGCGTTGCCGATCAGGTTGGTCATGATCTGGCGCAGGCGGTGGGGGTCGCCGAGCACGTGATCGGGCACCTCGGGGGCGACGCGGAACAACAACTCCAGACCCTTTTCGTGGGCGCGGGGGGCGAGAACGCGAATTGCTGTGGCCACGGTGTCGCGCAGTCGGAAGGGGATGCTCTCGACATCGAGATGCCCGGCTTCGATCTTGGAGAAGTCGAGGATCTCGTTAATCAGGTTGAGCAAGGCGTCGGCGGAGGATTTCACCAGGCCCAGGTATTCGCGCTGCTCGTCGCTGAGTTCGGTGTCGAGGGTGAGTTCCGTCATGCCGATGATGGCGTTCATCGGGGTGCGAATCTCGTGGCTCATGTTGGCGAGGAAATCGCTCTTGGCGCGGTTGGCCGACTCGGCAGCCTCCTTGCCGTCGATCAGGGCCTGCTCGGCGATCTTATAGGCGGTGATGTCGCGCAGATAGGCGGTGAAGGCGCGGGTGCCGCCGAGGTCGATGGGGGTGACGGCGATTTCGGCCGGGAACTCGGTGCCATCCTTGCGCATGGCGACGACTTCCCGCCGCCGTCCCGCCGAGGTGCCGTGGCCGGTTTCGAGGAAATGCGCCATGGCCGCCAGGTGAGCGCCGCGCAGACGTTCCGGCACGATCAGCTCCACCATCGGATGGCCCATGACTTCGTCGCGGCGGTAGCCGAAGGCGGCTTCCGCCGCTGGGTTGAACTCGCTGATGCAGCCCGCCGAGTCGATGGAGATGATGCAGTCGAGGGCGGCTTCGAGAATGGCGCCCTTGCGCTTCTCGCCTTCGGTGAGGGCCGAGTGCTGGTCGAAGAGGCGGATCGAGGTCCAGTTCAGGGCCGCCACCAGCTTCTCGATTTCTTGCGCCGTGTCGCCGGTCAGACGCAACTGGGTGCCTTCGCGGCTGTCGAGGTTCTCGGCGAAATCGGTGGCCTGTTGCAGGAAGCGCAGGGGCTGGCGCAGGAACACCACCACCAGGATAGTGGCCGCCACCACCATGATGGCGCCGATCAGCAGGCTGTCGACGAGGATGCGGCCCCGCGCCTCCTCGGCGGCGGAGACATCGAATTCGCCGCGTACCCAGCCCAGGCGTTGGCCGACGTCGATCGGCGCCCACACCGTGATGACGTGCCCTTGGCTGCTGCTGCTCGCCTCGGAGGGCAGGGTGGCGGCGCTGAGGTTGGTGGGCGGCCGGATGCCGCCATCCCAGCGATGGGTGGAACCGAGCAGTTGCCCGTCGGGGGCGAATACCGCCAGGGTGCGCACGTTCTGGAATACCTTGGAATGCAGCAGGGCATCGTCCATGGCCATCGGGTTCTTGGCCAGCAGCGCATCGCCGCTGGCGACGGCAACCCGCGTCGTCAGCGCCACGGCGTTCTGTTCCACCAGGGAGGCGATGAACTCCGACTGCTCATTGGCGGTGTACTTGGCGTGAAGCACGATGGAAACCGCGAACAGCAGGGCGAACAGCAAGGCCAGCTGAATGTGCAGCCGGCGCGGCCGGAGGCGATGGAAGAGGGTCATGCCGCGCTCACTTCACTCACTCCTCTTCCGCGTCCTGGTATTGCTGGCGTATGGTCAGGGCGGCGTCGAGCTGGTCGAAGAAGGCATCGACGCAGGCGGGATCGAAATGACGACCGCGTTCTTCCTTGAGCAGGTTAAGGGCGCGCTCCAGTTCCCAGGCCGGCTTGTAGGGGCGGGAGGAGGTGAGGGCGTCGAACACGTCGGCGACGGCGACGATGCGACCCATGAGCGGAATGTCCTCGCCGGCCAGGCCGCGCGGGTAGCCGGAGCCATCGAATTTCTCGTGGTGGGTGATAGCGATCTCGGCCGCCATTTGCAGCATCGGCGAGGCGGAGCCCTTGAGGATTTCGTGGCCGATGCTGGCATGCTGCTTCATGACCTGGAATTCCTCCGGCGACAGCTTGCCCGGCTTGAGCAAGATCATGTCGGGGGTGCCGAGCTTGCCGACATCGTGCATCGGCGCCGCTTGCAGCAGCATGTCCAGTTGCTCCTCGTTCCAGCCCAGCTTCTCGGCGATCAGGCGCGAATAGTGGGCCATGCGCACGATGTGGGCGCCGGTTTCCGGGTCGCGGAATTCCGCCGCCTTGGAGAGGCGGAAGATGGCTTCTTTCTCGCGCTCGAAGATGGCCGCCGTCGCCTTGCGTACTTCGTCGGCCAGATGGGTGGCGCGGTCCGCCAGCAAGACATGGCTGCGGCGGATGGCGAGCATGTTCTTGGCGCGGGAGATGAATTCGATGCGGTCCACCGGCTTGGTGAGAAAGTCGGTGGCGCCGAGTTCCAGGGCCCGGTAGCGGACTTCCTTTTCGTGATCGGCGGTGACCATCAGTATCGGCACTTCGTCGCGCCCCGGCGCGGCGCGCAGGCGCTGGATGAACTCCATGCCGTCGGGACTCGGCATCATGTAATCGACGATCACCAGGTCCGGCTCGTTATCTATGCACCAGGTCAGGCCTTCGGCGGAATCAGTGAAGCAGACCGGTGTGCAGCCGCCGATCTTGTTCACCAGAGCCTGCATCAGGGTGACGTTGATCTGGGTGTCGTCGACGATTACCACCTTCATGATGAGGACTCCGTGAGAGAG
>Ga0316603_10001679_pt1 | contig 11891 bp, 13 predicted proteins | sample OWC_soil_day10_n_FD_207649 | JGI IMG/M metagenome (GOLD analysis project Ga0316603, IMG submission 207649) | Wetland soil microbial communities from Old Woman Creek delta, Ohio, United States - OWC_soil_day10_noCT | ecosystem: Environmental > Terrestrial > Soil > Wetlands | place: USA: Ohio...
GAGGCTGACAGATTTAAAAATATTAGTAAGTTATTTAATTAGTTTCGTGTTTAGTGTAAGTAAAAGTATCGTTCTATAAAACTAAGATTATATAAGATATTTTGTTTTATCCAGTCATGTTTATAAAGATTAAATAAATCTTCCTATCGATTTAAGATTTAAGTTTAGAAAGCTATAGTACTATAATCTATATGTATGAAATCTTAAAGGGGTGGGAAAAAATGAAGAAGGCAATAATCTTTGGGGGCGTTTTATTATTTTTATGGTCAGTATGTAATAAAGACACAGGCCCATATTCAGGAACTTATGATTTAAAACAAGATCCTAACTTAGTTTTAAAGATTAATGATGATCATACCTTTATTCTTTATAATGTAATAGGTAAAAACTGTGAAATTACAGAAGGGCAATATACAGTTGATGATGATAATAATATAAGGTTGGATCCGGAGAAAGATACTATATATAAACCTTTAACTGGAAAAGTTAAAGGTTCAACTATAGAAATGTCATCAATCAATGGAGATTTTATAAAGGAATAGGCTTGTAAATGGGCGGTGAATAAAGAAAAGCTTAAGAAACTAGATGATTTAAGGGAGTTTTGAATTAATCATGAACTCAGTAGAGAGTAAGAAGATGTGATGAAGATACATCTTCTTATTTTATTTAACAGTCTAAAAAATTATCATAATACTTATTTATAATTTTTGGAAAATTGCAAGCTTTAAGTTTATGTGTAAATAGGAGCAAATAAATAAAAAACAAAGCTTGAAGACATTTTACTTAGAAAAATTGTCTTTACTTAATAAGAGAAATTAATACTTGGCTTATAGGCAAAGTTGTGAATATGTATGTAAGTGTTAAAATTAATATATAGTAGTAGGTTTTATTGGTAAGCTAATCTCTTCATTTAAAGGGTGAGATTAGCTTATGTATTTCCAAATTTAGGGGGAAGAGGAATGTTTAGTAAATATATAGATTTAGAAAATGAAACTCTAATTAACCATTGTGCACGATTATCTGAAAACTCGCATGATATTTCACTAATATATAAAATATATATGAATACCAAAAATTATACAAACTATGTTCCAAACAATGTACTTCAAAAGGCATCTGAAACACTAGTTATGGGAAGAGGAAATAATTTCAGTAAAAATATACTGCTATATACTTTACTAAAAATAAGTGGGTTTGATTGTGACTTAAAATATCAATATATTGTAGATATTACGAAGGCAATTGCTTGTAGCAATAATATTAATATCCCTTGGTTCTATGTTCATGTAAATTATTTAGGCAAGAAGCTTGAATTGGACTGCAGCCTTGACAGAGCTTACCAAAAATCTGTTGGTGTTGTTTGGGATGAAAATGATATGGAATATGGTGTAGAAAAGTATATGGTAAATAATAAAAGAGCTTTTACATTAGTTTCGATGAATTTAGAAGATAGTGAAGAGGCTGTGCTGAAAATTTTATCAAAACAAGGAATGCCACAAGTCTATTCAAGAGCGAGGGGGATTGGATATGTATAACTTTGTAATTGGTGCTACAAAGTATGGAGAAATGATTATAGATATATTAAGGAAAAAAGATAAGTTAGTAATAGCTTTAGACAAAAAGGAAAGCTTTAAAAGAATTGAAAATAATAAAATTTTAAAAATTGAAGTCAATATTGAAAATGCTAAGCTTGTTGAAGGTGAGATAGGAAATCAGGAAGTTGAGGGTATCTATATTGCTACTGACGACGATAAGTTAAACCTAATGCTTGGTGAACAGTTATCAGCACATAACAATGTAAATGTTTTCTTTTCTGAGGAAAAGATGCTAGAACTGGTTGGAGGAAAATTCAATGTTATTTGTCCTGTTACACTTGTGAAGGACTTTATTTCAAGGGGGCTGGAATAATGTTAGCAGTGGTAGTTGGTGATTTTAAGAAAAGCGAATTAATCATACAGGATTTAAAAGATGAAGGTTATGGTGTGACTTTTATAGATACAAATAAATATAAGAATATAACAGATGCCTGCCTAAGGGAAAATAGAATTCAGCTTGCAAAACTTTTTATAGCTTTAACTGAAGAAGATCAGCTCAACTTATATTTATGCAAGCTATCTAAGAAGGTTTATGGAGTATCTAAGACAATAGCCTTAGCAAATTATCCAGATAATATAGAACTTATGGAAAAGCAACAGATTGATAATGTGATTTGTGCTAATTTATATATAAAAAATAGCATTGTAGATATACTTGCAGGGGGTGATGGCAAGTAGATGTATATAGTTATAATAGGGTGTGGAAGGCTTGGAAGTAATTTGGCTATAGAATATTCAAAGGAAGGACATGATGTTGCAATAATCGATAATATTGAAGAAAATCTTGATAGACTTGGCAGTGGATTTAATGGCAGAAGAATCAAGGGAGTTGAAATAGACAATTACACTTTAATTGAAGCAGGGATAAATAATGCAGATATATTTTTAGCTTTAACTCCGGATGACAATATAAATATTATGGCAAGTCAAATTGCAAAAAATATTCATGGAGTTACAACAGTAATAGCAAGAAATTCAGATCCCTCTCGTGAGTTTATATATAATAGGCTTGGTATAGAGTGCATAAGTGCAGTTAAGCTTGTTACTAATGAAATAAAAAATAAGATAACTGAGGAGATGGAAGAATGAGGGCTGTTATCGTAGGTGGGGGGAAGGTTGGATATTATCTGTTTAAGACTCTAATAGAAAAGCATTATGATGTGGTACTTATTGAAAGAGAAAGAGCTATATGTAATAAAATTGCAGAAGAACTTGATGGAGAGGTTATCTGCGGGGATGGTACAGAGCCAGAGGTACTAAAGGATGTAGATATTGAAAGAGCTGAGGTAGTGGCGGCAGTAACAGGTAAAGATGAAGAAAATTTAGTTATATGCCAAATGGCAAAGATAAATTTTAATGTGAATAACACAATTGCTCGAATTAATAACCCTAAAAACAGACCAATTTTTAAAGCTTTAGGCGTGGATAAAACAGTTTGCAGTACAGAGGTTATTTCTAATTTAATTGAAGGTGCTATTGGAAGTGAGGAAATAAAGTCTGTTCAAATACTGGATAGAGGTGAAATTGTTCTTTTAGAGGTTGAGATAACCAAGAAAAGCCCTTGGAATAATAAGGTTATAAAAAATATTATAATGCCTGAAGAGTGTGTTATTGTCTCAATCGTGAGAAATGACAGGGTGGTTTATCCACGTGGACATATAGAAATAAAACTAGGCGACAGAGTTCTTTTAGTTACAAGTTTGGAAAAGAAAAAGTTGTTAGAAAAAATAATAATCGGGGGATAGGTATGTTAGACTATAAAAAAATAATTAAGGGAGTCTTTTCAGAGATTACCTATGTTGGAGTTTTCATTGTGATACTTTACGCAGTTAACATGGTTATTGCAAGGTGAGGATATGAGAGAGCAAAGTAAATATATTAAAGATATTAGAACAGTAAGTTATTATTCTGGTTATATAACACTAGTTACATCAATGTTGATGCTGATACCGATTTTAACTTCACTTTTATCTGCAGAATATAACGTGGTATTAGATTTTGTTATTAGTATTACCATAGCTCTTTCAACTGGAATTATACTGATAATTTTTGGACAAAGAGCGTCAAAAAAGCTTGAATGGAAGCATGGTCTAATCGTAGCTTCCCTTTCTTGGGTTATACTGATGATACTGTGTGCTATACCTTACTATTTAAGTGGAAATACTAATTCTTTTTTGGATGCAGCCTTTGACGTTATGAGCGGCTTTACAACTACAGGATTAGTTTTGACTCAAAATTTGGATCATCTATCCTTAGGCTTAAACATGTGGAGGCATATGCTAACCTTTGTAGGTGGTCAAGGTATGGTAGTACTTGCGCTAACCTTTTTAGTAAAAGATACAGTTGGTGCTTATAAAATGTATGTAGGAGAAGGAAAGGATATAGAACTAGTACCTAATGTAAAAAATACTGCTAAAATAATATGGACTATAAGTATGGTTTATCTTACGATAGGTACTCTTATTCTATGGATAGATGGTATGCTTATTGGATTAAAACCAGATTCTTCTTTATCTCATGGACTTTTTATATTTATGTCTACTTGGAGTACAGGTGGCTTTGCACCAATGTCTCAAAATATTTTATATTATCATAGTTTTTCCTATGAAATAATAACATTAATATTATTTATTATAGGTTCATTAAATTTTGGTCTCCACTATGCTGTTTGGCAGGGAAAAAAGAAGGAGGTTCTAAAGAATATAGAAGTCCAGAGCTTTTTTATAACTGTCACGCTAACAGCATTTTTTATTGTATTAAGTTTAAGTAAGCTGAGTGTATACCCTAACGCTGTAGCTTTGTTTAGAAAAGGCGTATACAGCCTTCTTTCAGCTCATACCACAACGGGTGTCGGTACTTTGTATGCAAGGCAGTTTGCGCTTGAGTGGGGGGATTTTAGCGTTCTTATGCTGATAATTGCAATGCTCATAGGAGGTTCTGCCTGTTCAACAGCAGGAGGTTTTAAAGGTCTAAGAGTAGGTGTTGTATTTAAAGGAATAATTGCAGACATAAGAAAAATGTTAGGCTCTGAGCGAAGAATCAAAATTTATAAATTTCATTATATTAAGGATCAGGTTTTAGAAGATGGAATGGTTAAGAGTGCAGCTTTTATAATAATTTGCTATATGATACTTTTTACAATTGGAACTGCCTTAGGAACTTATTATGGATATCCAGCTCTTAGCGCTGCTTTTGAAGCTGCTTCTGTTACTGGAAACGTAGGACTGTCAATAGGTATAACAACACCAACTATGCCTAGCTTGATGAAAATTTATTATATTATAGCAATGTATCTTGGCAGATTAGAGTTTATTTCTGTTTTTGTACTGATTGGATTTATTTTTGGAGGAGTTAAGAGATTATGCTTAAGATATTCAAGACATTAATTATAGCACTAGTGCTCATATATATGTTTCCAAATTCATCTAAGGCTGAAGAATATGCAAATTACAATGACCTTATAGAAAATGCAAAAGCACTTGATGGAAAGCGTGTTGATATTAAGGGGGAGGCTATAGGTGAGTCAATGAGAAGAGGAGCTTATTCCTGGATTAATATTAGTGACGGAAGCAATGCCATGGGTATTTGGCTAAAAAATCCGGAGGCTGAAAAGGTTAATACCTATGGCAGCTATAAGTTCAAAGGGGATATAGTAAAGGTAGTTGGTACCTTTAACAGAGCCTGTACGCAGCATGGTGGTGATATGGATATTCATGGAGAAAATCTAAGCATTGTGGAAACAGGTCATAAGGTAGAGCATCAATTAAGTGAATGGAAGATGAAAGCAGCTACTTCTCTTTCTATAATAACTTTCATTTTGTTTGGTCTTTATTATAAAAGGAAAAGCAAAGCTTCACTAAATATATAATATTGCAATAAACTACTAATAAGTTTTAAGTTGATAGTTGGAAAATTGATTAACTTAAACATTCGCCGAGGAAAGTGAGTATGAAACCATTTTCATTGCTTAAATTAAGCTTTTTTAGCGAAATATGCAAAGGATAATAAAATTGTTTATATAACATAGGGGGTATATGATATTAATATACGGCTTACAAAAGCAGGGTTTTCAGAGTTTCTGAAAATTCTGCTTAAATTTGTTTTAAAGGAGTAGAAAAGGATTTATGAAACATAATAACATTAGGAAAGTTTAAGTTAAACAGAATGGTGACTAAATGCCTGATAAGCATTTAGCATGAAATGATGAATCTAGGAGGGGACGGTTAATGATATTTCTAAGTATCATTTTTGGTGTGGTTATAGTTTATCTATTTTATGCTCTTTTAGAGCCAGAAAAGTTTTAATTAATGTAAGGCAATTTAGGAGGGACTTGTATGTCTTATTTAGCATTAGCAATAATTATTTTATGTGTAATTTTAATTACTAAACCTCTTGGAACATATCTTTATAAAACAGCAAATTATAATGATATGTCAAAAGGAGGATTATTTAATTCTATTGATAATTTTATTTATAAAGTTATCGGTGTGGATAAAACTGCAGGAATGAGCTGGAGAGAATATTCAATAGCTTTTTTAATAACTAATTTAATTATGATTGTGGCAGTTTTCATAATTTTGATGATTCAAGGAATTTTACCTTATAATCCAACAGGAGCGAAGTCAATGAGCTTAGCACTTGCCTTTAATACTGCCATAAGCTTTATGACAAATACAAATCTTCAGCACTATGCTGGGGAAAGTGGAATAACCTATCTTTCTCAAATGGTCGTAGTTGTATTTTTAATGTTTACCTCAGCAGCCTCTGGAATTGCTACAGCTTTTGCAATAATGAGAGGGATAGCTGAGAAGAGAGACAATCTTGGAAACTTCTATGTGGATTTCACAAGAATAATAACTAGAGTATTATTACCTTTATCTATAGTAATAACTTTAGTTTTAGTTTCTCAAGGTGTCCCACAGACGATGGGAGGAATACAAAAGGTTGCAACGCTTCAAGGGGGGACTCAGAGCATAATAACTGGTCCAGTAGCAGTTATGGAATCAATAAAGCATATAGGAACAAATGGTGGAGGATTCTTTGGAGCTAACTCAGCCCATCCTTTTGAAAATCCTACTCCAATCACAAATGTTCTTGAGATTTTATCTATGATGATAATACCTGCCGCACTAGTTTATACTTTCGGTCTTATGGTAGGTAATAAAAAACACTCTAGAGTATTATATATTTCCCTAATGGTCATATTTATCGGTTTGACTTCAGCGGGGATTTACTCAGAAGCACATGGTGGAAAACCTTACACAACCATGGCTTTAAATAACTCATTAGGAAATATGGAAGGAAAGGAGACCCGTTTTGGAGCAGGAGATTCTGCTATCTTTGCAGGGGTAACTACTTCCTTTACCACAGGTTCAGTAAACTCCATGCATGATTCCTTTACTCCATTAGGAGGAGGAGTACCATTAACCTTTATGATGCTTAATACTGTTTTTGGTGGAGAAGGGGCAGGACTTGAAAATATAATTCTTTATGCCATATTAACAGTTTTTATAACAGGACTAATGGTAGGCAGGACACCAGAATATTTAGGGAATAAAATTGAAACAAAGGAAATCAAGTTTGCTGCATTAGCTATACTTGTTCATCCATTATTAATATTATTTGCTTCAGCTGTGACAATAGTATTAGGACTCGCAAATGTTCACATTACCAGTCCTGGATTCCATGGACTTACTCAAATGATTTATGAGTTTACTACAGCTACTGCAAACAACGGTTCAGAATTTGCGGGCTTTGCAGGGAATACACCTTATATGAATACATTAACAGGAATATTAATGTTCCTTGGCAGATATATAACAATAATAATGCTTTTAGCCATAGCTGGTTCTATGTCTAAAAAGACTAAGCTTGAACCATCACCAGGTACTTTCAGAACGGATAATGCTCTTTTTGGGGTTCTATTTGTTTCAATTATTATGATAGTTGGCGCATTAACCTTTTTCCCAGCATTGATACTTGGACCAATATCAGAGTTCTTGAGCTTAGTATAAGGAGGGGTGGATACAATGGATAATGATATAATAAAAAGTGCAGTAATTAATTCTTTTAAGAAATTAAATCCAAAGACTATGGTTAAAAATCCTATAATGTTTATTGTTGAATTAGGTACAGTGCTTACGCTTCTCGTAACCATCTTCCCAAGGCTTTTTAATTCATCTCAAAGTATAGGATATAATTTGACTATCACTATAGTGCTGTTTATCACTGTGTTGTTTGCCAATTTTGCAGAATCAATAGCTGAAGGCAGAGGAAAAGCTCAGGCGGATACCCTTAAGAAAACAAAAAAGGATACAATGGCAAAGCTTATAGATAAGAACGGCAATATAAAAATGGTAAGCTCCGCTGAACTTAAAAAGGGTGATATTGTTGAAGTTTCAGCAGGGGAAATTATACCAAGTGATGGAGAAATAATTGAAGGTATTGCATCGGTAGATGAATCTGCTATTACTGGCGAGTCAGCACCAGTTATTAAGGAAGCTGGAGGAGACTTCAGTTCAGTTACAGGGGGAACAAAGGTTATAAGCAATACCTTAAAAATCAGAATATCAGTAAGCGCTGGTGAATCCTTCTTAGATAAGATGATTAGCCTAGTTGAAGGCGCTGCAAGACAAAAGACGCCTAATGAACTAGCATTGAGTACACTTTTAATAAGTTTAACTATAATATTTGTGGTAGTTGTTTGGACAATTATACCTATTGCAAAGTTTGTAAATATAAATATAGATATTGCTACACTTATAGCACTTTTAGTCTGCTTGATTCCAACTACTATTGGAGGCCTTTTGTCAGCTATCGGTATTGCTGGAATGGATAGAGTAACTAAGTTTAATGTTATCGCTATGTCCGGTCGTGCAGTTGAAGTAACAGGGGATATTAATTCAATGCTTTTAGATAAAACTGGAACTATTACTTTTGGTAACAGAATGGCTGATGAATTTGTACCTGTTGGAGGTCATACACAGGAGGAAGTTACCTATTACTCCTTATTGTCTTCATTAAAGGATGGTACTCCAGAAGGACGTTCAGTTGTAGAACTTTCTCATAAGCTAGGAATAAATGCGGAGGAAGGAATTGAGGATGGAGCGGAAGTAATAGAATTTACTGCTGAAACAAGAATGAGTGGTATGAACTTTAAAAATGGTTTAGTAGTAAGAAAAGGAGCGGCTGCGGCTGTTATTGATTATGTAAAAGCTAACGGTGGAGTAATTCCAATCGATTTAAATGGTGAAGTTGAAAGAATTTCAAAATTAGGGGGAACTCCCTTAGTAGTTGTAAAAGAAAATGAAATAATGGGTGTTATTTATCTTAAGGATATAATTAAACCTGGAATGCAGGAAAGATTTAAGCAATTAAGAGCTATGGGTATAAAAACTATCATGGTAACAGGAGATAACCCTCTTACAGCTCAAACTATTGCAAAAGAAGCGGGCGTTGATGATTTTATAGCTCAAGCTAAGCCAGAGGACAAAATATCAGCTATAAAGAAAGAGCAGGCACAAGGAAGACTTGTGGCAATGACCGGCGATGGAACAAATGATGCTCCAGCCCTTGCTCAGGCCGATGTTGGGTTAGCTATGAATAGTGGAACTATGGCTGCTAAAGAAGCTGCCAATATGATAGATTTAGATTCAGACCCAACAAAGATTATAGAGGTAGTTGAAATAGGAAAGCAGCTTCTTATGACAAGAGGTTCACTTACAACCTTTAGCATAGCTAATGATGTAGCAAAATATTTCGCTATTCTTCCAGCAATAATGTCTGCTACACTGCCAGCTATAGGAGTATTAAACATTATGAGATTATCTTCTTCAAATAGTGCCATACTTTCTGCGTTAATCTTTAATGCAGTTGTTATACCAGCATTAATACCTATTGCCATGAAGGGGATAAAATATAAACCAGCCTCAGCAAATAGAATATTAACAAAGAATATGCTTATATATGGAATTGGTGGAGTTATAACACCTTTTATAGGTATTAAGTTAATAGATATGATTGTAAATGTATTTGTTTAGTTTGCATTTATCGGAAAGAGGGAATATTTATGAAAGACATTAAACGCGGATTAAAGCTTACTTTGATATTTATGATAATATTGGGTGTAATATATCCTTTAGCTATGACAGGAATTTCAAGAGTTGTTTTTTCAGAAAAATCAAAGGGAAGCTTAGTATATAATAAAGGTGAGGTTATAGGCTCATCACTTATAGGACAAAAATTTACTGATGACAGATGGTTTCAGGGCAGACCGTCTGCAGTAGATTATGATGCTTCAAAATCTGGAGGAAGTAATTTAGCCATGTCTAACCCAGAATTTAAAAAAGCAGTGGAAAAAAACATTGAGGAATTTTTAAGTAAAAATCCAAATGTAAAAAGAGAAGATATCCCAGCGGATATAATTACAGCATCTGCATCTGGTTTAGATCCAGAGATAACCGTAGCTTCTGCAAAGCTTCAAGCTGAGAGAGTGGCTAAAGCTAATGGTAAGACTGTTGAAGAAATAAATAAAATAATAGATATGAGCAAAAGTGGTAAATTTCTAGGTATGTTTGGACAGGAAAGAGTTAATGTATTAAAGCTAAATATGATGCTGCTAAATAAATAGATTTGAGGTGCTGTTATGTCTCAAAAGTCACCAGATCAGTTTTTAAAGGAAATTGAAAGAGCAAAAAAAGGCAGGCTTAAGGTTTATATAGGTGCTGCACCTGGAGTAGGAAAGACCTATCAAATGCTTAGGGATGCAAATGAAATGCGAGAAAGCGGAATAGACATAGTTGCTGGTCTTGTTGAAACCTATGGCAGAAAAGGAACTGTAGACCAGATTGGGAATATTGAAATACTTCCCCTTAAAAAGGTGAATTATAAAAATGTAATACTTGAGGAAATGGATTTAGAAGCTATCCTAAAGAGAAAACCACAAGTAGTAATCGTAGATGAGTTAGCACATACTAATATACCTACATCTAAAAATCAGAAGCGCTATCAAGATGTGCTTGAAATTATTGATAATGGTATAAGTGTAATGACTGCTGTAAATATTCAGCACTTTGAAAGCTTAAATGACTATGTTAACAGAATGACGGAAGTAAAGGTTAGAGAGACTATTCCAGATACTATTATGGATTTAGCAGATGAGGTAGAAGTTATTGATATTTCAATAGATTCTTTAAGAGAAAGATTAAGACAAGGAAAAATATATAGTAAAGACAAGGTAGAAACTGCTCTCAATAATTTTTTTAGAGTTGGAAATCTTACTGCTCTTAGAGAACTAACCTTAAGAGAAGTAGCCAACGAGGTTGATGAACACCTAATGGAATATAAAAATGCTAAAAGTGTTGAAGGACTTATTGGTGCTCAAGAAAAAATACTTGTATGCGTCAACCTTAACTTTAACGCAGAATATCTAATAAGGAGAGGCTATAGAATTGCTAAAATGCTTAAAGCATCGCTGTTCATTTTGTATGTAAAAAGGGATGTGTACACAGGGGACAGAGAAAAGTTAAAAAAGCTGGATGATTTAAGTCAGCTTTGCATGAAGCTTGGAGCAGAATTTAAAGTAGTAGCTTCAAAAGACCCTGCAATGCCTATAATTGAGTTCGCAAGGGAAAATGGAATAACTCAAGTAGTAATAGGCCAATCTGCTAGAACAAGAATTCATGAAATATTTAGAGGTTCTATAGTTAGAAGGATAATGAGAGGCATAAAGTACGTAGATGTACTTGTAGTTGCAGATCCGAGGGCATAATAGATAAAGAAGTAATTGGGAACATAAAATTTCTCAATTGCTTCTTTACTTTGCTCTTTATGCTATGTGGATATAGCTGAATATGTAGGAGAAGAGCTATTTATAGCTAATGAGATAAGTACAATGCTGCCTAGCGTATCAATTATCGAAATACAGAGCAAAAAGTAGAATTAGAGAGCATAGCTTGGCTAATTTTATTATATCAACAGTAGAGATTTTATTGTTGTTTCAATATGTGTTATTATAAATATCGTCGTCGAGAGCGGCAAGCAAACAACTGATAAACAAGTGAAAAACAAGTTTAAAAAGTTGTTGACAAGCTGACCTTCAGATGATAAGATAAATAAGCTGTCAGGTGATGACGGCAAAGTAAATGGTCTTTGAAAATTGAACAGAATAACAAATAACGAACCAGCAATTCTTTGAGAAGCGAGAGCTTCTAAATTAATTTAAGTATTGAGCTTAAATGAATCAAACTTTTAAATTGAGAGTTTGATCCTGGCTCAGGACGAACGCTGGCGGCGTGC
>Ga0316603_10001681_pt1 | contig 11889 bp, 13 predicted proteins | sample OWC_soil_day10_n_FD_207649 | JGI IMG/M metagenome (GOLD analysis project Ga0316603, IMG submission 207649) | Wetland soil microbial communities from Old Woman Creek delta, Ohio, United States - OWC_soil_day10_noCT | ecosystem: Environmental > Terrestrial > Soil > Wetlands | place: USA: Ohio...
CGACGAACGGAATGTCCCGGCCGGCATCCCCGAACGATCGGTCGTCGCCGAATGCCCTGAATGCCAGTAACACCTGGTATTGCGATTTCGACAGCACGCTCTGCCCGTGGCCGTAGTCGAGCATCTTGAGCGGCGCCCGCAGTCCCTCGACGCGGAAAGTCTCGTCGAAGAACGAGTCGCTCGGCAGGCTCAGGGCCTCGCCGTGGTCCGAGAGCACGATGACCAGAGCATTCCGCAGGGCGCCCTTGCGCTCGAGGATATCCAGCATGGAACCAAACATCGCATCCGCCGTCTGCAACCCGATCCGGTACAAGGGGCGGTCGTGCTCGTGCGTGCGCTCGTCGACACCGAAAGGTGTATCCGAAACGTAATAGGGCCAGTGCGCCGCCGTAAGGTGCGAGATGAAGAGCGTGGGCCGGTCGAAGGAAATTTCCCGGTCCACCCTCTCGAGATACGACTCCGGCTGGAACATCGTCGCCACGCCGCGGTTGGCCGCCGAAAATGGAAACAGCCACTGGCCGATCCTCGTGTTGATGACGAGCGAGGACAGCGGCAACTCGTTGTACGTTCCGATCAGGAAGTCCGACGCACCCATGCGCGGCGTCACCACCTGATCGAACCCGAAGGACTCGTCGATATTGGCGAAACGGACCTCGTCGGTCGAATAGATGGTCTGGTAGCCGAGATCCTGGAGCACGTCCGCGAACGTCGGATTGGCCCGCACGCTCGAGCGCTCGGCGAGGTTGAACCGTGCGCCGGTGATCGTGGGAGGACGACCGGTAAGAATCGCAGTCCAGGACGAGAAGGTCCGTGCGGCCGGCGTGGTCGTGTCCTTGAACACGGCGGCCTGCGCGAGGAACCCGTCCAGATTCGGGGTGACGCCCGTGCCCCCGAACCGCTTCAGTTGCTCCAGCCGCAGGGAGTCGATGCCCAGCACGATGATGTGCGGGCGGGCGGGCTGCGCGGAGGAGGCCAGCACAGGCCCGACCACGGACCACAATGGGACGGCGGCCAGCGCGATGGCGGCCAGTGATCCCGCCGCGACCACCGGCCGGGTTACACGCCGGGGTGACCGTCGCACCAGCACCAGGGCCGCTCGCAGCAGCACATAGCCGCAGAATGCCGCCGCCGCCCAGTAAGCGAACTGGCCGATCTGAACCGGGCCGATGCGCGCCGCGACCGCGTCATGATAGTACGCACCGATCAGCGTTCGCGGGTACCAGAGGGCGTTGTAGATCAGCGCGGCCCCGGCGAGCAGGCTGAACCAGCCCACCACCACGCGCCCGAACTTTTCCCTCGCGAGCGGCAGGAAGGTCGCCGTGGCGGCGGCGAGAATCCAGGTGAACACGGCGAAGAGCAGGTGCAGTGCGACGAGGGTGCACACGAATGCGCCGATCTCCCAGCCAATCCGTCCGGTCCACACCCCGTCCGATGCGGCGCGCATCACATCGGTCGAGTCGACCCGACTGAGGAGCGTGGCCACCGATGCGTAACCTGTGCCCAGGAGGAAGAAGAGCCACAGGGCAACCGCGATCAGCAGTCCGCGAACCAGCCGGGATCGTGGGGGCATGAGGTCGAACAAGATCGGAACTCCAGTAGGTGCGTGGGCGCGACCGCGAGCCTATACCTGACGGCGGGATTCTCCCGATCCAGGCCAGCCCGAAAGTGCGGCCGATTATCCGGCCGTGGCGATCGACGGATCGGTACTGCGTCACGACTGGACGGGATCGCCAACCGGGAGGCAGCAAGCAGTCTGGGCCGCGCCGATTAGACAACAGCAGTCGCCATCGCGGTAGCGACCAAGTTCGTCACTTGCTGACATTTCTTGTCATCGGACGGGCGCCCGCCCAGCGGCTGGAGATCGGAGCTTTGCTGGATTGCCTTTGAAAACAGCCGGTTGTTCTGCCCCGGTACCTTGGCACGCCGCTTGCTTTGTCCAAGGCGCGGGCGTCTTGCCGCTGCTTTGCAAACTGTTTCACTGTTGGGAGTTTAAGCAATGTCCAAATCGATCCAGAAGGGCTTCACGCTCATCGAACTGATGATCGTCGTCGCGATCATCGGCATCCTCGCAGCCATCGCGATCCCGGCCTATCAGGACTACGTGATTCGCTCGCAGGTGACGGAGGGCCTCGCCATGGCGGGTGCCTCGAAGGCTGCCGTAGCCGAGTTCTACGCCAATCGCGGCGGTTGGCCGGCAAATAATTCCGAAGCCGGCGTCGGCGTCGCATCGGAGATTCGTGGCAAGTATGTCGATGGAATTACCATTGCCAACGGCGGCATTACCGTCAGTTTCGGTCCTGGTGCCAATGCGAAGCTCGATGGGGAAACGGTCGGCTTGACGCCCGGCGCAAGCGCGAACGGCGACGTGGTCTGGAAATGCGGCAACTCGGACTTCACGTCGGGTGCGATCGGCGGGTCCGCTGTAGCCGCAGTGGACGGTGCGACCAGCGCAGGTCTCCTGAACAAGTACCTGCCGTCGAGCTGCCGGCCCGGCGGCTGATCGGTTCGACCCGCGCACTCGACTGGCGCGATCCAAACAGCCCCTGCCCTGCAGGGGCTGTTTCTTTTTGGCAAGAGGACCCGATGACCCTGACGTGGAGGGCATCACAATCCGGTGACCTGCCGAGGCCCGTTTCCTCGCCCTCGGTTCGCAACATTTGGTAGTCTTCCAAGAACCCATCAACGATGTGACAGCAAGGCTTGGAACAACCGTAACTCCATGAACGACTTCGCAATTTCCACTGGCGCGGCGAATCGACCTGGATTTCAGGGCCTGCCCCAGCGGCTGGTCTCGGACGGTCTGGTGTCCGATTCCGTGATGCTCGAGGCTCTGGCCGGTGCCCGGGAGCGTCGCGTTTCCATCGTCAGCTACCTCGTCGAGTACAACCTCGCCGACTCCCGCGAGATCGCCATCGCCGCCTCGCAGGAATTCGGCGCACCGCTGCTCGATCTCGATGCCATCCAGCCGGACTTCGAGATCGTCCGGCTGGTCAGCGAGAAGACCCTGCGCCGGCACCGCGTGCTGCCCCTCGTCAAGCGCGGCAAGCGTCTGTTCGTCGGCGTCTCCGACCCCACCAATCTTTACGCCCTCGACGAGGTCAAATTCGCCACTGGCCTCTCGGTCGAGGCGATCGTCGTCGAGGAGGACAAGCTCAGCCAATTGCTGACGAAGTCCCTCGAACAGGTGGACACCGCCATGCCCGAGCTGGCGGGCGAGGACTTCGAGCTCGACAGTCTCGAGGTGACGTCCGACGACGAGACTTCGAACGAGGGCGTCGAGCGCGCCGACGTCGAGGACGCGCCGATCGTCCGCTTCGTCAACAAGGTGATGCTCGACGCCATCAAGCGCGGCGCCTCGGACATCCACTTCGAGCCGTACGAGCGGGCGTATCGCATTCGCTTCCGTCTGGACGGCGTGCTCAAGGAAGTGGCTTCCCCGCCCGTGCAGCTCGCCATCAAGCTGGCCGCACGCCTGAAGGTCATGTCGCGGCTCGACATCGCCGAGCGGCGCGTCCCGCAGGACGGCCGCATCAAGATGCGCATCACCAAGAACCGGGCGATCGACTTCCGCGTGAGCACTTGCCCGACGCTCTTCGGCGAGAAGATCGTGATGCGTATCCTCGATTCGTCGAGCGCGATGCTCGGCATCGATGCGCTGGGCTATGAGCCGTTCCAAAGAAAGCACTACCTGGACACCCTGGCGCGACCGCACGGGATGATCCTGGTGACGGGCCCGACGGGCAGCGGCAAGACCGTGTCGCTCTACACGGGTCTCAATATCCTCAACACCGAGGACACCAACATCTCGACGGCCGAGGATCCCGTCGAAATCATGCTGCCGGGCGTCAACCAGGTGAACATCAACCCGAAGGTGGGCCTCACGTTCGCCGGCGCGCTGCGCGCGTTCCTGCGCCAGGACCCGGACGTGATCATGGTGGGCGAGGTCCGCGACCTCGAGACGGCCGAGATCGCGATCAAGGCCGCCCAGACCGGTCACCTCGTGCTCTCGACCCTGCACACGAACGACGCCCCGAAAACCCTCACCCGCCTGGTGGACATGGGCGTGAAGCCCTACGCCATCGCCACCTCGGTGAGCCTGATCATCGCGCAGCGGCTGGCTCGACGGCTCTGCAAGAACTGCAAGGTTAAGCTCGACATCCCCGAGGACGCCCTGCTCAAGGAAGGCTTCACGCACGAGCAAATCGCGACGGACCTCCAGATTTTCGGGCCCGTCGGTTGCCCCCAGTGCACGGACGGGTATAAGGGCCGGGTGGGAATCTACGAGGTGATGCCGGTGACCGAGGAGATCGGCCGCATCATCATGGCGGGCGGAAGCGCGATGGACATCAAGGAGCAGGCTGCTGCTGAGGGCGTATGGAACCTCCGGCAGTCAGCGCTCAAGAAGGTCGCCGACGGCGTCACGAGCCTCGACGAGGTCAACCGCGTGACTGTCGAGTGACGTCGTAATACTTAGGGTTCAGGACGCGAGACACCATGGCTGAAGTCATCGCTGGCAAGCAGTTCCCCTTCCTGTGGGAAGGCAAGGACAAGAAAGGCAACCGGATCAAGGGCCGGGGCCTCGCGAAGAACGAGCTCGAGATGCGCTCCGACCTCCGGCGCCAGGGCATTGCGGCCACCAGGATCAAGAAAGAGCGCAATCTTTTCAAGAGCGACGGCAAGGTCAAGGCGGAAGACATCGCGCTTTTCGCCCGCCAGCTTGCCACCATGCTCACTGCCGGCATCCCGATGGTGCAGGCTTTCGAGATCATCGGCGTCGGCCACGACAAGCCCGCGATGCAGAAGCTGGTGCTCGCGATCAAGTCGGACATCGAGACCGGCAACGCGCTGAACCAGGCGCTCGCCAAGCACCCGCTCTATTTCGACGACCTGTTCGTGAATCTCGTCGAGGCAGGCGAGCACGCCGGCGCGCTCGAGACCGTGCTCGACAAGATCGCGACCTACAAGGAAAAGACCGAGGCGCTCAAGAAGAAGATCAAGAAGGCTCTGTTCTATCCCGCCGCGGTGCTGGCCGTGGCCGTGATCGTGACCGTGATCCTGCTCCTGTTCGTGATTCCGCAGTTCGAGAGTCTCTTCAAGGGCTTCGGCGCCGACCTGCCGGCGTTCACTCAGTTCGTCGTCAACCTGTCGCGCTGGATGCAGGCGAACGGCTGGATCCTGCTCGGCGTCGTGGCTGCCGCGGTATTCGTTTTCTCGTATTTCTACAAGCGCTCACGGCCGATGCGCCAGTTCATCGACCGCGCGGCACTGCAGATCCCGGTGATTGGCCCGATCCTGAAAAAAGCCGCCATCGCCCGGTTCGCGCGGACGCTCGCCACCATGTTCGGCGCTGGCGTGCCGCTGGTCGAGGCAATGAAATCGGTCTCTGGCGCCACCGGCAACATCGTGTACCAGGACGCCGTGCTGCGGATGCGCGACGAAATCTCGACCGGCATGCGCATGCAGCGCGCCATGGAGAACACGGGCCTCTTCCCGAACATGGTTGTGCAGATGATTGCGGTGGGCGAGGAGTCTGGCTCGCTCGACGAGATGGCCGCCAAGGTGGCCGACTTTTACGAAGCCGACGTGGACGCCGCCGTGGACAGCCTCTCGAGCCTGCTCGAGCCGCTCATCATGGTGATCCTGGGCGTGCTCGTGGGCGGCCTCGTCGTCGCCATGTACCTGCCGATCTTCAAGCTGGGCGCGGTCATCTGACCGTCGTCGACGTGTTGCAGGAGACCCCCGTGCTGCTGATCGGCAGCGCGTTTCTCCTGGCGCTGCTGGTCGGCAGCTTCCTGAACGTGGTCATCCACCGCCTGCCGGTCATGCTCGACCGGCAGTGGCGGGCGCAGGCCGAGGAGATGCTGGCGGAATCAGGTACCGCCGCGCCGAAGCTCCAGGTTGACCCTGCCAACCCCGAGACCTCCGAGAGCCCGGCGCCCCCGGCAAAGTACAACCTCGTCACTCCCCGCTCTGCCTGCCCGCACTGCGGCGCCGCGATCCACGCGCACCAGAACATCCCTGTCGTGAGCTGGCTGGTGCTTGGCGGCAGGTGCGCCAGCTGCAAGGCGCGCATCTCGCCGCGCTACCCGATCGTCGAACTCGCCACCGCGCTGCTCTCGGCCGCCGTCGTGTGGCGCTTCGGCTTTCACTGGCAGTCGGTCGCGGCGCTGTTCGTCACCTGGGCGCTGGTGGCGCTCACGGTCATCGACCTCGACCAGCAGATCCTGCCGGACGTGATCACCCTGCCGCTGCTGTGGCTCGGACTGCTCGCGAGCCTCGCGTGGCACGCCGGGCTCGCCCCGCCGCTGCCCACCGACCCGCGCTCGGCGATCCTGGGCGCCGTGGCGGGGTATCTCAGCCTGTGGAGCGTGTACTGGGCCTTCAAGCTGCTCACTGGCAAGGAAGGCATGGGCTACGGCGACTTCAAGCTGTTCGGCGCGCTCGGCGCGTGGATGGGCTGGCAGATGCTGCCGCTCATCCTGCTGCTCTCCGCCTTCGCGGGCGCCGTGGTCGGCATCGCGCTGATCGTGGCGCGCGGCCGCGACCGCAACATCCCGATCCCCTTCGGACCCTACCTCGCCGCCGCCGGCTGGATCGCGCTCATGTGGGGGCCGCAGATCGTGGGCGGGTACCTGTCGCTGACTGGGTTGGATCGCTGAGGCGGCCAATGCCGCGACCCGTGCAATGACCGCAGCCGCGCCCTTCCGCGTCGCCCTCACCGGCGGCATCGCGAGCGGCAAGACCACGGTCGCGGACCTCTTTGCTGCACTCGGCGTCCCCGTCATCGACACGGACCTCATCGCCCGGCAGGTCGTCGAGCCCGGGCAGCCGGCGCTCGCCGAGGTCGTGGCCGCATTCGGCCCAGACGTGCTGGATGCCAATGGGCGCCTCGACCGCCGACGGCTGCGCGAAATCATCTTTGCGGACGCCACTGCCCGCCGGCGACTCGAGGCGATCCTGCACCCGGCGATCCGTGCGGACATGGAGCGCCAGTCGCGTGCTGCGGGAGGCGCGTACCAGCTGCTCGTCATTCCGCTCCTCACCGAGGGCGGCCGACGCGACCACGTGGACCGCGTGCTGCTGGTGGACGTGCCCGAGGCGGTGCAGGTCGAGCGGCTGGTGCACCGCGACGGCGTGACGCGCAACCAGGCCACCGCCTCGCTCGCCGCCCAGGCGACGCGCGCTGCGCGGCTCGCGATGGCGGATGACGTGGTCGAGAACACCGGCCGCGCGGAGGATCTCGAGGCGCGGGTGGAGGAACTGCACGGGCAGTACCTGCGGCTCGCGGCTGGCGGCCGGTAATCCGCGCTACGGCAGGACAGCAACCCCGACTTTGCGAGCGCCCTCCGCAAGGGCCGGATCCAAGGTCGCGAGCGGCAGGCTACGCCGCTTGGCCAGTTCCACATAGGCCGCGTCGTAGGCGGTTAGCCCCAGCTTCCTCGCAAGGGCGAAGACGGCTGGCGCAACTTGAGCGGGGGGCGCCGAATCGAACTCAATGGGCAGCGCCTCCAGGACCTTGAAGAGCCGCTCCGCCTCCCGATCGGTCAGGCGCTTGCGGCGTTGCGCCGTCAGCAGTGCGTTTGCGACCTCCAGCGACCATAGGGTCGGCGCAGAGGCCGGTGCAGTTTCGAGTGCGTCCGCCAGCGCATCAGCCCGGGCGTCCTGCTCGTCTGGCAGGACCCACGCCAGGGCGACCGAGCTATCGACGACGAAGGAATTCAAGTTCGGTGGCCTGCGTGAGCAAGATCCCGGGTGGACTCGTGTTCCCCGAGGATCTTCTGCAGGGTGACGCCCCGACCAGCGAGCTCACGTCGCAACTTGCGCATCTCGGCAACAGCCCGGCGCGCTCGGCCGGAGTCATGCTCACTCACGGGGCGCAGCTCCGCGATCGGTTCCCCATGCTTGGTGATGATGAACCTCTCCCCAAGTCGGACCCGCTCGAGCAGTTCAGCCAGGTGAGTCTTTGCCGCGTACGCGCCAATCTCGCTCATGATTCCCTCACGCCGATACTGGTTGAAACCGACCAGTCCCGACCAGATTACCATGCCTGCTTCCGGGCAACCCGGGACCCCGTCCGGCACAGGCGCCAGAATGACAACCGGGCGGGTTGTGCCGCTCCGAGCCCCTAGAGCAGAATACGGCGATGAATGCCAACGAGGCCGTCGTGCCCTCGCCGGACGCCGCTCCACGCGTCACGGTCTACGAGCAGCCGCTCAACGAGCGCATGCGCAATTTCCTGCGTCTCGATTTCCTCTACCAGCAGGCCGTGCACCACCACACCCGCGCCGACCCCTGGTCCACGCGCGCGGCGGTCAGCGCCCTGCTCGAGATCCTCTCGATCACGCAGCGCGGCGACGTGCGCGGCGAGGTGCTGAAGGAACTCGAGCGCCAGATGGCGCAGCTGTCCACCTTCACCACGCGCCCCGGGGTCGATTCGGCGCGGCTGCGCATCCTCCTCACCAAGCTGCACCGCATGCGCGAGGAGCTCAGCAACGTCGGCGCACTCTTCATGCAGAAGCTGCGTGACTCGGAGTTCCTCAACTCGATCAAGCACCGCAGCACGATTCCCGGCGGCACCTGCGATTTCGACCTGCCCGACTACACGCACTGGCTCAACCAGTCCGACGAGGTGCGCGGCGCCGACTTCGCGCACTGGCTCGCGGTGATCCGCCCGCTCGGCGACGCGGTGGGCGAGTTGCTCTGGATGACGCGCGAGCAGGGCCGCACGCGACCCGAGATCGCGCCCGGCGGCGTGTTCCACCTCACGCTCGACCGCGACGTGCCGACGCAGCTCATCCGCATCGCGCTGCCCAACGGCACCGATCTCTACCCGGAGATCAGCGGCAGTCACTACCGCTGCAGCATTCGGTTCCTGGCCTGGCAGGACGCGGACACGCATCCGATCCAGACGACCGAAGACGTGATGTTCTCGCTCACCACCTGCACGTGAGCCGTCGGACCGTTCCCTGCCCCACCTGCCGCGCGACGGTCGAGTGGTCGCCGGAGTCGCCGTGGCGGCCCTTCTGCAGCGAGCGCTGCAAGCTGATCGACCTCGGCGCGTGGGTCAGCGAACAGCGCGCGATCCCGGGCGAGGAGACCCCCGTGGTGCAGGACGACAGCGGCGAGTTCGAGCCGCCGCGGCACTGAGCGAACGGCGGCCGGACCATTCGGCATGCACCACGACTTCTGGCACGAGCGCTGGCAGACCGGACAGATCGGCTTCCACCAGTCGGCCGTGCATCCGCTCCTCGCGCGCTGGTGGCCACGACTCGGTCTGCCGCCCGAGGCGCGCGTCTACGTGCCGCTCTGCGGCAAGAGCCTCGACATGATTTGGCTCGCCGACCGCGGCCATACGGTCGTCGGCAGCGAGCTGAGTCCGATTGCCATCTGGGACTTCTTCGCCGGACGCTCTCTCGAGCGAACCGTGACGGACGAGCCCGGTTTTCGTCGCCATGCCGCCCGGCCGTTCGAGATCCTCGAGGGCGATGCGCTCGCCCTCACACCCGCGCTGCTCGGCCCGGTCGCCGCCGCCTACGACCGGGCGGCGCTCGTCGCCCTGCCGCCGGACCTGCGGCGCGTCTACGCAGAATCGCTTGGGCGGCTGCTGCCGAGCGGTGCGAAGGCGCTGCTCATTGCGTTCGAGTACCCGCAGGAGATGAAGGGCGGACCGCCGTTCTCCGTCGAGGCTGCGGAAATCCGCGAGCTGTTTGAGCCCGCCTTCACAGTCGATCAGGTCGAGCGGCTGGACATCCTCTCGGAGAGCCCGAAGTTCGCCGAGGTCGGGATCCCGGCGCTGTTCGAGACCGCGTTCGTGATGGAACGCCAGTAAGCGCGCGAGGATCCTGCAGACCTCGCGTCGGCGTCAGTCGAAGTCCAGCTCGCGCTGGTGGCGGATTCGCAGTACCAGAACGATGTCGGTCGCCGGATTGTAGCGGTACAGGGCGACATAGCCGGTCCGTCCGCGGGAGATCAGCAACTCACGCAGGTCGGCCTCGACGGGTCGGCCGATCAACGGATGGTCTTGAAGGGTCCGAAGAGCTCCAACCATCAGTGGCGCGGTTTCGGCCGCAGCTTCCGGAGCCTCATCCAGCAGAAAGTCGGCCAGGCGATCGAGATCGTCGAACGCACGGGGTGCGAACCGAAGTCTCGGCACGGCAATCGCGTCTGGCTCAGGCCTTGCGGCGACGTGGCCGACGCACGGGCTGTCCGGAGAGTTTCGCCTGCAAGTAGCTCAACACCTCGTCGCCGTCGTAAACGAGCCCGAATTGCGCGACCTCGCGTTCGGCCTCGAGCGCCGAGGCCACGAATTCGCGCCGCCGCTCCGCAAGCTGCGTCTGGGCCTCGATCGCCTCGACCATGAATGCGTGTGGCGACCGACCGGCGGCCTCCGCCGCCTCGGCGACGCGATCCTTGAGTTCAGCGGACAGCTTGAGAGTCGTGGACGATGGCATGGCCGACACCCTGAAGGTGACACCAAAGTAACACCCAGACTCCAGGGCGGTCAATCGACCGACGGACGCTGCGGGGGCACCTCGATACGCACCAGCGCCTCGATCATCGGCCGGTCCGCCTCGAGGATGTCCTCCTCGTGCAGGCGTGCGGGCGCCACCCACTTGAACGCCTGGCCGTCGAGGCCCTGCGGCTCGCCGCTCCACCCGCTCACGATCCAGAGGTCGAGCCAGACGGTGCGCTCGGGGTACGCGTGGGGGTAGCGGAGCAGGCGCTCGGCGGCAAGCACCGCGACGCCGAGTTCCTCGCGTAGTTCACGCACGAGTCCGTCGAAGGCTGACTCGCCCTCGTGCAGCTTGCCGCCGGGGAATTCCCAGCGACCGGCGAGCGCCTTGCCCGGCGGCCGCTGCGCGATCAGCACTCGGCCGTCGGCGTCGAACAACGCACCAGCGACGACTTCGACGATGCTCACGCGTCGCGGGCGAGTTGTCCGTGGCAGTGCTTGTACTTCTTTCCCGAACCGCAGGGGCAGGGCTCGTTGCGGCCGACCTTGCGACCGTCGCGCATGAGCGGCGGCGGCGCGGTGGCGGGACCCGCGGCGAACGGCCCGCTGCCCGCGGCGAGCGGACCGGCCGCGACCGCCGCAGCGGCCTCAGGTCCCACCGGCGCGGCCTCGCCCGAGATGACGGACTGTGGTGCGGCGTGCTGCATCTGCAGCCGCCGGGCCAGCTGCCGCTCGCGCTCGCGCTCCTGCTCCTCGATCTCGGCCTCGGTGCGCACCTGCAGGCGCGACAGCAGCGAGATGGTGTCGCGCTTGATGCGGTCGAGCAGCGTGCCGAACAGCTCGAAGGCCTCGCGCTTGTACTCCTGCTTGGGATTCTTCTGCGCGTAGGCGCGCAGGTGGATGCCTTGCCGCAGGTAGTCCATCGCCGCGAGGTGCTCGCGCCAGTGGCGGTCGAGCTCCTGCAGCATCACGGCCTTCTCGAGGTGGCGCATCACGGGCGCGCCCACCTGCTCCACCTTCTGCTGGTAGGCCTGCTCGACGGCCTCGACGACGCGCTCGCGCAGCCCGGCCGCCGCCAGCTCGTGGTTCTCCTCGAGCCAGGCCTTCGGGTCGATGCGCACCTGGTACTCGCGCTCGATCGCCTCGGCGGCACCTGCGAGGTTCCAGTCCTCCTCGACGCTCTCGAGCGGCACGAACGGATCCATGACCGCGTTGACCACCTCGGCACGGATGCCGGCGACGGAGTCCGAGATGTCCTCGGCGCCCATCAGCTCGGTGCGCTGCTGGTAGATCACCTTGCGCTGGTCGTTGGCGACGTCGTCGTACTCGAGCAGGTTCTTGCGCAGGTCGAAGTTGTAGGCCTCGACCTTGCGCTGGGCGCGCTCGATCTGGCGCGAGAGCATCTTGCTCTCGATCACCTCGCCTTCCTTCATGCC
>Ga0316603_10001682_pt1 | contig 11888 bp, 6 predicted proteins | sample OWC_soil_day10_n_FD_207649 | JGI IMG/M metagenome (GOLD analysis project Ga0316603, IMG submission 207649) | Wetland soil microbial communities from Old Woman Creek delta, Ohio, United States - OWC_soil_day10_noCT | ecosystem: Environmental > Terrestrial > Soil > Wetlands | place: USA: Ohio...
GACCGGCGGAGGACTGTATGCCATTGAGCCGTAAGAGCAAAATCTGGTTGGTTATCCTCGCCATTCCCTTCGTCCTTGGCGTCATGGGAATCGTTGCACTCAAGGTGATGTTCACGAGCGAGAGGTTGAAGTCGATGGTCATCCCCATGGTAGAGGAAACCACCGGCCGACCGGTTACCATCAATACTATCTCTCTGAGCATTTTTCCCTCCATTGCTGTTGAGATGCAGGGAGTCAGCATTGCAAACCGTAAGGGGGAAGGGTTCTCTCCCGAGCCTTTCCTTGCACTCGATGTTCTTCGTCTCAATGTCAAACTCCTGCCGTTACTCAAGTCGCGTGTCGAAGTTACGTCCGTCGAGCTGGATCGTCCCCATCTTCTGCTCGAGGTGAATGCCCGGAACGAAACGAACTACAGGAACCTGTTTGGAGGAAAGAACCCGGCCGGCAGTGCGATGGCTCCCGGCGGGAGGAGTGTGGAACTCTCCGACGCCTCAAGGCCGAAGACTCAAATCGCTGCCGGCCCGCCTCCACCGGCCGCATTCCTCATCTCGGGACTGCAGGTCAACAACGGCACCTTTGACTATGTCAACTACAAAGACGACTCTGCCACGAAGATGCGAAACCTGTTTCTGACAACGGAGGTGGGGGGAGAGGGAAACACCATCGTCATCTCCGGCATCGCCACCACGGACAGCCTGAGCTACGGTAGCGTGGAAACACCCATGCTCGAAGGACTTCATCTCCGGCTCGATCACCGGATGTTGTACGATCTCTCGAGAGATGTCCTGAAGATCGAAAAGGGGGACGTGGTGCTCCAGGATATGCGCCTTGCTCTGTCAGGAAGTGCCTCTCATCTCCAGTCAAATACCGTGCTCGACCTCACCATTGGCTCTGACAGCCTGAATATCGCCGATCTCCTCTCTCTCGTGCCTGAAAAGTACATGGAAAAGGCCGAAGGAGCCGAAGGAACCGGCATTGCTCAGGTGTCCATCGCCATCACCGGCACCCTCACCGATTCGACCTCATCAGAATTCGGCGGTACAATCACGGCGAGAGGAGCGAGCCTCCGCTTCCCACAGGTTCCTAAACCCATTACCGATATCACTATTCTCTCGACTTTCACCAAAACGACAACGGTCCAGGAATTCCGACTGGAGAATCTCACAGCGAGCCTTGGCGGCGCTCCCTTCAGCGTGGCAATGACGGTGACGAACTTTGACGACCCGTTTATCAGACTTTCCGCCAATGGATCCCTCAACCTGGCTACCATCCGCGAATTCTACCCCCTGGACAAGGGAACCGAACTTACCGGAGAAATGAAACTTGATCTTCGCATTGCGGGGAAAGTGATCGATCCGAAGACAATGCAGGCTTCAGGTTCGATGACATTCCAAAATGTTACGGCACAGACCGCCACAAGTGTAAATCCTGTCCGTAAGCTCAATGGCACGGTCACATTCAACAATGAGATCGCCGAAACAAAGAAGCTCTCCCTGCTTATTGGTGAATCGGACATGACAGTGGCATGCCGGGTGAAAAATTATCTGTCGCTGATCTCCAAAGACAAAAAGGCCCCTCAATCGACAGCCACCATGTCGCTGCAATCGAACCACATGTTCACCCGCGACCTCATGAGTGAGCCGCCAGCTTCGCCATCCGGCGCAGGAAAAGCCGGGAGTGGACAAACCCCCGGGGGCAAATCCGGATCGCAAGAGGGTGGACAACCCGCTCCACCGAAAACTGGGAAGGCCAGCGGGAAAAGTGCATTCGCCGCTCTCCCCCTCGAGGTGGACGTGAACGCTGCGGTCGGTACGCTTACGCTCGAGAAGTTTGAATTCACCAACGTCCGGGGCTCTCTGCGCATCTCCAAGGGGGTGGTTACGATGCAGAACCTGACGCTCAATACCTTCGGAGGTTCGGTAGCTACAAGCGGATCGCTCAACCTCAACAAACCTGATCGGGCTCTGTTTGATCTCAATCTGAACCTGAATGCTCTGGAAGCTGGTTCGCTGCTTTCGCATTTTACGTCCTTCGGCCAGCGCCTCAGCGGGGCATTGACAATGAGCACGAGCTTGAAAGGGGCGCTCAACGATACGCTCGGCCTGGTCCCGGACGCACTGGAGGGGAACGGAAAAGCCGGGATCAAGAATGGCTCTCTGAAGGGGTTCAAGGTGAACCAGTCCCTTGCAGGTTTGCTGAGCCTCCCCGAGCTCGAGACAATACAGTTCTCGGATTGGGGCAACGACTTTACTGTCCACAATGGCCGACTCGTCGTCAAGGACCTGACAATCACGGCCCTCAACGCGCAATACGTGGTGAACGGATCCCAGGGCCTCGACGGCACGCTCGACTACCGGATGGCTCTCTACCTTCCCGAGAGTGCCGGGCAGAAGTTGAATATCTCCGGACTTGCAGGGGAGGCGACTGATCTGTTCAAGGATCAGAGCGGGCGGTTAAAGCTCGACTTCAATGTCGGGGGGACGACGGATAATCCGAAGGTACAACTGGATACCGCCCCCGTCCGGAAGCGGGCGGAGGAGACCCTGAAGGATAAGGCAGTGGATGCATTGAAGAAACTGTTTGAAAAGAAGAAGCAATGATCCCCCCCGGGGGTCATCATACGAATATTGTTGTCCCGGCGTCGAAGCCCCGATTCACTGAAGCAGCAGCATCCGACGGGATTGAGAATACGTTCCAGCAGTGAGCCGATACACATACAACCCGCTCGCCAGTCCAGTGGCGGCAAACTTCACTTCATAGCTCCCCGGGGCCTTCATCTCATCGACGAGTGCCGCCACCTCACGGCCGAGCAGGTCGTACACGGCCAGCCGGACGTTTGACGTTGCAGAGCATTCGTACCTGATCGCCGTCGTCGGATTAAAGGGATTGGGATAGTTCTGCTCCAACGTGAACCGGTATGGATTGTGAACCGAGTTTCCCTCCTTCACTGCGACCACCTGGGAGAGAGGCCTCCGCCAGACCCCACCCTTTGATCCGGCTGCAAACAGGTATCCCCCCGACGAGGCAAGGCCGGCAATCCTGAGTCCTGGACCGCTGAGCCCCGTGCTGATATCGCTCCAATGCTCCCCCTTGTCTGTGGACAGCCACACTCCGTCGTATAATGTGCCACCAAACAGATTGCCCCCAGCGATGAGAAGCGTACGGGCTGCTACCGACAACCCCTGACCGTAGGGGCTCCACGAAAGCCCATCGTCCGTCGACCGATAGACACTGGGAATCGTAGCCACTGTAGCCAGGATCGCTCCGTCCATGGCCGCAATACATCCGACCTTGTAGTTGGAGAAATCGCTCGGGACAGCTGTCCAGGACGATCCGTTGTCTGTGCTTCGGTAGATCCCTTTCGACGTTCCGGCCAACAGACCGTTCTTGACCGCGCAGAGGGCGGAGGTGACGCTATCCACCAGGCCTGTCTTGGCAGCATGCCAGGAGGTTCCATGGTCGGTGGACCGATACACACCGGCGTATGTTCCTATGTACACGTATGAGGAATCCGCTGCAAAAGAGAGGATCGATCTGGAACTCCCGGCAGGGAGATTTCCGTTTGCAGGACTCCAGGTGGTCCCGTTGTCTGTTGACACATAGGGACCGTCTCCCGCAGTCCCTGCGAAGAGAAGGCCGTCGATAAGGAAGACCGAATATATCGCAGTGCTGCTCAGCGCCGAAGGCGGCGCGACCCAGGTCCCACCGTCGTCACTGGTACGCTTCATGCCTTGCACCGTCGCCGCATAGACCTGGCTGCCGTCCGCTGCGAGTGCGTATGTCAGTTCCGATGTGATACCCTTGCCACTTGGTGTCCAGCTGGCACCATTGTCGGTACTCTTGTAGACCACCGGAGAGCCATAGTTGCCGCCAAAGAGAACTCCGTTGTGTGCACACAGTGCACGGACATTACCTGTTGACCATCCTTGGGAGGAGGAGAACCAGTGGGCACCCACATCTGTTGAGCGGTACACGCCGAAACCATACGTACCTGCAAAGAAATCTGTTCCGGATGCAAAAACTGTGGAGACTGCATGTGAAGTCAATCCGCTCGCTGCCGGATTCCACGAATTGCCGTTGTCCGAGGAATAGTATGCGCCTTGCCTTGTTCCCGCCACGACTACACCGGGGAGAGCGGCCATGCCGAGAATCTCCATGCCATCTCCCGCAGCGAGTCCCGTGCTTGCGAGCTCCCATGATATGCCATCGTTTGACGAGCGGAAGACTCCATTCTCCGTGCCCGCAAACAGGTGCGTCGCTGTGGAAATCAGAGCCCTCACACTGGAATCAGTCAGGCCCGCCGACGTCTTCGTCCAGGTCGCCCCACTGTCGAGAGTCCGGTAGATGCCGTCATCGGCACCTGCGAAGAGGGCATTCGGACTTCGGACTGCAAAGGATGAGACGTACAGTCCATACACAGGCAAGCCGTTCGTTGTAGGGGTCCACGTCTGTCCTCCATCACCTGAGATGCTGATGCCGTTTTCCGTCGAGACAAACACCTTTGTCCCCAGCATCGCAAACGCATCTCCCCCGGCGCCCAGACCAGTGAGCCCAGTGCTTGCGTACTGCCATGTCGTGCCCTCATCGGTCGATCGGTACACTCCTCCACTCTCGAGTCCGAGGAGCAAAGCTTGAGGGGTGCTCAGGAGGTCGGCAGCATACCCACCTTCTGGGCCGGATGTGCGGCTCCATTGCGCCCGGAGCGGCGTCGTGATGGCGAGGCAGGCAATTGTGCAGATGAAAAGTCGAGGATGTATGAAGGGCGATGTCATAATATCCTCCGGCAGGCGTATGAGAAAGGTCCGGCGTTGCGTGAAGCCTATGGTGCAAATATGGGCTCCGGATCTGGCAAAGTCAAGGTTTCGTGCAGGTCTTCGAGTCCTCTCGGAAGACCCGTGGATAGCTGTGCCAATGGCCATTTCCGGGGGGATCTCAATCCCACCGGAGTTGCTCCTTCCCTTCTTCTCTAAGGCCTTCGCCTTGATTATGCCAAATGACAGCGCTATCTTCGTCTTGTACTCCATCCTCAGGGAAGCCTCGCGGGGGATAGAGATTGAGCCGCTTCCATTGACACTTTTGCAGCTCCGCAACTGAATCACTGGCAAAGGAGAACGCAGAATGACCAGGAATGCCATCCTCGGGTTGGGCCTCCTTGCGCTCATCATCCTGGCGATCTTATGTGTTTGGACTCACGCCGGGAGCATCTGGATCGCCCAAGCTGGCATGCCCCCTCTCGTGGATCTTACTGCTGATGCGGGAACAATCGTTGTGAGAGGCTTGCTGCCCGACGAAACCACAAGAATGCGACTAGTCACCCGTGCTCATGAGGTGTTTGGTGCGGACCGTGTTACCGATCGTATGCGTGTTACCGACTCGGTTGGGGCGCCGCGATGGATGGACCAGGTACTCGGCATGCTGCCTCTGCTCAGCCGCGGCGTCAACAATGCGAGGTTGCGGGTATTCGGTGACACACTAACGCTGAGAGGAGAAGTGGAGTCGGAAGAGGTAAAGGCAGCAATTCTCCAGAATGCCGTTGCGACGGCGAACGAGGCTCTTGTGGTGAAAGTCCAGCTTGCCGTGGCAACACGCGCAACCGCACTTGCACGCGTTCAGGCAAACCTCGATGAGGAGCTGAAAGGGAAGACGATCGAATTCGCCAGCAGTTCGGCCCGGATTACCGCGAGGGGGGCTGCCGTTCTCGATCGTCTCATTCCCATCATCAAGAGTGTCAAGGACGCTTCCATTGAGATCTCGGGTCATACGGACCCCACGGGGGGTGAAGCGCTCAACCGTGAGCTCAGCCAGGCGCGCGCTCAATCCGTCCTGGAATACCTTGTGGCAAAAGGCGTTCCCCGGGGACGACTGAAAGCGATCGGCTACGGTTCGAAGAAGCCCGTTGCCAGCAATGCAACGCCGTGGGGGAGACTGGCAAATCGTCGCATTGAATTTCATGTCTTATGAGGAGAGTACGTCATGATGACGGTCATTTCGCAAATTGTCGTGTGTCTGCTTCTTGCTGCCATCATCGGTTTCATCGTAGGATGGCTCCTCGCAAAACTGCTTGACCGCGGAAAAATAGAGGACCTCAACTCTGAGTGGGAAGAAGAACTCCGGGAGCATGAGCAGAACGCCTCGGCTGCGCAATTGGCAGCCGCAAAGGAGTCCTCCTCACACAAAGCCCGCCTTGGTGACCTTGAAATGGCGCTCGATACAAGCACGAAAGCCTATGCTGCCATCTCTACAGAGCTCGATGCCGTGCGAAGACGGCTTGCGGCGAGGGAGACGGACTATGCTGTACTCCTCGGCAGGATGGCCGAACTGGATGTACTCAGGGACCAGATCAACACCCGTGACGCACACATTTCGGAACTTGAAGAAAAGCATGCCGCGGCGTTGCGCAGCAGGGACGACGATGCGCTGCGCCTGCAGGAGCGCATCCGGGATCTCGAGCCTCTGACCGGCCAGCTTCAGCTACGCGAGGCGGAGCTCAAGGACTTCCAGGCCCGTATGGCGTCGGTTATTTCTGAGAGAGATGCGGAGATCGACCGACTGAAAGAGCGGCTCGCTGAACTTGAAACGATACGTGTCCAGATGAGTGAGCGCGACAACGTGCTTCGTGACTGGGAAGCGCGATATCATGCTCTGGAGAAGGAGAAGAATGAAGCGCTCTCAAAGCTTCAGTGGCGCGTTGGGGAGCTGGAGCCTTTGCAGGGGGAAGTTGCACGCCAGCAGGCGCGCATTGTGGATCTTGACGCGCAGCTTTCCAAAATCGTGAAGGACAAGGAACAGGAACTCGGACGGCTTGGTGCGCGCGTTGCCGAACTTGAGCCACTCCCCAGGAGGGTGAACGAACAGGACCGACTGCTCGCCGAATGGGATACGCGCTATGTCTCTGTTGTACGGGATAAGGACAATGAAATCGCCGGGCTTCTTGCGCGGATCAAGGAATTGGAGGCGGCCCCGAAGAGACATGCCTGGCCTCCCAAAGACAAGGACGACTTGAAAGCGATCTACGGCGTCGGCCCCGTGTTGGAGAAGATGCTGAACAACCTGGGGGTATACTACTTCAGAGATGTCGCGCGCTGGACGGACGAAGACATCGATCGTGTCGACAGTGAACTGCCGCAATTCCACGGCCGGATTCGGGCCGAAGGCTGGGTGGCCAGTGCCAAGGAGGAGCATTTCAAGAAGTACAACGAGCGCATTTGAAAGTGTAATTCCTTTCCGGGAGGCGACGAAGTGAAGAGAGCGACCAGCATGCTCGCGCCAGAGTGGTGGGATTACACAACGCTCGATGAAGAGATACTCCATGATGCGTCGCAGGTAACCGAGAACGACCTCATCCAACTTTCCCGTCCAGGGTTCAGAGTCGTTCTGTATAACACCATCGAATCGTTCTACATGAATGAGGCACTGGAATACATCTCGGCGTGGAGGCGGGCGACGCCTTCACGACCAACAGGCATTTGCGGACCGATTGGTCCGACGGAACAATTGCCCCTGGTCGCCGATCTGGTGGACAGCCTCGACATCTCTTTGCGCGATTGCCACTTCTGGGGAATGGATGAATGGTTTGTGGATGGGAGAGAAGTACCAATGACGCATCCCCTTTCCTTCGCAAGAGCAGACATGGAACTCTGCTTCAACAGAATCAGGCCGGAACTCAGGATGCCGGCGGAGAACATTCACTTCCCCAGGGCAGATCAGCTGCAGTCGTACACGGAGAGTTTTGACCGCTTCCATTGTGCGATTATGCAGGGGGGGCAGGGAGAGGTGAAGCACTGGGCGTTCAACGATCCGTTCAGGCGGGAAGGACCGTACGCTCAGGCGCCCCCGTCTCCGGAAGAATACAGGAAACTGTCGGCGCGGAGAGTGGATCTCCATCCCATTACTCTTGCCCAGAACGCCAGAACATCCGGCGGGGGCTATGTGGTCGGAGTGCCAAGGCAGGCTCTTACTGTCGGCCCGGTTGAAACGTGGAAGTCGGAAAAGGTGTCCATCTGGCATGCCGGCACACATGATAATCCATTCGGGATGCGACTCACGGCACTTATGATTTCCAAACGCATTGTCGATACTTCTGTTCCGATGTCCCTCCTGGCGGACCACCCGAATGTGCAGTTCAACTATTATAGACCCGCCATCAAATCCATAGAAGCCCAGATGCATTGAGGTCCCGGGAATGCTGGGATCGCGGATGCCTGAGCCCCGCTCCGGCCTGATCCGGTCGGATGCGGATCGCTATGGGGGGGACCGGCAATGTCGGGGAAGAGAATGTCCGTTGTTGACCGCGGACAAAGGTGAGACACCATGATCACTACAGGCAAGCGGACCGTCCTTGCCGTCGGAGCTCACCCCGATGACATAGAAATCCTGTGTGCCGGAACACTGGCGTTGTTGCACGCAAAGGGGTGGAATGTGGAATGCGCCACGATGACGCCAGGGGATTGTGGATCGGCGACACGAAGCCGGGCGGAGATCAGCGCCATCCGGAGAAAAGAAGCAGCAGCATCGGCTGCTCTGTTGAATAGCAACTACCATTGCATGGAATGTGATGACATCTTCATTATGTACGATCGTCCTACGTTGCTGAAGATTATCGCACTCGTGAGACAGGTCAAGCCGGTGATCGTCTTCACGATGAGTCCTCAGGACTACATGATCGATCATGAGGTCACCAGCGCAATCGTGCGCACGGCGTGCTTTTCAGCAGGGATGCAGAACCTTGAGACCGGCGGTCTTGAACCGTTCCCGGGCGTCCCTTTTCTCTATTACATGGACCCGATGGAGGGGAAGGACATGCTGGGGAGAGCCATCCATCCAACGACACTCGTCGACATCACCAGTACGATGGTGGAGAAGGAACGCATGTTCTTGTGTCACGAGAGCCAGTTCAGCTGGCTGCAATCACATCACGGGGTTGACGAAAGCCTGGGGCCCATGAGAGGATTGGCGGCGCTGCGGGGAAAGGCGATTGGGGTGCCCCACGCGGAAGGATTCCGCCAGCACTGTGGACATGCATTTCCTCAAGGAAATATCCTCAAGCAGGAACTCGCCGGCCTTGTGCGCCTCATGAGTGATCCCCTGCAGCTCTGAAAGAAGAATCCTTTCGGTTGTCCACCGACACACCACAGCCAGGTGCCCGTGTGATTTCAGTCACAGGGGCTTTGCGCGATGACTTGCTGTCTGGTCACTTCTTTTGTACATTGATTTGACGATTTTGGCAAGATGCGGTCTTAATCCTCGTTGCACTCCTCTGCATAGCATGATGCCCTTGTGCTGAGTGGGTGGTTTTGTGTGCGGGTGGCTTCCCAGGATGGGCGCACGCACGTAACCGGACGCAATAGTCTCGCTCCGGTCCAAGAGCAATCAAAACGCTTAATTCCTCATCAACTACAAGGAGATGTCTATGAGCAACGTGCGGTTCACCAATCGATTTGTGCAGTGGGGTGCTCTCCTCCTGATGCTGATTGTGCTCCCTTCTGCCGCACTCAGCCAGTTCCTCCTTTCGCCGCAGCCGGGCGATGTCTACAAAGAGTTCTCCAGAGTAATGGGGGGCGATGACTGGCGCGTTACCGATCCGAACATTGACCTCGGTGTCTATCCTCAGGCAGCGCCGTATCTGCCTAACCCAACACTCTATCTCTCCGTCGACGATCTGGCGGGGGCGACGCGCGCCGAAGCCGTCATCAACATCTGGGGCGGTCATGTCGGCACGTACGCGAAGAAGATCTCGTTCAACGGCAATTCCTGGATCGACATCCCCGAGTTCGGCACCGGGAATGGCATACCCAGCGGCCATGACGGATACAATTATATCACGCAGGGGGACCTCGTTATCCCGGTTCCTCTCGGCCACCTCAATGCGGGAGGTAATTCATTCCAGGGGACCAACGGCGGCCAGACTGGTCCCTATGGGTTTGGCTGGGGGCAATTCGGCTGGTACAGCATCATTCTGCGCGTGTACTATGATGGAAGCAAGCCGCATTCCACCGGCTCCATTTCCTCGCCGTCCAGCGGATCGACATTCGGTGAAAATCCCGTGGTCACGGCAAATGTCAACGGGGGGAGCGACCGGGTGGATTTCCTCGCCTATTACGATGGCTATGATACTGACGGCGACGGCGTGTTTCTGGAATACCATCACGACTATGCACCAACCGGCGGTGAATCCGAGCCCACGATCAAACACCACGTCGGGACTGCAACCGGGGGTTCGTCACAGGTCACGTGGAACACTCAATACGTGCCCGATCAGAGCGGCATCAAAATGCTTGCGCGCATCCGCAACAGCAATGGCGTCTGGTACGTCACACCGGAAGCCACCGGACTGACACTCCAACGATCTGGAAGTTACGTAAGGCTGTACAAGCCATTGGACACGGGAGAGCGGGCGTGGGCACGTGGGGATCTTGGCGAGGTCGTCATTCATGTCGACATTCCCAGCGGCGATAACATAGCCAATGCCTCAGAAGCAGTTGGTTTCGTGCGTACATGGAATGGCATCGATGGCGCGCGCGAGCCGAGTGACTACAACTACCGGAGATTCAATGACTACTCCGATGGTGAGTACGGCGGAAATCATGCATACTCATTCGATATAAGGAGCTTCCCGGTCTCGGCTCTGCGTTCGGGCTCCAATGCGTTCGTCTGGTATTCCTCAAACATCCTCCACCACGGCATTGAAGTCCTCTGGCCTGGGCCGGGCTTGATCGTCCGTTACGGCGGCACTTCGTCGAACGTGCCACCCAGTATTACCTCACACCCAACGAACCAGTCGGTGAATGTGGGTCAGACGGCAACGTTCACGGTGGGGGCAACCGGCACACCGCCGCTCTCCTATCAATGGCAGAAGAACGGCTCGGACATTTCCGGCGCGACGTCCTCAAGCTACACCACACCCGCGACAGCATCAGGCGATAATGGCGCGACATTCCGGTGCGTGGTCTCCAATCCGTACGGAGACGCGACCAGCAATTCGGCCACGTTGACCGTCACGTCCGCTACGACGCCTCCGTCGATTACCACGCATCCCGTGAACCAGACGGTAGCATTGGGCGGCACTGCGACGTTCACGGTTGTGGCGGCAGGGACGGCGCCGCTCTCCTATCAGTGGCAGAAGAACAGCGTGGACATCTCGGGCGCGACGTCCTCCTCCTACACGACCCCGGCGGTTGTGGCAGGGGATAATGGCGCCCAGTTCCGCTGTGTGGTCAACAACTCCTACGGGACCGCGACCAGCAATCAGGCAACGTTGACCGTGGGTACGACCACCGCTCCGACGATCACCACACACCCCGCGGATCAGACCGTACAGGCTGGGCAGACTGCGACGTTCAGTGTTGTTGCGTCCGGCACTGCGCCGCTTTCGTATCAGTGGCAGAAAAACAGTGTGGACATTTCCGGTGCAACGTCAGCGAGCTACACGACTCCTGCAACCGCCAAAGCAGACAGCGGAGCCCTCTTCCGGTGCGTCGTCACAAACTCGGCGGGCAGCGCCACAAGCAACGCGGCACGCCTCATTGTCACCAGCTCGACAACCCCGCAGATCACGTATGACCCCGTCGACCAGCTCGTGGCCGTCGGACAGCCGGCCACATTCAGGGTATTCGCGACTGGAGCGGGGACGCTGGCGTACGAGTGGCAAAAGAACGGTACTGCGATCAGCGGGGCAACCGGAGCATCGTATACGGTTGCGGCGGCCGCGCTCTCTGACAGCGGTGCGCTCTACAGGTGCGTCGTCACCAATGCCTCCGGCGGCGTCACCAGCTCGAGTGCCATGCTGAAGGTCACCACCGGTTCTGTCTCCATCATCCGGAACGCCGGTTTTGAATTGGGGACCGATTTCTGGGCGTTCCATACGGATGGCTCGGGCTCATTCACGGTTG
>Ga0316603_10001694_pt1 | contig 11872 bp, 8 predicted proteins | sample OWC_soil_day10_n_FD_207649 | JGI IMG/M metagenome (GOLD analysis project Ga0316603, IMG submission 207649) | Wetland soil microbial communities from Old Woman Creek delta, Ohio, United States - OWC_soil_day10_noCT | ecosystem: Environmental > Terrestrial > Soil > Wetlands | place: USA: Ohio...
GGAGCCGAGCCAGCCTGCAGAGAACTGCTCGTGCTTGATCCGGTCGTTGTCGCTCAACAAGCCGCCATGGTGTTCTTTAGACATGGTGTCCTCTCCGCCGGTGCGGCGGTCAGCGGGCTTCGAGCCAGGCTGGGTCGAGCACGGTGATACCGGACTCGCCGGTCAGCACCACGGATCCCGAGACCTCGGTCAGGGCAGCGAATCCTCGGCCGGCCGGGGACCAGTGCAACTCCAGGGTCTGGCCATCGTCCCGGCTGAGTGCCAGGAGCCCGGTGTTGCCGACCAGCAGCACGCGCCCGTCCTCGAGCTGCCGCCCCGCGTTCAGCGATGCGGTCGTGTTGAGGTCGACCTTCTGCCAGGTCGCACCGAGGTCGGCGCTGCGGAAGACGTTGCCGCGCATGCCGAAGGCCAGGACCGCGCCGTCCTTCAGGACGACGGCGCCGAAGTAAGAGCCCACGTAGGGCGACTCGATCGCGGTCCAGGTGGCGCCGCCGTCGTCGGAGCGCGCAAGCGTTCCCGATTCCGCGACCATGAGGAGCGACTGGCCGCTGCGCACCACTTGCGAGATGTGCCGGTCGAAATCCTCGGCCAGGACCATGCGACGTTCCCAGGTCTTCCCGCCGTCGGAGGTGTCGAGATAAAGGCCGAAGGCGCCGTAGGCAGCGAATCGGTCGCCGCCGACGTGCACCACGCCGAGCAGCGAATCCGAGCCCACCTCCTCGAGCGGCACCTGCATCCAGGTCTCGCCACCGTCCTCGGTACGCACCACCGAGCCACCGTGCCCCACCGCGACTCCGACCTTGCCGTCACTGAAGGCGACGCCGGTCAGGGTGCGGGTCACGGGCGTCTCGCGGGCTTTCCAGGTCTTGCCGCCATCGTCCGACAGCAGCGCGACCCCGCGCTCGCCCACCGCGACGATGCGATCGCCGGCACGGGTGATGTCCATCAGGATGATGCGATCGGACCGGACGTCGACCACCGTGCGCGATCGGGCGGGAGCCGCGCCCGTCTCGTCCGCGGCGTGTGCAAACGGCACGGCCATGAGGCCCGCGCCCAGCCCGACGCACGCCGCCCTCGCCCAGTTCTTCATGGAGTCTCTCCGCGCGGCCCGCCGGGCCGCTCCGCCGTCCCTGCGACCGGCCCCGGGATCGCGCCGGGGCCGGTCAAGGTTATTGCCGTGGTCGCTGTCGCGTCAGCCCTCGAGTCCTCTCACTTGGTGCCGAGGCGGCGCAGCGCGTCGGGCTGGAAGTCCGCCCACTTTCCCTTCTGGTTGAAGTCCCAGATCGACTTCATCTCGTTGTCGAGGTTGGCAAGGTAATAGCCACCGCTGTTCAGGTCGTACCAGGTATGGGCGCGGTACCAGGGAATCTTCGCGTCGTAGAACTGCATGATCGCGTGCACGCCGATGCGCCAGAGCTGCTTGCGCGTGTCGTAGGCGTCCTCGTACACCACCGTCCATGTATCTTCGTCGAGGTAGAAGACGCGCTTGCCGTAGATGTGCTTGCTGCCTGCCTTGAGGGTGCCCTCCACTTCCCACACCCGGTGCAGCTCGAAGCGGAAGAGGTCCATGTTGGGCGTGCCCTTGCGGACGATGTCTTCCTTGTACTTGAGTTTCTTGTCCGACAGCTTGAAGGAGTTGTACGGGATGTAGATCTCCTTCTTCCCGACCAACTTCCAGTCGTAGCGGTCCGGGGCCCCGTTCCAGGCATCGAACTGGTCGGAGGTTCGCATTCCCTCCGTACCGTCGGTGAAGTTGTCGTACGCCAGGTCCGGGGCGCGGCGCACGCGGCGCTGGCCGGCGTTGTAGATCCAGGCCGAGCGCGTCTGCTTCACCTGGTCGAGCGGCTCGTGCACCAGGAAGACCGTGCCCTCGAGCGTCGCGGGCGCGGTGAAGGCCGACTGGAACGTGAGCAGCAGGTTGTCCTGCGGCTGGTCAAGGCCGGCGTTGAAGATACGGTACTCGTGCGAGCCGATCTTGTAGTAGTCGCCGTTGGAACGCACCGGGAAGCTGTTGTAGTCACGGACCAGCCCGTTACCGAGATAACGCTGCTGGTGATTCCACATGACCTCGAGGCCGTTCTTCGGGATCGGGAACGGCACGTACGCCTGCCCGCCCGAGATGCCGAAACCCACGAGGTCGAGCTTCGGGGCGTTCTGCTTGACGTTGGCGTACACATCGTCCGGATAGCACGCCGTCCGCCGCGTCTCGTACACGTTCATCTTGAACGTGTCGATCTTGTTGAGCAACGCGAGCGTGCCGGGCGTCAGATGGTCCTTGTACTGCGCGGCATTGGCCTTGGTGATGGTGAATTTCGGCTTGTCGCTCGCGAACGGATCGACATAGCCCTTGGCCGGAGTCCAGCCGGCCGGCGGCGCGCAGAGCCCGCCCGTCCAGGCGGGAATCGTGCCGTCCTTGTTACCCGCCTTCTCAGCGCCCATCGGCGTGAGGTCGGCGCCGAGGCGCGCGGCCTCCGCGTCCGTCAGCTTCGCCGACGCGGGCGCCGCGAACCCGGCCAGTGCCGTGGCTGCGATCGCGGAAGCGAGAATCCTGTTCATCGTCTTCATCTGGTTCGTCTCCTGGATTCCGGTCAGAAGGTCACGCTTACCGCGGCCGAGTAGTAGTCGCGATCGAACAACGGATCGAAGTTCTCGTCTCCGTAGTTCACGTAGTTCAGGTCCACCGTGTACTTCTTGTTGTAGTTGAACTTCAGCCCGAGCCCGAGGGTCTGGCGATCCTCGATGAACGCCGGGTCGATCGAGACGCCATCCACGTCGTGCGACCAGAACACGCTCGGTGTCACGGTCACGCCGGTGTCCCCGACGTTGTTGTAGTCCATGGACACGCGCAGGCGATAACCCCAGGCGAAGTCGGTGATGTAGCCGTCGTTCGTGCAACCGTTCGGCTGCGCGTTGTACTGGCTGTTCGGCGCCACGGGGAAATTCTGCATGTAGGGCAGGCACAGATTGCCACCGCTGGCTGCACCAAACCCCGGCTGCCCCTCCGGACCCGACGTCACGAACGCCGGGGTCGAACCGGTTCCGAACATGAAGCCGCGCCCGTAGCGGAGGCTGCCGTCCTTGTAGTCCGGCACGTTGTTCCACTGCGAACCCACTTCACCCACGAACAGCAGATTCTCCGCGCCAAGGACGTTGCTGAAGTTCTTGACCACGTTGACCTGGAACTGCGTCTTGTCAAACCGATCGAACCCTGCGGAATAGCTTCCCGCGGGTTGAGCGGCCACCGCGCGCAGCCGCTCGGACGCCGCTCCGAGTCCGGAGATCGTCGCGAGGATCAGGTCGTTGCCGTTGACCTGTGCCGGAACGTCCACCGAATAACTCAATTCCGCAGATACCGACGCGCTGAAGAGATTGGTCGCCGCGCTGATGCCGTAGACCTGTATGTCCTCGGGGTACTCCCAGAAGCCGGCGCCCGACTGCAGGTCGACGTTGGTCAAGCCGAAAGCCGGGAGTACCTGTCTTTCAAACGCCGTCTCGATAGCGGGGAACAGAGTGCGGTACCGGGTGCCGGTCAGGCCCGTGGGCCTCCAGAACCCACCCCACTCATCGACGCCGATATACCCTAGCTGGGTCAGAGCCCCGGCGAGTGGTGGCGGCAAGCTCGCCAGGAAATCGCCCGCATTGGTGCCGCTGTAGCCGGAGGAATTCGGCAGGCGGGCGTGGATATTCATTGCATAGAAGCCGATTTCCGTGTCGATCGCGTCGACCGGGACCCGGAACGCGAGGCCGAACTGTCCACTGTCACTCGCGTCCTTGCCGTCGACTGACGGCAGGTAAACCCCAGTGCCCTGCAGGTAGGGCTGCGAGCCCGCCTGCGGTATCTGCGGCTGACCCGGGATGAACGGGGCGCCATTCTGCAGGCCGAGCACCGTGATGCTGCGGCACTTACCCGGGTCGCTGGAGATCAGCGTGCCGGACACCGTCCAGTACGTACCGCAGCCGTCGACCGAGGTATTGTTCCACTGCAGCTGGTAGAACGCCTCGAGTGAACCGAAGCTGAATCCCCAGTTCGCATAGACCGCCCAGACCGGCAGCAGAATTTCCTTCAATTCGGCGCCCGCACGGCGCGCCGCCGGCACGTCGATCGGATTGATCTGGTTGACGCCCTGGATGAAGACGCTCTCACCCCAGTTGATGACCTGGTTGCCCAGGCGAAACTGCAGGTCGCTGTCGCCCACGGCGAACGAGCCGTACACGTAGGCATCGAGCAGGTACACGTTGTCGAACTTCTGCTCGTCCTCGAAGCCGTCGTCGCTCAACTTGGCCCTTGGCCAGACATTCTGGCCCGGCAGCGAAAACGGCAGGCAGCCGGCACTGGCTGTCCCGGGGGGACACAGGGTCAAGGGAGGAGACGTCGGGCCCAGCGCGGGGCGAGTGCCGTTGAAGTTGTTGGCCTGGTGGCCAACGCGAACTTCCTCGTCGTTCAGCGACTCGTCGTACCACGCCTTGAGGCGCAGGAGGGCGCCGAAATTGCCCTTCTTGAATTCGACGTCGGTAATGAGCCTGAACGGCGTGCTGAAGCGATCACCCTGGGCGTAATTCAGGTTGCCATCGCCGGCCGCCTGGTTGCCGGCGAGTCCGTCTCCCGGGCCGGTTGCCTGTCCGGGCAACAACGGTACGCCAGACCAGAGGCCGATGAGCGACCCGTCCGTTCGCGTATAGAGCTGGCGGTTCGGAGCTTCGGCGCGCCAGCTGGCACCGACCGACAATGTCGTGTTCCAGTTGATGGTGGCGCCGTTCTCCAATTGGAATTCCATCGCGGGGGCGCTCCCCGCATAGGACGCGAGCACCGTGCCGATGACGGCGGCAAGCACCGTGTTGCGCCGACTCTGAACCATGGATTCACTCATCGTCGTAGACCCCCAGTTGCCTTGTTAACCAGTGCTCTGTTTGCTCGAGGCCCGATTGCTGCAACGCAGCAGCCAAGCTCTCTCGCAGCTGCACGACTGTGTGAGGCTAGCCCTGACTCACCGTGAGTTCACTAGTGAGTATCCGAAATGCCACTACCGATTGCCGCAGCCACGCAAGGTTGCCAGCGTAACGCGTGTCTTACAACTCGACCTTTCGTTGTTTTATTGCCATGCAGCAAATTCATCGTGCTCGTGCGCGCGCAGATGAACGAACTGCGCGCGTCGTCGCCCGAGCCCTCGCTTTCATGTGCGGCGCTTTCTTGTGCGGCGCTTTCTCCAGCGCTTCCGCAGCATCGCTTGCTTCCTTCGCGCTCGCCGCATCGACGAGTTGCTGGAAGCTGTGCTTCAGGCAATCCGCGAAATACGCCGGGTCCGGCATCATCTCGCGGCAGGCGACCGCGCAGATCCACATCGTGCCGTTGTAGCTGAAGGCGGTGACGTTGAGGCCCAGCCCATCGAGAACGATGCTGATCGGCGCAAAGTTGACGAGGCGCGCGCCTGCCATGAAGAGCGGCACGTCGGGCCCGCGCACGTTCGACACCACGATGCTCATCTGCGGTATCACCAGGCGTCGCGTCGCGAGCTCGGCGACAGTGACAGGCAGCAGGTCGAAGAGCTTCGCGGAAAGATCCTTGCCCACGGCACCCGCCATGGCCTTCGCCTTGTCGGAGCCGCGCCGGATCGCCTGCAGGCGGTCGAGGGGATCGGACAGCTCGGTGTGCAGCGGCATGATGGCCATGCCGATCTGGTTGCCGGCATCCTCGGTCTTGTCGGCGCCACGCAAGGTCATGGGGACCATGCAGGTCATGGTCTGGTCGGGCAGCTCGCCTTTGCTCGCAAGGTACTGGTGCAGCGCGCCTCCCACCGTCGCCATGAACAAGTCGTTGATCGTCGCACCCTCGATCTGCCGGCGCAGGTTCTTCATCGCCGTGAGTGGCAGTCCCACGACCTCGACCACGCGATGCGTGGAAACCTTGCCGCTGAAGCGCGTCGCCGGCGGCTTGCGCAGCTTGGCCGCGAGCTGAGCAGCCGTCGGCAGTTCGGCCGCCTCGAGCAGTCGAGGCAGGTCGGAGATGGATCCCGCGCTCAGGCTGGCGAGCCGCGCCGCGGTCTCGACCGAGAAGCGCGCGATCTTCGGCACACGCTGCACGTTGTGGGCCAGCGCACGCGAGTACAGCTCCACGGCGGTTGGTTCGCGATCGCGGTAACGCGTCCGATCCGAGCCGTTGTCGGTGAAGTCCTCGGGCGTGAGCGAGTGGATCGCCTTCAAGATCTCCGTGCCGGCTTCACCGTCCACGGCGCAGTGATGGACCTTCAGGTAGAGCGCGAAGCTGCCCGGCGGCAGGCCCGGGATGTTGTCCAGCCCCTCGATGACGTATGCCTCCCACAGCGGCTTGCTGCGGTCGAGCGGACGCGAATGGATGCGTGCCGCCTGGATGCAGAGCTGCCGCCAGTCGCCCGGCTGCGGCAACGCGATATGCCGGACGTGGAACTCGACGTCGATGTCGCCGTCCTCGATCCAGTACGGCCGGTCGAGGTCGAAAGGTACGTTGACCAGGCGCCGGCGAAAAACCGGCGAGACGTGCATGCGCGATTCGAAGAAGCGCAGGATGTCCTTGAAGCGCACCCTCCCGTCCGGCGCGGTCGATGGATCGTAGATACCGAGGCTCGCCACGTGCAGGTACTGGTGCCCGCGCTCGAGGTGCAGGAAGAGATTGTCAGTGCCGGAGAGTTGCTTCACGCGCTGTCACCATTGCAGCGACGCCCTGGTCGCCTGAGGCAAAGCTACTGGTCAATCCATCCGGCGTCCACAGGCGCCAGGTGTGCTGCGCCGCAGCACGCCCGGGTCGCGTCATCCCAATGTACGATGCGCAGCTTCCACAAACCTATGCGGGGACTCCGCCTTGAAGATCCTGCTGCGAATTCTCGTGCTTGCGACCGCCTGGGCGGTTACCTCCGCACACGCCGCGGAGGCGCCCTCGTGGGTGGAGCGCAGCAATGCCAATGCCGCGCCCCTGCTCGCACTGATCGCGCAATACGGACCCGAGTCCGCCGCCGCGCTCGGCGTTGAAGGCCACGACGAGGGCGTCTTCGACCTGAGTCCCCGCAACGATGAGCGGCTCGAAGCCGACCTCGAGAAGGTGGCTGCCGACTTCGAGGTGCGGCTCAAGGCGGAGACGGATCCCCGCGTGCGGCAGGACCTGCAGATCCTCATCGCGGCGGCGCGCGACCGGAAACACACGTCCGAGCTCAACCGGCGATTGATGCTGCCCCATTTCGATCTTGCGCAGGCGCTGTTCCAGGGTTTCCGGACACTGCTGGACCCGCGCGTCGCCAGGGACCGCTATCCGGCGGCACTGGTTCGGCTGCGCAAGTACACGGGGCGTGAACCGGGCCATACGCCCATCGTCGAGCTCGCACGCCAGCGCACACAAGAGCGCTTCGGCACGGCAGGGCTCACCGGCCCATGGACCGTCGAGGTCGAGCAGCAGCTGGCCAACCAGCCGCGCTACGTGGCCGGCATCCGCGACCTGTTCGCGAAGAGCGGGCTCAAGGGCTGGGAGAAGGACCTCAAGCTGCTCGAGAAGCAACTCGCAGGGCACGCCAGGTGGGTTCGCGTCGAAGTCATGCCGCGTGCGCGCACGACCAGCCGGCTGCCGCCCGAGATCTATGCCGACAACCTGCGGAATTTCGGCGTGAAGGCGGACCCCCGCGAGCTGATCGACCGCGCGCTGCTCGGCTTCGTTCAGACCCGCGACGAAATGCAGTCGCTGTCGCGGCTGGTCGCGAAGGAGCATGGCTACACCTCGAGCGATTATCGTGACGTGCTGAAGACATTGAAGAAGGATGCGATAGCGAACGACGCGATCCTCGCGACCTATCGCGCGCGGCTCGCGAGCATCGAAGAGATCGTGGGCCGCGAGGGTCTCGTGACCTTGCCGCAGCGTGACGCCGTGATCCGGCTTGCCACCGAGGCGGAGTCGGCCGCGCAGCCCGCGCCGCACCTGAGCCCGCCGCGGCTCATCGGCAACACGGGCGAGCCTGCGGAGTTCGTGTTGCCGCTCGAGAATCCCAACGCGCCTCCTGGCACGAAGATGGACGACTTCACCTATGACGCGATCTCCTGGACGCTGATCGCGCACGAGGCCCGCCCGGGCCACGAACTGCAGTTCGCGAAGATGATCGAGGGCGGCGTGTCCATCCCACGGGTCGTGTTCGCCTTCAACAGCGCCAACGTGGAGGGCTGGGCGCTCTACGCGGAGGCGCTGGTCAAGCAGTACCTGCCGCTCGATGCACAGCTCGGCACGCTGCAGATGAGGTTGATGCGGGCCGCGCGCGCGTTCCTCGATCCCATGGTGAACCTCGGCATGATCGAGCCTGCGGCAGTGCAGGCCTTCCTGATGAAGGAAGTCGGCCTGTCGGAGCCGATGGCAAAGCAGGAGGTGGATCGCTACAGCTTCGACGCCCCCGGCCAGGCCACGTCGTATTTCTATGGTTACGAAAAGAGCCAGTCGCTGCGCGGCAAGGTCGAACTCGCGCTCGGCGGGCGCTTCGAGGCCCGCTCGTACCACGACTTCGTCCTCGACCAAGGGCTGGTCCCGCCTGAACTGCTCGAGCAGGCGGTGATGGAGCAGTACGTGCCTGCACACCGCAAGGCAGAGACCGCCGCAGCGTCGAACTGACGCTGCGCCCGGTCAGCGACGGGCTCTTGCGCGGGCGGGCGTGGACCGCTTGCGCGAGCCGGGCTCGGGCGTGCGCAGGAAGAAGCGCACGCATTCCTCGGCGAGTTCATTCACGTCGAGCGCGCCGCGCGGGCGGTACCAGTGCGCGATCCAGTTGAGAGCGCCGAACATCAGCAGGCGATCCACCTTCGTTGGCGTCACCCAGTCGCCTGAACTCTGCAGTTGCTCGATGACCCTGTCCCACACGGCCTCGTAGCGCTTCTGCAGCGCGACGACCCGGGGCCGCGCCTTTGCCTCGAGCGAGCGCCAGTCATACAGAAGCACGGGGATGAAGTCCTGCCCCGGACTCAGGATGGTGTGCAGGTGCGTGTGCACCAGGGCCCGGAAGTGCTCGCGCGGCGTGGGCGGCTCGCGTCCGATCGCCTCGATTCGCTCGAGCGCCTGCTGCAGGCCCTCCTCCATGACGGCCGCGAGGATCTCCTGCTTGGTCGGGAAGTGATAGACCCAGCTGCCGGACTGGAGGCCGGTCGCGGCGGCAATGTCCCGCACCGAGGTCGCGTCGAAGCCCTTCTCGCGAAACAGGCGGGCCGATTCGCGCACGAGTTGCCCGCGCCGGCCGGCATCCTCGGCGCGCCGGCTCACAGCCCGAGCTGGCGCGCCGCCAGGTCCTTCATGATTTCTTCCGTGCCGCCGCCGATCATGTTGACCTTCACCTCGCGGTAGATCCGCTCGGCGTGCGTGCCGCGCATGTAACCCATGCCGCCGAGTGTCTGCACCGCAGCGTCGGCGCAGAACTGCATCGTGCGGGTCGCGACGTTCTTCAGCATGCAGATCGACGCCACGAGCTCGGCGTCGCCCGCGGGCGCGTGGTCCATGCGCCACGCCGTCTCCTCCAGCATTGCGCGCGCGGACTCGATCTGCGCCAGCATGTCCACCAGCCGGTGGCGCACCACCTGGTGGTCGGCGAGCCGCTGGCCGAACGTGTGCCGTTCCCGCGCCCAGGCGAGCGCTTCCAGGTAGCACACCCACGCGAAGCCCACCGCGCCGGCAGCCATCGAGAACCGCTCGGAGTTGAAGTTCTGCATGATGGCGCGGAACCCGACGCCCTCGGGGCCGATCAGGTTTGCGGCCGGCACGCGGCAGTCCTGGAAGTGAAGGTGCGCCGTGTCCGAAGCCCACCAACCCATCTTCTTCAGCGGCGTGCGCGTCAGCCCCGGCGTGTCGCCTTCGATCAACAGAAGAGAGATACCGCGCGCGCCCGAGGCACGCGGGTCCGTCCGGACGGCAACCGTGAAATAGTCGGCGCGCAGGCCCGACGTGATGAACGTCTTCTCGCCATTGACGATGAAGTCGTCGCCGTCGCGAACCGCATTCGTCCGCAGCGCCGCGACGTCCGAGCCGCCCGACGGCTCGGTGATGGCGAGCGCCGCGATGCGCTCGCCCGACAGGACGCCCGGCAGGACGCGCGCCTTGAGGTCGGCCGTACCGAGCGCCGCAAGTGGCGGCATGCCGATGGTGTGGGACATCAGCGAGGCCACCAGGCCGCCCGAGCCGCCCTGCGCCAGCTCGATGCTCGCGATGAGCCGGTGGAAGGTGTCGATCCCGCCGATCCCGCCGTATTCCTCCGGGTAACCCATGCCGAGCAGACCGACATCGGCGGCGCGACGATAAAGCTCGCGCGGGAAGGACTCGGCCTCGTCCCAGTCGGCGACGTGCGGGGCGATCTCGCGCGCGACGAAGCGCCGCACCGTCTCCCTGAAGTCGAGGTGCTCGGGGCGGTAGTAGGCCGGGTTGAGACGCAGTTCCTGCATGGCGGGCCATGCTAGGCCACGGGCTTTATTCAAGCAAGCGCTTGATCTAGACTCGGCGCATGAACTACTGCAGCGTTTTCCGCCCGGGCCTGTTCACCGGGCAGGTCGTCGTCGTCACCGGGGCGGGCAGCGGCATCGGCCGATGCACGGCACACGAACTGGCCGCCCTCGGGGCGCACGTCGCGCTCGTTGGCCGCAGTCTCGACAAGTTGCAGGCCGTACAGTCGGAAATCCACGAGGACGGCGGCGCTGGTGAAGCCATCTCCTGCGATGTCCGCGACGAGGAGGCCGTTAAATCCGCTGTCGCGGCAATCATCGCGGCGCACGGCCGCATCGACGGCCTCGTGAACAACGCGGGCGGCCAGTTCCCCTCCCCGCTCGAGGCGATCTCCGCCAAGGGCTGGCAGGCGGTCCTGAACACCAACCTGATGGGCGGCTTCCTGATGGCCCGCGAGTGCTACCTGCAGTCCATGAAGGGCCGCGGCGGCGCGATCGTGAACATGCTCGCGGACATGTGGCACGGCATGCCCGGCATGGGACACAGCGGCGCGGCCCGCTCGGGCATGCTGAACTTCACCGAGACGGCGGCCTGCGAGTGGGCGCCGGTGCGCGTGAACGCGGTGGCGCCCGGCTGGATCATGTCGAGCGGGATGGACACCTACCCCGATGCCATGAAGCCGCTGATCAAGGGCCTGCCGCGCCACGTGCCGGCTGGCCGAATGGGCACGGAGGCGGAGGTTTCCGCCGCCATCGTCTTCCTGCTTTCCGAGGCGGCTGCATTCGTATCTGGCGCCTGCCTCCGCATCGACGGCGCTGCGCCCAACGCGCGGCGCCACTGGCCGATGCAGCAGGGCCGACCGGCTCCGGTCTTCGACGGATTCCATCGCAGCCGACGGCCGCGGATCTTCGAGGACTAGCCATGCCCGTCTTCGAGTCGTCGCTGCAGTCCGGCGGGGAAGCATTCGCCGAGAACCGCGCGCACATGCTCGCGTTGCTCGAGGAATTTCAGGCGCTGCAGGCGCGCACGGAAGCAGCCTCGGCAAAGTCCGGCCCACGTTTCGCCAAGCGCGGACAGTTGCTGCCGCGCGAACGGCTCGGACTCCTGCTCGACGCTGGCGCGCCGTTCCTGCAGCTGTCCGCGCTCGCGGGCTACCTGCTCGACGTGGCCGATCCTGCGAAGTCCGTGCCCGGCGGCGGCTGCATCGTGGGCGTTGGCAGCATCGGCGGTTCTCTCTGCATGGTCGTAGTGGACGACTCCGGCATCGAGGCGGGCGCCCTGCAACCCATGGGCCTCGACAAGTTCCAGCGTGCGCAACAGATCGCGCTCGATAACCGCCTGCCGTTCGTCCACATGGTGGAATCAGCCGGCGCAAATCTCCTCCGCTACCGCGTCGAGGACTTCATCAACGGCGGCTCGCATTACTGCCGGCTCGCCCGGCTGTCCGCCGCG
>Ga0316603_10001695_pt1 | contig 11870 bp, 13 predicted proteins | sample OWC_soil_day10_n_FD_207649 | JGI IMG/M metagenome (GOLD analysis project Ga0316603, IMG submission 207649) | Wetland soil microbial communities from Old Woman Creek delta, Ohio, United States - OWC_soil_day10_noCT | ecosystem: Environmental > Terrestrial > Soil > Wetlands | place: USA: Ohio...
AAAGTGGGCTTACAATCGATGAAATCTCTCAAAAACTAGGTGTAGGCAAGGGGGAGGTACTATTAATAAAAGAATTATATCTAAAATAAAGGAATTGGTTGAGTTCTTAAGTGATAGAAAGATATTAATAGGCATAGGTATCGGTATGGTAACGGCCACTATAATTATGACAGGTGTACAGATTAATGTAAGGCTTAGTCGAAGTCAGATAGAAGAAAAGGCCAGTGGGTATGGTATGAGATATCCAGAGGACTTTAAAGTAATAAATAAGGATGTGAATAAAAAATGATAAGAGGATTATATACTGCAGTATCAGGATTAATTACTCAAGAAGCTAAGCAAGATGTTATTACTAATAATATGGCTAATATAAATACTGTGGGCTTTAAGGGAGATAATTTAGCTGTTAAAAAATTTGATGATGTTCTTATTTCTAACTATGATAAAGTGCTAGGTGGAAAAAACGTTAAAAATGTTATAGGGTCATTAAGCATGGGAAGTAGAATAGATGAGGTTAATACTGATTTTACAGCTGGTATGCTTCAAGAAACAGATAAGTGGACAGACTTCGCTATTGAAGGACAAGGCTTCTTTACTGTACTTAGAAATGATGGTATTAGTTCAAAAGAAATGTATACAAGGGATGGACATTTTCACGTAAATGGAGCAGGATTCCTTGTAAATGATAGTGGAGATAATGTTCTAGGTAAAAATCTTACTACTGGTAAAAACGAGCCTATTTATGTTGGTAGAGGCAAGGCTACTAGTGATAATGAAGGAAATTTAAATATAGATGGTAATGCAAAATATAAACTTGCCACTGTTGACTTTGATGACTATAAGTCATTAAAAAAGGTAGGAGATAATCTTTACGAGGGAACAAATCCAGTAGAGAATGGTAACGTTACAGTTAAACAAAATGCTTTAGAAAAAGCAAATGTAAATATCATAAATGAAATGGTAAACATGATGTCTGTAATGAGAACTTTTGAAACTAACCAAAAGGTAGTACAGGCTATGGACGAAACTTTGGGAAAAGCTGTAAATGAAGTAGGTTCCGTTAGATAGTAATATTAGGGGGTGTATGGGTTGTTAAGAATCCTTTATAACGGTAGAAGTGCTATGATGGCACAGCAAGAAAAGCTAGATAGTATATCAAATAACTTGGCTAATGTAAATACTGAAGGCTATAAGAGAGTTGATGTTAGCTTTAAAGATTTAGTGTACGAGACATTAAAAAGAGACGGATATCCTACAACTGGAAAGCAAGCTGAACCTCTTAATGGAACAGGTGTTAGAGCTAGCGGATGGCTTAGGGATAATGGCCAGGGAAGCCTGCAAGAAACTGGGTTAAATACAGACTTAGCTATCGATGGAGAAGGTTATTTTAGAGTTACTTTAGCTGATGGCAGTAAAGCGTACACTAGAAGTGGAAGCTTTACTATTGATAGCTCAGGAACGTTAGTTGACAAAAATGGGAATAGACTTGATGTTGAATATAGCGGTGAAAAAGTAAGCTTTGATAAAGGAAACTTTAGTGTTGATAAAGCAGGTTCAATTACATTAAATGAAAATGGTAAGCTTACTAATGTAGGGAAAATTAATTTGCATAACTTTGTTGGACAAGATACTATGGCATCTGTTGGTGAAAGTTTATATGTACCTAAGGCTGGAGCTCAAGGATATACTGTCACTGACTCTAACATTAATCAAGGTTATGTGGAAGCTTCAAATGTAGATATTGCCAGGGAAATGACGGATATGATTGTTACTCAAAGAGCTTTTGAATTAGGCTCTAGAGGATTAAAAACAGCTGATGAAATGTGGGGAATTGCTAATAATTTAAGAGCTAGATAATAAGTTTCTTAATTGGACAAATAGGGAGTATAGTAAAACTATTTTTAAGGAGTTTTACTATACTCCTTTTTATATTTAATAGAAAACTATTAAATATAAAATTTAAAATTTAAAATTTGAAATTAGTAAAGTATTGCAGATATCCTCCATATAATAATAATGATGTAAGAATATTAGGAGGATATTATATGGTTGAAAGATGTAATAAGAAAGATAAGAACATGAACATATCAAATCATTGCTATATGCAATGTATGCCACCTTGTCAAATGCAGATGGCTCCCTGCATGATGCCAAAGATGGAACCAATGATGGGTGAGAATATGAAATGCCCTATGATGCAGCCTATGATAAATCAAATGCCTATATGCCCAATGATGCAGCCTATGATGACTAGCCCAATGGCAAATCCTATGATGATGAATCCTAAAATGGGGGGGAGCTGTGGCTGTATGGATCAAATAATGAGATCTTATGAGGATATTGAAGATGATGAGAGATTACCATATGTGACCATGAAGCCAGTAAATATAGAAGATATTCAAGAATAATTATTTAAACAATGGATATATTGCTTTAAATTATTGAAGCAGTATATCCATTGTAAAAACACTATTAAACTAAAGGTTTAATAGTATGGGGAGGGTAAAAGTGGGGATAGGATATATATTAGGATGTTTATTAAGTGTCTTGCTCTGGAGATTTGATAGACAAGTTATTTATGAAAGAATTAATGAGATTATAAAAAATAAACTTAAGAGTGCTGTGGTGATTGAGTTTACATATATAATTTTAGTTGCTTTAATTTGTTACTTATTCTCATTTGTAAAAATTGTTGAAATAAGTAATTTTATAACAGCTTTTCTTGTTATAGATATTAGTAACACTGAAAGAAAGAATTTAAAAAGAAAAGAGAGAGTACATTTTTATGATTCCATATCAACAATATCTCGCTCTATGATTTGTGGCTTTATAGCTCCATTATTGTTTATTGCTATTGGTGGGAATATACTAGGGATAGCTTATTCATTAGTATATAATATATGGTACTGCAATGAAGAGTTAAATGTTTTTAAATATTTGTGCACTATAATGAATATTTTACCTTCAATAATTGGAGATATTATATTGTATGTAGTATATATTTTTAGAAATAAAAGTGTGAAGGTAGATTTTAAGGGCGATTTCTTTAAAAATTTATTTATAAGACCCTTATTAAATATAGATATATTTGCGGCCTTTATTGAATCAGTAAATTTTTATTATTATTTTGATAATAGCAATACTAGTTTTTTAAAAAGCTATGGTCACTACAATAATAAGATTGATCAGAGCTGTATCAAGGATTATTTAAGCATTGCTTATGGAACCTGTTTAATTATATTTATTTGTTTTTTTATACTAGTAGTAAATATGGCAAAATAAAAAAAGAAGTGAACCCACTTCAAAAAAAGAAGTGGGTAACCCACTTCTTTTTATTTTGATGCTGTTACAGCTGCTGAGATTGGTGGAATAACTTGTTTTTTTCTTGAAAGTATTCCTGGAAGATAAGCGCAATTATCTATTAGCTTGCAGTTGAAGGCTCTAGCTACAACTTCTTTTTCTTCTCCAGCAACTAGCACTTCTGAACCACCTTTTATTATATCTGTAAGCAGTAGTAGTAAGATGTCATAGTTATTTTCAGCAGCTTTCTTTTCCATAAGTGCAAGCATTTCTGGTTTCATAGGTGCAAAACCTTCAAAATCCATTGTTCCTACTTGTGAGATTCCAACCTTAAGGTTATTAAGTGTGAAAACCTTAAAATCCTGATGGAAAATTTCATCAGCTGTTCTTCCGGTTAAGGAAGTACCTGCTTTAAACATATCCTTTGCAAATTTTTCTGGATCTATGCCTGCTATTTCAGCTAATCTTTTTAACATTATTTTATCTACATTTGTTGATGTAGGTGATTTGAAAAGCAATGTATCAGAAATAATAGCAGCACATAAAATACCTGCAATCTTCTTTGAAGGCCTTATTCCATTTTCAAAGAAAATAGATGCTATAATTGTTGAAGTGCTTCCAACAGGTTCATTTCTAAAGTATATAGGGTTTCCTGTTTCTACAGCTGCAACACGATGATGGTCAATAATTTCAAGTACCTCTGCATCTTCAATACCATGAACAGATTGACCTTTTTCATTATGGTCTAGTAAAATAACTTTTTTCTTATTTTGTGATATTAAGTGGTAACGAGAGATACTTCCAACTACCTTATTGTCTTTATCAACTACTGGGTAGCTTCTATATCTAGTTTCAAGCATTACTTCTTTTATTTCATCAACAAAATCTTCAGTATCAAAGCTTACTATTTTGTCTTTAGCCATAACATAGCTTATAGGCACACTTTGAGTTATTAATCTAGAAGCAGTAAAGGAATCATAAGGTGTAGTTATTATTGAACAGCCTGCTTTGGTAGCTTTATCTATAATTTTATCACTTACAGGATGATTTCCTGACACAACCATAAGTGCTGAGTGGCAGTCTATAATAGTTTCCTGTGAATCCTCTCTGTTGCCACAGATAATAATATCTCCTTCTTCAAAGATTTCCCTAGCGCTTTCAGGCTTCATAGCAGCAACTACTATTTTACCATCAAAAGTTTTGGTTTCAGGATTAAGATATATAGTAGTTGCGGACAATGTATCTAATATATTTTCAATTTTTGTACCACTCTTAGCCAAAATTGTATTGTCCCAAGCATCCATATAGCTTGAAGTTAAATCTGAAAGTGAAACAACACCAATAAGTCTATCATCCTCATCTATAACTGGAAGGGTTTTTAAATTATTCTTCTTCATTATAGTCCAAGCCATTTGAAGTGATATTTCAGGTGAAATTGGAGAAACATTGTCAATGTTTAAATCGGATACTTGAACTTTAACGGTTTCAAGATATTGAGGAATGTCAACACCAAAATAATCAAGAGCAAATTGAGTTTCTCTACTTATATCACCAAGTCTCATAGGAATAGCGGGAATATTTCCGACTTTGTTCTTAAATTCGGCATAAGCTATTGCTGCGCATATCGAGTCTGTATCTGGACTTCTGTGCCCTGTTATGTATATTGCATTTTTCATTAGCTATTCTCCTTTTTGTATGTGATATTTTTATCATAATTGACATTTTATCATAAAAAATATTTTAAGAAAACAATTTAGAATCAAAAAATAAAATATATTTTTTTCATAACATGTACACATAGTTACATATATTTCTATAGGTGCATTAAGAAGCAGAAAAAAACTTAAGTACTGGGGGGGAAAATATGGTTAATTCAGAAGAATTACATCAAGGTTTAACATCTCAAGAAGCAGAAAAAAAGCTGCAAAAATATGGTTTGAATCAAATAGAGAAAAAGAAAAAAATATCTCCACTAATGATATTTTTGGCACAATTTAATGATTTCATAGTTTGGGTTCTTATAGGAGCTACTGTGATTTCAGGACTAATGGGTGAAAAGGCCGATGCAATAACAATAATTATTATTGTTATTATGAACGGAATACTAGGTTTTATTCAAGAGTTTAAAACTGAAAAATCCTTAGAGGCCCTTAAGGAACTAGCAGCACCAACGGCAAAGGTTATGAGAGATGGCATAATAAAGGTAATAAGCTCTGAACAGCTTGTTCCAGGTGATTTGGTTATACTTGAAAGTGGGGACAGAATACCGGCTGATGGATTATCTATTAAGGATAATAATTTAATGATAGATGAATCGCTGCTTACTGGAGAGTCAGTTGGAGTTACTAAAAGCTGCAGGGGAAGTGATAGCAGAGTATACATGGGCACAATAGTTTTAACAGGAAATGCTGAGATTGTTATAAATAAAACAGGTATGGATACTAAAATGGGTGAAATTGCAGATATGTTAGACAATATAGAAAGTGAAAGGTCTCCGTTAAAGGAAAAATTAAATTCTCTTGGTAAAATTCTTGTAGTTCTTTGTGTAGTAATATGCATTGTGGTTACACTTCTAGGCATATGGAGGGGACAAGACATTACAGAGATGTTTTTACTTGGAGTTAGTCTTGCAGTAGCTGCAATACCAGAGGGGTTAGCCGCAATAGTAACTGTGGCATTAGCTCTAGGTGTTTCTAGGATGCTAAAAAGAAATGCATTAGTTAGAAAGCTTCCAGCTGTAGAGACTTTAGGATGTACATCAATAATATGTAGTGATAAAACTGGTACACTTACTCAAAACAATATGACGGTAAAGGCTATGTATGTGAATGGAAAGTTATATGATTTAGATAAAACCAAGCTACCAGAAAGCTTAATTTTAAAGAGGGCTTTTACATATTGTAATGATTTTAGATTCGATGAAAAGGAAAAAAACTTTCAAAAATGTGTATTTGGGGATCCTACAGAAACTGCCCTTATTAAAGTATTATTTAAAGAAAAAAGTGAAATTAAAGACTTTATGTCCAGGGGTAGGCGAATTTATGAATTACCCTTTGATTCTGATAGAAAAATGATGTCAGTTGTAGTTCGTGAGGGAATTAAAGAAGTATGCTATGCCAAAGGTGCACCAGAAAAAATAATTGAAAAGTGTAAGTTTATATTAGAAGATGGTCAAATAAAGGTGTTCAGCTCAGCAGAAAAGGATCGGGTAATAAGAGTTGTAGAACAAATGTCATTTAGTGCTCTTAGATGTATTGCAGCAGCCTATAAAGAAAATGGCATAGTAAAAAATAAGGATTTAGAAAAGGATTTTATATTTATAGGAATTGCAGGCATGATAGATCCACCTAGAGTTGAGGTAAAGGATGCAGTTTTAAAATGCAGAGTGGCAGGAATAAAACCAATAATGATTACCGGAGACCATAAGAATACAGCTTATGCTATTGCGAAGGAACTGGATATATGTAAGGATGTATCTCAAGTATTAACTGGTGAGGAGATAGATAAATTAAATGATTCTCAGTTTAATGAGAAACTTAAAAATATTACTGTTTTTGCAAGGGTAAGCCCTGCACATAAGCTGAGAATAGTTAAGACCTTTAAAAATCAAAATCACATTGTTGCAATGACTGGAGATGGAGTGAACGATGCTCCAGCAGTGAAGGAAGCAGACATTGGGATATCTATGGGCATATCAGGAACAGATGTAACAAAAGAGGCATCTTCAATGATATTGCTTGATGATAATTTTGCCACTATTGTTGCTGCAGTTGAAGAAGGAAGAATAATATATAATAATATTAGAAAGTTTATTAGGTATCTTCTTTCTTGTAATTTAGGAGAAGTATTAACTATGTTTTTAGCTTCATTACTATCTTTAAAAACGCCGCTTCTACCTATTCAAATATTGCTTGTAAATTTAGCTACAGATGGGCTGCCGGCCATAGCGCTAGGGGTAGATCCTCCAGAGAAGGATATAATGTATGAAAAGCCAAGAACAAAGCATGAAAGCATATTTGCTAGAGGCTTAAGTGAGAGAATATTAATAAGAGGAAGCCTAATTGGAATATGTACAGTGCTGGCTTTTATTGCAGGAACATATTATGGAATGGATTTAAGGACTTCTAGGACATTAGCTTTAGGTACTTTAATTTTATCACAATTAATTCATGTATTTGAATGTCGTTCTGAAAAACATTCAATATTTGAGATAAAACTCTTTACTAATATTTATTTAGTTGGCGCAGTTACTGTTTCGGTTATAATGCTTCTATGCGTAATATATATACCTTTCCTATCAGGGGTATTTCATACTGTGCCACTTAATTTAGGACAGTGGCTTATAGTATTATTCTTTTCAGGGATAATATCCTTTATTAATAGTTTATACTTATTCTTTGCTAAGAAATAAAAAAAGCGCCTTTGGCGCTTTTTTTATTAATAAGGTTAGAAGTGATGTACCACTTCTTATTTTATTCTTTGTACCTTTTGAACTCTTTGAACCTTTTGTGGCTGACCATCTACAACAACTAAGTCTTTTTTAGTTGAAAGGTTTTTAATATTTAAGATTTGAACAACTTCTCTATCATCCTTACCTTTTTTACCCTTCATACCTTGAATAATAACTAAATTGCCTTGATATATGTTCATAAAAGTAGGTTTTTTGAACCAACGATTCTTTTTATATACACATTTAGCAATAGATTTGCTTCTATCTGGTTTTACTATTAAAGTAACCTTTAACTTATTAAAAATCCAAAGAATACATTTTTCTTCAATCTTTACAGACACAACATTACCTTGAACCTGGGTAAGTCTGTCACCGTATTTTGCTAGGTAAGACTCTGTATATCTTTTGGCCATTTTTTCTTTTAAACTCATTTATATGAACTCCTTTACATTAAAATATAATTGCATAGTATTTAATATTATATCATAGAGTTTATGGTTTTTAAATATTTTTATATATCTTTATATATATAGTTGTCAAAAGTAATATAAAAAATGTATATAATTAAACAGAATTCTACTACTGCTTATCAAAAATATAGAAATATGCTATTATTATTGTGTAATGGTAGTAATAACTAAGGGAGATGATATTGTATGTGTTTGGGAATACCACTTAAACTTGTTGAATTAAATGGTGCAGAAGCTGTAGGAGAATTAAACGGAATTAAGAGAAAAATTAGAATTGATTTGGTTAAGGATGTAAAGATTGGAGATTATGTAATGGTTCATGCGGGCTTTGCTATTGAGATTATGAAGGAAGAGCAAGCAAAAGAAGCAATTGAAATTTTAAAAGAACTTGAAGGTGTTATATAAGGAGTAGTAGAAAGTATGAAAAAGGATGATGAACAACTAAAGAAAAAGCTAGATTACATCAACTGTTACGAGAATACTATAAACATTATGGAGGTTTGCGGTACCCATACTGTAGCAATTAGCAAATTTGGCTTTAGAGAGGTTTTAAATAAGAACATAAATCTAATTACTGGACCTGGTTGCCCTGTATGTGTTACTCCAGCGGCTTATATTGATTATATATATAAATTGTCTCTGAATACTGATATTATAATAGCTACCTATGGTGATATGATTAGAGTACCTGGATCAAAGCCTAGTATCTCTCTTGAAAATGCAAAAGCTAAGGGTGCTGAAATAAAAATAGTATATTCAAGTATGGATGCTCTTAAGCTTGCTATGGAAAATAAGAATAAGAAAGTAGTTTTCCTTGGTATAGGCTTTGAAACAACAACACCTGCTACTGCAATTGCTATAAAGGAAGCCTTAAAGTTAAAGGTTGAGAATTTTTATGTGTTTTCAATGCATAAAATTATGGAACCTGCAATGAGGGCTTTACTTGAAGACGAAAGCTTGAAAATAGATGCTTTTTTATGTCCAGGGCATGTGGCAACTGTTTTAGGTAAAAAAGGCTTTGAATTCTTGCAGGAGTATAATTGCTTAGGAGTTATTGCTGGATTTTCAGAAGAAGATATAATAGGCGGACTATATGAAATTATAGATAGCTTTATGAAAAAAGATTTTGATACGAAAAATGCTTATAAAAGGGTTGTGGAAGATGATGGAAACCTTTTATCAAGAGAAATAATAAATGAGGTTTTTACAGTTAAGGATGATTATTGGAGGGGGCTTGGCAAAATTCCCAGTAGTGGATTAACACTAAAGGAACAATATAACAGGTTTGATATTGAACAATTATATCCCCTTGATATTAAGGATGAGGATACTTATAATGGTTGTCAATGTGGAGAAGTATTAAAGGGAAAAATGAAGCCAAATGAATGTAAGTTATTTGGAACTGTGTGTTCACCTGAAAATCCTATAGGACCATGTATGGTATCTGGTGAAGGTGGATGTGCTGCTTATTATAGATATCATTTATAAAAGGTAAAAACATAAGAGGAGAGGTGCTAATTTTGGGTGATGAATTTATTTCTTTATCCTATGGTAATGGAGGTAAAAAGACTTCCAGGTTAATAGAAGAGCTTATATTACCATCCCTAGGGAATGACCAGTTAAATAATTTAGGAGATGGTGCTGTCTTAAAAATTTCAGGTGATATTGCATTTTCAACAGATAGTTTTGTAATATATCCATGTTTTTTCCCAGGTGGAGATATTGGTAAGTTAAGTGTATGCGGAACGGTAAACGATTTACTTATGTGTGGAAGCGTTCCTAAATATTTGAGCTTATCCTTTATCATTGAAGAAGGCTTTAAATTAAGTGAGCTAGAGACAATAATAAATTCTATAAGCGCAACTGCTGCAAAAGCAGGAGTAAAGATAGTTACTGGAGACACTAAAGTTGTGGACAAAGGCCATGGTCATGGTATATATATAAACACATCTGGTATAGGAGAAAGACTTCCAGGAATCTCTTTAGGCAGGGAAAGAATCTCAGTAGGTGACAAGGTAATTGTTACAGGAAGTGTTGGCAACCATGGTATATCTATTCTGTGTGCAAGAGAAAACCTGTTAGAGGGAGACATTGAATCAGATTGTGCACCTTTAAATGAACCTGTTGAAGCTATCTTAAAGTATGGCAATGATGTGAAAATACTGAGAGATCCTACTAGGGGAGGGGTAGCTACTACTTTAAATGAATTTACAGAAGGAATGAATTTTTCAATAGAATTAGTAGATGAACATATACCTGTTGATTCCAATGTGCAAACTGCAGCAGATTTACTAGGACTAGACCCTTTGTATAGTGCTAATGAAGGGAAAATACTAGCTGTGGTATCTGCCAATGTAGCAGATAAGATATTAGAGGATTTGAAAAAGATAGATGTTTCCAAATCCGCAGCTATTATAGGGGAAGTTGTTGATTATATGCCTTCGAAGGTTATATTAAAGACTAAGTTTGGTGGAAAAAGAATATTAGACAAACTAAGCTATGATATACTTCCTAGAATTTGCTAAGGAGGAGAAATATTTATGCATGAATATCCTATAACTCAAAGTATAGTAAGAATATCTTCTGAGGAAGCAGAAAAACATAAGGCTGAAAAGGTAGTAGAAATAAGAATTGTAGTTGGAGAACTTTCAGGATTAGTTCCAGAATGCATTCAGGACTATTTCGATATATTAAGTAAGGGTACTCCAGTGGAGGGAGCCTCACTTAAAATACAAAAGATATCACCTAAAATTCATTGTGAAGAGTGTAATTTTGAAAGTGATATGATGCCAAGAATTTATAACTGCTCTAAATGTGGAAGCTCTAAGGTTAAAATTGTTGGTGGTAAAGAATTTTATATTGATAGCATGGAGGTAGAATAATTATGGAGATTAAAGTTGTAAGACAGATTTTAGAATGGAATGAAAATTGTCATGAGGAATTACAGAAGGAGTTTAATGAAAAAAAGATTCTTATGCTTAATATAATGGGTTCACCAGGAGCAGGGAAGACTACTTTTTTAACAAGAATAATTGAGGCTTTAAGAGGCGAATATAAAATAGGTGTAATTGAAGGCGATATAGCAGGAAAAATTGATGCAGAGAGAATAGCTAGTATGGGAATACCAGTAGTTCAACTTAATACCGATGGAGCCTGCCACATTGAGGCTATGTCAATAAAAAATATATTACCAAACTTTGATTTGAAAGATTTAGATATTTTAGTAGTTGAAAACATTGGAAACCTTGTATGTCCAGCAGAGTTTGATATTGGTGAGGATTTGAAAATTGCACTTCTTAGTGTGCCAGAGGGAGATGACAAAGTAGAAAAATATCCTCTGATGTTCTCTAGAGCAGATGCACTAGTAATAAGTAAATATGACATGAAGGATTATTTTAACTTTGATGAAGATAGAGTAATAGGGAATACTTTAAATATGAACAAGAATGCAGAGGTATTTAAAGTTAATTCCTCAAAGGCACAAGGAATCGATGAGGTTTGTGCATGGATAAGGTCATATATAAAGAGGTGAAACTTTTCTGCTTAAAGAAGTAAACCTTTTCTACTTGTCATTTTTGTAGTATTAGTATAAAATGTTATTGGACTTACTACTACAAATTGGAGGTATATACAATGAAAAAAGAAGAAAT
>Ga0316603_10001696_pt1 | contig 11865 bp, 13 predicted proteins | sample OWC_soil_day10_n_FD_207649 | JGI IMG/M metagenome (GOLD analysis project Ga0316603, IMG submission 207649) | Wetland soil microbial communities from Old Woman Creek delta, Ohio, United States - OWC_soil_day10_noCT | ecosystem: Environmental > Terrestrial > Soil > Wetlands | place: USA: Ohio...
CAGCTCGCGAGGCATTGCAAAAAGACCGGACCAAAGCCTTGCAGATCTTTTTGACGAGCGTTTCGCCCTCTACACGAAGCACGCAGACATTACGATCAAATGTGGCGGACTGACTCAAGAAGATGTCTGTGCGAGGATCATTGAAGAGGGAGGGAGCTGAGCTTTCACTGCTCGTGCGTGCAGGGTAGAAAGAATGCCCGAGAGCCGCAGCATCACAGGATGAGGGGGAAGTCTTTACTCTGAGGCCTTGGCGAGAGACCCAAAATGCTCGAAATAGACGGCAGCGAATACTCCGGTTCAGGCACCATCGTTCGCGATGCGGTTCCTTTTTGCATCCTCACCCGCCAAGGGATCCATCTACGAAACATCAGGGCCAAAAGAGACAAACCCGGCCTGAGGCCTCAACATCTCAAAGCTCTTGAAGCGGGTGCGAGCCTTTGTGGTGGTAAACTGGAGGGCGGGACCGTGGGATCCAGGGAGATCCGGTTTCACCCCGGCAAAGTGATCAAAGGCGGCACGTTCAACTGGGACATAGGAACAGCAGGCTCAACCGCTATGCTGGCTCTTTCTCTTATCCCTCTAGGTCTCTTCGCTGATGCAGCCTCAACCTATGGAATGACAGGCGGCCTGTTTCAGGACTTCGCACCTTCCCTGTTCCACCTCAAGCATGTTCTGCTTCCCACGCTACGAAGAATGGGTGTTGAAGCGGATGTGCGAATTATCCAGCCGGGCTTTGTACCCAAAGGCGGCGGCCGCCTGGAATTGCAGATCACGCCTTTAAAGGAAGCTCTCAAGCCGCTGAACCTGGTCAGCCAGGGCCGGGTGGAGTCGATACAAGGAATCGCGCTTGCCTCTCGTCTCAAAGAGAGAGACGTCTCTCGACGAATGAAGAGGGAATGCGAAAAGACATTGAAAGAAAAAGAGCTTCGCCCTGAGATCGAACTCCTATACGACGAGAGGGAGAGTCCCGCTTTCGAGAGAGCCTCCATTCAACCCGGAGCAGCCCTGGCTGTGTGGGCTCAAACGGAGGCAGGATGTTTGATCGGAGCGGACATGGCAGGCGCAAGAGGACGGACTGCCGAGTCTATAGGAAAGCAAACGGCGCTGGATCTTTTGACCGACCTCGCCTCCGGCGCCACGGTGGACAGGCATCTCGCTGATCAAGTCATACCGTTTGCGGCTCTTGCAAAGGGGACGAGCACGTTCCGCATCCCCTCCGTGACAGAGCACGTTGAAGCGAGGCTCTGGTTGGTTGAAAAAGTCCTGGGGGCGAAATACAGGATCCGTGAAAATGTTGTAACGATAGATGGAATAGGATTTCTGAGAAATCGATGATTAGTGATCTTGTAAGAAGTCGCAAATCGCCCCTTTCTGCCATTCCGGCAGGCGCCGGAATCCAGAAACACCAAGGCGTTCTGGACCCCGGCTTTCGCCGGGGTGACGGCTTGAGAGGCTTTCTGTGGGTTCATCATGATTGTGGCAATTAGGATCAGAGGTATCTACTCCACAGCCCTGACCCGGTTCTTTCTGGACCAAGGCATGAAAGTCGTGTCGCCCTCGGATACGATCATCAGAAGGTTCGGCAAAGCAAAAGGACTGGTTCTGGTCGAAGCTCATGATGTGGAAATCGTGGATTTGGACGACATGGAGGGAATAAGGGTTCAGGGAGAGAGTGCACCTGTGGATGCCGTGATCAAGGCTGTGCGAGAGAATTTCTTTGACACCATATGCAGGAACAAGACGGAGGGATCAGCAGAGCTCGAGTTTCCGTTCGCGGCAAAGACGGCCCTGGACGAATTGCGCAACAGGGTTCTTCCCACAGTGCCCCGGCATCACCATTTCCGAATCATCGCCTCCGACTATGTGAACCTGCTCGAAGAAAAGACGCTCTCAGGCCGCCCCGCGAAGCGGGAGTCCGTGGGCCGCGGCATGGAAAAGAGCCTGATATGGGACACCTACCGAGAAGGAAAAGAAATCAAAATCGAGCATGTGAAGGTGGACGGAGAGGTCATCCATCTTTCCGAAGGGGTCATTCTTGAAAAGGATTTCGGCCGGAAAACACTGGTGCTGAAACGATCCAGGTTCAAAGGTCGAACCAAGTACGACGGCTTGGGTATCGAGAAGAGGGAAGGGGACTATGCCGTTTCTGAGGTTCAAGAGGGCTTGTGGTACTACACGCACACCTATTTCCGAGACGACGGCAGGCTCATCGGCAGGTACATCAACATCAACACTCCGGTGGAATTCTATCCTGACCGCATCCGATACGTGGATTTGGAAATCGATGTGGTGCAGATGCCTGAGGGAAAGGCGTTCGTAACGGATGAAGAGGACCTGGAAGAGCGTCTTAAAGCCGGATACCTCAGTAAGGAGCTTATGGAGGCGGCTAAAAAGACCGCGTTTCAGCGGGTGGAAACACTCCGGGATGAATGAATCCAGTCCTTCAACTTCTGCACCAAGGGTTTCGTGATCTTGACTCTCAGGTAGAGATCTCCGGGTTTTGCCCCTCCCTTCCCCTCTTCTCCCATCCCCGCAAGGCGGATGCGGCTGCCTTCCTGAAGCCCCTTCGGGAGCATAACGACAAGTTTTTTTGATTTCTTCCTGTAATAGTAAGGGTAAGGGCCGCCGTCTTTAGCTTCCTGGGGTGTGAGGTCAATCGTCTCTGTCACGTCCATGCCGTTTTGAGGGAGCTCAACGCCTGTGAGCTTTTCAATGAGGTATCGGGAAAGTTTTCCCAGAACAAGGGGAGGGGCCTGCTGTTGGGCAGACCTTCTCAGCGGACCTGTGAACACGAACCCTCTGGCTGAGAAGCCGGGCCTCTTGAATTCAAAGGTCCTGTATCCCTCCCCGTAGGCTTCATTGAAGATATCGTCAAAGCCTCTGAACCCAAATGCGCGGGCCATCTCCTCAAAGATCCGGTTGATGTCAGACCCTCTAAAGATGTCGCTTTCAGTGTAGTTGCTCCTGAAACGGTTGTAAGCGGAAGATCCAAACTTCTGTCTCAAGTCGTCATAGTGTTTCCTCTTGGAAGGATTGGAGAGCACGGCATAGGCTTCGTTGATGGCCTTCATCTTGTTGGCGCTTTCAGAGTCTCCTGTGTTTCGGTCGGGATGATATTGGAAGGCAAGCTTTCGGTACGCAGCCTTGATCTGTTTCTCGTTGGCTTCGGACGGCACGCCCAGGATTTCGTAATAATCCCTCTGTTCCATTCGCTCATCTTCCAAAAGACTAAGGCATTATAGAGGCGAGGGAAGGGGTTGGCAAGAAAAGAGCAAGACTTGATGGTTTCACTCACATGGAGTAGATTGCCTGGCTATCTTGTCCATGGGGGTGCCGGGAAACCGCTTGAGGATCTTGCCGGTTTCTGTCGCGCTGATGAAAAAGGATGAAACCGACCTGAGGCCGGGAGTCATTTTCCTCTTTTGGATTCCCCTGGCTTTGACCTGGCTCATGATGGCGCTGGAAGGCCCTATCGTGGCCTCCGTGATCGCCCGGCTCCAGGAAGCGAAGCTGAATCTCGCGGCTTACGGCGTTGCTCTTTCCGTGGCCTTCATCAGTGAAGGCCCGATCATCATGCTGGTGAGCACGGCAACGGCTCTGGTCCGAGACTACTCTTCCTACAGAAAGCTGTTACGCTTTGCGCTGTGGCTCAATGGGTTGCTCACCCTTCTGCTGGCCCTTGTCATGGTTCCTCAGGTTTTCTCTTTCCTTGCAGAGGAGGTGGTGGGCCTTCCAGAAGGGGTAAGCCGCCTTGCCCACGAGGCGACGGTCTTTTTTCTGCCCTGGCCGGCTGCCATAGGCATGCGGCGTTTTTATCAGGGGATCCTGATCCGCCACAACCGGACCCGTTTTGTGACCTACGGAACGATCACTCGTCTTGCTTCTTTGAGTGCCGCAGCGCTCTTCTTGTCTTGGTGGGGGAACCTTCCTGGGGCGGCTGTGGGATCTCTGTCCCTTTCGGTGGGTGTGGTGTGCGAGGCTTTTGCCAGCCGCATCATGGCTCACGGTGTCCTGAGGCGCCTGAAAGCCCGTTGCGCAGACGAGAGCCCCGGTTCCTTGACCTACGGGGAGATCGCCACCTTTTATCTTCCCCTTGCATTGACTTCGCTGCTGTTCCTGAGCGCTCAGTCGATCGTGACTTTCTTTGTCGCAAGAAGCCGAATGGCTATTGAATCCCTCGCAGTCCTACCGGTGATCGGAGCCTTGATGTTCATCTTCAGAAGTTTCGGCCTCTCCTATCAGGAAGCGGTGATCGCGCTGGTGGGGGATCGATTCGAGAAGTTTATTCCTATGAGGAATTTCGCAGTCTTTCTGTTTTTTTCCGTGTTGTGCTCTCTTGGTCTCTTGGTCTTCACGGATGTGGTGCGTTTCTGGTACCGCGACGTTTGCGGGCTCACGCCGGATCTTGCACTTTTTGCCCTGCCGCCGACAAAACTGCTGATCGTGCTGCCTGCTCTGGAAGTGGTCATGTCCTTTCAGCGTGGCCTGATGGTGGCGGGTCTCACGACAAAACCGGTGACCATGGCTGCCCTGATCGAAATGGTCATCATTATCCTCACTCTGAACCTCGCTATCCACACCTTCAACCTGGTTGGGGTCATGGCAGCGGCTCTGGCCCTGGTGGCAGGCAGAGCCGCCTCCATGCTCTTTCTTGTCTATCCGAATTATGTCTTGTTCCGAAGGATCACAAAAAGCTGAGAGCAGCACATCCTTGCTTTTATCTGTTGACAATTACGACGTTTTTCCCTAGAGTCCCACCTCGAAAGCAATAAATTCTTAACACCATGTTCATCGCGGAATCATGGCCCGGAACATCCAAACAGGTCTATCATCGTTTAGTAACCTCAAAACAAAAGGGAGGAGAAATGATGAGTAAAAGCAGATTTTCAGGGATTGTTCTTTTTGGCTTGGTTGTCACTTTGTCGCTGGTGATGCTTCCTGCCCTGTCCGAGGCGCGAAACATCAAAGTTGGAATCATCGACACATACAGTGGACCGCCTGCTGTGTTTGCTAATGACGCGCTTAACGGCTTCAAAATGGCTGTGGAGGAGATCAACAAAGAAGGAGTGTTGGGCGGCAAGATCGAATTTACGACTCGCGATGAGAAGTTCAAACCGGACGTAGCCATGAGCATGGCCAAGGAACTGGTCATGAAAGAGAATGTGGATGTGCTGGCGGGCACGATCAACAGTGGAGCAGCGCTTGCGGTGTCCGAAGCGGTGGCCAAGACGGAAAAGGTCCCTTTCATCGTCTGGATTTCAAAAAGCGAAAAAATTACGGGTCAGCTGGGGCATCGCTACGTGTTCTCTTGTGCTGAAAATACAGCCATGGCGGGAAAAGCAGGTGGTGTGGGCTTGGCCAAGATGCCTTACAAGAAGTACTGGATTGCCGGCGAGGATTATGAGTATGGTCATGCCATCGGGGATGCAGCCTGGAGATACCTTAAGGCTGCAAAGCCAGATGTCGAGAAAATCGGCGAGTCCTGGTGGAAGATCGGGGAGTCCGACCTGGTCCCCAACCTCACTGCGATTTCTGCCGCCAAGCCCGACGCTGTGATCTTCTGCACGGGCGGTACTGGCATGACGAACTGCATTAAACAAATCAATGCAACCGGTTTTTCAAAGAATATACACTGCTGGTTCCACACAGCCATAGACCACGCTGTTCTGAAACCCCTTGGAGCAGAAGCCCCAGAAGGGATCTCAGGGACGATTCAGTACCTGTTTTACTATCCTCAGACGCCTGAAAACAAGGCATTCGTTGAGGCTTTCCAGAAAGCCTACGGGAGCCCGCCCGGATTTCCGGCTTTCAATGCCTATATCACCGCCAAGATGATTGCCGGGGCCTATAAGAAGGCGGGGAAAATAGACAAGGAGAAATTTATCGATGCTCTTGAGGGTCTCAAAGTCGCAAGCCCAGCCGGTGGTATGGTGGAAATGCGAGCCTGTGATCATCAGGCGGTCTATCCGATGCATTTTGGAATAACGAAAAAACTCCCTCAATATGAATTCGTCACTGCTTCAGACCTCGTGACCCTAACGGGAGATGATGTGATGCCAAAATGCGAAGAGGTCTTGAATACAAGAAAGAAGTGATGCGGATGGCTGCGGGGAAGGATCTAAAACCCCTTCCCCGCTAAGTCAGTGATCTGAGAAAAAAGATCTTCAACGGTACGAGGGAAAATGTTTGATATCGCGGCTCTCGGGAGTCAGTTTCTTGTTGGCCTGAGCCGGTCAATGATTCTCTTTATCGTCACGGCGGGGTTGAGCTTTGTGCTGGGTGTGCTCAGGGTCCCCAATATCGCTCACGGCTCCCTGTATATGATCGGAGCCTTCTCCGCCTTCAGCATCACGAAACTGGTTCCCGGTGCGACGGGTTTCTGGCTCGCTCTCGTGGCGGCTCCCTTGGTGGTGGCTGTGGTCAGTTTCATTGCGGAACGAGCGCTTTTTTGCCACCTCTATCAGAGAGAGCACTTGATGCTTCTCCTGTTCACTTTCGCCCTCAGCCTCATTCTCGGAGACCTGGTCAAGTTCACATGGGGAGCCGAGTACAAGTCCATCATGGCCCCAAAATTGTTTGACGGGTCAGTCAGCATCTTGGGGGCATCGATCCCACGGTACAATTTCTTTCTGCTCATCATCGGGCCGCTGGTGGCCGTCGGCCTTTGGGTCTTCACCAACAAGACCAGGCTGGGAAAGATCGCCAGGGCCGCGGCTGTGGATCGGGAGATGGTGGGGGCGGTGGGGATCAATGTGAGCTGGGTGTTTGCTTTCGCTTTTGTTTTTGGTTGTTTTATGGCCGGCCTGGGTGGCGCCCTGATGGCTCCCACGATCAGCATCAGCCTCGGTATTGACCACAACCTCATCATTGAAGGGTTTCTCATCGTCACGATCGGCGGCCTGGGAAACATGTGGGGCGCCCTGCTCGGTTCGCTCATCTTCGGTCTTTCTCAGGCGTTCGGGGTGCTGTTCTGGCCTCAGTTCGCCATTGTTTTTCCTTACACCGCCGTGGTGATTGTGCTACTCCTGCGGCCCAAAGGGCTTCTCAAATCCGTGTGGTAGAGAGGATCAGACCTTGCTGAAAACTCTGTCCCTGAAGTCCCTTTTGCCCTGCGCGGTCCTCCTGGTTATCCTGCTGATCTTGCCGCCGATTCTCCCCAGGTTCTACACCTATATTATCACCCTGATCTTTGTGACGGCGCTCCTGGCCATGAGCTTAAACATGGTGGTAGGGCATGGGGGCTTGTTCCAGTTTCACCATGGAGTTTTTTATGGGGTCGGGGCCTATGCCTTTGCTCTGCTGCTCTTCAAGGCGCATATGCCTATGTGGTTCGGATTCATCGCGGCTCCGTTGATCGCCGCGTTTGCGGGCTTTCTCATCGGCTGGTTTTGTGTGAGATTGACAAAGCTTTATTTCGCGATGCTTCAGATTTCCCTTGGCTCGCTCCTGTGGGCGATTGTTTTCCGCTGGTATTCTCTGACCAATGGGGATGACGGGATCCACGGCGTTCCTATCCCGAGCTCTATTTCATCGTCGTCGAACGCCTATTACTTCATCCTCTTCTTTTTTGTCCTGTGCCTGGTCGTGATGTACCTGATCCACCGATCACCCTTCGGCATGACCCTTCAAGCCATTCGAGACAATCCGGACAGGTGTTCGGCCGTGGGCATCCATGTGAGGCGCCACCAGCTCATGGCGATCGTGATTGCGACTTTCTTTGCAGGGGTAGCTGGAGTCCTTTTTGTGGTTCTTGAGAAATCCGTCTTTCCGGATTTGCTCTTCTGGGTCCTCTCGCTCGAGATCTTCATCATGTGCCTTTTGGGAGGATGGTTCACTTTTGCCGGCCCAATCCTTGGGGCGGCGATCACCGTGGCTCTGAGGACCTTTGCCGGCATATACACGGAGTACTGGACATTGATCCTCGGGGTGCTCCTGATTCTCATCATCTTCTTCCTGCCCGAAGGGGTGATGGGCTTTTTCGTTCAGAAGTTAGGTAGAAGCCGGGTCAAAGAGGGTGCGCCGGGAAGGGGACAACATGCTCAAAGTTGAAAAGGTGTACAAATTCTTTGACAAGTTCCTCGCAGTCAACGGGGCGGACCTGACCGTGGAAAAGGGGCAGCTCGTTGCCGTGATCGGGCCGAACGGCGCAGGCAAGACCACCCTGTTCAATTTGATCACCGGCATGCTCAAGCCGGACAGGGGTCGAGTGGTTTTCAACGGGGAGGATATCAGCAAACTGCCCCCTCATGAGATTTGCAGAAAAGGCATCGCCCGGTCTTTTCAGATCGCCACGATCTTCCCGCGGCTCACGGTCTTCAAGAATGTTCAGGTGGCCGTGCTTTCCCAACAAAGGAAGAGCAGCATGCTTTTTCGGCCGGCCCACCGCATGGCCGTGGAAGAGACCAACCGAATCCTTTCAGGTGTAGGGCTTCTCGAAAAAGCCGAGAATCTTGCCGGGTCTCTTTCTCACGGGGATCACAGGATTCTGGAGATTGCGATTGCCCTTGGCAACGAACCCCGGATGCTCATCCTGGACGAGCCTACAGCGGGTATGTCGCCCGACGAAACATCAGCGACCATGGCCCTTATCAAGCGGCTTGCCGAGGCCCATGGGCTCACGATTCTTTTCTGCGAGCACGACATGGACGTGGTCTTCAACACGGCCCAGAGCATCATGGTGATGCATTACGGCAAAACGATCATCCAGGGTAAGCCTGAAGAAGTGAAGAACAACCTGGAAGTCCAGGACGCTTACCTCGGAGGTGCAGATGCTTGAAGTGGAAAAAATTGACACCTATTATGGCCTGAGCCACATTCTTTTCGGCGTGTCTCTTAAGGTGGAAGAAGGTCAGGTGGCGTGCCTCCTGGGAAGGAATGGGGCGGGCAAAACAACCACTTTAAAAAGCATCCTGGGTATTGCGCCGCCCAAACAGGGCCGGATTATGTTTAAGCAGGAGGATGTGACAGGGAAAGAGCCTTACCTGCTGGTGAGAAAAGGGGTAGGGTATGTCCCCGATGACCGCAGGATTTTCGCGGATCTGACAGCAAGCGAAAATCTCGAGATCGCGGAACGGAAAGCCAGGGAGAGAGAAGCGTGGAACAAAGAACGGGTTTATGAGCTGTTTCCACCCCTGAGAGGACTCGATTCCCGCAAGGGGGGATTGCTGAGCGGCGGAGAACAGAAGATGCTGGCCATCGGAAGGGCGCTCATGGGCAATCCGGATTTTCTGCTTTTGGATGAACCTACGGAGGGCATTGCCCCTGTCATGGTCCGGGCTTTTGGAGAGACCATCCTGCGCCTCAAGCAATTGGGGCTCACGGTGCTGATTGCCGAGCAAAATGTGAAGTTCACCCTAAAGCTGAGCGACGTGGGTTACATCATCGACAACGGCCGGATCTGCTATCAGGGAACCGTGAAAGAGCTGGTGGAAAACGAAGATGTGCGAAGGACGTGTGGGATCTAAAGCCAGTGACAAGGAACGAGTGACGAGTAACAAGTAATTCTTTTCCCCCTTGCTTGTCACTCGTCACTTGTCACTTGTTACTCCAAGTTCAACGGACCACGGTGAACGGATAACGGTCAACCCCTAATGAACCATTTCGTTCTAAAAGACATGACTCCCAAAGTGCCTGCTCCCGGCGTGGAGACGAGGGTAATCCACGGGGAAAAGATGACCGTGGTTTTCTTCAGACTGGAACCCGGGGCGGGCCCTCCTGTCCATGCTCACCCCCATGAGCAAATTGGCACGGTCCTGAAAGGTTCGATTGAACTAACGGTGGCTGATGAGAAGAGGGTCGTGCGGGAGGGAGAAGCCTATCACATCCCTTCCAATGTTCTCCATGGAGGAAAAGGCTGTGACTCCCCCTCGGAGATCATCGAGTTCTTCTCTCCGGCCCGAGAAGATCTTCGTTGAGCTCTCCGATGACTACTTTTCCTTCTTCTGAGTGGAAGCCCCCAATTTGGAGAGAAGCGTGTTGCGGTGAACCCCGAGGATCGGGGCGGCCTGATTCCTGTTTCCGCCAACACTTTCGAGAACTTCATTAATGTATTCCTGAGAAGAAACCATGAGAGTGAACAACCTGATTACCGAGCTCCTGGATCTGGTCAGACCGAAGGAGCCTCATTTCGCCTATGGGGATCCTCACGATCTAATCGAGAAAACGGTTAAAACCTGCACTAAAAAGATCCCTTTACCACGACGGCTTTTGTGATCAATTCTTGCTCAAAGCGAATGGCACCAAACAGAAAGTAGCCTTCGGCCGGGGAGGTAAGGCAGGCCCTGATCCCTGTTCTTGGCTCGCCGGGAGCAACCTGATTGCCTCTGAATCCTTCAGAGACTGAAACAGCCACCCTAATCGCCCTTTTCCTTTAAAAACGGGTTCGCCCTGTTTCCGCCGGAAAATAGTTGTTGAAAAACAACGGGGGGAAGGATTATAATTTTGCAGAATTTAGCAAAAATAAGAATGAGTTACCCGATGAGGGAAGAAAAGCCGGAACGATTAGGGAGGTTTTTTCCTAAGGAAGGGCTTGTATTGCATGGTCACGAGGGCGCTGGAGGGCCCTGCCTCGCCACAAGAGAGGTTATCCCTAACTCTGTGGGCAAGGTCGAGCGATTCGACGAACGGGAGCAGAGGAGATGGTGGCAATGAGGAAACGGAGTATTGTTGTGGTGGACGACGACCAGTCGATTTTGATGATTCTGTCGGATTATCTCACTCAGGTTGGGTATGAGGTGCTCACCGCAAAGGATGTTTCGTCCTGCCTGGAAATCTTCACCACTCGATCCAAGGACATAGACCTTGCCATGCTTGACATCAAAATAGGGATGGAGAGCGGCTTTGAGCTGGCCGACACGCTGGAGGAGAAGTTCCGGTTCCACCGCTACGTCTTCCTGACCGCTTTTTTCTGGGAAGAGGAGACCTTTGAACAGCTGCTCCGGAGGGGCAAGCCCTATTTCGAGAAACCGCTCAAGCTGGACAAAGAGCTTATGCCCTTCCTTAAGCAGTATTTTGGCGAGGAGCGGAACTTATAGTAAGAAGGGGAAAAACCGGCAAAGAATGGGAACCGCCAGGGGAAGAAGGTACATCATCGACAAGAAACTGCAGTATCGGCCGCTCGGATACAACGCGGCTTACTTCTTTATTGCGGTCACGGTTCTGGCCCTTGCTCTCTTCATCCCTTTGATTTTTGAGATTTCCGATCCTTCTCTTTCGCCGCGACAGCAGACCGAAGTGGCGGGCAAGCTCCTCCGCCTGCACTCTAATCTCCTGATTCTGGTGATTCTGGGTTTCCACGACGAAATGATTTTCATGCTCCAGTCCAGGATAGGCCGGATTCGGGCTGAGGAAGCGGCAATAGGTGAAGAATCCGAGGGGAGGAATTGAGCGCTGAACCGAAGTCCCTTCTCGATCAGCTTGTGGAACACCACGGCCGATTGAAGAAAGAAGCAAGTTTTTTTTTGGATTGGATAGAAACCGGAGCCGCGGGAAATTGAAGAGTCGCACGCCGGAAAATCCAACAAGGGGCGCTTGGTTTTGGGCCATGCGAATCAGGGGTCCACTCAATTCCTTGAGAAGGAGGCTCGCTTCGAGCCAAAGTGTCGAGATCACGGGGTTTACGATCATCGAGCTCCTCATTGTCATGGCCATCATCTCCATCCTTGCAACGATCGGCTTCATCAAATATTCAGGCTTTATCGAGCGCGCAAAAGAAACCAAGGCGATTGCGGACATCAAGCAAATAGCCGAATGGGTCGAAGAGTATAAGGAGCGTTATGGCGAATATCCACCTGATCTGACCACACTGAAGGAGCGTCTAAATTTAAACTCTGAATTCAAAGATCCGTGGGATAACCCCTATCAGTA